>ULYX01027327.1_pt1 | contig 92872 bp, 87 predicted proteins | sample 1962591 | NCBI WGS metagenome assembly ULYX01 (sample SAMEA4835874, study PRJEB28245) | human gut metagenome | biome: gut microbiome; material: fecal sample | place: Denmark | collected 2008
CATCAGCACATCTCTTGTATAGGCCTGTATCTTTGGATCCACCCGCATCAGATTTTCTGGTTTGACGATCTCCTGACCCTGATAGAGATAGGTATTGATCAAAGAGGCAAAGTGATGTACATCCTTGAAGAAGGCATTGATTTCCTGATCAAACGTACCAAAGCTGTTTTCTTTTTGTATCATTTTTTCACACCTCCAATATATCATGAGAGACTTGAATTGTCATTGAACCATGCATTTACGTTTTTTCAATCCTCTCTCACTTATCTATCACACCGGAAATGACTAAAATGACAAAAAAATTTAAAAATTTTTTTAGAATAGTTCTTTGATTCTATGCTCTTTAAAAAGAAGGCTGATATTAGTATAATCTTAATTATGAATGAGAATTTGATTAAAGGATCAGTGACAAAATCATTATTGTTGTTCGCATTGCCTATGATTTTAGGGAATATGTTACAACAGTTATACAATGTGGCAGATACCTTTATTGTTGGACAATTTATAGGTTCAAATGCGTTAGCTGCAGTTGGCTCCTCTTTTACTCTGATGACATTTTTGAATTCAATCATTTTAGGTCTTTGTATGGGAAGTGGGGTCCTTTTTTCCATGTTATATGGAGCTAAAAAAATGGATAAGATGAAGAATGCGTTCTTTATATCTTTTGTTGGTATAGGATTATTGTCTGTTGCTTTAGAGGCTGGATGCTTGTTATTGATTGATCCTATTTTGTCTTTTTTACAGATTCCTTTAGAAATATGGAGTGACACGCATGATTATCTATTTTATATATTTTTAGGCATTCTATTTACTTTTTTGTATAATTATTTTGCATCACTTTTAAGAGCTTTAGGTGACTCGAGAACACCATTATTATTTTTAGGTGTTTGCGCAATTGGAAACATTATTTTAGATATCTATTTTATTGTTAGTTTACATATGGGTGTTGCAGGTGCTGCTATCGCAACAACAATGTCACAAGCTTTAAGTGCAATAGGACTTTTTGTGTATGTGTTCTTTCAACAGAGAGATTTACTTCCACAAAAAGAATATTGGTATTTTGATAAAAGTGTTTTTCAAAAAATCAAAGATTATTCTTTATTGACGTGTGTACAACAATCCGTAATGAATTTTGGAATCCTTTTAATACAGGGATTGGTTAATAGTTTTGGCTTAGTAACTATGTCGGCTTTTGCGGCAGCCGTAAAAATAGATTCATTTGCCTATATGCCTGTGCAGGATTTTGGAAATGCTTATTCAACTTTTGTTGCACAAAATAAAGGCGCAGGATTAGAAGAACGTATACGTAAAGGAACAAAATCAGCTGTCATTGTTGCAGCTTTATTTTGTTTCTTGATTTCAACTATTGTTTTTAATTTTGCGGATACATTAATGTTGATATTCATCAAACCAGAACAAACAGAAATCATCTTAAAAGGAGCGGAGTATCTTCGTATTGAAGGCGCTTGTTATTTAGGAATCGGACTTTTGTTTTTGTTGTATGGATATTATAGGGGTGTTGGTAAGCCAGGCATTTCGGTTGTGTTAACGATCGTATCTCTTGGAACCAGAGTTTTGTTATCTTATGCACTGGCGCCTACTCTAGGCGAGCACATGATTTGGTGGTCTATTCCAATTGGATGGTTTTTAGCGGATGCCATAGGAGTGGTTCAGGGTATTCGAAAAGAAAAATGGTTTTCTAGAAAGAGAGCAGAAGATGAAAAAGTATTCAACGATTAGTGAAATCAGCAAGCTTTTGGGTTTAAGTACTGATACAATTCGTTTTTATGAAAAAAAAGGACTTGTCCATCCTCATGTGAATCCAGAAAACAATTATCGCATGTATACATTGATGAATGTCTTAGAATTATTAGATGTTATTTATTATCGTCATTTGGATTTTCCTCTTTCAGATATATATGAATTATCAAAGACATTAAAGCCATCTTATACAATTGAATTAATAGAGAAAAAGGAAGAAGAAACCAAGCGAAAGATATACTATGAACAACAGTTATTAAAAAAGATTTCACATATCAAATCGATGTTTCACATGATAGAACATCACGAAAATGAATGTTCTATTCAAGATTTTAAAGAATCAATTATATTATTTGAAGGAAAAGATAAGGAAGATTTCTTTATTCATGATATTCAATATATGACTCAGGATCAGTTTGTTCTTTGCGCTTTTTACACGCATTATGAATTAAAAAAAGACCAGATGGAACTAAAGCGAACCTTTGTCAGCATTGAAACACAGCTTCTTCAAAAAATGAAGATGAAAGAAGAATTGAAAAATTCAACAAAGATCAATAAACAAAAGTGTGTCTATCGAGCTGTACGAATGAAAGATGGCAAGGTTAGTCAGGAAGATATTGAACCGATGAAGGCATATGCCAAAGATAATGGACTTGAATTAAAGGACCATTGTCTTATTCGTGAAATACCGGTTACATTTTATACAGATTATGAACACTATTATGCCGAAATTTTTTTGCCGATAAAAAACAGTTGACCTTGGAGTTGCTCCAATGTTTATACTCTTGATTTGGGAGGGATGATCATGGAGCGTAAATATCTAAATTCACAATTTTGGAAGTATATTTTACCATCTATGTTCACCATGTTGTTGAGTGGTTTTTATTCAATCGTAGATGGTCTTTTTGTTGGAAATTCGGTAGGGAATGATGCCTTAGCAGCTATCAATCTTGTTTATCCAATCCAAGTAATTTTAAATGCATCTGCAATTGGAATTGGAATTGGAGGAGCCGTAGCGCTATCTTATTTTTCAGGCAGGGATGAAACGAAGAGCGCAGATCGATCTTTAGGTTCGACAATTACGCTTTTGATCGTTGCCGGCATTGTTTTATCCATAGTTTTATTCTTTGCAACACCAACATTATTAGAGATTTTAGGAGCTTCAGGTACAATTTATGAATATGCCTATGATTATATATTTGTGATTCTTTGTGGAGGCCTTTTGCCTGTTTTAGGAAATGGGTTAAGTCCTTTGATTCGTAATTATGGAAAGACCATTGTTGCGACGATCTGTATGAGCAGTGGTTTGGTTACTAATATTGTTTTAGATTATATCTTTGTCTTCCTAATGGAAATGGGACTATCTGGAGCTGCTTTGGCAACGATCATTGCACAGGGAGTTGTTGCGCTAAGTTGCTTGGTTTTCTTATATGCATCAAAGTTAAAAGAAATCTCTTTGCACTGTTATGTACCTTCAGTTTCTTTGATCAAAAGAATCATAACTGTAGGCATCTCACCTTTTGGACAAACCATGATTCCATGTATCATGATCGTTTTGACCAATTGGACATGTATTATGTATGGTGGGAATGATGCATTAACAATTTATTCGGTAATTTCTTACGTGCTTTCCAGTGCTCAATTGTTGTTGCAGGGTATCGGCGATGGTGTGCAGCCATTGTTGAGCTATTATCACGGTAAAGGAAATAAAGATGTGATCCATTATTTATATCGCAAAGCCTTCTTTGTTTCTCTTGGTGTATCAGTTATCTTATTTATGGGTGTTTATTTGTTTAATGAACCTTTAACGGGATTATTTGGTGTTTCCCATTCGCTATATGATGGTACAAAACTGGCGTTGATCATCACAGCTCTTTCTTTTCCTTTTATTGGAATCAGTCGTCTTACTTCGGCAGTATTTTATGCCTCCGGCCGATCTAAAAATTCTACATTTCTAGTTTATATTGAGCCTTGTTTATTATTACCGGTATTTTTGATCGTTTTCTCATCTTTGTTTCAACTAACTGGAGTATGGTGTGCTTATCCAGCAACTCAAGTTGTCTTGTCTGTAATTGCCTTGGTCTTGCAGAGCCCAAATTTGGTTGCAGATCATGAGAAAAAGATTGTTGAAGTATCTATTTAATTCTTGTTGTGGTATCATCTAATCTAAAGAGGTGAGTATTATGAAAATTGCCATCGTTTTTTCAAGTAATACAGGAAATACAGAATATCTTGCTCAAGGGATCAAAGAAGTTGTTCAGAAAAATGATTTAGTTTATTTTGGAAAATTTCAGGAAGGCATTGATGCGGATCTTTATTTTGTAGGTTCTTGGACAGATAAAGGATGCTGTAGTGAAGAAATTAAAAGTTTACTTTCAAGTTTAAAGAATAAAAAGATTGCTTATTTCCAAACGGCTGGATTTGGCGGATCTCAAGCTTATTTTAAACGTCTATTAGATACGGTGATGAAATTGATAGATTCATCAAATGAATTTTTGGGTTCATATTTTTGCCAGGGGAGAATGCCTGATTCTGTAAAAAATCGATATCTTATGATGTTAGAGAAGAATCCAAATGATGAAAGGATATTGGCTAGTTTAGATAATTTTGAAAAAGCGAAGAGTCATCCAGACTTTGATGATTTAAAACGCATAAAAGAATGGGCACATTCAATGATAGATACATTATAGGTTTGTTTTAAGACAGACCTTTTTTTGTTGACAAGCAAGACAAAAGGTTTATAATGTGAACAGTTTACTTGGTGAACATACAGGAGGCATGTTATGAATAAACTAAAGTCTGTATATTGTCGTATATTTCAAACTTGTTTTAAGATCGCAATTCCTGTTTTGCCATATCGCAAACCAGAAACGATTTCATCTTTAGATAAATTACCGGATGTCTTAAAAAAAGAACAATGTTCAAGAGTTCTTTTAGTTACGGATGCAGGTATCATAAAAGTTGGTTTACATTTGCCTATTATTGAAGCATTGACCAATGCTGGGTATCAAGTCAGTGTTTATGATAAAACACAGGTAAATCCTACGGTTGAAAATGTGGAAGAAGCAGCTAGACTTTATCATGAAAATGGTTGTCAAGGTATCATTGCTCTAGGTGGTGGTTCCAGCATGGATTGTGCAAAAGGCGTAGGCATTCGTGTTGTAAGAAAACGCACACCTTTATCTAAGATGAAAGGTGTCTTAAAAGTGTTGCATAAATTACCAGTATTGATCGCTATTCCTACAACAGCAGGAACAGGAAGCGAATGTACGCTTGCAGCTGTGATCAGTGATCCGACAAATAAGACCAAATATGCGATTGAAGATTTTTGTTTGATTCCTAAATATGCTTTGTTGGATGCAAGAATGACTATGTCTTTGCCACCATTCTTAACGGCAACTACAGGCATGGATGCGCTGACCCACGCTATTGAAGCTTATATTGGAAGGTCTACGACCAAAGATACAAGAGAAGCGAGTCTTCAAGCGATTTCGTTGATTTATGAAAATTTATTCGAGGCCTATCATCATGGGGATGATTTAAAGGCACGCGAGAATATGGCACATGCAGCGTATCTTGCAGGATGGGCCTTCTCAAAATCGTATGTAGGGTATGTTCATGCTTTGGCGCATGCACTGGGAGGACGTTATGGTGTTGCACATGGTTATGCCAATGCGATTCTTTTGCCTGTTGTGTTGAGAGGATATGGAACCAAAGTGTATCCAGCTTTAAAAGATTGTGCAGTAGCAGCCGGATTGGCAGATGAAACAACCGATGAAAGAATTGCGGCTATACGTATGATTGAATCTATTGAAGAGATGAACAATGTCTTTGATATTGGTTCATCGATCGAAGAAATTCAAGTTGAAGATATTCCAGAATTATGCCATCATGCTTCTAAAGAAGCCAATCCTCTATATCCAGTTCCTGTACTTTTTGATGAAAAAGAACTGGAGAGGTTTTATTTAGATATTGTTAAGAAGGAGAGCGTAGTATGGAGTCCAGTCAAATCCAAGAAATCATTCAAAGCCAAAGAAACTACTTTAATTCCGGAAAGACCTTAAATGTAGATACTCGTATAGAATATTTAAAGAAACTTAAAAGGGTTATTTTAGAAAAAGAAGATCAAATCAATGAAGCCTTGTATAAGGATCTTGGAAAAACATCCAGTGAGAGCTATATGTGTGAAACTGGAATGGTGTTAAGTGAATTATCATTTATGATACGCCATACTAAAAAGTTTGCCCGTAAGCATCGTGTTATGACTCCACTTGCTCAGTTTCATGCTTCTAGTTATCAGGTGCCATGCCCTTATGGAGTTGTTTTGGTCATGTCTCCTTGGAACTATCCGTTTATGTTAACCGTTGATCCTCTTATTGATGCAATTGCGGCAGGCAATACTGTTATGGTAAAACCAAGTGCATATTCTCCATATACTTCTCAAATCATTGAGGAAATACTGACAAATGTTTTTCCTAAAGAATATGTGAGTGTAATACTTGGAGGGAGAAAGGAAAACCAGGCTTTATTAGAAGAAAAGTTTGATTACATTTTCTTTACTGGTTCTCCATATGTAGGACATGAGGTGATGTCCAAGGCAAGTGTGCATTTGACACCGGTAACTCTTGAGTTGGGTGGAAAGTCACCTTGTATCGTGGATGAGACGGCTAATATAAAACTGGCAGCAAGACGTATTGTTTTTGGTAAGTATCTAAATCTTGGACAGACTTGTGTAGCTCCAGATTATATTTATGTTCATACTTCTGTTAAAGATAAACTGATTCATGAAGTAATTCAAGAAATTAAACGTCAATATCAAGATTTGTCTAGTTATGGCAAGATCATAAATGAGAAACATTTTGATCGAATCAGTAAACTTTTAGATCCTAATAAGATCGTTTATGGAGGAAAGACAAATCGTGAAACATTGAAGATCGAACCAACGATAATGGATCATGTTTCATGGGATGATGCGGTTATGCAGGAAGAAATCTTTGGGCCTATCATGCCAATCTTAACGTTTACCGATTTTGAAGACTGTATCAATATTATAAAAGAAAAGCCATCTCCTTTAGCTTTGTATTTGTTCTCGTCAAATAAAACAAGAGTTGATATGGTAACTCATAGTGTTCCATATGGAGGCGGATGTATTAATGATACGATCATTCATCTTGCCACCAGCAATATGCCTTTTGGTGGAGTGGGCAATTCAGGTATGGGTGGATATCATGGCAAAGAAGGTTTTAAAACATTCACGCACTATAAATCCATCGTAGATAAAAAAACATGGCTGGATCTTCCAATTCGATATCAGCCATATTCCAAGTTATATGATAAATTGATTCATATATTTTTACGATAAAAAGAGCCAAAATCGGCTCTTTTATTCTATAATCTTTATTTCTTGACAATTCATCAATTGAGGAGGCAGGCTCATGGTCATACCGGGTCCAGCCAAGACTTGAACATTTTGTCCATCTTTAAGTTTTGATGTATCGATACCATCTGGTAAATATACTTCAATTTCTCCTTCGTATGGGGAAATGGATGTACCTGATATTTTATTGTTTTCTTGATCGAACGTAATATTTTCAATGGTGTACCACTCTTGGTCGACTGTTGTTTCAGGTTTAGGGTTTAAGTAAAAAAATCCTGTGGTCGCAATGATCAAAATGATCGCAAAAATAATGATTCTTTTTTTCTTCATATTTAATTCCTCTATCGATAAGTATATCATAGAAAAATATTGTCATAAAAGGATAATATATTGTTAAAATGAAGTAAAAATCGATGGTTAATCTGTATCAGAGATAGTTTTGAATTGAATTATGTGATAGAATATAGAATAGTTTAGACTCAAGGGAGGAAAATTATGGCTGGATTATTTAGCAAGTTGTTCTCTGAAGAACAAAGAGAATTGGCATCTTTAGAAAAAATGGCCGATAAAGTCATTTCCTATGAACCAGAGATGCAGAAATTAAGTGATGAAGAATTAGCTGATAAAACAACAGAATATAAAGAACGTTTAGCAAATGGCGAAACGATTGATGATATTTTATATGAAGCATTCGCAACAGCTCGTGAGATGGCTTATCGTCAATTAGGTGAAAAGCCATATAAAGTACAGATCATGGGTGCAATCGCAATGCATAAAGGTGATATTGCCGAAATGAAAACCGGTGAAGGTAAAACTTTGACCGCAACGATGTGTGTTTATTTAAATGCCTTAGCTGGAAAAGGTGTTCATGTTATTACGGTCAATGAATATTTGGCTGGCCGTGACGCGGACTGGATGGGGAGAATCTATCGTGCTTTAGGGCTTACAGTAGGTGTAAATAAGCGTGAATTAAACGCAAGAGAAAAACGTGAAGCTTATGAATGTGATATCACATATACAACGAACTCTGAATTAGGCTTCGATTATCTTCGTGATAATATGGTAACAAGTGTAAAAGATCGTGTAATGCGTGGTCTTCATATGGCAATTATTGATGAGGTCGATTCTGTTTTGATTGATGAATCACGTACTCCATTGATCATTTCCGGGGGTAAAAAACAGACTGCCAATCTTTATATCCAGGCCGATAAATTCGTTAAGACTTTAGAAGCTCCTGAATATGAAACCGATAAATTTACACATGAAAAGACTTTGATTTCAGGTGATTATGATATTGATCAGAAAACACGTCAGATCATGTTAAGTGAGGCTGGTGTGGAAAAAGCAGAAAAGTATTTTAAATTAGATAACTTGTATGATATCAACCATACTCAACTTGTCCATCATATCAATCAAGCTTTGCGCGCTAACTATATTATGATGAAAGAAGTTGAATACGTAGTTAGCGACAACCAGGAAATTGTGATCGTAGACCAATTTACAGGTCGTATGATGCCTGGACGTGCTTATTCAGATGGTTTACATCAGGCAATTGAGGCAAAAGAGGGTGTGCCAATCAAAGAAGAAACATCTACTTTGGCAACTATTACATATCAGAACTTCTTCCGTTTATATGAAAAACTAGCAGGTATGACAGGTACAGCTAAAACAGAAGAGGAAGAATTCCTTTCTACATACAATATGCGTGTTGTTGTCATTCCAACAAACCGTCCGGTAATTCGTAAAGACATGCCAGATGAAATTTATGCCCATAAAGATGATAAATATCGTGCACTTGTTCGTGAAGTTAAAGCACTTTATGAAAAAGGGCAGCCTGTTCTGGTTGGTACGATTGCGGTAGAAACGAGTGAATTGATCAGTGAAATGTTGAAAAAAGAAGGCATTCCACATGAAGTGTTGAATGCGAAAAACCATGCTCGTGAAGCAGAAATCGTCGCAATGGCAGGGCGTCCAAAATCTGTAACGATCGCAACCAACATGGCTGGTCGTGGTACCGATATTAAATTGACAGAAGAATCACGTAAATTGGGTGGTTTAGCGGTAATTGGTAGTGAACGTCATGAATCACGTCGTATCGACAATCAGCTTCGTGGACGAAGCGGACGTCAGGGTGATCCAGGTTTCTCTCGATTCTTTGTTTCTTTGGAAGACTCTTTGATGGTTCGTTTTGGTGGCGAAAAACTTCAGAAACTATTTGAAAAAATGGGGGATGAACAAATCGAATCTAAAGCTGTTACGAAATCTATCACAATGGCGCAAAAGCGTGTTGAAGGATATAACTTTGATATGCGTAAACAATTGTTAGATTATGATGATGTATTACGTCGTCAGCGTGAAATCATCTATGCACAAAGAAATCGCATCTTAGAAAGCGAAGAAGTACATGAAATGGTACATGTGATTTTTGAAAAAACATTGGATCAAACATTACAGGCAAATATTCTGGATGAGAAAAAACAAACAGTAGATATTCCAGGTCTTTGTAAATCATTAGAGATGACAGGTTTAACAGAAGATAGAGCTATTCATGCTCAGGAATTAGAAGGCTTGAAATATGAAGAAATCAAACTTCATTGTTTGGATCGTATCTGGAATGATTATGAGAAAGAGATTGAACCTGTTAAGATGCAGTTCTTGCCATTTGAAAAAACTGTTGTCTTGCGTAATATTGATAGAAACTGGATCGAACATATTGACCGCATGGATAAATTAAGAAGTGGTATCTATTTACGTTCTTATGCACAAAATAATCCTTTGCAGCAATATGTACAGGAAGGTTTTGATATGTTTGAAGATATGAACAAACGTATCGATAGAGAAATTGCTTTCTTCTTATTAAAAGTAAGAATTCGTAGGGAGACAAAAGCGTAATGGAACTTTATGAATTAAAACAAGGAGTGACTACTCACCTGGAGAAGTTAAATTCTCTAGGTGAGTCACTTTGACTTAGCTGATAAAAAAAATCAAATTGAAGAATTAGACAAAAAAACTTTGGAAGATGGATTTTGGAACGATCAAAAGAAAGCTCAAAGTGCAATTCGAACACGTAACAATCTAAAAAATATTGTCGACAGCTACCAAGCTTTAGATGATACTTTAAAGTCTTTAGATGAAACGGCAGATGCCATTAAGGAAGTATTCGATGAAGAGCTTATGGCTTTGGCAGAAGAAGAATATGATGCTATGGCAAAAGACTTTGAGAATTTTGAAATTCAAGTGCTTTTGTCGCATGAATATGATCAAAACAATGCAATCCTAGAATTGCATCCAGGTGCTGGGGGAACTGAATCTTGTGATTGGGCCAGCATGTTATATCGTATGTATACACGATATGCGGAAAAGAAAGGCTTTAAAGTTACAGTTTTAGATTATCAACCAGGTGAAGAAGCTGGAATCAAGAGTGTTACTTTCCTGGTTGAGGGGGATAAGGCATACGGTTATCTAAAAGGAGAAAAAGGTGTACATCGTTTAGTACGAATTTCACCATTTGATTCTGGGGCGAGAAGACATACTTCTTTTGCTTCTTTGGATGTAATGCCTCAGTTCAATGATGAAATTGAAATTGAAGTAAAGCCAGAAGATTTGATCATAGAGACAAAAAGAGCATCTGGTGCTGGAGGTCAGCATATTAACAAAACGGACTCAGCTGTTCGTATCGTACATAAGCCAACTGGTATTGTTTCAACTTGCCAAAATGGAAGGTCGCAGCACGAAAACCGCGAAGAAGCGATGCGTATCTTAAAATCTAGACTTTATCAATTAGAAATAGAAAAACAAGAAAAGAAACTGGCAGAAATTAAGGGCATTCAGGCAGCCAATGAGTGGGGAAGCCAGATTCGAAGTTATGTCATGCATCCATATAGTTTAGTGAAGGATGTTCGCACAGGTTGTGAAACAAGCCAGGTACAAAACGTATTGGATGGAGACTTAGACGAGTTTATCTTTGCCTATCTAAAATCACAAATTCAATAAGATCACCTTTTAAGGGTGATCTTTTTAAAAAGTTTCATACTGTAATTAGAGAGGGATAAAAGTACAATAATTCTATAAATTGGATTTTTTGTTGGAGGTATCGCAATGAAAAAAGAGACTAGGGAAGATTTTGATAACTAGAATTAACAATGTAGGAGGACAAGTAGTTGTGGGAATAAAAATAGTATATGCTTATAATCGAGCTGAAGAAGTAAGTAAACTATTTACAGAGTATACGGCTATGCTAATTGAAAAAGATAGTTCTTTCCAAAAATATTTAGATATTCAAAATTATAGTGAAGAAATGAAACATTTGGAGAACAAATATGGTTTGCCTAATGGAAGATTATATTTGGTTTATTGTGATGAGAAATTAGCTGGTTGTATAGGTCTAAGAAAAATTGACAGTCAAAATTGTGAAATGAAGCGTCTCTATGTAAGGCCTCAGTTTAGAGGGCGAAAAATAGGTAATCTGTTAGTTGAGAAAATCATAGATGATGCAAAGAAAATAGGGTATTCGTACATGCTGTTAGATACACTCCCATTCCTGAAAAGTGCAATACATAAGTATAAAAAATATGGATTTTATGAAATAAGCAGTTATAATGATAGTCCTATGGATACTTCCATATATATGAAACTTAATTTATAAATTTAGTTTAAAAAAATACTCTTGAATATTCGCAAAAAGTGATCCTTCGACTTTTCAGTATAGAATTTAAAAAGGATCAGCTTGTAATGATAGATTGAAAGGATTAAACTTATCATATATGTTGTTGGAGGATGGAAAAATGGTAGAAGTTAGTGAAACGTTGAATGTGAGTGCGAGTGATTTCTTTGATGCGATTATTGAATCTGTTGTGTATGATGCATGTCAGGCAACAGGAAAAAATATTCGAAAGAGCCATTTAAAGAAAGGTTTTTCATACTCCAAAAAAATCAAAAATAGTTTTGGAAAGAAAGAAAATTCAAGAGTAGTTATCCAAGAATTTGAAGCTCCTTCGATTTATAAAGTGAAATTTGAAGGATCGACTGGATACGATATCATGACATATAAGATTGAATCGTTAGAAGACGAAAAAATCACTGTTAGATATTCAGAAGATTTTATCAGCGAATTTACAGTTGAAGGCAAAAGTTCTAAAATGATGGAAAAATTGAATAACAAAAGAGCACAAAGGCGAGCAAAGAAATTGTTAAAGAATATAGAAGCATATATTCAAAATAAACAGAATACAGAAGATATACAAGAAGAAGTGGAGCAATAGGCTCCACCTTTGTTTTATGATAGAATAAAAATATGAGAAGAAAACGAATACGTTATGATCGAGTGTTCTTATTGATGGTGATCTTTTTGATCCTTGTTACTTTTTTGAGTGCTGGGATATATAGAATGTGGTTTTATCAGGCTCCACGAGACAATTCTTTGTTCTACATGGATAATGGATTTATAAATTATTCTGGTGAAGATATAGAATTGATCCACGGAATTGATGTATCTAGTCATCAAGGTGAAATTGACTGGCAAAGAGTAGCGAATACACCTGTTGAATTTGCGATGATACGTGCCGGGTATCGTGGAGGAATAGAAGGCTTGCAGCATCAAGATGAATACTTTGATCAAAATATGCAGCAGGCAGCGGCCAATGATATTAAAACCGGCGTTTATTTTTATTCCAGTGCAATTACTATGGAAGAATTGGAGCAAGATGCCCAATTGGTATTAGATATGGTGTCTAGATATCAAATTGATTATCCAATTGCGTTTGATATGGAAATTTATGATGAGGTCAATGGACGAATTAATTCTCTTACCATGGAAGAAAAAACTTCTTTTGCGCTAAGGTTCTGTGAAATCATGGAAGAAAATGGATATCAAAGCATGATTTATGGAAACCTGGACTGGCTTTATTCCCATTTGAATTTTGAAGAGATACAAGATAAGGAAATTTGGTATGCTGCTTATCTATCCATACCGCAGATGAATGATGAATTTAGAATGTGGCAATATACCAATACAGGCCAGATTGATGGAATCTCAACAAATGTGGATATGAATGTATGGTTGGAAAGAGCTAAATAAAAACCGAGATTTTACCTGAAAATGATATGCCTCCTATCTATTTGATAGGAGGCATATGAATATCAGATCTCGTTTTTTTTTATTTTACTTTTGATAATAAATCTTCAAAATCAACTTTTTCAATTTCACCAAATTCAATCGTTACAGAATCATGATCTTTGTTAGCATATCTAGGAATGAGATGCACATGGAAGTGATTTACACTCTGTCCGGCTGCCTCATGAATGTTTGTCAATACGTTGATACCATCGCAACCTAGTTTTTCTTCTAGAACATTCGCAAGTTTTTGTGCAACTTCAAAAACATGATCTAAAGTTTTTGTTGGGCAATCTAAGAATGAGTCACAATGTTCTTTTGGAACGACAAGACAATGACCATAGCTTGTAGGGTTAATGTCAAAAAATGCAATTACCATGTCATCTTCATACAATTTGTTGCTGGGAATGTCACCTTTGACGATAGAGCAGAAAACACACATATTATTGTTCCTCCTTATGAATTTTCTTTAAGATGGGATATAGAATGAATCCAAGTATACATCCTGTGATACCCTGGATGAGGTTAATAGGCATAGATAATACCGCAATCCAAAGGGATTGATTGACAAAGCTGTCGGCAATGAAATAACCAATTACCATCCAAATTGCACCTAAGGAAAAAACAAAGATTTTTGATTTAAATCTTGAAATCAAAATAGAGATAAGTAACCCTTCTATTCCTTTGATTACAAGGGTGAATAAGGCATAACTTGCATAGCCACTTACGATGTCGGCTATAGCTGAACCAACACCACCAATCAAAAATGCGAACAATGGATTGACAAAAGGGGCAAAGGCCAGGATCATTCCATCGCCACAGTTGAAATATCCTTGAAATCCATTGGGGATCTTGATTAGGAAAGTGGCACAAAATACCAAACAGATTCCTAAAGCAGATATGCACAATTCTTTTACTTGGATTTTCTTCATAATTTCTCCATTTATTATTATAATACTCTTTTAGAAAAGATGGATAAAAAAATGAAAAGCCAGGCTAAGGGGGTGCCTGACTTTTCAAAAAATTAAGGGGATAGAAAATTGTACGAACATCATTCGTACCGGCAAGGCCTTCTACTCCTTGCTTGATTAAAAGTATAACACAAGTCAATTCTAAAAATATGTGAAAATTATGTGAAAATGCGTCAAAATGATAAAAAATAGGTATTTTGTGGGGGAAAATACCATAAAAGATAGATTTTACATCCCAAAAATGGAGTTTTATTTAAAAAAATGGGAAGCAGTTGTGCAAGTATATAATCTTTCGAAAAAAATGCATTGTTGTGTGATATAATATAATCCAAATGGGGGTTTATAGAAATGATCGTAAAAACCATTCAAGAAATTGCGGATATGTTAAATTGTGATCTAGTTGGAGAAGATAAAACTTCTTTGATCCAGGGGGTTGGGATTGATTCTCGTCAGGTTACAGAAAATGCCCTTTACATCCCTTTGATTGGGCAAAGAGCGGATGGGCATACTTTCATTGATTCCGTGATTCAAAAAGGAGTCAAAGCAACGTTGTGGCAAAAAGATCACACACCATATCCTGAAGATATAACGTGTATCTTGGTTGACGATACACTGGAAGCGTTACAAAATCTAGCTAAGGCTTATTTAAATACTTTATCTTGTCTGGTTATTGGAGTCACTGGCTCCAATGGCAAGACAAGTTGTAAAGATATGTTATATAGTGTTTTTTCTCAAGAAAAGAAAACACAAAAAACACAAGGAAATCGTAATAATGAAATTGGGCTTCCTTTAACAGTGTTGGATCTTGATAAAGATGTAGAAGTTGCTATTCTAGAAATGGGAATGGAAAATAAGGGTGAAATTGATTTCTTAACACATATTGCACACCCTGATGTTTCAATTATCACAACAATTGGCAGTGCTCATATGGAAAATCTTGGAGGAAAGAAACAAATTGCTCAGGCAAAGTTAGAAATTTTAGAGAATCTAAAACCAGGTGGTCTTTTCTTATATGACAAAGAAAGTCCGGAAATTCAGGAATGCCTGCTGGAGATGGATATTGATCCATCTAAACGTCTGGTTTCTTTTGGCTTTAATGGAGATATTTCCATTATTTCATCTATTGATTATACAGAAAATGGAATTGAGTTTTATTGTTCAAGTCTAACTGATAAAATCACATTAAATGCACTTGGAGATTTTCAGGCAAAAAATGCTTTACCTTGTATTTATGTGGCATTGGATCAGGGAATCTCGACATCATCAATCTTAAAAGGATTAAAAGATTTGGAAATGACGAAGATGCGTACAGCGCTTTTAAAGGTTCATGATGCAAAGATCATTGATGATACATATAAATCCAATCCAGAAAGTGCCAAGGCGGCAATTGATACCTTGATGAAAGTACAGGCAAAAAAACATATAGCCGTATTGGCGGATATGTTAGATTTAGGACCAGAAGAAAACGATCTGCACGCGATGATTGGATGCTATGCAGTTGAAAAAAATGTGGATACAGTCTATGCGACGGGCCCTTTAAGTAAATATACGATTAAAGCATGTACAAATATTGAATCTAAGTGGTTTGAAACAAAGGATGAAATCGTTGAGGAATTAAAACATTTACTAAATGAAGATTGTGCAATCTTGATAAAGGGAAGTCGTGCAATGCATATGGATGAAATTGTGGATAAATTGAAGGAGATGTAAATTATATGTTGAAATTAGGTGTTGTCTTTGGTGGACAGAGTAGTGAGTATTCTGTTTCTTTACACTCTGTTGCTTCTTTTTTAAGACAGATTCATAATGAAAAATACGATATTACTATGATTGGTATCGACCAGAATGGGCAATTTTATGTTTATGATGGTTCGATTGATGATATAGAACATGATCATTGGATTCCTCAGGCTACAAAAGCTGCATGGGTTCATAAAGGAATCATGGCTTTGGATGGAAAGAATACAGTAAAAGAATTAGATTGCGTATTCCCTGTTTTACATGGAAAAAATGGAGAAGATGGATGTGTGCAGGGGTTATTGGAATTGATGAATATCCATTATGTTGGATGTGATGTAATGTCTAGTGCAATTTCTATGGATAAAGAGATCATGCATATTTTATGTGATGAAGCTAACATACCTTGCGCTGATTATGTTTGTTTAAAAGCCAATGAAGAAAATCCTTCATTTGAAATGATCCAGGAAAAGATCTCCCTACCTTGGATCGTAAAACCATGTAATGCCGGAAGTAGTTATGGTGTTCATAAAGTAGAGAATAAAGAAGAATTTGAAGAGGCTTGTAAAGATGCTTTCTTCTATGATGGCCGTGGCAAGATCTTAGTTGAAAAAGCAATTGAAGGCTTTGAGATTGGCTGTGCTGTTATGGGAAATGAAGAAGTGTTTACTGGCAGCTGTGATGAGATTCAAATTTCTGGAGGAATTTTTGATTTTGAAGGAAAATATGAGATGAAAGGGGCTGAAATCATCTGCCCTGCACGAATCGATGAAGAAACGTTTGCCAAGGCTAAGGCCCTAGCAGCTAAAACATATAAAGCTATGAATTGTTGTGGTATGGCTCGTGTGGATATGTTTGTAACGCCTCAAAAAGAGGTTATCTTAAATGAATTGAATACGATTCCAGGTTTTACCGCCACTTCACGTTATCCATCTATGATGAAAGAAGCTGGAATTGAATTCAGTGATTTAATTGATAAATTGATCGATCTAGCAATGCAAAGGACGATTTCAGCATGTTAAAGAGTTATAGCCGTGCTTGGTGTGAAATTGATTATAAGGCAATCAATCATAATTTGGATGAAATTCAAAAGCTTGTGGGAAAAACCAAAATCATGGGAATCGTTAAGGCGAATGCCTATGGTCATGGAGATGTAGCTTGTGCAAGACAAATGGCTAAGTGGGGCGTTGATTTCTTTGGCGTTTCCAGCATTGATGAAGCTTTGAATTTAAGAGAAAATGGAATTGATCAAGATATCTTGATCTTGGGATATACACCTGTTGAACATTTTCATTACTTATACGAAAAGAATATCGTACAGTCACTGATCTCTTTCGAGTATGCTCAAAAATTAAATGCATTTGCAAAAGAGAACGACGCGATGATTCGCTGCCATTGCAAGGTTGATACAGGAATGTGTAGAACTGGTATCATATATCAGGATCAAGATAAGCATATGGATCAGATCATTGCAGAATATAGATTATCTAATTTAAGTGTAGAAGGAATTTTTTCGCATTTTCCAGTTAGTGATGATCTGGGAGTGGATAGTCGTACATTTACCGAGAATCAGATTCGCTTGTTTAAAGAAGTCATTGACAATCTAAAAAAAGAAGGTATTGATTGCGGAATCAAACATATTCAAAACAGCTATGGAATTTTAAATTATATGGATCTTGGTATGGATTATTGCCGCCCTGGTTTGTTGTATATGGGTGTTACAAGTGATGATCAAATTCCTATTCTTTCGAATCCAGACTTTATTCCGATCATGTCAATCTATGCCAATGTTTCTTTGGTAAAATGGATCCAAGAAGGTCAAAGTGTTAGTTATGGGCGTAATTTTATAGCCACAAAACCAACCAAAGTAGCAACTGTATCAATTGGATATGCCGATGGAATTCCTCGTCTTTTAAGCAATCAGGGATTTGAAGTGTTGATTCACGGTAAACATTGTAAAGTGATTGGAAATATCTGTATGGATCAATGCATGGTTGATGTAACAGATGTAGAAAATGTTAAAGAAGGAGATATTTGTTGTTTTGTTGGTCAAATGGGGCAGGAAAGAGTTACGATTGATACGATCAGTCGTTTAGCCAAGACCATCAACAATGAAACGATGAGCGCTATTGCTGCTCGTGTGCCACGTTTAGAAAAGAGGTAGATTATGAAGGTGAAAAGAAAATATGCCGCAATTGATATTGCTAAATATGTTTCGGCATTATTGGTTGTATGCATTCATACATATCCGTTTTATGAAATTAGTGAAACGTTCAATACGTTTTTTATGCAGACGATATGTCGAATTGCTGTGCCATTTTTCTTTACGACTTCCGGTTTTTTCTTCTTCCGTAAATATGGAGATGATTCTGAAGAAAACACAAAGAATCTTCGCAAATATTTAATGCGCTTATTAAAAATATATTTGATTTGGACCGTAATCTATCTTCCATATACGATATGGGATCAATATCAGGCAGGATTTAGTATTCTAGGTGTTTTTTCTTACATTCGAGATTTCTTCTTAAATGGAAGTTATTATCATCTATGGTTTTTACCTGCTTTGATGCTAGCAAGTGTGATCGTCTTCTATTTATACAAAGAAAAAGGTTTGGTGTTTACTTTAAAGGTAAGTTTAGGAGCTTATTTTGTAGGTTATTTGATCAATGTTTATACACCAGTCTGGGAAAGTATTCCAGGAATTAATTTCTTTTTTGCATTTTTCACAAAAACTTTAGTGACAGCACGAGATGGAATCTTTTTTGGACCTATCTTTGTGTCTTTAGGTCTTTTGTTAGCTAAAACAGGACGTTTACCATCTAGAACTAGCTTAGGAGGCTTTGTAATTAGCTTTTTATTAGTGGTAGTTGAAGTGTTGATTTATAATATGACAGGCATCTTGCGTGATTTAACGAGCATGTATTTATTCTTAGTGCCGGCAGTTTATTTCCTTGTAAATTGGCTGTTAACAATCAAGATGCCATATAAACCAATTTATAAAGTACTAAGAAATGACTCATTATTGATTTACACATCACATATTTTATTCGCAAAAATTTTATTAGCATTGATGCCAAACGCCCATATCGTTGTTTATTTTTTGACGATTGCCTTAGCGCAGGCTTTTGCAAGTCTTGTGATGTATTATAAGGGAAGATTCCCTGTATTAGAAAATTTATTGTAGCTTATGATTAGAGTATTCCAAGTAAAATGTGCTTATGAAAATGAGATTGAAGCACAGTTGATCAAAAAACTGCATATAAAAAAAGAAGATCTTTTGGGGTATACAATACACCGCAGAAGTGTGGATGCCCGCCACCAAAAGGTCTTGTTTTCTTATGTTATAGACTGTTCACTAAAAAACGAAAAAAAAGTTTTAAAACACAAAGATGTTCAACCCTGTCCAGATGAAACATATCATTTTGTTTCCAGTGGCACTCGGATAATGAATACAAGGCCAGTTGTCGTAGGATTTGGACCAGCTGGTATGTTTGCATCATTGATCCTGGCTGAAGCAGGATATCAACCTATTGTAGTTGAGCGTGGCAGTATGGTTTCTCTTCGCAAAGAAAAAGTAGATACTTTTTGGCAAACAGGAAAGTTGGATCCAGAATGCAATGTTCAGTTTGGAGAAGGTGGTGCCGGGGCTTTTTCAGATGGGAAATTGACAACACGTTCTAAAGATTCAAGAGCTCGAAAAGTTTTAGAAGAATTGGTGGATTTTGGCGCTAAAGAAGATATCCTAATCGATGCTCATCCACATATTGGAACGGATGCCTTTTTAAAGATCATTGAGAATTGTCGTAAGAAGATCATTGATCTTGGTGGAACATTTTATTTTGATACGTGTTTAAAAGATATAAAGACAAAACAAAATAAACTGACAGAAATTAAGATCAACGATACATGGATCCCCTGTGAAAATATGATCTTAACAATTGGACATAGCGCAACCGATACGATTCGAATGTTACATCAAAACGGAGTTATGGTGGAAAATAAACCGTATGCGATCGGCGTACGTATTGAACATAAACAAGAATATATCAATCGTGCAATGTTGAAAGACTATGCTACAGATCCTAGATTGATTCCAGCTAGATATCAGTTAACACATACAGCTTCTAATAATAAAGGTGTCTATACATTCTGCATGTGTCCGGGTGGGTATGTTATTCCTTCCAGCAGTTCTAAAGAAAAGCTTGTGGTCAATGGAATGAGTTATGCTTCAAGGAGTGGAGAAAATGCAAACAGTGCTTTACTAGTACAGGTCAATGAAGAAGACTATGGAAATAAGCTTTTTGCGGGATTACAGTATCAGGAAGACTTGGAAATAAAAGCGTATCATATGGCTGGTGATTACAAGGTTTGTTTGCAATTGGCAAAAGATTATTTAGAGAATAAGGTTTCGGTTCGCTTGGATGATGTAAAACCAACTTATGCCTTGGGATATCAATTTGTCGATTTAAATGAATTGTTTGATCCATCAATCAATCAGGCCTTACATGAAGCCTTGATTGTTTTTGAAAAACGTGTTCCAGGCTTTGTCAGCGAAGGAGCTTTATTAAGTGCTGTTGAATCAAGAAGCAGTTCTAGTGTTCGGATCATTCGTGATCATGATCTTCAATCTAACATTCAAGGGATCTATCCTGGAGGTGAAGGTGCTGGATATGCTGGTGGCATTATGACAAGTGCTATTGATGGAATAAAATGCGCAGAAAGTATTATTTGCCAATATCAAAAACATGATACAATGAAGCAGAAAACGGAGGGATGAGATGGCTTTATTAAAACCAAAATACTATGTTTCCAGTTTTGAACATATGTCGATCGAGCGTTTAAAACAACAGGGGATCAAGCTGTTATTATGCGATATTGATAATACGCTGGTTTCTTATGATGAAAAACATCCAAGTCCTTCTGTTATTGCGTTTATTGATCGCGTAAAAAGTTCTGGAATTGAAGTGGCTCTTTGTTCAAATGCAACCAAGGAGAGAGCAACACGATTTTCCAAGGATCTAAATGTGTCCACCACTTATTATTTTTCCATGAAACCATTACCGAAAAACTTTATTCAAGCAATGAAAAAACATAATTTAAAAGCTAATCAGGTTGCCATTATTGGTGATCAGATGTTTACAGATATATTAGGTGGAAATCTTGCTGGACTTTATACGATATTGACTGCGCCAATCGCAGTGAAAGATAGAGGAGTTACGAAGATCAATCGTTTCTTTGAAAATATTGTATATAAAGTGTTAGAGCATAAAGGAGATTTTAAGAGAGGTGAATTCGATGACTAAATATTGTAAAGGCTGTGGCGCAAAGCTGCAAAACGACGATAAAGATGCAATTGGGTATGTTCCTACACTGGATGCATCGTATTGTGAAAGATGTTTTCGAATTCGTCATTATGGAGACGTAACTATTTCCATGGCACAGAAAATTGAATCCAATCAAACGCTGGATAAGATTGCCAAAGTCAAAGGAGTGATCTTTTGGGTGGTCGATCTTTTTGCGTTTGAATCGAACATGATTTCTCGTTTGAATCAAAAATTGAATACTGATGAAATTGTTCTTGTCTTAACTAAACGTGATGTTCTACCTAAAACATTAAGTGATAAAAAGATTCTTGAATTTGTCAATCGTCGCTTAGATGAAGAAGGAATCAAAGTAAAAGATATCGTGATTTGTGGATATCTTTTAAAGCATAATGAACAGTCAAAGGCCTGCATTGATGAAATCTATTCCAAGATACAAATGTATCGTAAAGGAAGAGATATTGTCTTTATGGGGGTTGCCAATGCAGGAAAATCAACCATCTTAAATCAACTGCTGGCTATGGAAGATCTAACGACATCTAGACATCCTGGTACAACATTGGATCTTGTGCCAATTGAACAAGATGGATATACGATTTATGATACGCCGGGAATTGAAAATCATCATAGTGTATTGACTTTTTTAAATTCAAAAGATTTAAAAATGGTGATTCCAACCAAACCAATTAAGCCATTTGTTTCTCAGATTTATGAAGATCAGTCTTTTGCAGCAGCTGGGCTTGCAAGGCTGGATATCGTAGTAAAAGGAAAAGCCAGTGTAGTTGGTTATTTCTCACGCTCTTTATCGATTCATAGAGGAAAGTTGGAAAATGCGGATAATCTTTGGAACAAACATTTAAATGAAATGCTGGTTCCTTGTCTAGATACTTCTATGTTGACAATGCATACATTCCAGGCACCAAAAGTAACAAATGAAAAATTGGATGTCGTGATCCATGGGCTTGGATGGTTTTGTATAAGTGGACAGATTCAAGATGTTTATGTCCGTGTTCATAAAGGCATCAATGTTACATTCAGAAAGGCGATGATCTAATGTTAAATAATAAAGATAAAAAATATTTACGAAAATTAAGCATGTCATATAGACATCTTTTCCAAATTGGAAAAGATGGTATCAGCTATAATTTGATCAAAACAATCAGTGATTCTTTAGAAGCTCATGAGCTTGTCAAATGCAATCTGTTACAGACATGTCCAATTGATACAAGAGAAGCGGCTATTGAGTGTGCCAGCAATACTCATAGTGAGATCGTACACATTGTAGGACATACATTTGTATTATATCGTCGCTCTAAAGAAAATAAGCTGGGGCTTAAAAAATGAGAATTGCAATCATAGGAGGGTCTTTTGATCCAATTCATTATGGCCATATCCATATGGGACTGGAGTCAATCAAACAATTGAAGGTGGACGAAGTCTGGTTCATGCCTACGAAGATCACGCCACTAAAAGATCGTGAATTAACAAGCGTTGAAGATCGTGTGTCTATGATCAAGCTTGCGATTGAACCATATGCCAATTTCAAACTTTGTACACTGGAGTTAGAGCGTGAAGAGAAAAGTTATACAATCAATACATTAAGAGAATTAAAGAAACGATATAAACATGAATTCTATTGGATCATAGGCAATGATCAACTTGAACAGTTTGATCGCTGGAAGGACCCAGAAAAACTCGTCAAGATGGCTCAGTTTGTTTGTTTTGATCGAGACCATATGTTGACAAAGACATCTTATGATATTAAAAGATTACATATGGAATGCATGCCGGTCTCTAGTTCTGAGATTCGTATGGGAAATAAATTGAATTATTTACCATCGAAGGTTTTAGATTACATATATGCGAATAGGTTATATGTTAAAGAATTTGTAGCCAGCCGTGTACCTGAACATCGTTATAGGCATTCACTATCTGTTGCCAACCTTTGTGAAGAATTTGCCCGAAATAATGGTTTGGATGTCAATGTAGCGTATTATATTGGGTTATTTCATGATGTATGCAAGGCAATGCCTAAAGATCGAATGTTATGCTGGATCAAGGCTATCTGCCCAGAAAATGAAAAATATGCTCCTCCAGTATGGCACGGTTTTGTAGGGGCAGAAGTTGTAGATCGCATCTTTTATATCAAAGACTGGCGCATCAAAAACGCTATTTATCATCATGTGCTTGGAACAAGTACAGATCCATACGCAATGGCGGTTTTCTGTGCAGACAAATTAGATCCGTTAAGAGATTATGATACCAGTAAAGGTATCCAGCTTTGTAAGCAAGATTTATATAAGGGCTTTTTAAAAGTAAAAGAAGATAATGAACGATATCTTCAGAAAGGAAAGTAAAGTGGAATTTAAAGAAATCGTATTAAAGGCAATTAGCGAGAAAAAAGGGTTTGATATTAAAGAATATGATACACGTAGTTTGACTCCATTTATGGATAGCATGATTGTTGTAAGTACGACCAATATTCGTCAAAACAATGCAATAGCGCAGAATATTAAGGATCGTTTAAAGGAGAATGGATTTGATGGTACGATTCGTATCGAAGGAAATGCCGATTCAAAATGGCTTTTGATCGATCTAAAAGAAATTGTTGTACAGCTGTTTGTCAAGGATGAAAGGCAGGTGTATCAGCTGGATCGTTTGTACCGAGATGTTCCAGTCATTGAATATGATTTATGATACATTAGCGCAATATTATGATGCCTTAGTAAAAGATGAAGAGGCATCCAGAATGTGGGTGGATTGGATTGAATCCAAATGCAGTCCCTGCGATGTGCTTGAACTGGCCTGTGGCAGCGGAGAAATTACCGAAATGCTGGTACAGGATGGTTTTGATGTTTCTGCCCTTGATCTTTCTGATGAAATGATCGAACAGGCAAAACAAAAAGATACGGATAATAAGATTCATTTTTATTGTCAGGATATGAAAGATTTATCTAATTTTTCTAAGTTTAGTGCAATCTTTTGTCTTTGTGACAGTTTTAATTACCTGCTTGAAAAAGAAGAGGTTTCTAAATTTTTTAAAGAGGTCTCTGACCATTTAAAAGATCAAGGATATTTTTTCTTTGATACTCATTCACTGGATCGCCTGGAAGAGTTTGAAGACGAGTTTAATGAAACAGGCTCTTTTGAAGACTGCGATTATCAATGGTCGATCATGAGTGAAGATGATCTGATCTATCAGGATTTTGCGTTTTATTTTCAGGAAGGACATATTGTTCAAGAACATCATATTCAAAGGGTATATGATCCAGTCTGGTTAGAAAAAGAATTATCAAAACACTTTAATATTCTTTCTGTTAAAACAGATTTTGATCTTGAAGGAATTCAGGAAGGCGAAAAGTATTTTTATATTTGTCAAAAGAAATAAGGGATATATATGATTATAGGAATAGCTGGAGGCAGTGGTTCAGGAAAGACAACTTTTACCAACGCTATAAAAGAAATGTTTAAAGAGGATGTTTTGATCATCCGTCATGATGATTATTATAAAGATCATTCAAATTTGAATTTTGAAGAAAAAAAGCATATCAATTATGATCACCCAGATGCATTGGAAACGGATTTGTTGGTGGAACATGTAAAACAATTAAAGGCCGGTCAACCGATTGAAAAACCGCTTTATGATTTTTCGACTCATGATCGAAAAGGCAGTGAAATGATCTTTCCTAAAAAGATCATTATTTTAGAGGGTATCCTTATATTAGAAAGCGAAGCATTAAGGAACTTGATAGATATAAAAGTTTATGTAGATGCGACAAGTGATGAAAGAATTTTACGGCGGATTCTTCGGGATACAAAAAAACGAGGTAGAACTCTTGAAGATATATGCGATCAATATTTAAAAACTGTGAGACCTATGCATGAAAAATATGTAGAACCTACAAGAAAATATGCGGATATCATTATAAATGGTGGGATGAATAAAATGGCTCTTGAGTTAATCAGGACAAAAATAGAGTCAGTTTTACAGGAGGAAGTATGATTGGAATTTTAGCAGCCATGGATACAGAAGTAGAAGCTATCAAAAATATCATGGAAATAAAAAAAGAAGAATTGTATCAGGGAATGAATTTTACCTATGGTACAATTGAAAATAAAGAAGTCGTTTTATGCAAATGTGGCGTAGGAAAGTGCCTTGCGAGTATGAGTGCTACTTTGTTATGTACAAAAGAAAAACTGTCTGCTTTGATTAACGTTGGTGTTGCCGGTGGTTTGAAGGAAGATCAAAATGTATTGGATATTGTGATTTCAGATAAAATAGTTCAGGCAGACTATGATACCTCTCCTATTGATGGGGATGATGGTATTGGGCTTGTGTTTGAAGCGGATGAAAAACTTAAGGAAACGTGTATCGAAGCTGCCAAAAAGGCAAAAATCACCTATCATGTTGGAACAATAGCCTCACAGGATATATTTATGGCAAGAAAAGAAGACTATGATAGATTAATGACAAAATTTGCCGATTCAGCTTGTTCAGAGATGGAAGGTGGAGCTATAGGGCAGATTGCTCATGTTTTCAATGTTCCCGTGTTGATCGTTCGCTCTTTAAGTGATGTCGTAGATCATCATGATAATCCAATGGAGTTTACAACATATGCTCAAATTGCATCGAAACAAGCTGCAACTTTGATCAAAGAGATGATGAGATCCTAAGGGATCTTTTTTTTCAGATTAATTTAGGGGATTGTTGGTATGATCGTAAAGTATAAGTTCATAAGAGAATCTGACAATTTGTGTCAGAAAGTATCCTGTTATTCTTAAAAACTGACCACTTATTCTTATGTTCTTGATACATCAAAATCAGTTGACTATGATAGTACGCGTTAGAAAGTAAGGCGATGATCATGATTTTAAAGAATATCTCTGAGGAGGAATTTAGTAATTTTTATGAGAATTTTGAACAAAAATGTTTTTGGCAATCAGTTTCAATGGCTCATTTTGAGTCTTCTCATGGATGGAGCATTCATTATTTAGGCTTTTATGATAAGGATGTGATTCGTGCAGCTACAGTATTGATTTCTAAAAAAGTTATAGGTAAGTATGCTCTTTTTGAGGCGTTACGTGGTTTTTTGATTGACTATGACGATCTTGATTTAATGGATGCATTTTTAAATGAGTTAAAAACATATCTTCATGCGCATAATTGTTTATATATGAAGATCGATCCATATTGTGAATATCAGCCTCATGATAAAGATGGGAACGCCATAGAAGGCTATAGAAGAGATGACTTGATAGATTTGTTTGAAAAACATGGTTTTATTCATCAAGGATTTCGTAATGGATCGGATAATAATTATGAACCGCGTTGGATGTCTATACTGCCATTGGAAGGCAAAGATGAAGAGGATATTTTAAAAAAATGTGATTCAAAGACTCGACAAAATATTGTCAACACACAAAAAACCGGCCTAAAAATAGACCGTCTAAATAAATCGGAGCTATATCGCTTGCATGATATGGTTTCCACAACTGGCAAGCGGCGTCATTTTCTAAATCCAGATCTTTCGTACTATACCGATTTTATGACAAGTTTTCATGAAAATATGCAGGCATATTGTGTATATTTGGATACAAAAGATTACTATGAGCGTTACAAAAAGAATTATGAAGAGCTTATAAAAGAAAAAGAACATATATACAAGCTGATTGAGGAAACAGATTCCAAAAAGAATCGTTCAAAATTAAAGAATTGTGAGAACAAAATCACAGCGGCTTTGAAACGAATTGATGAAGCTAAAAAACTTAGAGAAGAGTATGGCGATAAAATTGATTTAGCAGCTGCCATGTATGTTATTACTGATCGTGAAATTGTATATTTATTTAGTGGATCTAATGATACGTTTAAACATTTTAAAGCAGCCTATGCTTTGCAGTGGTATATGATCAAATATGGTATTGAGCATCATATCAAGCGCTATAATTTTTATGGCATTAGTGGAATTTTTTCACCTGAAGATGAAGAATATGGAGTATATCTTTTTAAAAAGGGTTTTGATGCAGATGTTATCGAACTTATAGGAAATTTTGAATATATAGATCGAAAAAGAGCATATACAGTTTATGAAGATCTAAGAAGAATCAAGCATCTTGTACGTAAATAATATCTTTAGATCCAGTAAGAGATTTTTGGTAATTAAGGATAGTCTTGGAGACTTCCTGCATCATGTCATACATTCGACTGACTTCATTAGAGAAGATAACAAGAATATAGTCTCTTCCAGGAAGATAAACAATTCCTCCATCGTGATATAACAGATCGGCTGCGCCTGTTTTATGGGCGAATTCAATGCCTTTATCTAAACCAGCTTGGATCTCGTCACGGTCTTCACAAGCTTTTAAGATGGAAATCATGTCTTGGCAGGCTTTGTCGGATATGATTTCTTTTTTATATAGTTTTTCAAAAAGAATACCAATGTCTTTTGGATTGGATGTGTTGACACCTCCATCAGTAAAGAAGTTTTCACCAGGAAGAAGTCCATGGTGAAGTTCTGTGTTTTCTAAGCCTAGTTCAATGCACATCTGATTGATTTGATAAAGGCCAAAGATTCCATTGCCGCCACCAAGTAGAGCAGCTAAATTATTGTATGCTGTATTGCTGCTAATGGTGATCATCTGCTCGATTTCGTTGGCATGAGCAGCATGATCTATATTACCATTCTCGATTTCTTGAAAGATCTTAATTAGAGCAGGTACTTTGATCATGCAGCAAGGATACATATTTTTAGGATTGATATAAAAGGATTGCTCGGTGCGTAAATCTTTAAAATATACAGAAATATCACCATCATATTTTGATAAAACTTTTTGTACCTGCATCTGGATTCCTTCAATGTCAAAATCTACTTCTTGTTTGGTCTTTTCTCCGTTTTTATCGTAATAATCTAGATGCAGTTGTCCATCTTTTGAAAATGCTACATAAGTATCTTTTGCCATTTTTCCATTTTTATCAAAATAGTATGTATGATTATTAATGGTTTGAAAACCATATAGTTTATGACCTTTTTGATCATAATAATATGTATTTGTTTTATGTGTCATAAATCCCCTTGTCATAAACCCGGAGTCTTCATTAAAATGATATTCTTTACCATCAATTTCAAGGTTTCCATGATACAAGTGTCCGTTTTGATCCACATAAACCATGATGGCATCTGAAAAAGGTAGAATTTGCACAAACCCTCTTTGATTGGATAACCAGATACAAAAGACAAGGACTATAATTGAAAAAATTCCGACAGATAAATAAATTTTCCCAATGAAATCTAAATGTAAAAACTTTTTTCGCAACATGAAAACGACCTCTTTAAATATATATTACTATATTTTTTTATTATTGCATCTAAAATTGAGATGAGTGGTCTTGTTTTGCGCTTAACAGGTTTAATAATCACCACCCTCTACACCAAGATACTCTTCAAGTGTTAGACCAGACTGGTATATATTTACTGCCTCATCACCTACATATCGTACATGCCAAGGTTCTGCCATATAGCCAGTTATGCTTTCTTTACCACTTTGATAACGAACGATAAATCCATATTTATGAGCATTTTGAGCTACCCATTGAGCTTCATTAGGACTTTCCAACAGAGCGCCATTTGGTTGTATCAAATCAAAAGCCAACCCGGTTTGATGTTCAGAATATCCAGGTCTTGCTGAAAATGTATCAGCGCTTGCCTGACCGTATGAGTTAACATAATTTTGATAAAGAGAACTTTGATATTGATAACTACGATATCCACTGTAGGAATTGCTGATTGAAAGCCCAAGACTTTGCATGTCGGCAATCATTTTTTGAAGTTGAGATAAAGCCGTTGGATCTTCTTGAGATCCATAGTTTGCAGGTAAAGGATGTTTCTTATTCACGATAAGAATGCCGTTTACATAGTATGGCTCAATGGTAGTTTGAGGTGTTGAAGGATTATTTTGATTTTGTTCGGTTGAATTATTTTGACTAGAAGAAGTATCATTTTGATTTTCTTCATTTTGAATAACTATATTGAATTCTTTTGAAGTAGAATTATTGTATTTATCTGTGGCCTTGATTTTACCAATATAGGATCCAGATGTAGTAAAATCAACTTCTTGTGTATCAAAGCTTAAAGTACATTCACTTAGATCTTCTACAGTAAAATGCTTAGAAAAATCATAACTGCTATCATTGAGAGCTACATCTATAGGATCTGAAGAAGCAGTTATTTTGGGCTTTGTTGTATCTTTTACTTTGATTGTTAATGATTTTGAATGATTAATCAAAGCGTGATAGGATAAAGCGACTTTGTAAGTTCCTACAGCCGGATAATCTTTATCGGGTTCATTTTTAATCTTGGAAGTATCAATGCGAATGTTACTTGGTTCAATGAAAGATGAATTAAACAATTCTTTTGTATTAATATTTATGGACTTTCCATATTCCATTGTATAAGATGTTTGTTTTAAGGAAGGCATGGAAAAATAGATTGCCAAAGCAATGAGAACTATACAACTAGCAGTGCCTGCACCAATATAAATTTTAGTATTTTTCTTCATAGTATCCCTCTATTCTAAAGTGAATAATTTTGTTTCGTATGTATAGAATAAACTTGACATTTCTTTAAAAAAGTCTTTTTTATTTGAAATCTGATCGGTGAATAATACAAGAATATAATCTTTATCAGGAATGTACACGATACCACCATCTAGATATAAATCATAAGCCCATCCCGATTTATGCGCGAATTCTACAGTATTTGGTAATCCTTGCCAAATGGCTCTTTGATCTGAACATTGTTTTAAAAGATTGAGCATTTGATCACATGCAACTTTTGAGATAATCTTTCCTTGATACAGCAAGTCAAATAATAAGCCAATATCGCTGGGGCAGCTCATGTTTGATCCATTGTCACTAAAATAGATATCACCGGGTGATAAACTATGATGAAGCTGCGTGTTCTGCAAGCCTAATTGCATCATATATGTATTTACGACTTGTAATCCTTTGATTCCGTTTCCATTTCCTAGCATGGATATTAGGACATTATAAGATGTATTATCACTGTGAATGATCATGTTTTCTAGATAAGTCTGACAGGAATCATACTCTAATAAACCTTGATCTATATAGTTATAGACTGTGACTAAAACGCAAACCTTGATGATCGAGCATGGATAGAATGTATTATCATTGATGGAAATCTCTTGTTGTGTCCTTAAATCTTTAAAATACAAGCCGACATTTCCTCTGTATTTATTAATGATCGCTTGAGCCTGCTTTAAAAGTGTATCTTCATTGATTAATAATTGTCCGTCTTCATTGAATATTTTTTCTTTGTATTGATTTGTTACCATTTTTCCATCCTTGTCAAAATATGATATCTGGTCGTTTTCGTTCATGGAAACTTTCTTAAATTGATTCTTAATTTGTTTTCCATCTTCATCAAAATAGTAAAAATCATCTTCAATTCGATATAATCCTTTTACCATGGTGCCATCTTCTTTGAAATAGTAGGTATTGTCATCTATTTCAGTAAATCCTGTCTGCATGATGCCGGTTTCTTTATTAAAATAATAGGTTTGGTTTTCTATAGTTTGAAATCCGTAAAGTAAGTCGCCTTCTTTTGTCCTGTAGACAATCTGATCACGACTAAATATATTTTTTGGAACAAACCCGGATCTAGAAGAAACAAATTTAAAAGAAACAAGAAAAACGAAAATACAAAGAGACAAAATGATTATTATAATTCTTTTCTTCTTTCTCATTGTATCACCGGCTTTATCTTTACTTATATAATAAACTTATTTTAGGCTGCATAGTATAAAAAAGAACAAGAGGTTAAAAAAATGGCATAACTGGAATTATGTCTTATAACTAATATTATTTTAACATAAATACAAATATGAACTAGATGAATGTGTTTCATCAAAAATGTTATCGGATCAGGCATGTGTTTATGATTTTTTGTTTATGGATATAGAATTGGGTTCAGAAAATGGAATTGATCTTGGATTAAAAATTCGTAAGAAGCATAAGAATTGTCATATTATTATCACATCAAATTATACAAAGTATTTAATTGATGGGTATAAGGTAAAGGCAGATCGATATTTATTGAAACCAATTAGTCAGGAACTATTTGATAGTGAAATGGCACCGGTATTTCGTGAATATTATGCAGAAAACACAACCATCTATGATGAAAAGATTTCGCGTTATCGAATTCGTTTGAATGATATTGTGTATATTGATTTTTTTGATAAAAATTCATATTTGGTATTTGATAATGGGAAGAAATTAAAAACTCCATATCCTTTATATTATTGGGAAGAAAAATTATCCAAAGAATATTTTGCGAGATGCTACAAAAGTATATTGGTGAATTTAAACTATGTAGATACAATCGTAAAAAACGATATTATTTTAGTGAATAAACAAAAGGTTCCAGTTTCAAGATTTTATCGCAAACAGTTTGAAGAAAAGTGGTTAGAAAATATTCAACGAATGTTATAAAATTGTATATATGAAAAAGATTATCCGAGATTTTTGTCAAGGCATCTATGATGCAATGTGTTCAAATCGAGAATTTATTGAAAAATATACATTTGAAGATCTTTTTGAGGTTGTCTTAAAAGCTTTTTATGCTCTAGTGCTTAAGGTGCTTACCTTGGCCTTAGGTATTGTCGCTTGTGTTTTGGCTGCCGTTAAACTAAATATTAATTTTTATACCATATTTTGGGTTGGAATTACGCTTTGGCTTTGTTGGTTTATGGCAGATAGAGATCTTAAAAAAGCTACTGCTTTGATACGAGATATTTCTAATCTAAATGAAAAGCCAAAAGAATGATCAAAAGATCATTGTTTTACTTGAAACCATATATAAAAAATGATTTAATATCAGTGCACATTATCAAGAGATGGGTTAGAGAGTTAGCTCAAAGATCCCACACCAACCTGATTTTAAAATTAAGGTGGTCCCGCTAACAACGATAAGAAGTATAAATAATTACAACATACTTCTTAGAGTATGTTTTTTTTATGATATGATATGTGTAAGGAGGAAAAAATGAAAAACTATATTTTCACTAGTGAGAGCGTTACAGAAGGACATCCAGATAAGGTATGTGATCAGATTGCGGATGCAATTTTGGATGCAGCCCTTGAACAGGATCCATATTCAAACATGGCGGTTGAATGTACGATCAAAGATGATTTTGTGTTGATTTATGGAGAAGCGAATACAAAAGCAGATATTGATTATGCAGCGATTGCATTGGCAACGATCAAAAAGATTGGATACGAAGAAGAATATCATGTTCATGTTGTTGTAAACCAACAAAGTCCTGAAATTCACAATGCGGTAAACCGTGATGATGTTTGCGCAGGTGATCAGGGAATCATGTTTGGTTATGCATGTGATGAAAGCAAGGAATATATGCCTTTGCCAATTTACTATGCGCATAAGTTAGCTATGCAGTTGACAAAAGTAAGAAGAAACAATCCTAAATTAAAACCAGACGGAAAAACACAGGTATCTGTTGAATATGAAAACGATGAAATCAAACGTATTGATACGATCGTTGTTTCTACGCAACATGCAGCGGATGTTTCACAAGAAGAAATCAAAGAAATCATCATGAATGATGTCATTAAACCATGCATCAATGAGAATTTATTGGATGAAAATACAAAATACTTTATCAATCCAAGTGGAAGCTTTGTTGTAGGTGGATCTTTTGGGGATTCTGGAACAACTGGACGTAAAATTGTATGTGATACATATGGTGGACGCGGACGTATTGGAGGGGGATGCTTCTCTAGTAAAGATCCAACGAAAGTAGATCGTAGTGCAGCTTATTATTGCCGCTATGTAGCTAAAAGTATCGTAGCAAACAAATTAGCACGTCGAGCAGAAGTACAGGTATCTTATGCGATTGGTAAAAAAGAACCGATTTCGCTTTGTGTAGACACATTTGGAACAGGAAAGTTTGAAGACGAAAAGATTCTTGAAATCATCGAAAACAACTTTGATTTCAATGTTGATAATATCTTGAAAGAACTTGATCTAAGAAAACCAATCTACCGTAAGACAAGTTGCTATGGTCATTTTGGGGATCCACAGTTCTCATGGGAGAAGATAAAAGAGTTAAAATTCTAGGAAGGAAAGAAGTATGAACACTACATTAGTAATCATGGCAGCAGGCATTGGTTCTCGTTTTGGAGAAGGTATCAAACAGCTTGCCAAAATGGGACCAAATGGAGAAATTATCATGGATTACTCTATTTATGATGCCAAGGAAGCCGGCTTTAACAAGGTCGTATTTATCATTCGAAAAGATATTGAAGAAGAATTCAAGAGCGTAATTGGAGATCGTATTCAAAAACACATTGATGTTGAGTATGTTTTCCAAGATATCAATGATGTTCCAGAAGGGTTTTCTGTACCAGAAGGACGTACAAAACCATGGGGGACAGGGCAGGCAGTTTTATGTGCTAAAGAAGTAGTTAAAGATCCTTTTGTTGTCATCAATGCAGATGATTATTATGGAAAAGAAGCATACAAGAAACTACATGACTTTTTAGTTTCTAATGAAAAGCTTGATGCGAAATATACTATGGGTATGGCTGGTTTTGTCTTGAAAAATACTTTAAGTGAAAATGGAACAGTTACTCGTGGTATTTGTAAAGGCGAAAACGGATTGTTGAAAACCGTTATTGAGACAAAAGGAATCAAAGAAGAAAATGGCAAGATCTTATGTGATGATCCTGAAGTAGAAGCTTGGGTAAAACCAGAAGATCTTGTATCAATGAATATGTGGGCAGTTTATCCAGATTTCATTGATTATTTAGAACAGGGCTTTAAAGAATTCTTATCAAATATCGATGATGATCCAATGAAAAAAGAGTACTTATTACCAATTATCGTAAATGGTATGTTAGAAGAAAAGAGTGTGCAAGTTAAGATTTTGGAAACAAATGATCGCTGGTTTGGTGTAACATACAAAGAAGATAAAGAAGCCGTACAAAATTCGTTCAAAGAATTGATTGAAAAAGGTGTTTATCCAGAAAATCTTTGGAATGATTAATAGAAGAGCTTGGTTAAGACAAGCTCTTTTTTTATGCTATTTCCATAAAAATGTAAACGGTAACGGGTTTATAATGTGTGAAATTGTCAAAAATACTGGACTTTTTTAGAAGATTATTGTAAGTTTCTTAACTGTGTGTTTTGAAAAATACACAAAGAAACAGAAAAAAGTACCAGGAGGCAAGAAATTATATGATAAAAAAAATCACTAAAACTGTTCTCGCTACCGGATTATTTTTGAGTTTTACAGCGGGAAATACTGCTGTTTTTGCAAGTACAAAAAGTGATGCTGAGGTTAAATTGCCGATTTCATTAACAGAAGCGGCTTATCAAGATGAAGAATCACTGATGGAAATTGTTCATAATTCTTTTGATGAAGAATTAACCGGATTAAAAGTAACAAACACGACAATGTCGAGTGTTGAGATGGAATCCGATGATTACATGATTGAGGCTAAGGGAATTAATTTGGATAAGACAGGCTTGCAGAATGTTTCTTTGACTTTAACAAAGAAAGCCGGCAAAAATCCATTGCCAATTGAATTACCGGTTACTGCTCAACAAGTCAGTACAACTCCAGAGACTTCTACAAAAACAGTAATTGTAGATGTTAAAGACGTAGTTGCTCCAACGATCGAAACAGAAGAATCATTTGTGACTGATCAGGGAGTTAGCTTAGATCTAGCAAGTCAGATCAGCGCAAGTGATGATAAAGATGAAACAGTTGAAGTATCTTTAAATGGAGATGTTGATTACAACACAATCGGTTCCTATCAAGTGGAAGCAACCGCTACAGATAAAAGTGGAAACACAACAACAAAAATAGTGACTGTCAATGTTGAAGAAAATTTTTATGACAAGATTGCTTCTGCTGCATTGGCTCAATTAGGTGTTTATCAAGATTGTACGATGTTGGTAACAAATTCTTTGAAGGCTGTAGGAATTAATTTCCATGGATCACCGGCTGCTTACTTGTCTTTGGGGACTGTTACAGATAATCCAGTGCCTGGAGATATCATCGTATACAGTGGTCATGTAGCAATCTATATTGGAAATGGCCAGGCTGTGCATGGTGGATGGTTAGGAAATCAAACTGTCGTTTCAACAGTTGAATGTGACAGACCGTTTATTGCCTATGTGCATGTAACAAAATAAGCGCACGATGCGCTTTTTTTATTGACTTTTGTACTATAGAAGACTAAACTATCTTTTAGTTTACAAGTAAACTAATGGAGGCGTTATGAAAAAGAATGTGGAAAATTTGCTGTCATCATTTGCTAAGATTCGACGCTTTTATGCCAATGAATTACAAAATAAGCTAGAAAAGGAAAATCTTACACCTAATGAGATTTCAATATTGATCTTACTATCCAATAACCCTTCAGTCACGACAAGTTCGCAGCTCGTTTATTTTTTACAGGTATCTAAAGGATTGGTGAGTCGAAGTATTGATGGTTTAGTGAAAAAAGGATTGATTCAATGTGTACAGGACGATAAAGATCGCAGAGTTCAAAGAATTGTATTAACTCCAGCATCGAAAACTATAACTATAAAAATCACAAATGAAGTTAGAAAAATTAATGATCGGATTTTAAAAGATATTTCAGAAGAAGAGATTATTCAGATGGAAAGCACGATATCAAAGATTATCGAGTGTTTTGAATCAAAAGGAGGAAGGAATGTATGAAGTTAACAATGTCAAATGAAGTGGATTTAGGTAAAGAATCTGTTAAGAAACTATTCTGGATCTTAGCTTTACCGGCTATTCTGTCTCAGGTTATCAACGCTTTATATAATGTGGTTGATCGTATGTATATTGGACATATTCCTGAAATAGGATCAGCGGCATTGACGGGAGTTGGGGTTTGTTTTCCAATTATTATGATAATCAGTGCAACAGCGTATTTGTTTGGTGTTGGAGGCGCACCACGCGCAAGTATTTTTATGGGGAAAAAAGATAATAAAACAGCTGAAAAGATATTAGGGAACTGCTTTATTTCTTTAGTGATCGTTGCTTTGATAATAACGATCATTGTGTTAATTTTTAATGAACCATTGTTATATTTGTTTGGAGCCAGCGAAAATACGATTGGTTATGCAAGAAGCTATATTTGTATTTATGCAATTGGAACGATTTCTGTCATGGTAACACTTGGACTAAATGCATTTATCTCGGCACAGGGCTTCTCAAAGATAAGTATGCTGACGGTTCTTATTGGTGCGGTTACTAATATTGTTTTAGATCCAATCTTTATTTTCGTGTTTAACATGGGAGTGAACGGAGCAGCCTGGGCGACAATTATTTCACAGACAATTAGTGCAATTTGGGCTTTTCAGTTCTTATTATCAAAGAAAACAGTACTCCGTCTAAGAAAAGACTGTATGAAAATCGAAAAGGATATCCTTGTTCCGTGTATCGGCTTAGGTGTAGCTCCATTCATTATGCAGTCAACAGAGAGCGTTTTAGTGTTGTGCTTTAATTCTTCTTTATTGGCTTATGGTGGAGACCTTGCTGTTGGAGCTATGACTATTCTTTCTAGTGTTATGCAGTTTGCAATGTTACCTTTGCAGGGAATGACACAGGGTGGACAACCAATTATTAGTTATAATTATGGGGCAGAAAAGCTTGATCGTGTAAAGAGTGCCTTTAAATTACAGTTGATGGCTTGCTTTATCTATGCTTTAGCGTTGTGGTTATTGGCAATGTTTGTTCCTTCTTTATTTGCGATGATTTTTACATCTGATCCAGATTTAGTTGAAATTACATCATGGGCTTTGCGAATTTATTTGTTCGCGATCCCAATGATGGGAATACAAGTTGCTTGTCAACAAACGTTTATTGCTTTTGGAAATTCAAAAACAAGCGCATTTTTGGCAATTTTCAGGAAACTGATTGTCTTGATTCCTTTGATTTATATTTTGCCAATGATTTTAACGGATAAGGTGTTTGCAGTATTTTTAGCAGAACCAATTGCAGATACGATTGCAGCTGTCACAACGGCGACACTGTTTTATATAAGCTTGAAAAAAATGATTAGAACGAAGAATCAGGGATAATTACCCGTGTGCCGATAAGACAGTAATTTGAAGAAATTGCGAAATCGGCATCTGTCAAACAGGATTGGACAACAAACAGGCGGCATCCAACTTCGGTTGGGTGCCGTCTGTTTTTGTGTGCATTTAAGGGTTGAAAATCGTCTGTTTTTTGCTCTGTAAGGCAATGATAAAGACACGGATAAATAGAGATGATTTCTTCGTGTTGAATTTCTCTCAAGCAACGGATTGCGGCATAATGAGCACAGATTTGTTTGTAGTAAAAGATGCTTTTTGATGCGGAGAATTTCGATAAATCTATTGAGAATTGCACGCTTTGTGTACTATAATGTGTGTACACACCATCTAGGAGGTGCAGCATGGCTATACCGAATCTGAAAAAGCAGGATATCATTAATGCTCTAAACTTTATTGATGAGAATGGAGTGCCCGAGCATAATATGAGCACCAAGTATGTTCTAGTGTCTGAAAGCGGAAAAAAGTATCCGCCAAAGTATGTTGTGGCTGTAGCTTACCATTTGGCAAACGGTGCAGATATTTCAACCGAATCTTTTAATAGCGTTGATGCAAAAAACTATCTGGAAAGCCAAGGCTTCACCATTGAAATGAAACAGCAGGAAAAATTTGAGCTGTCCATTACTGCCGATCGTGTAGAATCAACGGACGAACGCTTTACAATGGACAACCTGAGTCTTGGGGATAACTATAAGCCTCTGGATGTCTATTTCAAAAGAGCAAACGGGGATATAATCAAGCGGGCCTACAGCAAAGGAGAAAGACGAAATTCCAATCAGACCATGCCGCGTATTGCCTGTCAGGTATTCGAGAAGCAGCTTGTCGCTTTATCAGTTGAGGATAAGGAGGGTTTTCCTGTCTGCAAGTACAATCCAGACAGCGAAGTAATCAGAGGTATCTTCGCAAGTATTGACGAATTCAAAAAGTACCGTAATACGATAGAGTATCTGATATACGGTTATGGTAATGGTCGTCAGTTCGTTATCTATTGCTGGAATATTTTTTCTACAATTCTCTTCGTTCAGGAGTGTTTGAAACGATTCGGTGAACCAGGTGATCAATTTATATTGACATACCGCGAGAAGGACGAAAAAGAGACAGTAGCGACGGAAACAGAAGATTCTGTTAAAGAGGAACTAGTTCAGCAGTTCAACGGCTATCGAAACCCCTTCTCAGCGATGTTGATTGAATCGAAAAACCTGATTTTCAGAGGTGCGCCCGGTACCGGAAAATCCTACCTTGCTAAGGAAATTGCTGCGGATATTATCAGCAATGGCTACTTCGATGATTACACACTACTTACTGATGAGCAGAAAAAGCAGGTGGAGTTTGTCCAATTCCATCCGAGCTATGATTACTCTGATTTTGTTGAAGGGCTCAGGCCAAAGCTCAATGACGATGGGACGATGGGCTTTGAATTGCAGGATGGCATTTTTAAGAAGTTTGTTGCCCGTGCTAGAAAGAACTATGAGGACTCGCAAAAATCCAAAGAAATAGTGGAAAAGGAAGTCTCGGTTCAGGAATCCTTGACAGAATTTTTCTCCGGTGTCGAGTTTGGTGTTGACACATTTAAGACGATCAACGGAAACGAATTTACCATTACCGGTGTGGATGATGGGCATATCAATATTTCTATTCCGGGAAACGCAACTGTCAACAGGCTTTCACTGAATTTGGATGAAGTTAGAAAAATGCTTGAATCCGGGCAGAAGTTTGAAAAAATAAAGGATATTACGACCTTTTTCGGAAAGACTTTTGCTACACAAGGCTATTCTTATGATTTTGCTATCTACAAGGCCATCAGATCCAAGAAAATCACGGCTTCAAAAGCAAAGGCGAAACAGGAAGAACTAAAAAAATACATATTCATCATTGATGAGATCAACCGGGGCGAGATCTCAAAAATATTCGGTGAACTGTTTTTTGCGATAGACCCCGGTTATCGCGGCAAATCTGGAGAAATCGCCACGCAGTATTCCAATCTACATTCTGATCCTGATGAAAAATTCTATATTCCCGAAAATGTCTATATCATTGGCACTATGAACGATATTGACCGCTCAGTGGACAGCTTTGATTTTGCCATGCGTCGTCGCTTCCGTTTTGTAGAACTCAGAGCAGATGAGCGACTTGAGATGCTTGCATCATTGGAAAACGAAGAATTGGAAGCTGAGGCAATCAGGAGAATGACTGCACTCAATAAAGAGATTACGGCTGTTGAGGACTTGAACGAAAATTACCAAATTGGCGCATCTTACTTCCTGAAATTAAAAACGCTTGATTTTGACCAACTTTGGACTGATTATCTACAACCGCTCTTACAGGAATACATTCAGGGAATGTATGACGAGAAAAGTCTTATGAATCGGTTTGCAAGAGCATACGGTTATCAAGAGCCTGCCCGAGGTGATTCGGATGAAGCTACTCAAGATCAAGGATAACTCACAATCGAAAAAATTTGCTTTTTCCCCAATAGGAAAGCTGACGGGCAAAATTGCCGATAAAACATTGGGGCAGCTTGAGCATGAGGGGGTATTTGTATTCCCTGAACTTATAAAAGATACAGAGGATATTGCGCAAGAGCAGATGCTCCTACAAAGTGTTAATGATACCTATCGTTCTGGCAATGTGATGGGCTTTCTTGGCTACGGTGATGAGCGGCTAATTATCGAATCCCGATTTTGCAGAGATGGTGAGGATTACTTTTTCCAGTATCTTTTGGACAAGGTTCTTGACTTCCCAAATATTGTGGATTTGGAATCGGATGCCAATCATGATAATCGGTTGTTCAATTTTTTGCTGTTCCTTTTTCCGCATTATCTAAAGGCTGCGATGCGAAAAGGCTTGTTTAAGAAGTATATCCACCGCGGATATAATGACGGAAATGTGAAAGGTGCCATTGATGTCGCAAGGCATATAAAGTTGAACACCCCATTTGTAGGAAATGTTGCATACAGTCAGCGTGAGTTTTCTTACGATAACAGTCTGATGGAGCTGGTGCGGCATACCATTGAGTTTATCAAAAGAAAGCCTTATGGGGGCAAACTTCTTGTCAAAGTAAAAGATGAGGTAAAACTTGTAATAGACGCAACTCCGGGATATGCACTGTATAACCAGCAAAGAATTATTGAGCAGAATAAAAATAACGCTGTCCGCCATGCTTATTTTCGGGAGTATTCCGCTTTGCAGAGATTATGTCTTTTGATCCTTCGACATCAGAAACATCAAATCGGTCTGGGTTCAAGACAGATATACGGCATACTGTTTGACGGTGCATGGCTGTGGGAAGAATATATTAACTCGCTTATCGGGGATATCTTCTACCATCCGATGAATAAGAGTGGCAAAGGCGCTCAGAGACTGTTTAACGGAAATATTGGACTTATCTATCCTGATTTCATCAGCCGGAATAGTAAGACGCGGCTCATTGCAGACGCTAAATATAAACCGATTGACAACATCGGCAATCGGGACTATTTGCAGGTGCTTGCCTATATGTTCCGCTTTGATGCGAAATCTGGTTATTACCTCTATCCCGAAGCAGAAGGTTATAACGATCTGAAGCTGTGGATGAACTGTGGCTCGACCTATGAGGCAAATGTTATGCCGCGTAACGATATCAGCATTACTAAGCATGGATTAAAAATTCCCGTGGATGCAAAGGATTATTCAGAGTTTATCGCAAGATTAAAGATTCAAGAACAGGAATTTAGAAGCGTGTTTTTCTCAAAATAATCTGCTAGAATAAAGAGGAATTCTAATGCCAGATAACAGAAATCGCAAAAGACCGATACAGATTAAATTTTTCGTAAATGCCACAGAACTTGAATTGATAAAAAGGCGGATGACTGATTTGGGGATGGATAATCTCAGTGCCTATCTTCGCAGCACGGCGCTTGGAGGAACTTATGAAAATCAGAAAGTGGACGATAGCACGGAAACGAAAACGAACAACTGAAAATTAAATTGTTCAGCACCCGTGGTGCGTAGCGAATTTCAGTGAAATTATTCAAGGGCTTGGGACTATCCCCAAAATAGAAAAATGGCGTTCCGGGCTGTCTGCCGAAGCGTCATTTTTCCGGTGTGTGGACACACCGGATGTGCTTGCTAATCAGCAAGTCACTCCGGTATGGCAAGCACCGCTTTTCTGCAAGTGTACATACACTTGCTGTGCTTGCTGTTCTCCGTTTCCCCATAATAGCAAGCGCCATATTCAAAGTGGAAATTGGCGGCAACCGCCGCCTTGGCTGCCAAAAAGCGAAACGGACGGGCGCTCAATGTCATTAAGTTAAGACAACTATAACTATCTAGGCAATCAAGTCTAGATAGTTTTTTACTAATAAGGCATGACAAAAATTGTAGTATTGCTACTACATGTTTTTAGTTATATAATATAGCCGTTAGTCATATCGATAGTTGAACGATACTGGTGATTTGGACTTCATCTTCCGTTTGTTTTGGTGGTTCAGACGGATGGGTAATATCTCTTTGGCTATCATTGACTCAATATAGGGTGGGATTTTCCCACTCTTTTCTTTTAGAAATTTACGGATAATATGATAGGCTCTTACATAATTCAACTGATATTCATATTTTCTGTTCTTTTCCTGAATCTTTATATCTTTCGTGATTCTTCTGCAGAAGTTATACAGTAATAGCTTAGAATATATTTCCTGTTGGATCAGGTTTCTTTTCATTGAATGCAGCGTGTTCAAGTCCAAATCATATTTGATTTCTCGATAGGAGGTTTCTATCTCCCAACGCATATGATAAAGTTCTTTGATTTCTTCTAATGAAAATTCATTCTCATCCAGATTCGTAACGATACTTTCATATGTATCATCGCTGATCTTGAATCGTACGACTCGAAAGCCAAATTCAAAAAAGGGTCCTTCTTCAAAATGTTCGAACCTCTGATTTTTAGGTATAAACTTATAGATTTCAGGGTGTGCTTTGATTTCATTGGTTTGTCTAGTCGTTAATATACGTTTGACATGAACATCAAATTCTTTATCTTCAAAAGGACCGAAACTACGTAATACACTCGTTTTTGAATCAATATCTTTGACTCGAATCAAAAACTTCTGGTTCGCTTTCTGTACTTTCACAAAGTGAAGAATCGTCTTATGCGTTCTAGAATTGAACATATCAAAAAGAGTATGAAATGCATCGGGTCGGATCTTATCACGAGCTTGGATAAAAGAAGAAGCCGAAGGGGTATCCAGAGAATAACCAAATCTTTTGAATAATTCATCCTTTAGAGAACCGGATTCGAGTAAAATCACATTCATCAAAATATCCCCAAAAAGATGTTTTCTTTTTCGAGTAAAGTCTTTTTCCGGATTCACGACAAACAAAGAAGAAGATGAATCCATGGCTTTGATACAGAATTTTAATTGTTTTTTGATTGATTTAAAAATGTTCATAAGTACCTCCAAAATCGTATACCTATAAACAATTGTCCTATTATTCATAAAACATGAATAATAGGACACATTCTTTTCAATGTTTGTCAATATATTTGTTTGATTTTTTGATAAAAAAAGAGGGGCGCACATTTTGTGTGCTCCTCAAAGTGTTCGTTTTCTTAACTTAATGACATTGGGCGGGCGCTGTCAATGGCGGCGTGAGACGCTCATCTTGACCATTGACGGCGACCGGCTGTTTTGCTATCCGCAGGTTTTGAATGGAATCGAATGAAAGAAAAGGAGGCGCAATCTAATGAGTAAAAAGGGCAACGAGGATGAAATCATTGAGCTGACCGAGGATGAGCTTTCCGAGATTTTAGAGGACGATGATTTTGACGGTGAGGGCGCATTTGATGAAATCCCAACCTTCCAATTTTCCAATTCAGACCCTTATGCCAAAGTTGCGCCCCGATCTGAGGATGCGCCTAAGCGTGATTTTTCCTTTGATGAAAACGGGAATATCGTGGTTAAGAATCCGTCGGCGTTTTGGCTTCCCGATGTTAAAATCGTGGAGGTTATCGGCGGTACGGAATACACAGTAACAGGCAGCTATGACGGTGAGGAAAGGCTCAACCGGAAGCTCAAACGCATTATGGAACAGAACGCTGCCGGTGATGAAATTGATATCACGGAGGATGGCGAATGACAAACGGCATCTCTCTTGATATAACCCAGGAATCCAATCCTGTTCAGACAGTTGCCCCTACCGACAAGGAGGCTAATGATATGTTGAGGGCAACAGAAAAAATTACCGCATTGTATTGCAGACTTTCACAGGAGGATGCGCTGAACGGGGAGAGTAACTCCATAACCAATCAAAGGCGTATCCTCGAAGCATACGCCCGTGACCACCGCTTCACAAACCTCACGTTTTTTGTGGATGATGGATATAGCGGAACTGACTTCAACCGTCCCGGCATACAGAAATTGCTGGCGGAAGTGGAGGCAGACAGGGTGTCCACCATCATTGTCAAAGACCTCAGCCGCTTTTCACGAAACTCCGCTATGGCGGGTATGTTTATCAACTTCACCTTTGCCGAGCATGGCGTCCGCTTCATTGCCATCAATGACAACTACGACACCATCGACCCCAACAGTATCGACAACGATTTTGCCGGAATCCGGAACTGGTTCAACGAGTTTTATGCGCGGGATACCAGCCGCAAAATTCGTGCGGTCAACAAGGCAAAGGGTGAGCGTGGCGAACGACTGACAACGAATGTCCCGTATGGATACAAAAAGAATCCCGATGACCCGAAGAAGTGGATTGTGGACGAGGAAGCTGCACGGATTGTGAAAAAGATTTTTGCGCTCTGCATGGAGGGCAAAGGTCCGAGCCAAATTGCCGCACAGCTCGAAAAGGAGCAGATACTCAACCCCACTGCCTACAAACAGCGGCAGGGACGCAAAACACCGCATCAGACACCGGAGAACGAATACCGATGGCATGAAAGCACGGTTACCTACATTCTCGAATACAGGGAATATACCGGCTGCACAGTCAATTTCAAGACCTACACCAACTCCATTTGGGACAAGAAGCAGCGGGATACCCCGGAGGAAAACAGAAAGGTTTTTGAAAATACCCACCCGGCAATTATTCCTCTGGAAGTGTTTGATAAGGTACAGGAAATCCGGCAGCAGCGCCACCGCAGAACGGCAACGGGCAAGTGCAATATGTTCTCCGGCCTTGTGTTCTGCAATGACTGCAAACAGAAGCTGTATTACTCTACCACAAGCTACTTTGAAAAGCGGCAGGACTTCTTTATCTGTTCCACCCATCGGGCAAACAAGGACAAGTGCAGCGGGCACTATATCCGCGCCGTTGTGCTGGAACAGCAGGTCTGGAAACACATCCAGGAGGTCATTTCGGTAGTCACCCGCTACGAGGCTTACTTCCGTGCGGAGATGGAACAGCGGCTCCGTATCCAGAGTGAAGAGACGCTACGGATACATAAAAAGCGGTTAGCACAGGCTGAGAAACGCATCAGCGAGTTAGACCGACTTTTCATCCGTATTTACGAGGATAATGTAGCTGGACGGCTTGATGACGAGAAATTTGCCATGATGAGCACGAACTACACCCAGGAGCAAGCCGGCCTCAAAACAGAGGTGAAAAGTCTGCAGCAGGAAATTCAGGAACAGGAACGACAGGCAGAAAACTTGGAGCAGTTTATCCACCGGGTACACAAAAACAGCACACTCACGGAGCTGACTCCATACGCGCTCAGAGAGCTTGTGAAGGCGATTTATGTGGAGGCACCGGATAAGTCCAGTGGGAAAAGAAAACAGAAGATTCACATCTCGTATGACCTTATCGGCTTCATCCCTGTGGATGTGCTGTTAAAAGCGGAACAGGCATGATCGAAATCACGCCTGTTCCAACAAGTTTGGATATTACTGTCTTACCAGCAGGGGGGGCTTTACCTGGTTCTTTTTTTGAACAAATATGAACGAAAATGGACAAAAATGAATAAATATGATTGATTTCATGCTTTTTTGGTGCTATATTGAAGATGACAAGAAAAGAGGGTGGATCTTATGGCTAGAATTAATATTGATGGTGCTCAAAATGTGGAAGTTTCCATTAAAATTCCATGTGAAAAAACACCTTTGGAACAGTTGGAAATCATGGAAGCTTATACAAAAGCCCACCAGGAATCAAAAGATGAAGATAAAGCGGTTCGTGAATTAAATTGTCTTAAAACAATTTTTCCGCGATTGTTCAGAAGCATAGAAGAAAATGATTTGATTGCTGGAAGACTTGATTTTTTGCCTATTGGATTTGGTAGTGTAACTAGTATTGGCGGTGTTGGTCATTATTGCGTATTTCATAAATTAAGAGCGTTTAAAGATACTTTAGAAGATAAAGAACTAAAAAAAAGAGTGGATGTTTTGTATGATTATTGGCAGGATAATGATGTAAAATCAATATACTGTCAAGATGTATTGAATGATACAACAACAGGGCGGTTTATTGATTGTAAGTATCCATTTATGGCGACTGCTAGATTGAGCGGGATGATGTTGGATTATAAAAAGCTAGTGAGGTTAGGTGTAAATGGATTGATTGATTTGATCGAGAAAAATGAATCCAATACATTTATGGAAGCCTGTCTAAAAACGATGTATCTTTTCAAAGATGTCATTCGCAGACAAATTGAATTGGTAAAAGATGCCATCGAAAAGACACAAGATGAACAAAGATTAAAGGATCTTCACCTTATGAAAGAAGACTTAGTTTATATTTTGGATCATAAGCCAGCTACCTTCCATCAGGCTCTACAATTATTCTGGCTATATGCTCTATGTGCAGGATGCATCAATTATGGTCGTATGGATATTGTCTTAGGCCCATATCTAAAACATGATATCGATACTGGTTTGATTGATGAAGATGAAGCTTATCGTTATGTTAAATCGTTATGGACTATGATCGAAAATCGAAGAACGACGGTAAATGGTCGTATCATTGTAGGTGGTAAGGGTAGAGAAAATGTAGAAGCTGCCGATCTATTCTGTAAGATTGCCTTAAGAGTATGTAAGGATACTCGGTATGTTGAACCACAATTTACACTTCGTTTTGATCATACAACTCCTGATTACATCATGGATATGGCTTATGAATGTATTGCATCTGGGGCAACTTATCCAACTTTATATAATGATGAAGTTAATGTACCGGCTGTCATGTATGGTATGAGAGTAGATGAAAAAATTGCTGAACAATATATTCCATTTGGATGCGGTGAGTTTGTCATTCAGGGGAAAAGTGTTGGTACTCCTAATACATTATTGAACTTGGTTAAGATCATGCAGCTTGCATTAAATGAAGGATATGATCCAATGGATCATGTTTATAAGGCTGGTCCAGTTAAAGTGGATCCAATTGAATCCTTTGATACATTTGATAAATTCTATGATCAATATAAAGCTTTACTGGATTATTACTTTGATTTAAGTGTATATGCACAAAAACACAGTTATGAAGTTATGAATCAGGAAGTCAGCTTCTTATTTACATCTATTTTAATGGATGATTGTCTAGCTAGACAAAAGGCATTATTAGATGGTGGTGTTGAAATTCTTGGTGGTACCAATGAAACATATGGAAACATTAATGCCAGCGATGCCCTTTATGCGATCAAAACATTGGTATACGATCAGAAAAAGTATACTCTAAAAGAGTTGAATGAAGCAACATTGCATAATTATGTCGGCTATGAAAAGCTTCGTAAAGAAATTCTGGCTTTGCCTAAATATGGCAATGATATTGAAGATGTTGATGAAATGGCTAATGATTTATATGAATATGTCGCAAAAAATATTCGTCAACGTGGTATTGATGAAGGCATGGGTTATTATTTGATCGTAATCTCAAATAACCAGACCAATACTGACTGGGGACATCAAACAGATGCAAGTTTGGATGGAAGATTAAAAGGTATGTATATGAACCCGGCAAACAATCCTCAAGGTGGAGCGGCAAAGAGTGGGCCAACGGCTGTATTGAATTCTTTGGCTCGATTTGATGCGAAATATCATGGCGGCAGTGTTCAAAATATCAAGTTTACTCCACGCATGATGCATGAAGATAAAGAAAAAGTAAAGCTTTTATTTAAAACTTATTTTGATAAAGGCGGATGTCAATTGATGGTAACTGTTGTCGATCATGGCGTATTGGAAGATGCGCAAAAACATCCGGAAAATTATCCGGATCTGATCGTTCGAGTTGCGGGATATAGTGCTGTGTTTGTCAATTTAACAAAAGATGTTCAAGAAGAATTGCTAAGTAGGACCTTATATGATTAATGTTTCGAATATTGAACGATTTGCGACCCATGATGGGCCGGGAATTCGTACTACGATTTTTTTAAAAGGATGTTCGTTACATTGTCCATGGTGTGCGAATCCCGAAACATGGGTAGAATATCCTGTATTGATGCATGATACTAAGAAATGTGTTCGTTGCTTTGCCTGTCAAAAGAATTGTCCAAATATGGCAATTCATTTTGATCCGGAATTTAAATGGAATCCTCAAACATGTCAACACTGCAATACTTGTGTTGAAAACTGTCCGCTTGAAGCGCTTGAATTTTCAGGAAAGAGCATGGAAATTGAAGAAATCGTTAAGATCGTTTTAAAAGATATTGATTATTATAAGAATAGTCAGGGTGGTGTAACGATTTCTGGAGGAGAAGCCTTTGTACAGTTTGATGCATTAATTGAATTGTTGAAGACATTAAAAAAACATGATCTACATGTAGCAATTGAAACGACCGGAAATTATTCCAATGAAAAAATAAAAAGGGTATTGCCGTATATTGATTTGTGGCTCATAGATTTTAAACATATCGATAAAGAGATGTTGCAGAAAGTAACCGGTGGTGATTATGATCAAATCATGGAGAATATCACATATTTAATGAATACTTGTCCAGATCAAGTTATTATACGAACACCAGTTATACCAAAGTTTAATGCTGATCAAAAAACACTGTGTGCCATGATCGAATATGTTTCAAAATATCCTGTCAAAGAAATGGATTTGCTTCCATATCATTCTTTAGGAAAATCAAAATGGGACAAGATGCATAAAAAATATATGTATTCAGATTTAAAAATGATGGATAAAAGTGAACTTTTAGACTATGTTGAAATCGGCAAAAAACATGGGTTGAAGATCAAACTGGGAGGTTAGTATGTTAACAAAAGAAAGAAAGCTAAGGATCATGAATCTTTTAGAGGAGAGATCCTTTGTGACAATCAAAGAATTAATTGAAGATTTTAATGTTTCTCGCTCCAGCATTGTTAGAGACTTAATTGAATTAGAAAATCAGGGGTTGATTCAAAGAGAACGAGGAGGAGCCAGTTTAAAGAGTGTTGATATTACTCTAACGAGCTTTAATGAACCGGCTGTTCAGGAAAAAGAGAATCTTCATATAGCACAAAAGCAGAGAATTTGTAAAGAAGCAGCTAAATCCATTCGTGATGGAGATTGTGTTTATATTGATTCAGGAACCACACCTGTTTATTTATTAGATTATTTGCAGGATAAAAAAATCACACTAGTAACTCCCAGTACATTTTTGATTCGTAAATTATCCGCAAATTTTAAAGGAGATATTTATCTTCTTGGTGGTCAATTTAACAAGTCATACGATATGAGTTATGGCTCCTTGACTTTAGAAATGATTCGTCAATTCTATTTTGACCATGCGTTTTTATCGACAAACGGCGTGGATCTTGAAACCAAAGAAGTTTATGTCTTTGATTTTAAGGTGGGGGCTGTTAAAAAGGAAATCATGTCTCGCTGTAAACGTACGGATTTATTGATCGATGCATCTAAGTTTGAAACAAGAGCAATGTGTACTTGGGCGAATTTAGATGATTTCCATACTGTGTATACGGATTCGATCAAAGAAGGGATCGAACCATTAGAAAATTTTGTAATTTGTGAAAAGGAGTAGACTATGAAAACAAAAGATGCAAGAAAATCCGCAATTTTAGAAAGTTTAAAAGGAGGCTTGATTGTATCATGCCAGGTGCAAAAAGACGATCCAATCTATACCGATGATATTGTAGTAAAGATGGCAGAAGCGGCAAGATGGGCGGGTGCTGTTGGTATTCGTGCGAATTCTCCAGAACAGATCAGCGCTATCAAAAAAGCAGTTCCAGAGCTTCCTGTAATTGGTTTATGGAAAGTTTGGCATGATGATACAGATGTTTTTATTACACCAACGATGAAAGAAGTCGACGCAATCTATGAAACAGGAGCAGAGATCATTGCCCTAGATTGTACAGCCCAGATCACACATGAAAAAACGGTTGCGTGGGACTTATTAAAACAGGCAAAAGAAAAATATCCAGATGCGATCTTTTTTGCGGATGTATCAAATTATGATGAAGCTAAACATGCAATCGAAAATGGTGCAGATATCGTAGCCCCTACTCTATATGGTTACACAAAAGAAACAGCGCATATTGAAGGACCAGATTTAAGAGAGTTTGCGAGAATGTGTCGTGATTTTAAAGATGATGCATATGTGATGATGGAAGGACACTTATATACACCTGAAGATGCGATGAAATGTATTTTCTTAGGGGCTCATTCCGTTGTTGTAGGAAGTGCAATCACAAGACCTCATCTTACCGCAAAACGTTTTGTGGATTTGTTAAGCGGATACCAGGACAATTGGCGCGATGCAGAAAAAGCGAAACACTAATGTCAGAATTTTTTCTGACATTTTTTTCTTTTGTAGTATTCTATAGGTATAAGTAATATAAATAGCCTTTTAAGGTTTATTTAAGGAAGAGGAAGTAGTATTAGAAAGGAAAGGACCTTTATAAAGATGAAGAAAATTATTGTAAAAATAGCAACAGCTGTTATTGTGCTTGGCTTAGTTGGAGGTATCATATATTGGAAGTCATTACCTGAAGAAGATGTTTCTATAGAAACAGTTTATACTGAAGAGTATCAAAACGATGTTGCTGACGAACTGGAATCAAAAAAATCTCTAAACGATTATGATGAAGATCATATGTTGATTGAATATAATCCATTCAAGACTAATACTTTATCACTCTATGTTTATTTTAATACTGAAGAAGCTACAAAAGTATCTTATACTGTAAAGGCGCCGGAAACAGATTATGAAGATTTTAGTGCTAATGTAGATGGCAGTTATCGAACAGAACACGAATTTCAAGTTCTGGGTTTGATCCCTGATACACTCAATGAAGTTGAGTTTGCAATAGAAGATGAAGATGGAAATACAATTACACGAACATATGAGTATACTACATCCTCTCTTCTAGGAAATGAGGATGTTCAACTTGAAGAAATGAATAGTACGGTGGATTCAGTAGATATTGGAAATGGATTGTTTGCCTTTATGGGGAATGATAGTGATGAGCAGGATTTCATGTATTACTATGATGAAGATGGTGTGATTCGTGGAGAAATACCAATTCTTGGATATCGTAGTCATCGTTTGTTGTTTCAAGATGATTTGATGTATTTTAGTGTTGCTGAGAGTAAGATGGTAGCCATGAATGGATTAGGTCAAATCGTAAAAATATATGATCTAGGTCAATATGAACTGCATCATGATTATGTATTTGATAATGATGGAAATATTTTGATCTTGGCATCCGATACTGAATCCGATACGGTAGAAGATCGAATTGTCTTATTAGATGTAGAAACAGGGGAAGTCAGCGAAGTGTTAGATCTTGAAGATTTATTTGGGTCATATAAAGATATGACAGGCCATGATGAAGATGAAGACTGGGATTGGATGCATATCAATACGCTTCAATGGTTAGAAGATGGAAGTGTAATTTTAAGTTCAAGAGAAACAAGTACGATCATTAAGATCAATGATCTAGAAACAAATCCAAGTATTGATTATTTGATTGGGGAAGAATCATTCTGGAGCGATACTGAGTATGCGGATTATTTGTTAATGCCAACGAGTGAATTCTCCAATACAGGTGGGCAGCATTCCGTGACATATATGAGAGATGACTCTTTAGAAGATGGTCAATATTACCTATACCTATTCAATAATAATTATGGTGTTAGTACAACACGCAGCGATTATGATTGGACACAGATTGAAGGAATTGAAACAAAATTAGCTACAGAAGGAGATACAGAAACTGATAGTGTATCTTACTTCTATCAGTATCTAGTAGATGAAAATGAAGGAACATATTCTTTAGTACAATCTTTTGAGATTCCTTATTCAGGAATTGTGAGCAGTGTTCAAAGAGTTGATGACTATATTATCACAGATTCAGGAATGCAAGGTGTACTGGGAATTTATGATGCGCAGGGAAACCTTTTGAAACAGTATAAATCAATGTTGAACAAGAAATATATTTATCGTATTTACTATTATGATTTCGATGGATTCTACTTTAATATTTAATAGAATCGGCTTTATGCCGATTCTTTTTTATCAACTTAACTGTCTTGTCAGCTGTAAATAAAAGATGTATAATTTGGCGGTATAAGTTTAAAAAGAGGGAAGATTATGTCATTGTTTAGTGAAATAGAAACATTAAAGAAAGAAAAAAATGCGATCATCTTGGCGCATTACTATGTGCCTGATGAAGTACAGGTAATTGCTGATTTTGTTGGGGATTCGTTTGCCTTGGCAAAAAAAGCTAAAGAAACGGATGCCAAGATCATCGTTTTTGCCGGAGTTCTGTTTATGGCAGAAAGTGCTAAATTGTTAAATCCAGATAAAAAAGTATTGATACCCGATATGAGTGCAGATTGTCCAATGGCACATATGGCTGCTATTTCAAAGATTAAAAAGATGAAAGAAGAGTATGAAGATCTTGCGGTTGTATGTTATGTGAATTCAACAGCAGCTTTAAAAGCCGTCAGTGATGTTTGTGTAACATCTTCTAATGTGGTAGATATCGTACGATCATTAAAGAATCAAAATATCTTCTTTATACCAGATCAGCATCTTGGATCGTATGTAAAAAAACAAGTTCCAGAAAAAAATATTATTTTAAATGATGGCTATTGTATCACGCACCATGCGATGACTAAAGAGGCTGCATTATCTGCCAAAAAACAACATCCTGAAGCATTGCTACTGGTACATCCAGAATGTAAAGAAGAAGTGGTGCAGTTGGCAGATTATGCCGGCAGCACAGCTGGTATTATCAATTTCGCAAAAAGCAGTATGAACAAGGAGTTTATCATTGGTACTGAACTTGGTGTTTTATGTGAACTAAAAAAACAGTGTCCGGATAAGACCTTCTATCCAATGTCTGAAGAATTGATTTGCTCCAATATGAAAAAAATATTGGTTGAAAAAGTTCGAGATTGTCTAAAAGAGGAAAACAATGAAATAATTTTAGATGAAAATATGATGATCAATGCGAACAAACCACTGGAAAAAATGTTGGAGCTGGCATCATGAAACGAATTGATACAGATATCTTGATCGTAGGAACAGGAGCTGCAGGATTGTTTGCGGCATTACATGCAGATCCGGATAAAAAAGTTTTAATGATCACAAAAGTTGCAAAGGACAAGAGCGATTCCTATTTAGCACAAGGTGGAATATGTGTTTTAAAGGATGAAAGCGATTATGATAGTTTTTTTGAGGATACGATGAAAGCAGGTCATTATGAAAATCGTAGGGAATCCGTTGATATCATGATTCGCTCGAGTAAAGAAACAATCAATGAACTTATAGGATATGGTGTTGAATTTACGAAAAAAGGCGATCATTTTGACTATACTAGAGAAGGATGTCACTCTAAACCTAGAATCTTATATCATGAAGACATTACAGGAAAAGAAATCACTTCAAAGCTTTTAGCCGAGGTATTAACGCGTAAAAATATTACGATTCTTGAAAATATGCCTATGGTTGACATTCTGGAAAGAGAGAATGTTTGTTATGGGGTATTGGCAAAAAAAGACGGTGAATATTATACGATTAGGGCTAATTATACAATTTGGGCAACTGGAGGAATTGGAGGATTGTTTTGTAATTCAACAAATTATCCGCACTTACGAGCAGATGCAGTTGCGATTGCAATTCGTCATGGAGTCCAACTGGAGCATCCAGAATATATTCAATTTCATCCTACAACACTATATTCAAAAAAACATGGTAGAAGTTTTTTGATTAGTGAATCAATTCGTGGAGAAGGTGCAAAACTTTATGGGGCTGATGGTAAAAGATTTGCCAATGAAATATTGCCTCGTGATTTATTGACCAAAGAAATATTAAAACAGATGAAAAAAGACCATAAACCATTTGTTTGGCTCGATATGACTGTATTAGGAAAAGAAACGATCGTTACGCATTTCCCACATATTTATCAACACTGCCTGAATGAGGGATATGATTGTACAAAAGAGTGGATTCCTGTTGTTCCAGGTCAGCATTACTATATGGGTGGAGTATACGTGGATAAAAATTCAAAGACTTCAATGGAACGATTGTATGCAGCTGGGGAGACAAGCTGCAATGGCGTGCACGGAAAAAATCGTCTTGCTTCTAATTCTTTATTAGAAAGTCTAGTTTTTGCGAAAAGGGCAATGCAGGATATAAAAACACAGAAAGCAGTTCAATCTTCATGTGATTTAGACGATTTGGCTAAAGAAACAATTGAAAAACTACCAAAGGATTATGTGGAAACATATAAAAATATTGTTCTAAATGAGATTAAAAAGCGAAAGGAGAACCAATGAACACAATAACGATGTCAATGAATGTGGATGGATTGATCCTGCAGGCTTTGCGGGAGGATATCACAAGTGAAGATATTACAACCAATGCCATCATGAAAAAATACCAGGAAGGATCTGTGCAATTGATTTGTAAACAAGATGGTATCATTGCCGGTTTGCCTGTATTTGAAAGAGTATTCCATTTGACAGATCCTAAAACAGAGGTGTTTTTGTTTGTGGAAGATGGAGCCGAAGTTAAAAACGGTCAGCAGATCGGTGAAGTGCATGGGGATATTCGTGTGCTTTTATCTGCCGAAAGAACGGCCTTGAATTTCCTTCAAAGAATGTCAGGAATTGCGACATATACACACGAAAGTGCAAAACTTTTAGAAGGTACAAAAACAAAATTACTGGATACAAGAAAAACAACACCAAATATGCGTGTGTTTGAAAAGTATGCAGTAAAAGTTGGTGGTGGATATAATCATCGCTATAACCTTTCAGATGGAGTTTTATTAAAAGATAATCATATTGCAGCTGCAGGAGGCATTACACAGGCAATCAATTTGGCTAAAGAATATGCATCATTTGTTCGTAAGATCGAAATTGAAGTTGAGAATATGGATATGGTCAAAGAAGCGGTTGAGGCTGGTGCAGATATTATTATGTTAGACAATATGAGCATAGATGAAATGAAAGAAGCGGTCGCATATATTAATGGCAGAGCATTGACAGAATGCAGTGGAAATGTCACAAAAGAAACAATTAAAGATCTAGCACAAATTGGAGTGGATTATATTTCCAGCGGTGCATTGACACATTCAGCTCCAATTCTGGATTTATCTTTAAAGAATTTAAAAGCGGTGTAATCATGTCCAAAAATCATCGTTTGGATATAATCGTCAAAACTTTGTGCGATTCAGATCAGCCTGTTTCTGGAACAAAACTAGCAAAAATTTGTGATGTATCGAGGCAAGTCATCGTTCAAGACATAGCTTTATTAAGGGCTAAAGATATCGATATCATTTCTACCAGTAAAGGATATATTATCTTAGATCATGATATAAAAAGAGAAATCTATGTTTGTCATACAGATGAGATGATTGAAGATGAGTTAAATACGATAGTTGATCTAGGTGGAAAAGTAGAGAATGTTTTCGTGGATCATGCGATCTATGGAAGAATTGAAGCAAACCTGAATATTCATTCGCGAAAAGATGTTAAAAATTTTGTGAACGAAACCACATTGAAAAAAATTAAACCTTTGACAGAGCTTACTGGTGGTAAACATGGTCATTTGGTTTGTGCCTCTAGTGAATTTATTTTAGATGAGATAGAAGAAGCCTTGGCTAAGATGAATATTTTGTCAAAAAAGGATGAGTGATTGTCTAGTTGTGTTATAATCATTCAAAGGATGTGATTATATGCAACCACCAGTATTTGATAAATTTCAAAATGAAGATCGTGATTTTAAATCAATAGGAAAAAGTTTATGGGTGTATTTTGCCGTAATGCTTGCCATTACTATGCCTTTTTCCTATATAGATAATGGATTGTCGGCTATTATTTCCATTATTACAATTTTGATCACGATCTTTTATTGTAAGCGAAAAACTAAAATACAAATACCAGGCTCTATATATGATTTGAATTGTTCTATAAAAGAACTGGGTAAGTATTTCATCTTGATGACTGGATTCTCCATGGCTGCAATCTTATTTATCAGTATTGTCAGTACAGTATTCACCACGATTACAAATTTAGATATTCCTCAGGCAGATTTTACGTTTGATTTTAGCTCTTTGTCAGGTTGGCTTTTTTTGTTCTATGTTTGTTTGATCGGACCAATCTTTGAAGAAGTCTTATTTCGTGGAGCAATCTTAAGAACACTTAATAGATATAATCGCTATTTTGCCATTATTGCCTCAGCATTGATCTTCGGCTTATTTCATCTATATTTGGAACAAGGCGCACATGCATTTGTATTAGGATTAGTGCTTGCGTATGCTTCTTTAAAAACAGATTCTTTGATGGTTCCTATTTTGTTGCATATATTTCATAATACTTTAACGACATTTACTTCATTTTCGATGTCATTGACCACAATCGATCTGTTGTTTCGCTTTGCTTGTATGATTGTCGCTTTAATTTGGTTATCAAATCATATAAAAGATCTTAAAAAAGAATATCAGGAAGACCCGATTAGTTATCCTTTTTTTTCAAGACTCTTTTTAAGATTTTCTTTTATATCCTGGTTTATTTTGTTTATACTTGAGACAGTTGTTAGTTTTATCGTTGGTTGATTTGATTTAGAATCAACCTTTTTTTATCAAGTCGTATCATTTGAAATCGCTAAACCTGTATGTTATATTTAGGGTGCTTATATAACTGACGGAAAAAGTGGAACTGACCACATGGAAGTATAAGAGGATAAATGCCGTCCGTCTGGGCAGCCATAGAAAAGACAGGAGGACAACATGAGAAAAGAGTGGCAAGGTTTCAAAGGAACAAAATGGCAGGATGAAGTGGATGTTCGTGAATTTATTCAGAACAACTATACTCCATATGATGGAGATGAAAGCTTCATGGCTGAACCAACACAAGCAACAGAAAAATTATGGGGAGCTCTTCAAAAGCTTCAAAAAGAAGAGCGTGCCAAAGGTGGCGTTTTAGATATGGAAACAGAGATTGTTTCTTCTTTGACATCTTATGGACCTGGTTATATTGATGAATCAATGAAAGATCTTGAACAGATCGTCGGCTTACAGACGGATAAACCATTAAAACGTGCTTTTATGCCTTATGGTGGAATTCGTATGAGTGAAGAGGCATGTACCACATATGGTTATAAACCAAGTGAGAAATTACATGAAATTTTTACAAAATATCATAAAACTCATAACGATGCGGTATTTAGTGCATATACGCCGGAAATGCGTGCCGCACGACGCAATAAGATCATCACAGGACTTCCAGATACATATGGGCGTGGACGTATCGTTGGAGATTATCGCCGTGTTGCACTGTATGGAATTGATTATTTGATTGAGAAAAAGGAAGAAGATCTGGCACTTTGTGGCGATGGTACAATGCTGGATCATATCATTCGTCAGCGTGAAGAATTAGCTGATCAAATCAAGGCTTTAAAAGGCATGAAAGAAATGGCTGCTGCCTATGGCTATGATATTTCTGGACCAGCTAAAAACGCCAAGGAAGCTGCACAGTGGTTATATTTTGGATATTTAGCTGCAATTAAAACACAAAACGGTGCAGCTATGAGTGTCGGACGTATTTCTACCTTCCTTGATATTTATTTTGAACGTGATCTAAAAGCAGGAATCTTAACAGAAAGTCAGGCACAGGAAATCATTGACCATATGACCATGAAGTTTAGAATGGTTAAATTTGCCCGTATTCCTAGCTATAATCAATTATTCTCTGGTGACCCGGTTTGGGCTACTCTAGATGTTGCGGGTATTGGTATGGATGGAAGACATATGGTAACTAAAACATGTTATCGTTTCCTACATACTCTTGAAAACATGGGACCTAGTCCTGAACCAAACTTGACTGTATTGTATTCATCTCACTTACCAGAAAACTTTAAAAAGTATGCAGCTAAGATCAGTGTTGCGACAAGCTCTGTTCAATATGAAAACGATGATGTAATGCGCCCAGTTTGGGGGGATGACTATGCAGTATGTTGCTGCGTAAGTGCAACACAGACAGGAAAAGAAATGCAGTTCTTTGGAGCTCGTGCAAATCTTGCGAAATGTTTGTTGTACGCAATCAATGGTGGAGTTGATGAAAAGACAAAAACACAGGTAGGGCCTGAATATAAACCAATTACAAGTGAATATTTAGACTTTGATGAAGTAATGCATAAATATGACATCATGATGGATTGGTTGTCTGGATTATATGTAAATACACTGAATTTGATTCAGTATATGCATGATAAATATTATTATGAAGCTAGCCAGATGGCTTTGATCGATACAAATGTTCGTCGTACATTTGCGACAGGTATTGCGGGATTCTCTCATGTAGTAGATTCATTATGTGCTATTAAATACGCAAAAGTGAAAACTGTACGTGATGAAGATGGCTTAGTCGTAGATTATGAGATTGAAGGAGATTTCCCTCGTTATGGAAATGATGATGATAGGGCCGATGAAATCGCAGTATGGTTGTTAAAGACATTTATGCGCAAGATTGAAAAGCATCATACATATCGTGATAGTGAACCAACAACTTCTATTTTGACAATTACATCAAATGTTGTATATGGAAAGGCAACAGGTGCTTTACCAGATGGTCGAAAAGCAGGGGAACCTTTATCACCAGGTGCAAACCCATCTTATGGTGCAGAAAAGAATGGCTTGTTGGCATCTTTAAACTCTGTAGCTAAACTTCCATATGAATATGCGCTTGATGGTATTTCAAATACGCAAACGATCAATCCTGGAGCGTTAGGGCATGACGATGAGGAAAGAGCAGAGAATTTAGTTCATGTTATGGATGGATACTTTGATCAAGGAGCACATCATTTAAATGTAAATGTATTTGGTGTTGAAAAGTTAAAAGATGCAATGGAGCATCCGGAAAAAGAAGAATATCAAAACTTTACGATTCGTGTTTCTGGATATGCGGTTAAGTTCATCGATTTAACTCGTGAGCAACAATTAGATGTTATTGCTCGTACATGTCACGATCATCTATAAAATTAAAAAGCCTGTACCCAGGCTTTTTTTAGAAAGGAAGTACTTATGACTTTAGGTTCAATTCATTCAATTGAAACTTTTGGATCTGTGGATGGGCCAGGTGTTCGTTATGTGATCTTTATGCAAGGATGCAAGATGCGTTGTCAGTTTTGTCATAATGCTGATACGTGGAAAATTCAAGAGCCTGATCAAGATCCAGAAGATGTATTAAATAAAGCTTTGCGTTATCGCCCTTATTGGAAGGATAAAGGCGGTATTACTGTAAGTGGTGGAGAACCATTGTTACAAATTGACTTTTTGATTGAATTGTTTACTCTTGCCAAGAGAGAAGGTGTTCATACTGTTCTTGATACATGTGGGCAGCCATTTACCTATAATGAACCATTTTTTAAAAAGTTTAATCGATTGATGGATGTGTGTGATTTAGTTTTATTGGATATCAAACATATAGATAATGCTAAACATCAATTGTTAACAGGACATACAAATCAAAATATACTGGAGATGGCAAAATATCTTTCCAAAATTAATAAACCGGTTTGGATTCGTCATGTTCTAGTTCCACAAAGAACAGATGAAGATATATTCTTAAAAGAATTATCTCAGTTCATTTCAGAGCTAAAGAATGTAGAAAGAGTGGAAGTTTTACCGTATCACACATTGGGGGCATATAAATGGCGTGAGTTAGGTCTATCGTATCCTTTAGAAGGCATTGATCCTCCAACAAAAGATAGAATAGAAAACGCAAATAAAATTTTAAAGACAGGCTGGCGATAATAAGTCAGCCTTTTCCTATCGAATGGAAATTATATACTATAAAAGGATATTCAGTTTCTGTTATAATATCAAAGGTGATTAGATATGGCAGTTTCACAAAAATCGATGACACAAGGAACCATTTGGAAACAAATGGTTGTATTCGCATTACCAATATTTTTTAGCAATCTATTTCAACAATTATATAATGCGGCTGATTCATTAATTGTTGGTAATTTTTTAGGAAGTGAGGCCTTAGCGGCTGTAAGCTCATCAGGAAACTTAATATTTATGATGATAGGATTGTTTAATGGGATTGCCTTAGGTGCTGGAGTGGTAATTTCGCGATATTTTGGAGCGCAGGATCATGAAAATCTTCGCATTGCGATACATACAGATGTTGCTTTTGGATTGATCATGTCTGTTATTTTGACGGTTTTAGGAGTAGTATTAGCACCATTTATATTGGAATTGATGGGCACACCAGAAACGGTCATGCCAGAATCGTTAAAATATTTTCGTGTTTATTTTGCAGGGGCTTTAGGACTTGTTATGTATAATATCTTTGTAGGAATCCTTCAATCACTAGGTGACAGCAAACATCCATTGTATTATTTGATCATTTCGAGCTTGATTAATATTGTCCTAGATTATGTGTTGATCGCATGGTTTGAAATGGGGGTCGAGGCGGCAGCTTTTGCGACTATTCTTTCTCAGTTTGTAAGTGCATTTTTATGTATGCGCCTGTTGCACAAAAGTCAGGAAAGCTATCAGCTTTCATTTCGTGAAGTTCGAATTAATAAGGAAATGTTGAAAGAAATATTGCGCAATGGAATTCCAAGTGGAATACAGAATTCGATTACCGGGGTAGCTAATGTCGTAGTTCAATCCAATATTAATGTTTTTGGAGCAATGGCCATGGCTGGTTGTGGAGCGTATTCAAAAATTGAAGGTTTTGCCTTTTTACCGATTATGAGTTTTAATAACGCAATTACGACATTTGTTGGTCAAAATTTGGGAGCCAGACAAGAAAAACGTGCCCAAAAAGGAGCTATTTTTGGAATTGTATGCAGTGTTGTGATTGCTGAAATGATAGGAATAGGGACAGTATTGTTCGCTAATCAATTGATTCTATTATTTGATAATAATCCAGAGGTAATATCATTTGGTGTTGCTAGATCTCAGATTGCAGGTTTTTTCTTCTGTTTGTTAGCTTTTACACATGCGATATCGGCGGTAAAACGAGGTGCGGGGCAACCTATGATCCCTATGATGGTAATGATCGTATCTTGGTGCATTATTCGAGTTGTTTTCTTAAGTGTGACTGGATATTTGTTCCATAATATACAATTTGTTTATTGGGTTTACCCTCTAACTTGGGGTATATCTTCTTTATATTATGTTTATGATATCATTAAACATAGAGAATTATTTTAAAAGACGAGCAGTTCGTCTTTTTTTGTAAATGAAAAGAGGTACGATTGATCGTACCTCCTCTTTTTATTTAAAATAGGTTTAATAATTGTTGAATCAATTTTCTTGGATCCCAGCTTAAGATAGCAGCAATATTTTGTGTCTGTGTACCTGTATTACCACCATTTCCGGAACCTTCTTGGCCACCATCACCGCCGGTTCCTCCACCGGGAGTTGGTGGATATGTACAAGTTGTACCATCCCAAGTGCCACCATTAGTGATACATTCTTCTTCAGGGGTTGGAGGATATGTGCATGCTGTACCATCCCAAGTACCGCCATTGGCGATACATTCTTCTTCAGGAGTTGGAGTTTCAGGTTCTTCTTCCTCTTCTTTTACACAAGTAGAGCTTTCTGCATCCCAAGTACCGCCTTCAGCTTCACAAGCTTGTTGTTCTTCAGATGTATCATCTTCATCGTCATCTGTTGAAGATGTATCTGGATCTCCTTTGCTAGCAAATTCAGTCTTGATATAACCACCTTTATAATCAGTGATTCCATCTGGGCGAGGGATATCAACATATTGTTCTCTAGAACTCATGTAATCTAATAAGTAATCAGTGATTTCAAAGGCCATATTGTAATATATGATCTGGTTAACTGGTATATAGTAACCTTGCTGTTCATATTGAGTTAAGTAACCAGACCAGCAGGCGACAGTGTATGCACTCGAATATCCAACTGACCATTCATCACGAATTGCAGCTTGTGGAATACCGTATTCCAATCCGTAAATTCCCCAGTCGGATGTACCAGATTTACCATAGATTGGATAAGAAGATGAAGCTAACTGATCATTCATCATTCCATAGTTTCCATTGACTACGTCATATAATAATTGAGACATCATCCATGCGGCTTGTTCTGAAATTACTTGAATAGGTTCTAAATTCGGAGTGACTTCAGAATTATCATTACGGTATACGATCTTACGAATCGTATGATCTTCGATTCGTTTTCCACCATTGGCAAATATCGTATATGCACTTGCCTGTTCTCTTGAAGAGGCCTGCATATCAGCACCACCGATACAATATTGTTCAACGAAAGCTTTTGCGACATCATCGGTATATCCCAAATTCTTACAATATTCAATCCAGTAATCATAACCTGTCTGATCAACGAGATCGATCATGGCTTGAGCAGCCGGCGTATTTTTAGAAACTCCTAAGGCTCTGGCCAATGACATTTTTCCATCGTATTTACCATCGGAGTTACCTAAATTAGTTCCTGATTTAAAGTAATCTTTTGCGGCGTCATTTACTGTATGCACTGTAGACCAACCTAAAATATCGAAAGTCGATGCATAGGCTAATAATGGTTTCATAGATGAACCAGGTGAACGTTGCATAATTGAACTATCTTTACGATCAGCTGATGTAGAATCATAGAAACGACCTGGACCGACTGCCAAGACTTCACCAGTGTCATTATCTACAACCGTGAAACCTACATCAAACGCTTCATCTGGGAAGGCAAAGATTTCACCATTACAGATAGCGTTTGCCTGATTTTGAAGATCAGTATCAAGACATGTATGAATGTCCATTGGAACAATAGCTGGATCTTGTCCAGTTAAGGTTGCAGCTTCATTTAGTACTTGATCTAAGTATGCAGCATATGGATTTGAGTTTTCCTGTTCTACATACTGAAGAGAAAATGAAAGATCTGTATTTACATATAAATTGTATTCTTCTTCGGTGATGTATCCGTGTTGTAACATCATTGTCAGTGTTGTATTACGACGTTCTGTCGCAAGTTGTAAATGATTGGTATCTGGATCATTGATGTTATTGATTGGATTGTAGTAGTCAGGCGCATTGATTGCTCCGGCTAAAAATGCAGCTTCACCGACATTCAATTGAGAAACATCTTTATTGAAATAATAATTGGCTGCTTTTTGTATACCTCGAGTATTACTACCTGAACCAAACCAGATTCGATTTACATAGAATTCAAAGATAGCTTCTTTATCAATCGTCTGCTCTGCAATCAAAGATAGATAAATCTCTTGAACCTTTAATTTGATTTGATCTACTGTTGTATAGCTTCCAGATTCTTTTAACTGTTCTTCTTTTTGTTTTGTGAAAGCATTGTCAATCATCTGCATGGTCAATGTTGAACCACCCTGTGAGAAGTCTCCAGTTCTTAGGTTGGTTAAGGCAGCGGCCATAAAACGAGGAAGGTCAAATCCATTATGTTCAAAGAAACGAGAATCTTCAATAGCTAAGAAGGCATCAATTACAGACTGTGGTATTTGTTCATAAGATACATCTTCACGAATTTCAGAACCTAATTCTGTCCATAAGTTTCCATTTCCGTCAAATATTCGCGTGTTTTGTGTTGTGACAAGTCCGTCCTGATTAAAACGCATACCATCTGGATCATTGACAATATTAACAAGGATAAAGAATACAGATATGCATCCTACCAAAAAAACTGTCAGGACCCCAATAGCGAGTTTATTCCAAATATCCAGTTTTCTTCGCCCTTTTGATTTAGGACTTTTTGGTGGCTTGGAATCTGAACTTGTATTATTCTTGAGTTTTGACATTAGTTTTGCCATGAATTCAATCCTCCTTAAAATATTTTGCATCCACTTCTTTTAGGTACGCTAATCGTGGACGCAGTCCTTCTTTGATCAGTTGACCATTTTCTAAAAACCATTTATATGGAATAAAGCTTTTTGTCGTCTGATGATATTCTTTGATAAGCAATGGAGCATCGACTAAAAAAGTTTGGTGATAATATGAAAAACGAATGATAAAGAAACCAATTCCTTTGTGGAGCTTGACTTTTTCTAGATGCTCGATTTGATGATCATGGATCATCATTTTTGGGAATCCAGTTTTATTTTTCGTTTCCTTTGCTTCAAAGTCGATATAACATCCCCTATATACCCCATTGTAATCTGTAGTAGAAGGAGTTTTATAATAAGCTTCTACAATCTTAGCCTTATTTCTAGCCGGGTAATCCACTCGAACCACTTGTATAGGTGTTGGTTTCTTATATATCAGCGCAATATCACAAGCTCTATAATACTTGTTTGAATCATTGATATCTGATTCAAGACTCATTCCTCGTTGTGAATAAGTCGTGCTGGACTGTGATAAATTAACCGGTGAAATAGCGGTAGGATATTTTATCGTGCTCATCGAAAATATTATATATGAAAAGATAAGAACATTCAAATTTGCGATTGATTTTTTAGTCCAAAGACGGCATAATGTATAGAGAATTGGGGGAACGAATTATGGCAAAAGATACAAATTTGACAGCTCAAGTTATTTATGAAAAAGAATTTCATGTAGATATTAAAGGATATGCGCCTGCAGAAGTAGATGAATTTCTAGATCAGATCATTGAAGATTATCAGATATATGATGAAAAAATTGAAGAATTAGGACAGGCTTTGACCCGTTATGAAGAGAAAATTAAAGAACTTTCTCAACAAATTTTCACTCTTCAGACAGAAAATCAAAACTTGAATGAAAAAGTTAATGCTGACTTTGTGAATGGTAACAGCGATATGGTAGATGTTTTAAAACGTATCGCACGTTTAGAAAAAGCTGTATTTAATCAGTAAGAGAAGATGAGTCTGGGTCTAGACAGTCGCTGGCGTTAAGCTAGAGGAAAGTCCATGCTCGCACGATCTGTGATGATCGTAGTGTTTGTGCTAGATGAATTAATAAGTCTAGGCAGGTCCCAACCTGACGGCCGTCGATTTTCCTAAGGGAAACTATGGAAATAGACTATAAAAGTGCCACAGAGACGAGTCAATATGGAAACATATTGAGTGGAACGGGTAAACCCCGCAAGCGAGAAACCCAAATTTGGTAGGGGAGTCAGCCGGATTGAAACGAAATGAAGGCTGGATAACGAAAGTTATAGATAAATGACTGTCACTGACTTGTCAGAACAGAACATGGCTTATTGATCCAGATGTTAAGCAGGTGTAAAATCCTGCTTTTTTTCTCGTATTTTTAAAATTATGTGATACAATACCTGAGGAAAGAAAGTAGGTGGAATGATGTCTCCAGATCCGAGTGAATATTATTCGAATAGTTTTGACAAATGCGGAGGCATCGTTAAACAGTAGCCTCCGTCTATAAAGGAGGGGTACTGTGTTAGAATTCTACAAAACATTTGAAGATGGTACACGCAAGATTGATGCAGCTGAACCAGGTTGCTGGATCAATGCGGTAGCACCCACAGAAGAAGAAAGAAATTATCTAATTGAAGAAATTGGAGTTTTGCCGGAATTTGTAAAATCTTCTTTGGATGAAGAAGAAAGTTCACATATCGATTACGATGATGATTTTAGACAGACACTGGTCATTGTCGACTATCCAAGTGCCGATGATGAGCAGACCGGAGAAGATTTTACAACTTTGCAATATACGACCTTGCCATTAGGTGTTGTGATTTTAAAAGGATATATTGTAACAATTTCTCTACATGAAAATTACAATATAGAAGATATGGCTCAGCAGCGAATCAAAGGAATTGATACTCGTTTAAAAACACGTTTCTTGTTGTTACTTGTCTTGCGCATATCACAACGCTATTTAATTTACTTAAGACAAATTGATCGCTTATCTTCAAGAACAGAAATGCGTTTACATCAGTCCATGCAAAATAAAGAATTGATTCAGATGTTAGGGTTGGAAAAATCTTTAGTATATTTTTCAACATCTTTAAAATCTGTTGAGATTACTTTAAATAAGATCATGCGAGGAAAACAAATTAAACTATATGAAGAAGATGAGGATTTGTTGGAAGACGTAATGATCGAGGTGCATCAGGCCATTGAGATGTGTAACATCTATTCAAATATCTTGTCTGGTACGATGGATGCCTTTGCGAGCGTGATTTCTAATAACTTGAACATCGTAATGAAAGTTTTAACCGTTATCACGATCGTAATGTCAATTCCAAATATTATCTTCAGTTTTTATGGAATGAATGTTGATGGACTTCCATTTGCTTCAAGTATCTGGATTCCAATTGGTATTGCCGTTGTTGCATGTGCGATCGCAACGTATATCTTCTCTAAAAAAGATATGTTTCATTGATATAGAAAAATAGAGTCTAAGAGCTCAGTAGATCTAATATCTATTTTGAGTCAAGACTCTTTTTTTTCATCGCTATATTCGAAATGAATTGTTTTTTTATTAGAAGCACAAAACAATTTAAAAGTTATAACATTTACTTTCTTTTTTTGTGGCTGTGCTATGCTTGAAGCAAGGAAGTGATATCATGCAATTATCAATAATTACCGATCAAATCAATCAGGATTTTGAAACAGCTTTACAAATCATTCATGAACATGGTTATAAGTATATCGAAATTCATAATGTTTTTTCAAAATCTATCGAAGAGTGTAACGACAAAGAAGTAAAAAAAATTACAGAATTAGTTCAATGTTATGAAGTAAAAGTAACGAACATAGCGAGTACTATCTTTTTCTTGTGTCCTTTATACGAAAATGATCAAGTTACTTTGTTCAATCCTGAGTTTTATTCGATTAAAGGAAATGTTCACACGCATTTAAGGTATCTTGAGAATGCTTGTAAAATTGCTCTAGAACTTGACTGTAAACGAATTCGTGTATTTCCATTCCGTTGGCCAGATAATAGAAAACCGCCTTTTGGCACAAAAGAGGATATGGAAATTATCTTGAATAACCTATTGTTGGCAGAAAAAATTGCTCGTAATTATGGAATTACGCTTGTCTTAGAGAATTGTCCATATTCGCATCTACCAAAGGGGAAGATGACCTTACAATTGGTTCAACAGATCAATAGTCCTTATCTCAAGCTTTTGTGGGATCCAGCCAATTCATATCGCGCCTTTAAACAAAATGTTCCATTAGAATATCAGGGGATAACACTGATTGAAGAATTAAAAGAAGTTTATCCTTACATCGATCATATTCATGTCAAAGATTATCATTATGTAGAAGGATTTAAAAAACCGTTTGTGCATAAACCAATCTATGATGGGGATATTGATTATGATTCTATCTTTGCCTACCTAAAAGAACAAGGCTATGATAAAGCACTGTCCTTAGAGCCAGAAGTTAGTCATAAAGAAGCCTTGTTATGCATGAAAAGACTACAAGAAAAGACAAAATAAAAAGCAGGGATTCCTGCTTTTTATTTTATTTCTTGATGCTTGGTTCTACAGCTTTATATAGAAGAGGAACGATGATCAAACCTAAGATCAAAGTTGGAACCATGTATGTTGCCTGGTAAACGATGCTTCCCCATAAATCAACACCCCACACAACAGTTCCAGAAATGGTTGAACAGATAAAACGAATGAAGTTTGTTACCAATACACCTGTATAGAAATAACCAAAGTTTGGAAACAAACATGCGATTCCATATACACTGAATGCTAATAAATAGTCTAGTAAAAAACCTAGTAAATCAGGTGTATACATAGGTCCTGTTACAAATTGAGCGAATACGGAAACAACGGATACAAACAATCCTTTCTTCCATCCTAGATGATAACTAGCCATTAACAAAGCTAGAGTAGATACACCTAGGCTTCCTCCGTTTGGCATTTGGAAGATTCCTAATGTATTGACAAATGTGTCCAATACCATAAATAGGGCAACATAAAACGCCATCAAAACTAGATCTTTAACTGATAAATTCTTCATAAAAAAACACCTCCATGTTTGAGGCGTAAGGATCATTACAAAAATATCAAATACTTTTATAGACTCCCTACGCTAGCATTACCTAGTTCAGGTCATGAGGGACCGTTATCATAACATCTCAGCCAAAATTGGCGCCCCTGTCTTGACAGTTCTATTATAGATATTTTTTTTAATGATGCAAGTTAAAATAATAAATTTCTGGTGTAGACAACAAACGAACATTGACATTTGTACAACCAACTCCACTAGAGATAATATAATCAAAACTTAGATTTCTCGAGATGGATCGATTTAACTGGGTGGCATTTTCGATACTTCTATAACCTCCAATGATTGGATAGGTTACTTGTGTACCATGAGAATGTCCTGCAAGAGCTAAGGAAATCGGATATGAAGCAAGTGTTTCATTAACTAGCGTATCTGGATAATGACTTATCAACAGATTGTATTCATCGGAACTTAAATTAGATAACGCTTGTTCGAAGTTAGGCTGTGAAGATAAACCAATTAAACGAATTGATGCAGTGGATTGATTTCCAATTTTAACATTGATATCACTTAAGATTTCAAACTGACTATTGGAATAAATGTTATTAACCGTATTTAACATCGTTTCATCTAACTGATCTTTTTCACCAAGAACCGCAAATTTACCTAAAGGAGCATCGATTTTTGATAAATAATTGATTAAAAGTTGATTGTTTTCATCATTGATCTGATCAGATGAATCATATAAATCACCACCGAAGATCACAACATCTGGAGCTAGATCATAGATGGTGTTAAAGAGATTTTCCGTTCGTTCTTGATTTTGAAACTCGCCGAATTCTAAGTCTGTGAAGTAAAGGATGGATACATCATTCAAACTTGTTGGGATAGCTTCATCCTGCAGAGTTTGATAAATAACGTTTAGATTATTAGGATTTACATAGATTGCCCGATACAAAGAAAAAGTGATCGATACCATGATACCGACAAGGATACTTAGAAGAATGATCAACTTTTTTTGTAGATTTGTAATTTCCATATGTTCACCCCTATGCAAAAAATTGTAACATATCAAATTGAAAAATCAAAAAAAGGATAACTTTGAAGTTACCCTATTCATGTGAAGTATTTACCTTGCGGGGTTTACGTGCTGTTTTTCGCGCGTTTTGTAATTCTTCCATCGTAGCCTTGGAATTGATGATAACAGGAATTACGATTGGATTTCGATGTGTCTTTCTATATAAGAAAGGTTCCAGTGTTGAGCGAACACAGTTTTTCAATTCAGAGAATGTAGTTTTTTCTTTCATTCTTTCCTGCAAAGAAGCATTTACGATAAATTCAGCTTCCTTGATCAATCCCTGTGAATCTTTGATGAACACAAAACCACGTGATACGATAACCGGACGCATCAAGATCTTATTGATCTTGGAATCAATGGCAATAATGACTGCTACTAATCCGTTGTCTGCCAATATGCGACGATCTTTTAAGACTGCAGTGGATAATCCACTGATGTCATTTCCATCGACATAGATATCATCTCCCTGGTATCGCCAGTCGCTTTGAAGAATTTCATGATTACGCAAAATCAAGATATCTCCATTGGCGCAAACAAAGATGTTTTCTTTAGGGATACCTACCTCCATGGCGGTTTGACGATGCTGCATCAACATTTTATATTCGCCATGTACAGGCATGAAATATCTTGGACGAATCAATTGCAGCATAAGTTTTTGTTCTTCTTTAGAAGCGTGCCCTGTTGTGTGCAGATTGTTCAAAACTGATTTTGTAAGAACGGTAGCTCCAGCGCGGAACAAATTGTCTACGACTTTATTAACACTGGATGTGTTTCCTGGGATTGGATTGCTGGAGAAAACGATCGTATCACCTGGTTTTAGATGAATGTGACGATGTGTACCATTGGCAATTCGACTTAGTGCAGCCAAAGGTTCTCCCTGGCTTCCTGTACAGATGATACAGATTTTATCATCTGGTGTATGTGCTAATTCATCCGGTGATAACATATCACTGTTCTTGATATGGATCGTACCCATTTTTCGTCCAATATCCACCACATTTTCCATGCTTCGACCAAACACGATAACTTTACGTTTGCATTTGACGGCTGCTTCAATGATTTGAGAAACGCGATGTACATTTGAGGCAAATGTCGCAACAATCAAGCGCTGTTTTGTTTTGCGCATGATTTCTAAGATCTCATCTGCAACTTTCTTTTCTGAAATAGAAAAGTCTTCAACACCTGAATTGGTAGAATCCGACATTAATAAATCTGGTTTTAAAACTCCAATATGAGCCATTTTTTGATAATCGGCATTGGTTCCAACTGGAGTTAAGTCAAATTTGAAGTCACCTGTATGTACGATCGTTCCATTTGGTGTTGTGATCAATACTCCTAATGAATCTGGGATGGAGTGGATCGTATTGAAAAATCCAACGGTAAAATAACGAGTTGAAACGCGACTATCTTCGTTGATTTCAATGATTTTTGTGTTCTCTAATCCTTTATGTTCACTTAATTTTTTTTGAATTAAAGCTTTGGCAAATCGAGGTGCATAAATCGCATCGATTTGTACTTGTTTTAATAGGAATGGGATTCCTCCAATGTGGTCCTCATGTCCGTGTGTTATTACTAAAAATTTCCTTTTTTTGTTCATACGAATCAAGTGGTGATAGTCAGGAATGACATAATCGACACCCAAAAGCTCATCACCAGGAAATAAAACACCGCAGTCTACGATGCATATTTCATTCTCGTGTTCATAACAATACATGTTTTTACCAACTTCGCCTAGTCCACCTAATGCATAGATGAGGGTATCGGTTTTCTCAACATGATTTTTGGTATGATATGGTTTTCTTGAGTTCGTATGCCCTAAAACATTATTTTGTCTAGTTGGCATATTCTTCCTCTTTCTAATTCCGTTTTTCTTTTATCATTATAACAAACAAATATCTTAAAAAAAAGCAGAAGCTAAATAACTTCTGCCAACTCATCTTCTTTCCATGGATCGTTTTTATCAATGCGATCATAGAACAATATTCCAGATAAATGATCAATTTCGTGTTGTAAGGCTATCGCAAAATAACCTTCTGCGCTGATAGTTACATTATCGTCTTTGATCAAGTCATAGCCACGAACTTTGATGCGTGCATGACGGAATACATGTCCTTCATGAACCTCTTTGACGGATAAACATCCTTCTCCATTATCTAAGTAAGCGTTTTGTACAGATTCACTGATGATTTTAGGGTTGGCAAGAGCAACTTCCTGCACATTGCCTTCTTCGTCCGGTACAACGACCGCAATTAATTTTTTAGGAACTCCTACTTGAATGGCCGCAATACCTACAGCTGGTTCTAGATTGTCTCTTTCGGCAATTTCTTCATCGGTTGAATTACGCACATATTCTAACAGTGCTTCTAGAAGCTCTTTATCTTCTTGGTTTAAGGGGAGTTCTACTTTTTCACTTTTTTGTCTAATTCTTGGATCTGTGTCCAAGATGATATTCTCACATGTAATCTTCATAATTTTTATCCTCGGATTCTATTCTAGTTTATTTTTTTATAAATGACAATTTATTTGATTATTTTTCTCATTGCTTTACACATGTGTTAAAATAGGTGCATGGCTAGAAAAAGACTCTCAAGAAAAGATAAAGCACAAAAAAAGTTAGAACAGAAAAAAAAACGTACTCAGCGATTACGTTCTTTTATTGATTTGATTATGTTGCGAAAACATAGTGATATATACATAAATGTAGCAGTCTTTGTCTTAATTTTGTTTGGAACGTTTATGATCGTTTCAACCAACGTTGGACAGACTACGACAAATTCTACGGTCGTTTTAACTACACTGATCAAACAGATTGCCTTTTTGTTTGCGGCATATTTCTGTATGTGGATCGTCAATCATGTATTCAGCTTTCGTTGGTTTAGTAAAGCAGAGATGATGTTTATATTATTCATGTCGGTATTTATGATGATGCCGTTTGCCTTTAGTGCATCTGGTGGATCTCAGGCATGGATTCGTTTACCTGGTGGTATTACGATCCAGCCAAGTGAATTTACCAAGCCGCTTTTGATCGTTTTGATTGCCTGTGCAGTTTATAAGGCAAAAAGAAATCCTAAGTTGCAGGAAAAATGGTCTAAATTATTTCGTTTTCCTATTTATGCACTTGTGTTAGATATTATCTTTTTGATTCTACAAAGAGACTTGGGAACAATGTCCATTGTTGCAATGATTTTCTTTGTTTGTATATTGATTCCAGATTACCCATCAATTCAAAGAATCCAAAAAAATCTAAAACGCCTATTTACAGTAAGTGTTTTAGGTGTGGTGGTTCTATTTGGTATTACGGATATCGGAACAGACATCATTGCCCAGACACCTTTTTCGCATGTTGCGACTCGTATTGAAAACGCAAAAAATCCATATAATGATATATATGGAGAAGGATATCAGCCAGCCAACTCTTTATACGGTATTGCATCAAGTAATATCATAGGAAAGGGAATAGGGGCTTCTGCACGTAAATATGGATATTTAACCCAGGCGGATAACGACTATATCTTGGCCGTAACGATCGAAGAAACTGGTGTTTTTGGATTAGGATTGATCGTACTTTTGTATGGGGTCATAATTTATCGTTTGTTTTATTATGCTTTTAAGACAAATGAAACAGTTTATAAAATTGTGCTAGTTGGAAATGCCACCTATTTGTTCATGCATTTCTTCTTGAATGTTGGTGGTGTGGCTGCCTTGATTCCATTTACCGGAGTTCCGCTGCTGTTTATTAGTAGTGGTGGTTCTTCTTTGATGGCTATTTGTACGGCGATTGGTTTATCGCAACAGTGTATTTCGCAAATACGAGTAAAGGAGATGAATGCCTAATGCGTATCGTTGCAGGAAAATATGGATCAAGACCTTTGAAATCGTGCAAAGGCGATACGACAAGACCGACAGCAGATAAAGTGAAAGGGGCTGTTTTTTCCAGCCTTGGAGGTTCTTTTGATTCTGGAAGAATGTTGGATTGTTACAGCGGCACAGGCAATATGGCTTTAGAAGCTTTATCAAGAGGTATGAAATTTGCAACCATGGTTGAAAAAGATCGTATGGCTCTTAATGTAATTCGCGAAAATGTGAAATCTTTGCAGGAAAAGAATTGTGAAATCATATCTGGGAGCATTTTTTCTGTTATGAATCGATTGAAAGAAGCTTATGATCTAGTTTATATTGATCCTCCTTATAAAAAAGAAAAGAATGTGGAATTGATCGAAAAATTGGATCAGTTATCTTTGATAAATACAAATGGAATGGTCGTAGTGGAAAGTTTGGCTCAACAAACATTTCCAGAACAGATCGCAACACTATCAAAACAAAAAGAAAAAGTGTATGGTATTACCAAGATCACATATTATAGAAAGCAGGAACAACAATGAAAACAGCAGCCTTTTGTGGAACGTTTGACCCGGTAACTTTAGGACATGTGGATTTGATTAAAAGAGCAAGTAAGATGTTTGATAAACTGGTGGTCTTTGTTTCACCTAATTCGCTGAAAACGAATACTTTTTCAAATGAACAAAAACTTGCCTGGTTAAATGAGATCACTAAGGATATGTCCAATGTCGAGTGTTATATCCAGGATGGATTGGTTGTTGAAGCTTGTCATAAAGTTGGGGCAACTGTGCTTGTCAGAGGAATTCGAAATACAGTGGATTTTGAATATGAAAAGAATATGGCTGGTATGAACGCTTTGATCGATCCAGCCATTGATACGATCTGCCTTTATACAAGAGAAGATCTGGCGCTTTGTTCCAGTACGAATGTTCGTGAATTTATAAAATATGGTTTAGATATATCGTCTTTTGTACCAGAGTGTGTGCTTAAAACGATCAAAGAGAGGGAATCAAAATGAGAACATTTACAGATTGGTTAAGAAATGAAGGCTTTAGACCAAAACGAGAAGATATTTATGAGGAAGCTTGTACACATTCAAGCTATGCCAATGAACATCCTCATGGTTGTGATAATAATGAACGTTTGGAATTCATGGGGGATGCAGTCTTGCAGATTTGGAGCGCAGATCAGTTGTTTCATATGCAGCCAAAGATGCACGAAGGGAAAATGACAACCTTACGAGCTCAGACGGTATGTGAAGCAACGCTTGCAAAGTTAAATGAAGAACTAGGCTGGTATAAATTTTTGAAATTAGGAGTTGGTGAAGAAAAGAGCGGAGGTAGAAAGCGTCGTTCTTTAATGGCCGACCAGTTTGAAGCTTGTATCGGAGCAATGTATATCGATTTGGGATATGAAGCCTGTGATAAGATTTTGACCGAATATATGATGCCAGTATTTGGTAGTGAAAAAAGTGAAGATGTAACAGATTATAAGACCCATCTTCAAGAGGTGATCCAGGCCGATTCTAGAAAGACTATTCAATATAAACTTATTGAAGAACAAGGTCCAAGTAATGCGCCTACTTTTACGATGGGAGTCTATTTGGATGACATCTTGTTAGGAAAGGGAACCAGCAGCACTAAGAAAAAAGCTGAGCAGCTGGCTGCCAAAGCAGCCTTTGATAAAATGGCTAAGTAAAGGAGGAAAGTATGGCACAGGACGTAACAAAATCCTTTGAAAAACTATTACCGTCATCATTAACGGGATATTTTGATAATGCGACCTTTGTCAAAAATCCTGTTTTTCATTCACAAAAAAAACAATTGGAACTAAACATTGAAGTAGAGAATGTACTTCCATTTTCTATATATGAAGAAGTTTTTTCTAAACTACAATTAGCTCTTCATGTTCATCTTGTATGGAATCTGCAGTCTAGAAATCCTCAAGTTTCAATGGAAGAACTTGATCTTTATGTCAATTATTTTGTAGAAAAAGTAGATGTGTTGCGATGTTTTCGTTTTCTACATCCTTATCAGGAAAATCATACTGTTTGTTTTTCAACGAAAGATCCAGAAAGACTAGCATCTTTAAATCTTTCTTTGCCTACACTAAAGGAAGAATTGAAAAAAGTTGGTATTGAGATGGATATTCTATGTAAATTGGTTGAAGATGATGAAGATATAGAAACCAATGTGATTGAAATCAAACCAATTCCTCAAAAGGTAGCGCCAGAACCAAAGCGCAATAACTATTCTTATAAAAAAGAAGAAGCGGAAATCTATAAGATTTCAGAACTTCAAGTAGGAATGCGTAATGTTGCCTTTGAAGGACATATTTTTTCTATTGATAATCGAGTCATGAAGTCAAAAAAAACATTGCAGATGTTATATATCAGTGATTATGAAGATGCAATCGTTGCCAAGCGTTTTGAAGGAGCACGATGTCCTTTAGAAGAAATCGAAAAAGCAAAAAAAGGACAGACCGTTCGTGTAACTGGTGAAGTTGTCTATGATTCTTTTTCCAAATGCGATGCCTTTATGATCAACAAGATGGAAGTGATTCCAGAAAAGAAACGGGTGGATAATGCCAAAGAAAAACGTATTGAATGGCATGTTCATTCCAATTTCTCAGAAATGGATGGGGTTTGTGCAATCGAAGAGTTCATTCAGACTGCATATGACTGGGGCATGGATGCGATTGGAATTTGTGACCACCAAGTCGTTCAGGCTTTTCCAATGGCACAACATAAGGTAAGTGCTTTAAATAAATCCAATCCAAATCGCAATTTTCAAATGTTGTATGGTTGTGAAATGAGCATGGTAGATCCAGAATATAAGATCGTAACCAATAATAACCATGCCAAATTGGAAGATTGTACATTTGTGGTATTTGATCTTGAAACCACAGGTTTATCCAATCGTTTGGATAAGATCATTGAATTTGGTGCGGTCAAGATGAAAAACCGTGAAGTGATTTCACGGAAGCAGATGTTTATCAATCCAGAATGTAAATTGCCGGCACATATCATGTCTTTAACACACATTACACAAAATGATGTAAATAGTGCTAAGACGATCGAAGAGGCAATAGATGAAATATTAGAGTATTTTGAGGATGCAGTATTGGTTGCCCATAATGGAGTGTTTGACGTTGGTTTCATCAATGCAGCTTTACGTAAGTTAGGAAGAGAAGAGTTAAAGAATCCAACAATTGATACTTTGCCGCTGGCATACGCGATCCTGGACCGAAAAGGATATCGACTAGGACAGGTATGTCGTTCTTATGGGGTCAGCTATGATGGCGAAGGTGCCCATAGAGCTGATTATGATGCGGAAGTCTTATCGCAGGTAATGTGTCATATGATGAATGATCTGGGCAGTGAGGCAACGATGGATGCATTATGTCAGTTGCAGGATAAACCAGAAGGATTTAAGAAGAATCATCCAAATCACATTACTGTATACGCTAAAAATAAAGAAGGGTTAAAAGAACTTTTCGAACTGATTACTTTATCTCATACACAATATTTGGCTTATAATGGAAAATCAGGTGAAAATGTGGTGGCAGAGCCACGCATCATTCGCAAAGAGTTGATCGAAAAACACGCACATGGAAATCTATTGTTTGGATCTTCATGTCAAAATGGTGAGATCTTTGATTTGGCACATACGCGAAGTGAACAAGAATTGCTGGATGCGATGGATTTCTATGATTATATCGAAGTTCAACCTTTAGAATGTTATAAAAATATGATCGATCGAGGCAGTATCAAAGATGTTGACGAATTAAAAGAAATCATATGCTTTATCCTTGATGCAGCCAAGAAGAAAAACAAGATGGTCATTGCGACAAGTGATGCACATTATGTACACCCGCATGAAAAACGTGTGCGTGATATTTATATCAATGCCAAAGCGATTGGAAACGCAAGGCATCCTTTATATTTCTATGATCGTGTAAAGCGTAAAGCATGCAAGGCACCGGATCAGCATTTACTGACGACAGATGAGATGTTGCAGGCATTCAGTTGGATTGGGGAAGATCTTGCGTATAAGATCGTTGTTGAAAATCCAAGAGAACTTAAATCTATGATGGACCCAATTTATCCAATCAAAGATAAACTGTATCCACCTGATATTGAGGGATCCGATCAAAAATTACGTGATATTTGTTTTGAAACAGCTCATTCGATTTATGGAGATAATCTACCAGATGTAGTAGAGAAAAGATTGTCCCGTGAATTAGACAGCATTATTGGGCATGGATATTATGTTGTTTACTATATTTCGCATTTATTGGTTAAAAAGAGCAATGATGATGGATATCTAGTCGGAAGTCGTGGATCTGTTGGATCCAGTTTTGTTGCGACGATGTCCAATATTACCGAAGTAAATCCACTGACACCACATTATGTATGTCCAAAATGTCATTACTATGAATTTGTTGATGATGAAGATGTTAAATCTGGATTTGATCTTCCAGATAAATCGTGTCCTGTATGTGGAACTACCATACGTGGTGATGGACAGGATATTCCATTTGAGACATTCCTGGGCTTTGAGGGAGATAAAGTTCCGGATATCGATTTAAACTTCTCTGGAGAATATCAGCCAACAGCTCATGCCTATACCAAGGAAGTATTCGGTGAAGATCATGTCTTTCGTGCAGGAACCGTAGGTACGGTTCAGGAAAAGACAGCTTATGGATATGTCAAGGGCTATGAAGAAGAGATGGATATTCCTGAATACAGTGAGGCAAAGCGTACAGATCTGGCAAAAGCCTGTGAAGGGGTAAAACGTACTACAGGACAACATCCAGGTGGTATCGTTGTTGTGCCATTGGATATGGATGTTCATGATTTTACTCCAGTACAATACCCAGCTAATAATCCAAATGCAGAATGGAAGACTACACACTTTGATTTCCATCAGATTCATGACAATATCTTAAAATTTGATATTCTTGGTCACGTTGATCCAACTGCCATGAAGATGTTGGAGAGAATTACGGGTGTAGATGTAAGAAAGATTCCAATGAATGATATTGAAACGATGATGATCTTCTCATCGACAGATTCATTAAAAATTGATACGACAAAATACAATGAGGTAACCGGAGCAGCCGGAATTCCTGAATTTGGTACTCCATTTGTTCGTGGTATCCTGGAATTGACAAAACCAACGACTTTTGGAGAATTGGTCACAATTTCTGGATTGTCCCATGGTACAGATGTTTGGTTAGGGAATGCCAAAGACTTGATTGATAATGGAACATGTGTCTTAAGTGAAGTTATCGGATGTCGTGATGATATCATGGTCGATTTGATTCAATATGGATTGGAACCAAAGCTTTCTTTTACGATCATGGAGAGCGTTCGTAAAGGAAAAGGTTTAAAAGATGACTGGATCAAGGCAATGAAAGCCAGCAATGTTCCAGATTGGTTCATTGATTCCTGCCTAAAGATCAAATACATGTTCCCAAAAGCCCATGCGGTTGCCTACGTTATGATGGCGGTGCGTATTGCCTGGTTCAAGGTGCACATGCCAGTTCATTATTATTGTATGTTCTTTAGTATTCGTTGTGATGCTTATGACATTCAAACGATGATTGCAGGTGAAGAAGCAATACGTATGCGAATGAGTGATATCAAGCGCGCAAGAGAAGATAAGACCCAGAAAGTATCGGATAAAGAAAATGCGATTTATGATACGTTAGAGCTTGCCTTGGAAATGACATTGCGTGGTTTTAGATTCTCCAATGTTTCAATCAATCGTTCAGCAGCCAATGAATTTATCGTAGACCCGGATGATCCTAAAGCTATAATTCCACCATTTACAAGTCTGGATGGATTAGGTGATAACGTAGGAAAATCGGTTGTCGAGGCAAGAGAAAAACGACCATTCTTATCCAAAGAGGATGTCTTAAAAAGAACACAGCTTTCTAAGACCTTGTGTGATCGATTGGATCAAATGGGTGCTATGGAAGGATTGGACGAAGAAAACCAAATGACTTTATTCTAATAATTTCTCTATAGGTTCATCTTAATATGTTCAAGCAATGAAAGATGCAGTAGAAATCGATGGTGTCGATATGATGGGATATACAAGTTGGGGACCTATTGATCTGGTAAGTGCCTCTACCGGTGAGATGAAAAAACGCTATGGTTTTATTTATGTTGATCTAGATAATGAAGGAAAAGGAACTTTGAAGAGAACAAAGAAAAAATCATTTGCGTGGTATAAAAAGGCCATTGAGACAAATGGAGAAGATTTAAGTTATTGATACAGAGATAGAGCGGCTTAGGCTGCTCTTCTTTTTTTGAGTTTATGTGCGAATTGAGTATAATTAGGATATGGTTTATAAAATATTTATTGTAGAAGATGATAAAGTGATTTCACAAAAAATGGCAGAGTTTTTATCCAGCTGGAATTACCAAGTAAGGCAGGTTCATGATTTTTCTAAGATCATGGAGGAATTTATTGACTTTGATCCGGATCTGATCTTGATGGATATTACGCTTCCGCATCTAAATGGTTATCACTGGACCTTGGAAATTCGTAAGTTCTCAAAAGTACCAATTCTATTTGTATCTAGCGCCAACGACGATATGAACATTGTTATGGCGATATCGCAGGGAGCGGATGACTATATCACAAAACCATTTGATCTACAGGTTTTGGCTGCCAAGATCCAGGCCCTATTAAGAAGAACCTATGATTTTAATTCACAAAGTCATTTTATTGAACACAAAGGTGTTCGATTTAATGTGGAAGATAATACAGTGTCTTTTCAGGACAAGAGCATCGAATTGACCAAGAATGAAGCCAAGATCTTGAGACTCTTGTTGGAAAGAAAGAATTCGATCGTTTCTCGAGATGATTTGATGGAATACTTGTGGAAGACTGATTATTATGTGGATGAAAACGCACTCAGCGTGAATGTGAACCGTTTACGAAAGAAGTTAGAACAAATTGATGTTCGAGATTTTATCATCACAAAAAAGGGAATTGGGTATTTGGTATGATAGTGCTTCATTATTTAAAAGATAGATTATTGGCCATCATCGTGTTTTTGATGTCATTTTTGATTTTATCCTTTTTATTCTTTCTCTATCGATACGAATTAGATATGATCATTTATGCCTATATGTTGATAGGAGTATTGATCTTAGGTGTCTGTATCATTGATTTCTATCGTTATTATAAGCAGCACGAGACATTAACGACCTTACAAATCAAAAATAATGTATCTTTATCTCCTTTTATTTTGGATACTTCTTTAAAGGGACAGGATTATAAGAAGATCTTGCAGGCTATGGATCAAGATAAACTGCGAATTATTGAAGAAAATGAAGCTAGACAAAAAGAACAGATGGACTATTTTACATTATGGGCTCATCAAGCCAAGCTTCCTATTGCAGCCATGCGCCTTTGTCTAGATACAGATCCAATTGATCAAAAGGAACTTAAGACACAGCTTTTACGCATGGAACAGTATACAGACATGGTTTTGGCTTACTTAAGAATGAACAGTACACAGACAGATTATGTTTTTCGTGAACAGGATCTAGATGATCTCATTCGTCAAGCCATTCGTCATTTTTCCAGTGAATTTATATACCGTAAGGTTATGCTGGATTTTAAAGAAACGCATACATGCGTATTAACCGATGAAAAATGGTTTGTGTTTGTATTAGAACAAATTTTATCTAATGCCTTAAAGTATACAAATCCAAAAGGGAAGATCATGATTTACTTACAAGATGAACATGAGCTTGTGATTGAAGACAATGGAATTGGTATTGAACAAAGCGATCTAAAGCGTGTCTTTGAAAGAGGATTTACCGGATACAATGGTCGTATTGATAAGAAAGCCAGTGGTCTGGGTTTATATCTTTGTAAGGAGATGTTGGATAAGCTTAATCATTCAATTGCGATTGAGTCCAAACGACATCAGGGCACTAAAGTTATCATTACATTGGACCGATATGATTTTGGTATATTAAAGGATTAAAGCTCACAATATGTGGGCTTTCTTTGTGTTTCTTTCAGAAATGTAAGATTCGCGTTTGTTTTGTAAGGAAATTCGATGGTTGTGTATTTTCTAAACATCTATACTGAAGATGTATTAAGGAGGAGACGAATTATGTCATTATTAACAGTAAATCGATTGAAGAAAGTTTATACTACAAGATTTTCGCAGAACCAGGTTCTTGCGCTATCCGATGTAAACTTCAGTATAGAAAAAGGGGAGTATGTCGCAATCATGGGAGAATCAGGATCTGGTAAAACAACGCTTTTGAATATTCTGGCTGCATTGGATAAACCAACGAGTGGTACTGTTTTGTTGAATGGAAAAGATATCACCAAAATTAACGAAAAAGAAATCTGTGCTTTTCGACGAGATCATCTTGGGTTTGTTTTCCAGGATTTTAACTTATTAGATACGTTTTCCAATATGGATAATATCTTTTTACCATTGGTTCTATCTAAGAAGAAATATCCTGAAATGAAATTGAAACTAGAACCGATTGCGCGTCAGTTAGGAATTGAGTCGATTTTAAAGAAATATCCATATGAGATTTCTGGTGGGCAGAAACAAAGAGTAGCGGTTGCCCGTGCATTGATCACACATCCAGATTTGATCCTTGCCGATGAACCAACTGGGGCTTTGGATTCTAAATCAACAGAAGAATTGCTTCGTTTATTTTCTAAGATCAATGAAAACAATCAAACGATCTTGATGGTTACACACTCAATCAAAGCAGCCAGTCATGCCCAAAGAGTGTTATTCATCAAAGATGGTGTGGTATTCCATCAAATCTATCGTGGCGATAAGAGCATGGATGAAATGTATCAAAATATCTCCGATACTTTGACAGTGCTGGCGACGGGTGGTGCTCGCAATGAGTAAAACGTTTTACTTTCGACTGGCATTTGATAATCTAAAGAAAAATGCCAAAATGTACATACCTTTTGTCCTTTCCTGTATCTTAACGATCATGATGTATTATATGGTATCTTCTTTATCTATGAATCCCAATATGATGAACATGATTGGTGGAGATGTCATGCAGCAGATTTTAAGCCTGGGCATCTATGTTATTACGGTTTTTGCGGTAATTTTCTTATTCTACACAAATTCATTTTTAATCAAACGAAGAAAACGTGAATTTGGGCTCTTTAATATCTTAGGGATGGAAAAGAAACATCTTTCTATTGTGATTGCCTTGGAATCTATAATTGTCTTTCTTGTGTCAATGGTTCTAGGAATCGGAATAGGAATTCTTTTAGATAAAGCGTTTTATCTGTTGATTGCCAAGATGTTAAATGCATCCATTGCCTTGGGATTTTATATCTCTTATCAATCTATCGTAAATTCAATCATTTTATTCTTGATTATCTTTGTTTTAATGTATTTATTCTCTTTGATTCAGATTAATTTATCCAATCCAATTGAGTTGCTGCATGGAGATCAACATGGAGAAAAAGAACCGAAAACAAAATGGTTATTAGCAATTATTGGTTTGATTTGTCTAGGAACAGGATATTATATGTCAGTTTCAATCCAAGATCCAGTTACTGCTTTTGCGTTCTTTATGGTTGCGGTCATTCTAGTCGTAATTGGAACATATATGTTATTTACGGCTGGCAGTATCGTTATCTTAAAGCTCTTAAGGAAAAATAAGCGTTATTACTACAAGACGAATCATTTTATTTCTGTTTCCAACATGATTTATCGTATGAAACAAAATGCGGTTGGCTTGGGGAACATTTGTATTTTGTCTACTATGGTTTTGGTTATGTTATCAACAACAATTTCTTTATGGGTAGGAATGAACGATATCATCGAGACGCGTTTCCCTCGAGATATCACAGTATCTATTAATAGTGTAGACTCTAACCAGGCCCTTTATACGATTGATGATATGAATAATGCCATTGAACAGGCAGGTATTCAAACGGAAGATGAATTGGTTTACCGTACTTTATCCGTAAGTGCTTTTAACCAAGGAAATACATATACGTTTGGAAATGAGAATATGTCATTGCAGGATATTTCAAATGTAGTTGTTCTGTATTTTATAACACTTGATGACTATAACAGAACAGAAGGAACCAACGTGAGTCTTGCACCAGATGAAGTGTTGGTTTTTCCATCAGGAAAGCAGTTTGATCATAAAACAATTGATATTGCCTCAAATACATTTAAGGTAAAAGGAATTCTAGATTCGATCAAAGCCGATTCCAATTACAGTGCCAATCTGCAGAACTCAATGTTTGTTGTAGTAGATTCTATGGATACTTTGTTTATGATCGATGATCTTCAAAAACAAGCGTATGGTGATAATGCAAGTTATATTCATACCAGTTATGATTTCAATTTAAGCAAATCAGAAGAAATGAGCGTTAAAGAAGCCACAGATGCCTTGATTGCAAACTATCCAGGAGATGCAACTTACATGATGGTGGATACACAGGAAGGAAATTATGAAGATCTATTGTCTTTATATGCCAGCTTCTTGTTCATCGGCATCTTCTTAAGTTTTCTATTTATCATGGCCACAGTCTTGATCATGTATTATAAGCAGATCACAGAGGGATATGAAGATAAGAAACGATTTGAAATCATGCAGAAAGTAGGACTGAATAAACGTGAAGTAAAAAAGACGATCAATTCTCAAGTTTTAACTGTATTCTTTCTACCTCTTGTGGTGGCAGCGATTCATATTGTGTTTGCCTTCCCAATGATTGAAAAAATGCTGCGCCTATTGTATTTGGATAATACAAATCTTTATATTATGACTACCGTAATTTGTTTTGGAGTATTTGCCTTAGTGTATGTTTTGATTTATTTCTTGACCAGCAAGGTCTATTATGGAATTGTTCGAAACGCTATGTAAGATCATTCCAGGCGCTTTGTTCATTATTTATCTGTTCTATATTAATCATAAGGAAAGTTAAATCAGTAAGCTTAAAATTCAATATTGTTTTAAATGATTCTATGCTAAAATAAGGACATTAGTGAAATAAGGAGTATAGAATTTATGAGCTTTACGATGAAACCCAAAAAGAACATATTATTTGATTTGGATGGAACATTATTGCCAATGGATATTAATGAGTTTGAAAAGGCATATTTCATGGGATTATGTGGTTGTATGATAGATCGCATCAATCCAAAAGACCTATATAAACATATTTGGGGTGGAACCAAACAAATGGTATTGAATACGGGACCTAAAACAAATATGGAAGTTTTCCGTGATTACTTCAATAATAATACAAGCTTAGATTATGATGAGTGTGAATCAATTTTTTTGGATTTCTATGCCAATGAATTTCAAAATTGTGTGAATGCATGTAAGGTTACCAATCTTAGCAAGAAAATTGTTTCGACATTGCAGGAAAAAGGATATACTGTAGCAATCGCAACAAATCCAATCTTCCCTCAGATTGCCACATATTCACGCTTAAACTGGCTTCATATTGATCCAGAGAGTCTTCCTTTGGTTACAACTTTTGAAAATTCGCATTCTGCAAAGCCAAACCCAGCTTATTACAAAGAAGTTTGTGAGTCTTTAAAGGTGGCTCCAGAAGATTGCATCATGATTGGTAACGATGTTGCGGAAGATGGAATTGCCAAAAAACTTGGAATGGAAGTTATGTTGATCGAAGATTGTCTTTTAAATAAAGATAATTTACCAACAGATGATTTCCAGATGGGAAGTTTAAAAGATTTATTAGAATGGGCAAAGAGTTTACCAGAAGTAAAATAAAACAAATATGGCACCAATCAGGTGCCATTTATCTTATATAAATCGTATAGAATTATGATAAAATAATAAAAAAGGTGTGGAGGTTTTATAATTGTATTCTGGATAATTGGAGTTTTGTTTCTTGTTGGACTTATTGTTTGCGTGCCTCATTATAGAATGTTTTTAAAATACAAAGGTCGAGCTAGCGGTAAGATCATAAAGATCGAAACAAATGGGAAAACCAGTTGAGCTATATTTGAGTATAGCGTAGGAAATAGAATATATAGGCAGCATACAGGATGGACTTCAAATGGGATCTTTGTGGAGGGGAACCACTGTAGTATATTCGTTTAAAGATCCACAACGATCTTATATTAAAAATAGTGGTCAACTTATACAATGTATTGTTGGTACTGTATTTGTGATTATCGGGATTGTTGCCCTTTGTCTAGGATATATACTTCAAGGCGTTCTTTAAAATAAAACCGTCAGCGTTTGTGCTGGCGGTAATTTTTTTATTTGCCCAGGCAAAATTTAGAGAATAAAGTATCCAGTAAATCTTCGCGATGAACTTCACCAAGGATTTCTTTTAAATGATCATGTGCCATTTGAATATCAATTTCAATTAAATCCGGTTCTATAAAGTTTTCCATTGCCTCTTTTGCTCGTATCATATCCTGCTTAGCTTGGTTTAATAAACCAATTTGTCTTTCATTAGATAAAAGAGGTTCTTCTTTTAACAAGTCGTTTTGATACATGTTTTCCAAGGCTTCGATCAAGGAATGGATATCATTGTTTTGGGCACTGATCCAGATACCTTCTTTGTCTGTGTTTTGAGACAGGTCTTCTTTGTTATAGATGATCAAACGCATCTTATCATTTGTAAGCTCAAGTAATTTTTTATCTTCTTCATCTAAAGGCTTGCTGCCATCAAAGACTAATAGAACAAGTTTGGCTTGTTTTAGTTTTTCCTGACTTTTTTCAATTCCTATTTGTTCTATCTTATCTTTGGCATCACGAATTCCTGCTGTATCGATCAGGTTTAACTGTATGGAACCAATATGGATCTGTCCTTCCACGATATCACGTGTGGTGCCGGCGATATCGGTTACAATTGCCTTATCTTCTTCTAATAAAGCATTCAATAATGAACTCTTACCGACATTTGGCTTTCCAATAATGACTGTATCAATACCTTTCTTCAACAGTTGTCCTGTTTGAACACGGTTCAAAATGGTATCAATCTTGGTGAGCCATTCATTGGTTTTTGGTAGCAGATCATGTGTTGTTAGTTGGGCAACATCATCATATTCTGGATAGTCAATATTTACTTCAATATTGGCAATGATTTCCATCAAATCATCGATTAGAGGTTGCAGCAGTTTTTTGATACTGCCTCGGATTCCTCGAATCGCCATATTGGCGGCTGTATCATTGGATGCTTCAATCATATCTTGTACGGCTTCAGCCTGGGATAAATCGATTCTTCCATGATAGAAAGCTCTTTGTGTAAATTCACCGGGTTTTGCCAACATAGCTCCATGACTTAATACGATGGATAAGATCTTACGAGTGATAAAGGTACCGCCGTGGCAATTGATTTCTATGATATCCTCTCGGGTATATGTTTTTGGTGCTCTAAAGATTGAAACAAGCACTTCATCAACAGGTTGTTTGTTGTCATCCAAAATAAATCCATAATGGATGGTATGACTTTTCGCATCTAATATATTTTTTGAAAATATGCTTTGAACGATAGATATAGCTTCATCACCGCTTAAGCGAATGATAGAAATAGCACCATCCTGTAATGCAGTTGAGATGGCAGCAATTGTATGTTGAAACATTGTGTTTTCCTTCTTTCTTTTGTAAATATAGTATAATATATATACACGTGAAATGTAAGAAGGGAACAACATATGAAACAATATACGCAAGATCAAATCCATGAAGTTGCCAAAGCATTTAAAGATCATGAAATCATAGCAATTCCAACCGATACAGTATATGGAGTCGGTGTGATGTATGGTGATTTAGATGCATTGCATAATTTGAAACATGCCAAACATCGTCCAGAGACAAAACCAATTCCTATGATGGTATCAAAGCTGGAACAATTAGAAGGTATTGCCATAATTGATGAAAGAACAAAGTTGATCGCAAAACATTTTTTGCCTGGGGCTTTGACACTGGTGCTTCCAGTGGATCCAAGATTGGATAAATCCTATAATAATGGACTTGAAACAATTGCGATTCGTATTCCAGATGAAGAATTTGTCTTATCTTTGATCGATGAATTAGATACTCCATTATTAGTAACTAGTGCCAATCAATCTGGCGCGCCAACAGCTCTAAAATATGAAGATGTTTTAGAACAGTTACCAAATATTGATGGGATCGTACTAGGAAAGTGTAGAGCACTTCAGGCAAGTACGATTGTGGATTGTACTAAAGAAGATCTAAAAATTTTAAGAGAAGGACCAATATCATTAGAAGAGTTAGTTTGTGTGATTGAGAATAAATCAAAATAGTATTTGACAAAGTTATTTTAGTCTTGTACGATACTTAGCGGATAAAGGCTATGAAAAGGACGAATATCTTAGGATAATGTTACAGAGAGCTTTTGGTTGGTGGAAAAAAGCACAGGACCTTTGAGAATAAAACCTTGGAGCTGTATGTAATTCCTGCATTAAAGGAAGCACTGTTAATTGACAGTGGCAGAGGTTTTCTAGAGTGATCTGGAAGACAAACTAGGGTGGTAACACGAGCATTTCGTCCCTATGACGAGTGCTCTTTTTTTTATTGAGTATAGGAAAGGATAAAGAAAATGGAAAAATTAACTGAACAGGAAAAAGTGCGTCGCCAGAAGATGCAGGATCTTCAAGACATGGGAATCGATCCATTTGGAAAGCGTTATGATCGCACAACAACTTCTGGAAAAATCGTTGAAGCGTATGAAAACTGCACAAAAGAAGAACTTCAGGAAAAAGAAGTACACGTAAAAGTGGCAGGACGCATCATGACCAAACGCCGTCAGGGGAAAGCTGGTTTCATGCATATCCAGGATGTGGATGGACAGATTCAGATTTATGTACGTAAAGATGTAATTGGTGATGATCAATATGAAATCTTTAAGAAAAATGACATTGGAGATATCGTAGGTATCGAAGGAACGGTCATGAAAACGGACCATGGCCAGTTATCTGTTCGTGCGCAGGTATATACACACTTATCTAAATCTTTAAGACCATTGCCAGAAAAATTCCATGGTTTAACTGATGTAGAAGAGCGTTATCGTCGTCGTTATGTAGATTTGATCATGAATCCAGAGGCAAAACATATTGCCTTAACACGACCAAAAATTATTCGTGCCATTCAACATTATTTAGATGGTCAAGGTCTTGTAGAAGTGGAAACACCAGTATTGCAGCCTATTTTAGGCGGGGCTAGTGCTAGACCATTTGTGACACATCACAATACTTTAGATATGGATTTCTATATGCGAATAGCAACAGAATTACCATTAAAACGTTTGATCGTTGGTGGTTTGGAAGGTGTTTATGAAATTGGACGTTTATTCCGTAATGAAGGAATGGATGCAATGCATAACCCTGAATTTACAACAGTAGAAGCCTATGTAGCCTATAGTGATCTATATGGTATGATGGATCTGATTGAAGGATTGTTTGATTCTGTTGCCAATGAAGTATTAGATACAACAGAAATTACATATCAAGGGCAACAGCTATCTTTAAAAGCACCATTTAAACGAATTCACATGGTGGATGCGATCAAAGAAGCCTGCGGAGTTGATTTCTGGAAAGAAATGACTTTGGATGAAGCCAAAGCACTTGCTAAAGAACATGATATTGAAGTCGAAAAAATCCATAACTCTGTTGGACATATCATCAACTTATTCTTTGAAAAATATGTAGAAGAAACAATTGTTCAGCCTACATTTGTATATGGGCATCCTACAAGTATTTCGCCACTTGCCAAAAAGAATGCAGAGGATCCTCGTTTTGCCGATCGCTATGAATTATTCATCTGTGGACATGAATATGCGAATGCATTCTCTGAGTTAAATGATCCAATCGATCAAAGACAGCGCTTTGAAAAACAGTTGGAGCTAAGAGAACTTGGAGATGATGAAGCCAACGAAGTCGATACAGATTATGTAGAAGCATTGGAATACGGCATGCCTCCTACTGGTGGTGTAGGACTTGGAATTGACCGCTTTGTGATGTTGTTGACAGATCAGAGAACAATTCGTGAAGTCTTATTGTTCCCACATATGAAGCTGACAAAAGATTCTAAAAAAGCTAACAAGACAAAAATAGAGGCACCTGTTAAAACAAGTACACCTGCATCTTCAGAAGTAGTTAACAAGATTCCAACGATTGATTATTCAAAAGTAGAAATTGAACCTTTATTCAAAGATTTCGTTGATTTTGAAACATTCTCTAAATCAGACTTTAGAGCTGTAAAGGTAAAAGAATGTTGTGCTGTTCCAAAGAGCAAGAAGTTATTAGAATTCATCTTGGATGATGGAACAGGAGAAGATAGAACAATCTTAAGCGGTATCCATGACTATTATGAACCTGAAGAACTAGTTGGAAAAACATTGATTGCAATCGTCAATTTACCACCAAGAAAAATGATGGGAATTAATTCTTGTGGCATGATCATTTCAGCAATTCATCAGGAAGAAGGCCAGGAACGTTTGAACCTTTTGATGGTAGATGATGCTATTCCTGCAGGAGCTAAATTGTACTAATAATTAAAACTTAATAAAAGTACTCAGAATGTTCTGAGTACTTTTTATTTTGATAATCAAAATAAATGCTTGAAAAAACAAGTTTTAATCACTTAAAATATTAAATATGAAAACTAGAGAAATTGCTTATGGCGGATTAAGTATTGCTTTATTGGCGATATGTTCATGGATATCAATACCTTTTACGATTCCATTTACATTACAGACGCTTGCTATGTTTCTTATATGCCTTGTTTTTGGTGGGAAAAAGGGAACTATATATGTATTTGTCTATATTATAGCTGGAGCGATTGGATTACCCGTTTTTTCAGGATTTAGAGGTGGAATAGGTGCTTTGATGAATCTGACTGGTGGATATATTCTTGGTTTTTTATGGAGTTCACTTTTTCTATGGTTGACAGAAAAATATTGGATAAATAATTCAAAACTTTTTATTCTTTGTTCAGTTATAGGATTATGCCTTTGTTATAGTTTTGGAACGTATTGGTTTTTAAGTGTAAGCTTGCAAAATCAAAACATTCTTTCAGTTAGAAGTGTTTTATCGGTTTGTGTATTTCCTTTTATTATTCCGGATTTAATTAAAATCATTTTAGCCTATAGCATAGGAAGAAGATTAAGATCACATTTACCTTGATACTTTTTTATCTATTGTAGAAGTAATAAAAAAGAATAAATGGTTTTTATGAAAACTAAAAATGAACTATTTAGAACTTAAATTTTGTTTTCTAAAATTTTACGAAGATATTGCAAGAAGAGTTCTGCTGCTTTAGAAAAAACTTGGTATTTTTTCCAAACAATATATCCTTTGACCTCTAATCGAGGATAGAGAGGTCGAAAACAAAGATTACTATCCTTTGTATTAATCAGTTTATCATAGCATAAGGCATATCCAAGTCCTTCATCAACCAATAAAGAAGCATTAAAAATCAAATTATAAGTTGCTGTGATATGCAGTTGAGATTCATCTCTTTGAAGCCATTGATTTAGGAACACGTCATCTCCCTTTTGATGAGGGACTATCAGTGGTTTATCCCATAAATCTTGTGGCTGTATACTCTCTTTTATTGCCAAGGGAGAATCTTTATGCATTAATACACCCCATGTATCTTTAATTGGAACAGGAATTGTACAGATAGGTTGATATAAGTTTTATTACAATATATAAGAACATTTAAATGATATAGTAATTATTAAAAAATAAATGATGGTAAATATATGAAACGACTATTTGTAATATTGATAACATGTATTTTGTTTATAGGTTGCAGCAAGCAACAAATCTTATCTGGTAATTCAAAGGAAAGTATAAACTTATAAAATGAAGAATTCACAAATGAATCAAATAGGGAGAATGAAAATAAGATGCAGATGAATGTTAAAGTAGGAGATAGAAATTTTATCGCAACATTAAAAGATAATGAAGCAGTAGACGTATTGGTTGAAATGTTAAAAGAAACGGGTATTACTATTAAAATGAGTGATTATGCAGGCTTTGAAAAAGTAGGCGCTTTGGAAACAAATTTACCTACAAATAATCAACAAATAACGACACAGCCGGGAGATATTATGCTTTATCAAGGAAATCAAATTGTTTTGTTTTATGGATCTAATACATGGAATTATACTCAAATCGGACATATAAACAATTTATCCGGATGGCAGGAAGCATTAGGGAATGGGGATGTAACAATTACACTTTCTTTGGAGGAAAAAGTTGAATAACCTATAGTCCGATTTAAAACGAAATATAAGTTTCAAAAAGTTTCAAAATATATTTAATTTTTCTCTTGTTTTTATAAACAAAGTTTCAGAATGTTTAAATCGTCTTGTCTTTCATTAAATTAAGGTTTACTTTGAAGATGCAAAAAGGAGGACAACCTAATGAAAGATGGAATTAAAATTGTTACAATCGGCGGAGGAAGTAGTTATACGCCAGAACTTATGGATGGATTTATTAAACGTTATCATGAATTGCCTGTTCGTGAAATTTGGTTGGTTGATGTAGAAAATGGAAAAGATAAAGTTGAAATTGATGCAGCTATGGCTCGTCGTATGTGGGAAAAAGCCGGATATGATGTTAAAATTTACACAACATTGAACCGAAGAGAAGCTTTGACAAATGCAGATTTTGTCACAACTCAATTTCGTGTAGGATTCTTAGAAGCACGTATCAAAGATGAACGCATTCCTTCTTATTATGGAATGTTAGGCCAAGAAACAAATGGAGCAGGGGGTATTTTCAAAGCTTTTCGTACTATTCCTGTTATTTTGGATATCGTAGAAGATATGAAAGAGCTTTGTCCAGATGCTTGGTTGATTAATTTCACGAATCCAAGTGGGATGATTACAGAGGCAGTTGTTAAATATGGAAAATGGGATAAAGTTGTAGGGTTATGCAATGTACCAGTAATCGCAATGATGAAAGAACCTATCGCAATTGGATATGATGCTAAAGAGCTGGTTTACCAGTTTGTTGGTATCAATCATTTTCATTGGCATAAAGTCTATGATAAACAAGGAAAAAATATCACACAAAAGGTTATTGATGCTATGTTTGAGGGAAAAGATATTGGATTACCGGCTAATATTGCCAATGTTCCTTTCTTTAAGGAACAGGTTGAACAGATGCAGATGATTCCTTGCGGATATCATCGGTATTACTATCGATCACAAGAAATGCTGGAGCATAGTTTAGAAGAATATAAAACCATAGGGACTCGTGGTCAACAAGTCAAGGAAACGGAAGAGCGACTATTCAAACTTTATGAAGATCCAGATTTAGATACAAAGCCAGAAGAATTGAGTCTTCGTGGCGGTGCATATTATAGTGATGCTGCATGTGAATGTATCAATTCCATATACAATGATAAGAAAACACATATGGTTGTAAGCACAAAGAATCGAGGAGCTGTTCCTGAATTACCAGAAGATTGTGTGGTTGAAATCAGCTCAGTCATTACTGCAAAAGGCCCAATGCCAATAGCATGGGGAAAATTGCCAAGTGCACAAAGAGGATGGCTTCAATGTATGAAAGCTATGGAAGAATGCACGATCGAAGCAGCTATTACCGGAAATTATGGTTTGGCTTTAGAGGCGTTTATTTTGAACCCTTTGATTCCATCTGGAAAAAATGCTAAAGAAGTCTTGGACGAGTTATTGATTGCTCATGAAAAATATTTACCACAATTTAAAGATAAGATTGAAAAGCTTAAAATGAATGGTGTAACAATTCGTGACAAAGTTGTTTTCGACTTAGTAAAAGAAGGCAAATAAAATGAATCTTCAGGAACAAATTTTATATTATTACAAGAAAAAGAAATATAATTGTTCTGAAACGATAATTCATGCGGCTAACGATGTATATTCGCTTAATCTAGACAAAGACAGTATGAAAATGTTAGCGGGTTTTGGAAGTGGTATGTATTCAGGTAAAACATGTGGTGCTTTGATTGGATGTGTTGCTGTTTTGTCTAAATTATTCATTAAAGAGAAGGCTCATGATCAACTCTCAGAATTTAGAAAAGCTATTCAACTTTGTGTACGTAACTTTACAGAAGATTTAGGCGATACTGAATGTAAAAATATTCGACCTCATTCATATGATCCGAATCTACATTGTCTGTATACCGTACAGAAGGCCGGTATGGCTCTATGATTATTACGGAGTGAGAAGTCCACTCAATACGGAAAAATAA
>ULYX01009166.1_pt1 | contig 87451 bp, 90 predicted proteins | sample 1962591 | NCBI WGS metagenome assembly ULYX01 (sample SAMEA4835874, study PRJEB28245) | human gut metagenome | biome: gut microbiome; material: fecal sample | place: Denmark | collected 2008
CTGAGAGGCCGCTTCCCCAGTTAATAAATTAAATCCCAATTACATCCCTACCGGCTTCGCCTTCTCCAGATCTCTCAGCCATACTTCCGCGCATGCATCACTCGGCATTCTCCAGTCACCTCTTGGAGACAGTGCCACAGTTCCTACCTTTGGTCCGTCCGGCAGACAGGAGCGTTTAAACTGCTGGATGAAGAATCGTCTGCAGAACGTATATAACCATTTGTAAATGGTTGCATCATCATATTCACCGTCAAATGCATATCTCGCAATACGGTATATCTTACCCGGTTCATAACTGAATCTCAGCAGATAATACAAGAAGAAGTCATGCAGCTCATACGGCCCGACCAGATCCTCTGTCTTTTGGGCAATCTCACCGTCTTTTGGCGGAAGAAGTTCCGGACTCACCGGTGTGTCCAGTACATCATACAAGACATCTTTTAATTCCTGGTCTTTACAGGTATCCGCATAATAATGGACCAGATGGCGTACCAGTGTCTTTGGAACCGACGCATTGACTCCATACATAGACATATGGTCTCCGTTATAAGTCGCCCATCCAAGAGCAAGTTCAGACATATCTCCTGTACCAATTACAATTCCACCGGTCTGATTGGCAACATCCATCAGTACCTGTGTTCTTTCTCTTGCCTGGGAATTTTCATAGGTTACACTGTGATCTTCCGGATCATGTCCGATATCTTTAAAATGCTGCTCTACTGCTGCCCCCACCGGAATCTCACGCAGTGTTGCTCCCAGTTTCAGTGACATCTTACATGCATTCTGATAAGTTCTGTCCGTTGTTCCAAAACATGGCATTGTTACCGCTGTAATTCCACTGCGGTCCATTCCAAGTGCATCAAATGCCTTTGCGGACACAAGAAGCGCAAGTGTAGAATCCAGTCCGCCGGAGATTCCGACAACCGCACTCTTTGCATGTGCATGTGCAAGACGTTTCTTCAGTCCCATTGCCTGAATTGTCAGAATCTCTTCACAACGTAAATTTCTCTCTGCCATCACACTTGGAACAAACGGTCTGGAAGCAAATTTTCTGGTAAGTTCCGTCTCTTCCACATGAATTGAAAATGGAATACGGATCAGCATTCTTTCTTTTTCTGTCTGGAATGTTGTATTCTTACGTCGCTCGCTTAACAGGCGCTTCACATCCAATTCTGTATAAATCACTTCATTTGTGAAGCGATCACTCGACACAAGTGTTGTTCCGTTCTCCGCAATAATATTATGTCCTCCGAATACTAGATCTGTCGTAGACTCTCCCTCTCCGGCATTGGCATAAATGTATCCGCAGATCAGTCTCGCTGACTGCCCCTCGATCAGGCTTTCACGATAAGATGCTTTACCGATCGTCTCATCACTTGCGGAACAGTTTACGATCACAGTTGCTCCTTCTCTTGCTGCAAGTGTACTTGGCGGAACCGGCGACCATACATCCTCACAGATTTCTGCGGAGATTACCAATTCTTCCATCTGATCTGCCACGAATAAAAGCTGTGGTCCGAACGGGATCTGCTTTCCATCCAATGTGACCCATCTCGCCTTATCCGGTCCCGGACGGAACTGCCGCATTTCATAAAACTCCCCATAATTCGGGAGAAATGTCTTCGTCGTAAGGCCGAGGATCTCACCATGATTCAAAGCTGCTGCAACATTATAAAGTTCTCCATCTATGGCAAGCGGAACCCCGATAAATATAATCGCATCCTTCTCTTTTGTATATTCGGCTATTTTAAACAGTGCTTCTTTCGATTCCTTTAACAAAATGTCCTGCGTAAAAAGATCACTGCAGGTATATCCCGTTACACATAATTCCGGAAATACGATAACTTTTGCTCCTTTTGCAACAGTCTCATCAATCATCTTACAGATATTTTGTGTATTATAGGCAACATCCGCCACACGGATATCCGGAGTTACTGCTGCCACTTTTACAAACCCGTCTCTCATGACTTTTCTCCTTATCGTTTACAGCGTTTTAAGATATCTTTCAACTCTTCTACGCTGTATTTATATGCCGTATTACAGAAATGACATTTTACTTCTATATCCTGACCGTCATCTATCATATCCTGGATTTCTTTCTTTCCGACACTGATCACAGCCTTTTCTACTCTTTCTTTTGAGCAATTACAATAGAATTTTGTCGGCATTGTACTTGTAATTTCAAGTCCGAGATTTCCAAGCAGGATTTCCAGGATCTGCTCTGGTGTTTCACCTTTTTTCAGATGATCCGTTACAGATGTGATATTCTTCAGATTTTCCTCAATCTGACTGATCGTCTCTTCCTTTGCAAATGGCATCATCTGGATAATGAAGCCTCCTGCACATGCCACTGTATTATCTTTATCCATCAACACCCCAAGTCCTACCGAGGATGGCACCTGCTCCGAATTGGCAAAATAGTACGTCAGATCTTCCGCAATTTCACTGGATACCAGAATGGTCTGTCCGGAGTATGGCTCTTTGAGTCCCATATCTTTGATAACCTGGAGAAGTCCGATTCCGACAGCACCGCCTACATCCAGCTTTCCATTCTTTGGCGGCAGCATGACATCCGGATGATTTACATAACCTTTCACATCTCCCTTGCTGTCCGCAGTAACTGTAATCCCGCCAAGCGGTCCGTCTCCTCTTACCTGAAGTGTCAGCATATCTGTATCATTCTTCATCATACTTCCCATCATAGCTCCTGCAGTAAGAAGTCTTCCCAGTGCTGCGGTTGCCACCGGGCTGGTATTATGATGTTCTCTGGCCGCTTCCACAAGTTCTTTTGTTGTTGCAGCAAACGCTCTTACCTGGCCGTCTGCTGCGGTTGCTCTTACGATATAGTCGTTCATATATATTCCTTTCCTTCTTCTGTTTTTCTATTTTTATTCCGATGAGTTACTTCTCATCTCTATTATTTACCATGCTCTCTTGCGATCACGGTGATCCGTTCACTCGTATGCATCGGTGCTTTCTTTGTATACGCATCATAAGCTGCAACGAATTTCAGACCCGCTTTTTCAATTAGTGTTCTGATTTCTCTGAGTGTATATGCTTTCTGGAAATGACTCTCCTGATACTTTCTGTACAGTGCTTCCTCTTCATCCTCGCGGACAAATAATGTCAGTTCGTATTCATTGATCATCGATGTATGGTTATAATAATTTTCCCAGATAAAGCTACACTCATCCCTGTCTTCTGCGATTACCTGATTACCCAGAATTTCTCTGTACTTATATTCTGTATTAAAATCAAAGATAAAGATTCCCTGCGGGTCCAGATAATTATTGACCAGGCAGAATACTTCCTGCAATTCATTTTTATCTGTCACATAATTTACACAGTCACATACACTGACAATAGCTCTCACTGTTCCATATAATTCGAACTCCTGCATATTCTGTAACAGATAGAGGATATCATGTCCACTCTCGATACGCTTCTCCATTGCGATTTCCAGCATGTCTTCGGAATTATCCACCCCGATCATATCATATCCTTTTTCTGCCAGCAGTTCCGTCATGCTTCCGGTTCCGCATCCCAGTTCCAGAACCAGCCCGTCTCTTATTCCATATTCTTTTAATCTGTCTTCCAGATAATCTGCCCATTCCTCATATGGCACATTATCCATGAATGTATCATAGACCTCGGCAAAACTTGTATATGCCTCCATCTCTTCCTCCTTATAAATCCTTGCATATTTAACATTTCTATTATATCTGCTATCAGTAAAAAAGGCAACGTAGAAAATATGACCATTAGTCAATTTGTTTTTGACTTCTTATCTGCAATTTGTTATACTTATTTTATTGAATATATTACTTTAATATCTTGTTCGAATGAATTTTATATAATGAATTAAGAACTATAGATTTAAGAATTTCAAGAAGGAAGTCTGATTACTCATGGGAAGAGTCGAAGAAAACAAAAAGAAAAAAAAGGAAGCGCTCTTTCGCACCGCATATGAATTATTTACCACAAAAGGAATTAATTCAACTGCCATTTCCGACATTGTTGAAAAGGCTGGTGTAGCGAAAGGAACGTTCTATCTATATTTCAAGGACAAATATGATATCAAAAACAAGCTGATCGCACATAAGACAAAAGAACTGTTTGATCATGCTGCCGTTGCATTGGAAAATTCCGGCATCACCGGTCTGGAAGATCAGCTTGTCTTTATTATCGATGACATCATCAATATTCTGGTCAACAACAAGCCATTGCTGAATTTCATTTCTAAAAATCTTGTAATGGGTGCCTTAAAGTCTGCTTTCTGGTCAGAAGAAGAATCCGACAAGATCTTTTATGAAAGATATCTTGAACTGGTAGAAGCCGACACCTATAATTATAAAGATATTGACATCATGCTGTTCACGATCCTCGAACTGGCCGGTTCTACCGGATATAATTCTATCCTCTTTGAAGAGCCTGTATCTATCGAAGCGTACAAGCCGTTCCTGTACCGTACGGTCCGCCTGATCATCCGGAGTCACCGCGAAGAAGCTTAAAGCTTCTTCCGGCTACAGGACTTGTCATCCGGCTACTGATACCGTGCAATTATTTCTTTCACGGCGTCTTCTGTTCCTTTCACAGAACCCTGGACCATCTCCGGCTTTCCGCCGCCGCGTCCTTCTAATGTACTGTTTAACGTTTTACTGATTGAACGGACATCTTCACTTCTGCTTCCGATCACATAGCGATACCCCTCCTCGTCCGTTCCTGCAAATACCGCGCAGATGACTGCCCCTTTATCCAGCAGTTGGTTCATCATCTCTCTCGGAAGATTTCCCGATAAAGATCCGTCAAATACAGTCACAATCTTCTCATCCACCGGTATCTCTGCCACACAAAACTTCAGAAGTTTCTGCTGCAGTTCTGCAATCTGACTCTTCATACGTGTCTGCTCATTCTTCAGTCTGCCGACCGCTTCTGCCACTTCATATTCTTTCGCACACAACATGGTTGAAATTTCTTTTGTCATGGCATCCTTTTTCTCATAGTCTCTCATGGCACGTCTTCCGCAAAGCATCGTAATGCGTTCACCGCCTTTATAACTTACCATGCTTACCAGTTTGACAGCTCCGATCTCACCGGTTGTCTTCACGTGCGGAGCACAGCATGCACATACATCATATCCCGGAATCTTCACGATACGAACCTGACCTTCAATCTCGATCTTACTGCGGTAATCCATATCTTTCAATTCCTCTTTGGATGGATACAGAACCTCAACTTCCAGATTCCGGTATACTGCTTCATTGGCTGCTGCCTCGATTTCTTTCAGCTGCGCTTTACTGATCGGTCCGTCAAAATCCATGGTACAATAGTCGGCTCCCAGATGGAAACCGACATTATTATAGCCAAATCTTTCATGCACAATACCGGACACTATATGTTCTCCTGTATGCTGCTGCATCTTCTCAAAGCGTTCTTTCCAGTTGATCTTACCGGATACTATACTTCCCACTTCCAATGGTGCTGTCACAGAATGAAAGATCACATCATTTTTTTCGTGCACATCGGTAACTTCTGTATTGCCGAGAATGCCCGTGTCGGCATACTGACCGCCACCTTCCGGGAAGAATGCTGTCTGATCCAGCACCACACAGAAACCATCCTTCGCTTCTTCACAGGAAATTACTTTTGCTGTAAATTCAGTTCTGTGACTGTCCTCATAAAATAATTTCTCTGTCATTTTTCCTACATCCTCTCCGGTGCTTCAAATCCAAGTACGTCGATACAAGCTTCCAGTACATCCTTCGTCACTTTCAGAAGCGCAATATAACTCTTTTGTTTTCCGGCATCTTCTTCTGCCAGAATCTTTGTCTCATGATAAAAACGATTGAATGCATTGGCAAGATCATAAATGTATGCACAGATCTTATGCGGTGCAAGATCCTGGAATGCATTCGCCATCACATCATTATATTTTGCAGCTTCCAGCATCAGAGCTTTTTCACAATCCGCATATGCTTCCTGTACTTTCAGTCCATCCAGACTATTTCCCTGTGACTGGTATTTATTCAGGATCGATTTGATACGTACAATTGTATACAGAATGTATGGACCGGTATTTCCTTCAAAGGAAGTAAATCTGTCTACGTCAAATACATAATCTTTTGATGCCTGGTTTGACAGATCTCCGTATTTAATTGCTGCCATTCCGATGAGTTTTGCTGTCTGTTTTGCTTCTTCTCCCTCGATAGAATGATTTTCAGAGATTTTCTCATACATCTTCTCTGTAATCTCTGAGATCAGTGTCTCCAGACGCATTACCCCGCCTTCTCTTGTCTTGAACGGCTTGCCATCTTTTCCATTCATGGTACCGAAACCTAAGAATTTCAGTTCTGTTTCCGCAGGAACGATTCCTGTCTTCTTTGCAGCACGGAACACCTGTGTAAAATGCAGTTCCTGACGCTTATCCACCACATAGGCAACCTTGTCCGGATGATAATCCTGTACACGTTGTACCAGTGTGGCAAGGTCTGTTGTTCCATAAAGAGATGCTCCGTCTGATTTCTGGATCATGCAAGGAGGAATCTCTTTGGTATCTGTCTCTTCCTGCACATCAATCACCAGTGCTCCCTGGTCTTCATGTGCAAATCCTTCTTTCTTCAATCTCTCGATCATATCCGGGATGTATGCCTGGGCATCAGACTCCCCTTTCCAGAGATCAAAACTTACATTCAGATTCGCATAATTTTTCTTAAGATCAGATACCGATACACGAATGATATGATTCCAGATCGCACGATATCCTTTATGCCCGTTCTGTAACAGATACGTCGCATGCAATGCATTCTCCCTGTATGTCTCATCTTCTTTTGCCTTACCGCTTGCTGTCGGATAGATTTCTTCCAGTTCGCTGATTGTAAATGGAGCCTCTTTTGGATATTCACCTTCAAACGCTTCATCAAAATATGGCAGTTCTGGCTTTCTTTCTTTCAATTCTGTGATGATCAGTCCCATCTGATATCCCCAGTCTCCAAGATGGATATCGCCAAGAACTTCATGTCCCATCTTTCTTGAGATGCGCTTTACGCTTTCTCCGATGATCGCCGAACGGAGATGCCCTACATGCAACGGCTTTGCCACATTTGGTCCGCCATAATCCAGCACGATCATCTCCGGATGTTCTGTCTTCTCGATTCCGAGATTATCCGTCTCTTCCATCTGATTCAGATAATCTGCAACAAATGACTTTTTCAGTCTGATATTGATAAATCCAGGTTTTACAACCTCTACTTCTTCCATACATGCACTGTCTTTTAACAGGGCAACAACATCCTCTGCGATCATGAACGGTGCTTTTTTGTAAGCTTTTGCTCCTGCCATCGCTCCGTTACACTGGTATTCGCAGAGATCCGGACGGTTTGACAGTGTTACTTTTCCATACGTTCTGTCATAACCTGCCTTTTCGAATGCTTCTGAAAGTTCTTCTGCAATATAATCAATGATTTTCTTCACTTCATATCTCCTATATTTTCTATAATTCCTATAAATTTCCATCAAAAATAGCAAAAAAAGTACACACCCGGGCGGATTCGAACCGCCGCTCCCGCCTCCGGAGGGCGGTGCTCTATCCCCTGAGCTACGGGTGCGTATACAATTACTATATGAAATTGCCTTAGTAATATTAACACATCTTTGAGATAAAGTAAAGGAAATGCATCCCACTTTTCGATCATTTCCTCTACTTTTTTAATATTTTTCTTTAATTTTCCTTTTTAAATCTTACAGCGCAAGTTTTCCACTCTCCCGGTCATAATAATATGCCCTGTCCGAAAGTACTTCTTCCGCCTCTACCTGTGTCTCATTGATCTCCTCGATCATGCTTCCCAGTTCTTCTCTACCCGGCGCTTCGCTTTCAGCCACAATAATGGTCTCATGCACACTGCTTGGGATCACAAAGAAATTTTCTCCCACTACACCGGCAATCTTTCTCAGGCAATCCGGATAGATCAGTGCCGCAGCCCCATAGCTACGCATTTCATTGCTCAGGATATACATTTTTTCTGCCGGTCCCTCTTCCATCCCAAGTCCCAGCAATTCTTCGATCACCGTGCGCATCGGTGCAAATTCATACGGCAGTAACTCCTGGGTATTCTTAGAAGCCCGGTAATACAAATCTTCTTCCGTTACTTTCCACATATCCATATGTTCTGCTCTGACCATCATGGATGCCATGCCATATTCATCTACCTCTAACAGTACATAATAAATAATTGCAAGATCAAGATAACTTTTATATGGAATTTCTTTTAAAAGCTCCTGATTCTCCTCTCTGCCTATCAGACGGTATATGATCTTATCTTTGACAAATTCATAGTCTTTTACCTTTTCACCATCCTCCCATGAATTCTGAAACCGGATTTTCTCATATAATCCGACAATATCTTTTGCAATCTGTTCCAACGGATACCCCATCCGAAACTGATGAAAATACTCCTCCAGATAAATCGTCGGTGAAATATTGATTCCTTTTTCCGAAATCATAATACCGCTTCTCCTCACACCATTATTCTTCACATTGGTATGAATGCTTACTGTTTTTTCTTCTTCCACCTCTTTCTTTACTTTTGTCTCTACTGCATGGATAAACTGAAAATATGTCATAAAAGCTCCTTCCTATCCAGCAATATACAAAAATCATCTTGAAAATCTGCGGTGATATTACCGCTTGAGATAACAGAACATCTCTTGAATTGTTTCTGAAATATTATGGTAATTAGATTATAAAAAAGCCCTGCACAAAATGCAAGGCTTTTTATAATTATTTAATTTAGAATTCTTATGAATCTTATGCTCTTGAGAGGTATGCTCCTGTACGAGTATCAATCTTGATTGTCTCGCCCTGATCAACAAAAAGCGGAACGTTAACTTTAGCACCTGTCTCAACGATAGCCGGCTTTGTAGCACCTGTAGCTGTGTTACCTTTTACACCTGGCTCTGTCTCTGTTACAACCAGTTCAACACTGAGCGGCGGCTCGATCGCAAATGCATTTCCCTGATAGAAGCTGATAGATACTTCTTCGTTTTCTTTTACAAACTTCATAGAATCTGCTGCATCATCTGCGCTGATCATAATCTGCTCAAATGTCTCGTTGTCCATGTAGTTATAGAACTCACCATCGTTGTACAGATACTGCATTTTCTTTCTTTCAATGTGAGCCTGTTCAAATGTCTCTGTAGGACGGAATGTTGTCTCTACCACACCACCGTCGATAATATTTTTCATCTTAACACGCACAAAAGCTGCACCTTTACCAGGTTTTACGTGCATGAAATCAATAACCTGACATACTTTTCCATCAACTTCGATTGTTACACCATTACGGATGTCTCCTGCTGAAACTTTAGCCATTACCTTATCCTCCTTAAACCGCGTATACACGCTTACGTAATTTCATCTCATATTATTCTATAATACATGATATTATTTTTCAACCTTTTTTTCGTGTCTCTGACTCTTCTTGTAGAAATGTAACACAATTTTTTCCAGATAACGCTTCAGAACAATCTGGATTTCTTCCTTTGGATGTATCGGTTTTACCAGAATATTCGGGATTCCGGCACGTTTTGCTCCCCATACATCTGTAAAAAGCTGGTCTCCGATAAACACAGAACTCCTTCTGTCTGTTCCCATAATCTCCATCGCCCTGAGATAATTCCTGGTCGATGGCTTGTGCGCATTATAAACATAATCCACCTGGATATCTTTATTGAACATCTCTACCCTTGGCTTCTGGTTATTCGAGATCAGACAGCATCGGAATCCAATTGCTTTCAGTCTGGCAAATAATGCCTTTGCTCTCTCGTCCGCCGGTGCTCCGTGCGGAACCAGCGTATTATCAATATCAAAGATCAGTCCGCGTACACCCTCTTCATATAATTTTTCAAAATCGATCACATAAGTGGATGCTACATACTGATCCGGGAAAAATCTATCAAACATATTATTCTTCTAACTCCTGCAGATGCTGTACCAGCTCTTCACAGATCTGAAGAACTGTCTTATCATCCGTATTGATTACTATATCTGCTGCCGCTTCATATTTCTCACGGCGCTGCTCCATAAGTTCTGAAATGCCTTTGACATTCTTTCTGCCATTTAATACCGGTCTGTCATTGCTGTCTTTTACACGTTCAAAAATCGTCTCCGGTGTAGCAGTAAGAAGAACAACTCTTCCGTTCTTTTTCATCTCTGCTACATTTCTCTCTCTTAAGGCCGCACCACCACCGCATGAAATTACTGCATTCTTATGCGACTGCATCTCGATCAGAAGATTCGTCTCCAGATCACGGAAATATTCTTCGCCATATGTAGCAAAGATATCCGGAATACTCATCTCTTCACGTTCTGCAATCACCTGATCCATCTCTACAATATCCATATCAAACATCGTGCTCAGATAATCAGAAATTGTTGACTTTCCAGCCCCCATGAATCCGATCAGTACAATGTTATAATCAAAGAGTTTTCTTGCCTGGATTCTCTTACTGTTACGCAAGATACATCCAAACACATCAAAGATTTCTTCTTTATATTTATTTTCTTTCAGTTTTTCTTCCAGTCTTCTCTTCTGCTTTTCTTCCTGATGCGGCTGTAAGATTGGCATACCATATTCTTCTTTATACGCCATGATCTTTTCAATAATAGAACTACGTTCTACCAAAGCGTCAATAATCTTATCATCACACAGAGCCAGCTGCTCTCTGTACATTTCTAAATCGTTCATTCTTCTGTACTCTCCTATAAATTGCAAACTATTGTCCGATATATTCATGTATTATAGCAAGAAATATACTTTCACGCAAGATTATCCGGCGTATTCCTGCATATTTCCTGCATATTTTCTGCATATTTCCTGCATATTCCGGTCGTCAGGAAATTCCTGTGCTCTCACTGTTCTTCTATTTTTCCCGCATCTGCCGTTCCCATTCATGCAGCTTTCTCGCTGCCTCCGGATTCTGTTTTTCCAGCCGTCTCTCCAATCGTTCGCGGTTCTTTTTCAGATGGTCCAGGATCTCCGGATGATGCATCAATAACTGCTGCTCGATCTTGCGTCTTCTCTTTTCAATCAACTGCAGGATCACTTTTTTGTCTCCACGCAGATTCTCCGGAAGTTCATCCAGATGCATTTCCATTCGTCTTAAGATCTCATCTTCATCCAATGCCCCCAGTGAATGCCAGTTTTTGAATTTTTCTTCAAACCCTACGTCTGCAAGCCTTTCCAGATCCGGAAGTCTATGGATCTGTTCCATAACCTGATGGACTTTCTTTTCCATCTCTTCCACCGCATCATCACCGAACGCCCATGCGAATTCTTCTAATGTATTCTCTTCTTCTGCCGGGATCATTGCTTCGTGAACCGCATGCACTGCCGCCGGGATTTCCAACTGCCACGGCATCTGGATAACCGGAGATTTCTCCGATTCCATACTCGTCCCCGGTGTTGCAACACCTGCATCCTGCAATGCTGCAAGAATCGTTCTTCTGACCTTTCCTTCCTCGATCAGATGACCGATCCCAAGACTGCGCATCTGTTCATTTACATTTTCGGAATGCTCCGTAATATAAAACCTGATCCCTTTCTTATCAAAATTTTCCGCCATCATTTCCAGCCGGTCTGCTGCCGTAACGTCAATACTGTTGATCGCAGCCGCATCCACGATTACAACTTTCGTATCCTCTTTGATACTGTTCTCAATGTCCGACTGGAATATCTTTACATTTGCAAAGAAAAGGTTCTCACTGAACCGGTAAATGATCGTATGGCGTATCGGATATGCATTGCGGTTTCTCTTAAGATCGTAATAAGCCTCTTTTCCCGGAATCATACCGCGGAAAGACCTCGGAGGATTCGTCGCACGAAGTACCACTGCTACAAAAGAAAGCAGCAATCCGATCACCACACCATAAATAGTACCTAAAAATAATACGCTCACACACGCAGCTACAAAAATATAGAATTCATTACGGCTTACTTTGAATAAGCGCACCGCCAGATGCAGTTCTACTACATTCATCAGTGCCGAGATTACGATCGCTGTCAGAATCGGAACCGGCAGGTATCCGATAAATCCAGTTGCACATAGCAATACGGCTGCCATCGTAATTGCCGCTACGACAGATACCGCCTGTGTCTTTCCTTCATACTGTTCATTCATGGATGTTCTGGATATACTGCCATTCACCGGACAACAACCTACACATGCCGCTGCGATATTTCCCATCGCACAAGCCAGGATCTCCTGGTTTTCATCAATCTTATAGCCATTCTTCATGGCAAAATTATTTTCCGACAGCAGCGTCTCCGACATGATAACCGCTGCGATCATCAGACTTCTTCCAAATGCCTGCCTCAGGTCAATTCCCGCAAAATGGAAATGTACCAGCTTCGGAAGTCCTTTTTCCACTGCATCCAAAAGTACCACGCCATGTTCGTCTACACGAAAGCACATCGTTGCTGCTACACCTGCTGCCATGATCACAATTGCTGCCGGGAATTTGGGAATTACTTTTCCTGCCACGCGAAGCAGCAGCAACGCTCCCACACCAAGTACCACTGACAGCCAGCTGATTTCTTTGCACGTCTCTGCGATATGCCTGAGCAGTTCCGGAAGTTCTCCAGATCCGGCCTTTCCGCCAAGGATCTTCGGTATCTGCATCAGAATAATTGTCAGTGCAATCCCGCTGATAAATCCTCCCATCACCGGTGTCGAAATGAAGTCCACGATTCTTCCGGCTTTTAAAAAATAAAACAGCAGCAGCCAGATTCCTGTCAAAAATGCGATCACAGGCACATACTGCATTGCCGCTTCACTTCCGCTTTCAATCCCAAGTGATACCAGTGCTGCTCCGACAATTGCCGCCGGTGCCGCATCGACTCCGAAAATGAATTGCCGCGATGTTGAGAACAGTGCAAAGAACAGAATCGGGAATACCGAACCGTATAGTCCATATACTGCAGGCAGTCCGGCAATCTGTGCATACCCCATTGAGATAGGGATTGACACTGCTGCCATGATAATCCCCGAGAAAATATCTTTGGGAAGATATTCTTTTTTATAATTTTTCATTGTTGAACACAATATATGTTTCATGCAACCTCTCCTTACGATTTTATAATCCGGGTATAAAAAAGAGACAAGCCAGCTATTTACACAGTGTCCCGTCTCTTCTTTCTACATTTTCAACATCTGTAAAACAATTAACAGATCTTGCAGATCCATCCTTCCGGAGCTTCGATGTGTCCCATCTGAATACCGGTTAATGTCTCATATAATTTCTTTGTAACTGGTCCCATCTCTTCCATTCCGCTTGGGAAACAGATCTCTTTGCCGTGGTCAACGATCTTTCCTACCGGAGAGATAACTGCTGCTGTACCGCAAAGTCCGCATTCTGCAAAGTCGCCAAGTTCATCTAAATAAACTTCTCTTTCTTCTACTTCCAGTCCAAGATAGTGTTCTGCAACATACATCAGAGAACGTCTTGTGATGGATGGAAGGATTGTAGATGATTTTGGTGTTACAACTTTGTTATCTTTTGTTACAAAGATAAAGTTAGCTCCACCGGTCTCTTCCACTTTTGTTCTGGTTGCTGCATCTAGATACATATTCTCATCGTATCCCTCTTCATGAGCTGTTACAATTGCATGAAGGCTCATCGCATAGTTCAGTCCGGCTTTTACATGCCCTGTTCCATGCGGTGCTGCACGATCGAAATCAGACACCTTGATCGTGATCGGTTTTGCGCCGCCTTTGAAATATGGTCCAACCGGTGTTGCAAACACACGGAACTGATACTCATCTGCCGGTTTTACACCGATTACAGCACTGGAACCAAACATATATGGTCTGACATATAAGGTTGCTCCTGATCCATATGGCGGTACATAAGCTGCATTAGCCTTTACAACCTGTTTAATAGCATCTACAAATCTATCTTCCGGGAATACAGGCATCTCAAGTCTTGCTGCAGAGTCTGCCATTCTCGCTGCATTTAAGTCCGGGCGGAATGTTACGATATGACCGTCTTCTGTGGTATACGCTTTCATTCCTTCAAAACATGTCTGTGCATACTGAAGTACACCTGCACATTCACTGATAGTAATCTGATCATCGGAGGTAAGTGTACCTTCATCCCATGCTCCGTTTTTAAAATTGGAAACATATCTCTTATCTGTCTTCATATAGCCAAATCCTATGTTTGACCAGTCAATATTTTTCTTCTCCATTGTGACTCCTCCGTCCTTTAAACAAATGTTTGATTTATCATCTTGTCTTATTATAATACTACTGTTTTTAAAATTCAAGAGTGCACTCTGTTTTTTTATCTTTCCATCATACTTATGGATTCAATTCCCACACTTCCGCCTCGTACAACTTCAATACTGGTGAATTCTTCTTTCATAAGTTTGATCACTGCATCATTTTTCGTTGCCGTCTGTACAAATTCCAGCAGTACACTGTCTTTGCCGTAATCAATGATTTTTGCCTTGAATGTCTCTGCAATCTGAAAACATTCCACTTTATCATCTTTTGAACATTTTCGCACTTTGACATACAGTATTTCTTTCATACGGACAAATACATCTGTAAAATCGATGACCTTGATCACTTCCACCAGACGGTTCAGCTGTTTCTTGATCTGTTCAAATGTCTCATCATCGCTGACTGTTGCGATCGTCATTCTGGACACGGTCGGGTCTTCTGTCGTACCAACAGTCAGACTGTCTAGGTTATAAGATTTGCCGGAGAACAACCCTGAGATTTTTGACAGAACTCCTACCTGGTTCTCTACATATAAGGAAATCCATCGTTTTTTCATACCGTTATTATTCATTGTTTTTTTCCTCCTGTCCTCTTCTTCCTAACAATCCATGATCAGATCTTCCAGTGTCCCGCCCGGTTTTACCATCGGATATACCAGATCTTCCGGATCAATGTCGAATTCCAGGATATATGGTGTCTTTGTACTCTTCATAGCTTCTCTGAATGCCGGCTCGATCTCTTCTTTTTTCGTAATATGGATGCCTTTTGCACCATAAGCGTCTGCCAGTTTCATAAAATCCGGTGTGTAAACAGGACATTCAACCTCTCCGCATTTTCCTCTGCAGGCTGCTCCCGAGCGCAGACATGTCATGGAATAGCGCTTTCCATAGAATAATTTCTGCCACTGACGCACCATTCCAAGATTATTATTATTAAAGATACAACTGATGATCGGCAGTTCTTCCAACACTGCGGTTGCCAGTTCCTGACTGTTCATCTGAAAACCACCGTCTCCGGAGATTGAGATGACCGGTGTATCCGGATTCCCGATCTTCGCTCCAATCGCTCCCGGCATACCATATCCCATTGTTCCAAGTCCTCCGGACATCAGAAGCTTTTTCTTCTCTGTAATCTCAATAAACTGCGCGGTGAACATCTGGTGCTGTCCGACATCCGTTACAATGATCGCCTCATCAAAGATCCGGTTAATCGCCTCAATAACATCCTGCGGTGTCATGATCGGTTTCTTTTTCATCTTCAGCGGATGCTCCGCTTTCCAGTCTTCGATCGTATCCAGCCATTTTCCCGTCTCAAAAGGAGTGACATACTCTAACATCTTCGTAACGGCTTCTTTGGCATCTGCTACGATCGGCACATCCACCTGCACATTTTTAGAAATTGCGGCTGTATCAATGTCAATATGTACAATCTGTGCATTCGGTGCAAATGAATGCAGCTTTCCTGTGATCCTGTCATTGAACCTGGTTCCGATCGAAAATAACAGATCACATTCATTTACCGCCATATTACATGCATAGGCACCATGCATTCCAAGATTTCCTATATATAACGGATGTGTAGTCGGAACCGCCCCACGTCCCATAACTGTTGTTACAACCGGGACATTCGTCACATCCACCAGTTTCGTAAATTCTTCATTGGCATGTGCTATATTGATACCTCCGCCTGCGAGGAACAATGGTTTCTTTGCCTTGGAAAGCATCTTAACCGCACGTTTTAACTGTCCGACATGTACATGGGTATTCGGCTTATATCCACGGATATTCACTTCATCCGGATACTCGGCACTTCCCAATTCTCCCATTACATCTTTTGGAAGGTCGATCAATACCGGTCCCGGCCTTCCTGTTCTTGCAATATAAAATGCTTCTTTCAGGATACGTCCAAGGTCTTCCCTGTTTCTGACCGTAACACCATATTTCGTAATGCTTCTGGTGATTCCGATAATATCTACTTCCTGGAACGCATCATTTCCGATCAAATGTCTGGACACCTGCCCCGTAAAGCATACCAGTGGTACACTGTCGTAATAGGCAGTTGCAAGACCTGTCACAAGATTCGTTGCCCCCGGTCCGCTTGTAACCAGACACACTCCTGTTTTTCCGGTTGATCTTGCATAAGCATCTGCCTCATGTACCAGTGCTACTTCCTGTCTCGGAAGAATTACCTTCGTATAATCCTGTTTATGAAGTTCATCGCTGATATCGATCGTACAGGCTCCCGGATACCCGAAAATTGTATCTACCTGTTCTTCTCTCAGCGCTTTTACCAATAATTTATTTCCACTGATCTTTTTCATATACTACCTCCTTGAATTTTTACTTTTCTATAAAATAAAAAGAAAAGCCCTAAGCTGCAAGCTCAGGGCGATTATTGCATCTTTACAGCATTTCACTGAATATTTATAAAACATTATAGGTGACATTCTTTGGTATTGTCAACTCTTTTTATCCGATTCATTTACTGCTGATTTTTATAATGAACTTTTGCATAATCGTGTTATTGATCTTTTTTATCATTTTCCCGACAAATTTCGTTATTTTTCCATCTTTCACAAATTTCACATTTAATTTTAAATTTTTTTGTGATTTTTTGTATTTTTTTCCAAAAATGTATAGCAAAAAAATGCAAAAAATTATACAATAGATACATAAGCAATAAGGAGGATATATCATGAAACAAAATAATATGTTAGCGATGATATTAGCCGGCGGTAGAGGCTCACGCCTTCACGAACTGACAAATAAAGTTGCAAAACCAGCTGTTTCTTATGGTGGAAAATACAGAATCATCGATTTTCCACTCAGCAACTGCGCAAACAGCGGAATTAACGTAGTAGGAGTTTTAACGCAGTATGAATCAATTCTGCTGAACAGTTATGTGGCAGCCGGACGTCGTTGGGGATTAGATGCCAAAGAAAGCGGCGTATTCGTTCTTCCGCCACGTGAGAAGGCAGATGCGAACCTGGATGTATACAGAGGTACAGCAGATGCAATTTCTCAGAACATCGATTTTATTGATACATATTCACCGGATTATCTTTTGGTTCTCTCCGGTGACCATATCTATAAGATGAATTATGACAAGATGCTGCAGGCGCACAAAGACAACGGTGCCGATGCAACCATCGCAGTCATCGAAGTTCCTATGAAAGAAGCAAGCCGTTTCGGTATCATGAATACCGACGAAGAAGGCCAGATCATAGAATTTGAAGAAAAGCCGGAACATCCAAAAAGCAATCTTGCTTCTATGGGAATCTATATCTTTAACTGGAAGCTTTTACGTAAGAAATTAATTGCTGATATGAAAGATCCTGATTCCAACCATGACTTCGGAAAAGATATCATTCCGTCTCTTCTGAGTGATGAAAAAAAATTATATGCATACAAGTTCAAGGGGTACTGGAAAGATGTCGGAACAATTGATTCTCTCTGGGAAGCAAATATGGATCTGCTGAGCAAAAACAATGAACTGGATCTGAATGATCCGACCTGGAAGATTTACACCGAAGATACAACTACTCTTCCTCAGTACATCGGCCCGGATGCCAATATCAGACATGCATTTGTCAATCAGGGTTGTGTGATCGAAGGTGATATCCAGAATTCCGTTCTCTTCACCGGTGCCAAAGTCAGAAAAGGCGCAAAGATCATCGACAGCGTCCTGATGCCTGGTGTTGAAGTGGAAGAGAATGCTGTCGTTACACGTGCACTGGTTGCCGATAATGTAAAGATTGGTGCAGGCGCAGTTGTCGGCGATGCCAAGAGCGAGCACATCGAGCTCATTTCAAAACGTGTAAAGGGGGTAGAATAACATGGCTAAAGCATTTGGAATCGTAAATTTTGCCGGAAATCACATTGCAGTAGAAGGTATGCAGGAATATCGTCCGGTAGGTGCTTTTTCTTTCCTTGGACGTTACCGTGTCATCGACTTCCCGATCTCTAATATGAGTAACAGCGGCATCGACCATATTCAGGTTTATATCCGCAGAAAACCGCAGTCACTGACTGCACATCTCGGAACCGGACGTCATTATAATATCAACTCCAAGAGTGGTAATCTCCAGATTCTTTATTCCGGACTCGGAATGAATATGAGTCTGTATAACAATGACATTGCATCCTACATCGAGAACTTAGAATATATTGAACAGCAATTGGAGGAATATGTCGTAATCGCTCCAAGTTATATGATCTATACCCAGGATTACAACAAACTGTTAAACACTCATATCGAATCCGGTGCTGATATTACCTTACTGTATCACTCCGTAGACAATGCGAAAGAATATTTTCTAAATTGCTATGCTGTTAATCTTAACAAGCAGAAAGGGGTTCTTTCACTGGAACAAAATCACGGAAATACAAAGAACAAAAACATCTTTATGGATACTTATATCATGAAGAAAGATTTGTTCATCGAACTGATCCACAAATCAAGAAAGACTTCTTCTGTATACACATTACTGGATATCGTAAATGCTTCCTGCGAAGACCTTGATATCCGCGGAGTTTCTCACAGAGGTTACTTTGCAGCAATCTCAGATTTTAACAGCTACTATGAGTCCAACCTGTCCCTGACAGATATCAAAACAGCACAGAATCTGTTCGTGCCGGACTGGCCGATCTATACCAAGACCAACGATTCCTGTCCAACCCAGTATTTCGAAACCGGAACAGCCAAAAACTCTGTTGTGTCAAATGGCTGTCTGATCGAAGGAGAGATTGATCATTCTGTTATCGGACGTGGATGTATCATCAAGAAAGGAGCTGTTGTCAAAAACTGCATCGTACTTTCTGATGCTTACATCGGTGAAAATGTTCACGTAGAGAATCAGGTAATTGACAAACATGCTAAGATCACACATGCAAAAGAGTTGTCCGCTTCTGAAGACCGTCCTGGATATGTAAGAAGGAACGATACATTATAGAATATGCCTTTAACGGAAATATAACAAAAGAGAGCGAAAAAATCATCAAGTTGATCTTTTCGCTCTCTTTTATCTACCTTTTACCGGATGACTTCCTGCGCAATCTTCTGCCAGGATATTCTGCTCACATCACATGCCCTGTTTTTCACAAGTCCTCTATTTTCCTGTTTTACTGTCCTAATTGCATCTTCCAGTGTCTGTGCCAGTCTTTTTTCAAAAACCGGAAGTTCTTCTTCCACTGCTTCATCCGCACCTTTCATCTTTGGCAGATCCACATAACGGATATCGGCATCCGGTATCATATCCTCAAGCCAGTCTGCCACTCCATCCAGTCTCGTCATCACTACGCGGTCACCACACGCCAGGCTTTCGATCACTGTAAGCGGCAGTCCTTCATACATAGACGGCAAGACAAAGATATCTCCGTCGTTATACAGTTTTGCCAGTTCCAACTGCGGCACACAACCGGCAAATCTGACCGGATATCTGCAGTGTGCAGCCAGTTCTTTTATTTCTTCATACTCTTTCTGATTTCCAGCTCCACCCGCAAGCACAAGTTTTATCTGTCCGCTTTCTTCATCCAGCAGGTTCATTGCACGCAAAAGACTTTTTACGCCTTTCTTCTGCGTGATTTTCCCGGCAAAAACCAGCCGCACCACTTCATCTTTTTTTCCCGGCTTCTCACCGGTTATCCGGAACACATGACTATTGTACCCCGTGCCGATTACCGTCATGCTCTCACTTTTCACCGGATATATCTGTCTGATCTTTTCTTTCTGTGCTTCCTGAAGTGCAAAGATCCGGTCAAGACGCGGAATCTGACTGCGTATAAATTCCCGTTGAAATGACGTATTTTTCATCTGTCTCAAATCCGTATTGTGACAGAATCCATATACTTTCTTTTCCGGATAGCGCTCCCGCACCAGTGCTGTCAGATAATACAGATGATGGCATAAGATCAGTTCCGGATCTTCTCTTTCTATTACTTCATCCAATACTGCAAGAAATGCATTTCTGAACTGTACTGTCATCTCTTCTGTCATATCCTTGTATCTTGTACTGATATATGGCATCTCATCTGACATACCCACAACCGGATATGGTAATCCTTCCGATTCAAAATATACCGGATATGCCTTCACGCCATCCGGCATATCCATCTGTTCCCCTCTTGCAATGCCTGCCAGCACAGTCTGCGTATGTCCCTCTTTTGCAAGTGCTTTCACAACCTCTGTCAGATAGACTCCGCTCCCGGTACTGCATGGTTTCTGTCCCGTGACACTAAGTATTCTCATCCCGCTTTCTTTATCTCCTCTCATATATCACAAATACATATTCCAGATCAAAATATGTCTGCTCATCACTGATTTTTGTCATTTCCCACTCCGGATCTGCATCCAGATCCGGGAAGTATGTATCTGCATCATATGCATGATCGATCTTTGTAACATAAGCCTTTGTACAATACGGAAGAAGTTGGCGGTAAATACTCTCTCCACCGATCACATAGACATCTTCCGAATTGTATTTTTTTAATTCTTCTACCATCTCTTCTACGGAATGTACGATCACGGTATCTTTTACTTTATAATTCTTATCTGTCGTAAGTACCACATTGACTCGGTTCTTCAGCGGCTGTCCTCCCGGAAAGCTTTCCAGTGTCTTTCTTCCCATCGCAACAACTTTTCCCTTCGTTGTCTCACGGAAAAATTTCATATCCTGCGGAATACTCACCAGTAATTTATTCTCTTTTCCAATTGCCCAGTTCGAATCTACTGCTACGATCAAATTCATATTATTTCCTCCTACTTATACCGCTACCGGAATATTTTTAATCTGGTCATGTGTCTGATAATCGATCAATTTCACATCATCTCTTGTAAACTGATAGAAATCCCTAATCTCCGGATTCAGCCAGAATTGCGGTGCCGGAAGCGGTTCACGGCTGATCAGTTCTTCGATCATCGGTACATGTCTGTCATAAATATGCGCATCTGCGATCACATGAACAAATTCTCCCACTTCCATATCACACACCTGCGCAAGCATATGGATCAGCACAGCATACTGACATACGTTCCAGTTATTTGCAGCCAGAACATCATTGGATCTCTGGTTCAGGATCGCATTCAGTGTCAGTTTATCATGTCCCGGTTTCTTCGTCACATTAAATGTCATACTGTAAGCACATGGATACAGGTTCATCTCATGCAAATCCTGATGTACATAGATATTCGTCATGATCCTTCTGCTGTATGGATTATTTTTCAGATCATAGATCACACGGTCTACCTGATCGAACATTCCTTCTTTATACTGATGCTTTACGCCCATCTGATATCCGTAAGCTTTTCCGATCGATCCGTCTTCATCTGCCCAGCTGTCCCAGATATGGCTGTGCAGGTCATTGATATTATTTGATTTCTGCTGCCAGATCCAGAGAAGTTCATCCGTACAGCTTTTAATCGCAGTTCTTCGAAGTGTCAATGCCGGAAATTCTTTCGACAGATCATAACGGTTCACGACTCCGAATTTTTTGATCGTATACGCCGGTGTCCCGTCTTCCCATACCGGTCTTACCTTTTCTCCTCTGGTATCGGTACCGTTATCGATGATGTCACGGCACATGTTGATAAACACTTTATCTGCATAACTCATTTTTACATCTCCTGTCTCTCTGCTTTTCGTTCTGTCTACGGATCACTGATATTATAAAGGACCCGGTCCAGCATCTTTTCCAATGCTGCAATTTCTTTTTTACTCATTCCGATCGTAAGCCGCCGGTCGATCTTCTTCCGGTAGTTATCCATTTTTTTCTGGATATCGTATGCTTTTTCTGTCGGGTATATGTTCTTGCATCTTTTATCCTGATTACTTGGAACCGCCAGAATGAATCCCTTTTCATCCAGCCTTTTTAAGATTCCTGTCACCGTCGGATTCTTAAGACTTAGTGCTTTCTCAATGTCTTTCTGATTCATGAATTCTTTGCTGCTGCCAAGAAGGTAATCCAGCACCGCACACTGTGACGATGTGATTCCAATCCCGCGGAGCAGATTATTGAATTCTTTCTCGTAAATATTATTAATCTGTTTAAACATAAATCCAACGGGTAATCGTTCTTTCATCCTTTGTCTTCTCCCATTCCCCTGTAAACATCATCCGTCCGGGAAGATTCACATCCCCGGACGGACTCATTCAATCAATTTATTTTACCATATTCCAACAGGCTATGCAATCTCATCCATCGCACGAAGCTCTTTTAGCGCAAACCCTATTGCAACAATTCCTGCTGCTGCATCAGCAATCGGCCCTGCATACATTACACCATCAATTCCCATATAAAGCGGGAAAATAAGTATCAGTGGAAGCAGGAAAATCACCTGCCTTGTAAGTGAAACTACAATACCCAGCTTTGCCTTACCGATCGATGTAAAGAATCCGGAGGACATCGGCTGTATTCCATTGATAAATGTCATGAACATAAAAATCCGGAAATATCTTGCTGCAAATTGATAATATTCCTTACTTCCTGTACCAAAGATACTCACAAGCTGCGTCGGGAAGAACTGGAAACACAGAAAAAATACAATGCCAACCGCCATGGCGATCTGGAATGCTTTCCAATAGGTCCTCTTCACCCTGTCATACGCCTCCGCACCGTAATTGAATCCCCAGATTGGCTGGCAGCCCTGTGAAATCCCGATTGCGATTGCCATAAACACCATATTTACTTTAGAGATCACCCCCACGCATGCCAGTGGAATATCCGTTCCATACACAGAAGCCGCTCCATAATGCCGCAATGTATTATTCATCGTGACCTGTACCACAGCCATAGCAATCTGATTGATACAGGAAGCCATTCCCAGTGATATGATCTTCTTCAAAATCTTCCCTGACGGACGGAACATCTCTTTTTTCAGTTCCATTTTACGGAATTGTCCGAAATATACAATGACCATAATACCTGATACGATCTGACCGATCACGGTTGCCCAGGCAGCACCTTTGATTCCCCAATGGAATCCGAAGATAAATAACGGATCTAAGATCGTATTAATGATTGCTCCCGTCAGCATACACGTCATCGAATATGTCGGACTTCTGTCTGCACGGATCAGATGATTCCCACCCGTCGTCAGGATTAGAAACGGTATTCCGAATGCGGTAATCCCCGTGTAATCCTGTGCGTATGGCAGGATCTTCGCTGTTACCCCAAAGATGTGCAGTAACGGATTCAAAAATACAAGTGTGACCGCCGCAATGATCACTCCGCAGATCACCAGCATAGCAAGTCCGGTTCCTGCGATCCTGCTTGCCTTCTCATGATCTCCCGCTCCGGAACACAGGTTAAAATTCGATGCACTGCCGATTCCCAGAAGAAGCGCTGTTGCCGTACAGATGATCGACACCGGAAATGCGATATTGGTCGCCGCATTTCCCAGAAGTCCGACTCCCTGTCCGATGAAGATCTGGTCTACAATATTATATAACGAGCTCACCAGCATACTGATAATTGCCGGAATTGCAAATTTCGCGATCAGTTTTCCTTCTTTTTCTGTCTCCAGAAGATTTCTTTTTTTCTGTTCCTCCATCTCATCTTCACTCCTTATCCGATTATAAAAGACGGAGCTTGTTACGGTCTCCGTCCTTTAAAAATATTCTGCTATTTATGCTTTTCTATTTATGCTCTAATATTCACGGATCACAGTTCCGATCTCACGTGTCGTATCCATATCCGCCAGATGTTCCAGTGCATCTTCCAGATGCTTTTCCTTTACTGCTTCTGTCACGATAACCAGTTCTGCCGCATCATCTGCCTCCGTCTTCTGGATGACTCTGGCAATACTTACCTTATGTACTCCAAATACACTCGCGATTGCTGCAAGCACACCCGGTTTATTATCCACCAGCATACGGATATAGAATTTATTCTTTACTTCTTTAAAATCCTTTACCGGTGTGTCACGATAACAGGTGCAGCTGATTCTTCCCGTACAATGATACTGAATATCACGGATCACATCGATCACATCACCCATGATCGCGCTGGCTGTCGGAAGTTCTCCCGCTCCACGTCCATAGAACATCGTATCATCTGCTGCATCGGAATGTACGAATACTGCATTAAAGGAATCTCTGACAGATGCAAGAGGATGCTCCTTCGGAATCATCATCGGATGTACTGCAACTTCTATACCACCTTCTGTATTATGTGCGACACCGAGCAATTTGATCACGTCACCGAATTCTTCTGCGTACTCTACATCTTTTGCCGTAATCTTCGTAATTCCTTCTGTATATACATCATCAAATGTCACTCTGGAATGGAATGCGATCGATGCCATGATCGCTACTTTACGTCCGGCATCCAGACCTTCGATATCGGCTGTCGGGTCTGCCTCAGCATAGCCAAGCTCGGTAGCAAGTGCCAATGCATCGCCAAAATCCATGCCTTCTTCGATCATCTTGGTCAGGATAAAGTTCGTTGTACCATTGACAATACCGATGACTTCCTGGATCTCATTTGCAGCCAGACACTGCTTCAGTGGACGGATGATCGGGATTGCTCCTGCTACGGCTGCCTCAAATAAGAAGTCCACTCCACTTTCTTCTGCAGCTTCCAGAAGTTCATGTCCATGTGTTGCCACCAGATCTTTATTTGCAGTTACAACATTCTTCCCTGCATGCAGAGCTTCCAGAATCATAGTTCTTGCAGGCTCAATGCCTCCCATCACCTCGATCACGATCTCGATTTCATCATCGTTAATGATATCTTCCCACTTATCTGTTAAAAGAGACTGGTCTACGCCTTTTCTCTTCTTATTCATGTTATGTACCAGTATCTTCTGGATCTTAAAACCTGCCCCGGCTTTCATTGCCATCTCATCTTTCTGGCATTCTACAAGCTTATATACACCACTACCAACCGTTCCAAGTCCCAAAAGACCTGCTTTTACTACTCTTTCCTGATTCATCTTCTCACATCCTCGTTTTCTTGTTCACTCTCTTTTTGTTTATGTACACTTTAGTATAGCACAGTGCCACATATGATTTCAATCGGATTCTTTCTCTGCTCGTAAATTAGTACAACAAAAAAACGTTGCAAACAGTCAATTCAAAGCGACAGACGGGACTCGAACCCGCGACCTCCACCTTGGCAAGGTGGCGTACTACCAACTGTACTACTATCGCACATCAAGTATATTTCATGTTTTCATGTTCATCAGAACGATATTTAGTATATCGCAACTTTCTCATTATGTCAATATCTTTTTCAAGTTTTTTGAATTTTTCTTTCTATCTGAAAATTCAAATAATTTAACAAATGCCAGGAATAATCTTTATCTGACTGTTCCCGGCATTTTATTCTTTACTTACTCAGCGTCGTCTTTCTTCTCTTCCTTTGCCACTACTGCAATTCCGAGTTCCTCCAGCTGTTTTGCATCTACATGTCCCGGTGCTTCTGTCATCAGGTCAGATGCATCTTTTACCTTCGGGAATGCGATCACGTCACGGATGCTGTCCTGTTTTGCCATCAGCATAACCAGACGGTCCAGACCGTAAGCCAATCCTGCGTGCGGCGGTACTCCGTATTTGAATGCTGTCAGAAGGAATCCGAACTGCTCCTGAGCCTGTTCTTCCGTAAATCCAAGTACTTTGAACATCTTGCTCTGAATATCCTGATCGAAGATTCTAACACTTCCGCCACCGATTTCATTACCATTTAATACGATATCGTATGCTTTCGCACGCACTCTTCCCGGATCACTGTCGATATACTGAAGATCTTCTTCCATCGGCATCGTAAACGGATGATGCATTGCCGTGAAGCGGTTCTGTTCTTCACTCCACTCAAGAAGCGGGAACTCTGTTACCCACAGGAATTTGTATTCGTTTTTATCAAGGAGTTCCATCTGGCGGGCAAGTTCCAGACGAAGTGCTCCAAGTGTATCCCATACAACTTTATTCTTATCTGCCGCGAATAATAACAGGTCACCGTTCTCTCCGCCCATTGCCTCGATCAGCGCTTTCATCTCGTCATCTGTCATAAATTTGGCAAATGAGGATTTTACAGTTCCGTCTTCATGGATTGCAATATAGGCAAGTCCCTTTGCGCCGTAATCTTTCGCAAAATCAACCAGCTTGTCGATCTTCTTGCGGGCCATTCCACCCTGTCCTTTGGCGTTGATACCGCGAACAGTTCCACCATTTGCAATTGCATTTTTGAATACAACGAACTCGCAGTCTTTTACAACATCTGTAACATTCGTCAGTTCCATACCGAAACGGATATCCGGCTTGTCAGAACCAAAGCGATCCATTGCCTCCTGCCATGTCATTCTCTGGATTGGAAGGGATACTTCTACCCCCAGTACTTCTTTGAATAATTTTGCAAGCAGTCTTTCATTTACCTCGATGACATCATCAACATCTACAAAAGATAACTCCATATCAATCTGTGTGAATTCCGGCTGACGGTCTGCACGTAAGTCTTCGTCACGGAAACATTTTGCAATCTGAAAATATCTGTCATATCCGGAGCACATCAGTAACTGTTTGAATAACTGCGGCGACTGCGGCAGTGCATAGAACTGTCCCTGTTGGATACGGCTCGGTACCAGATAATCTCTTGCTCCTTCCGGTGTACTCTTGATCAGGACCGGTGTCTCAATCTCCAGAAATCCTTCTTCTGCAAGGAACTGACGTGTCAGAGTTGCAACTTTACTTCTCATCATCAGATTGCGCTGCAGATCCGGTCTCCTGAGGTCCAGATATCTGTATTTCAGACGTACTTCTTCTTTTGTCTTGGAATTTTCTTCAATGTGGAACGGAGGTGTCTCTGACTCGGAAAGAATACGGAGTTCTTCCGGAAGTACCTCAATTTCACCTGTTGCAAGATGATCATTCACTGCACCGGAACGCTTTGCAACCGTTCCCACGATTGCTACTACATATTCTGCACGAAGCTTTGCTGCTTTTTCGATCAGCGCAGCTTCTGATTTTCCTTCTTCAAATACCACCTGAATGATACCGGAGCGATCTCTGACATCTACAAATACCAGACCTCCTTTGTTGCGGTTCTTCTGTACCCATCCCATGATGGTAACTTTTTCTCCTACATTGGCTGCAGATAATTCTGCACATCTATGGGTTCTTTTCAACCCTTTCATTGATTCTGCCATGTTCTTTTTTCTCCTTTTTCGGCGTCTTTACGCCGTGATTTATTGTTCTCTAAAACATATTATAAGTTCTCTACGGAATCTGCATAGCAATCCACGATTTCTATATAACCATCTTCTGCCAGCTGTTCTTTCTGGAATTTCTTATTCTTTTTCATGTTGACGATCAGAACCTGTTTTCCTGCCTGACGGTCTGTCTTTGCAAGTGACATTACTTTTAAAAGACCTTCTTTTGTCATCTTCTTTTCTAACAGATATGCTTTCTTCTCTTTTACAGTCGGAACTTCATATCCATTTTCCAGGAGCAGCATAACAATTCTCTCGAATCCGATGGAGAATCCACATGCAGGTGTATCCTGTCCGGTAAATTTACCGATCATCTTATCATAACGTCCGCCTCCGGCTACTGATCCGCCGAAGTCATCCATTGTTACTTCAAAGATAGTTCCTGTATAGTAAGACTGTCCTCTTACAAGTGTCGGGTCGAATTTGATATTAAATTCGCATTCCTTTGCAGTCTCAACGCTGGAAATGATCATTTCCATACTGTCTGCTGTCTCTCCACTTAAGCAGTCTCCTAATTTTTCTTTCAGAAAACGGATACCTGTCACATCCGGTGCAACATCCTGAAACAGCTGAAGATAAGTCTCTACATTTTCCTTTGCATATCCCATCTCTTCCAGTTCTTTTGCAACGCCTTCTGCCCCGATCTTGTCCATCTTATCCAGGATAATGAAGACTTCATCATAGTCTTCCTCACGGAAGCCACTATATGCAGCCATTGCCTTCAGTATGTTACGGTCATTGATACATACCGTAAAGTTCTGGAAGCTTAACTTTCCAAGCATAGCTGTGGTTGCAAGGATCAGCTCAATCTCTGCAAGATTTCCCGGTTCACCCAGAATATCAATATCGCACTGCATGAACTGTCTGAAACGTCCTTTCTGCGGACGGTCTGCTCTCCATACATTCCCGATCTGCAATGCTTTGAACGGCGCCGGAAGCTCATTCGAATGGTTCGCATAATATCTGGCAAGCGGTACGGTAAGGTCGTAACGCAGACCTCCATCCACCAGATCATTCTCTTCTTTTGCTGTATCGATCTTCAGTTTTTCACCTCTTTTTAAAATCTTGAAGATCAGTTTCTCGTTGTCTCCTCCCTGCTTGCTGCACAGGTTCTCGATATGTTCCACACACGGTGTCTCGATGGAACAGAATCCGTATGTCTTATACGTCTCTTTAATAAGTCCGATCAGGTAATCACGGATCTCCATCTCACGTGGGAGCATGTCTTTCATACCGGTAACCGGTTTTTTCTTTAATGCCATAACCATTCTCCTTTGCGTTCTATCATTTCGTCGATCCTGTCGATATAGGCATCTACTGCCTTGACATTCTCCTGACGGATCAGACGTGTCATTTTCTTCTTTTTACTGCCCGGCATAGGAATCGGATTCTTTAATACGATTTTTGTCGATGCACCTGCGCCTGCGGCAATAATAGATTGTTTTTCTTCCATAATAAGTATATTGTATATTCCGGCTTTGTCAACCTTTGCATAACCAACATTTTCAAAATTCCCTGCAATATTCTTCTGTCTGTACAGATAATACGGGAAAAGTTCCATCTCTTCTGCTGTTTTTGCTGCTTTTTCGATCATGCCGGAAAGGATGTCATGTGTCTCCTTCACATCCCGGTGTAAATCTCTCATTTCCATTCTGGCCGCTCTCTTGATTGCCAGTGAATGCACCGTCAGACTGTCCGGCTTCATCTGAGCGATCTGAGCCAGTGTATCTTCCATATCAGAAATATCTTCCCCCGGAAGTCCTGCGATAATATCCATATTGATATTATCGAATCCGGTCTCTCTGGCCAATGCATAGGCCTCTTTTATCTCTTCTACGGTATGCTTTCTTCCGATCGCATCCAGTGTCTTCTGCTGCATGCTCTGCGGATTGATGGAAATCCTGGTAATGCCGTGGCTCTTTATGACCTTTAATTTTTCTTCTGTTATGCTGTCTGGTCTTCCTGCTTCTACAGTATACTCCAACAGATGTTCTCTCGAAAATTTCTCATCAATCCATCCCATCAGTCGTTCCAGCTGCTCTGCCGTCAGAGTAGTCGGTGTACCTCCGCCGATGTAGATTGTATTCAGCTTTTTATTTTTTGAACGCTCTGCGATAAATTCCAACTCTTTACAAAGTGTATCTACATATACATCTACTTTTTCTTTCCAGCGATCCAGCGGTCCGGAACTGAAAGAACAATAAGAACAGACCGACGGACAGAACGGGATTCCTACATACAAGCTGTACCCTTCTTCATAATCCAGTTCTTCTAGAATCTTCCGCTCCCTCTCGGCAATCTCCCATGCAAGCACTGCCTTTTCTTTTCTTACTCTTGCGCTTTCCCATGCCCATCTGATATAATCTTCTTTTTTCCAGCCGGCTTCCAGCTTCTGCATAGCAAGCTTGGTCGGACGTACGCCTGTAAGCACTCCCCATGCAAGTGGTTCTCCGGTGATCTTCTCCAGTTGGTCATACAGATTCAGGTCTGTCTGCCGTTTTTTCTCCGTTTGCAGATTCTCCGTTTCTGCAAAAATTTCCTGACCATCCGGTAATTGTACCGTTACATAATTAGAGGCTTCTTCATCCGTCTTGCAGGATACTTCCTGCGACGGATAAAAAGCCTTTAATATATGATACGCATTATAAGTATAAGACTCGCTTTTACATATAATCTGAATCATTTTAATTCTCCATTCTGTTTTTTATCACTGTCTTTTGCCAACATTCATTATATAAATGGATTATGGAGTTTTTCATAACCGATCGTCGTTTCTTCCATATGCCCCGGATATACATGTGTCTCTTCCGGCAATACCAACAGTTTCTCCTTTACAGAACGAACCAATGCCGATGCGCTTCCGCCCGGGAAGTCTGAACGGCCAACCGATGTCTGGAATAATGTATCACCGCTAAAGAGAACGCCTTCCTGCTCCATATAATAACAGCATCCCCCCGGTGTATGTCCCGGTGTATGGATCACACGGAACTGAAAACCTGCAATTTCCAGCTGTTGCCCATCACTGACCGGAACCGCCTCCTCAAACCGGTATCCTCCACGCACATATGTAGAAGACAGATTACTTTCACCGTCCGTCATCATCGGAAGGTCCGCTTCTTCTACATATACCGGAACTTTTACGTCTTCCATCACATCAGAAAGTCCCATAATATGATCAAAATGTGCATGTGTCAAAAGCACCGCTTTCAGTTTCAGTCCTTGCTCCTTTACCGCATTCTTTACCTTCGCCGGATAAGCTCCCGGATCAACCATGACCGACTCTTTTGTCTCTTCGTTAATCACCAGATAACAATTCGTACCAATCATTCCAACCACGTATTTTTTTATCTTCATACTTTTATCCTGTTGCCCTTTCTATATCAATGATTCCGGAAAGCTGCTGCAATTTCTTCACGATACGCTCCAGTTCTTCACGGCCGTGAACGATGAATCCCATCTCAATTGTTGCTGTTCCTTTCTTGCTGGTACGGACATTCATAGATTTGACATCCACATTTTCTTCTGTGAAAATTCTGGAAATCTCCATCAGAAGCCCCTGCTGGTCATTGGCATACATCTTGATCTCGGCAAGATACTGACCTCCTGATTTTTCTGTCACTTCCGTCTCCCACTCTGCCGGAATCAGTCTTGCGCGTTCCGCTTCGGACAGATGTATCATATTGATACAGTCTGTACGGTGAATGGACAGACCTCTTCCACGGGTAACGAATCCGATAATCTCATCTCCCGGTACCGGATTACAGCATCTGGAAAAACGGACCGCCATATCATCAATTCCCTTGACTACAATACCGCTCTTGGACTTGGCAATATGCACCTTATTTTTTGCAGCCTCAGCCACTCTCTCCAGAACAACTTCATCCGTAATTGCCTGTCTGTGATCTTTTCCATACTCTTCTGCAAGCCGGTTTACTACCTGTCCTTCTTTTAATCCTCCGTGACCGATTGCCGCCAGCACAGATTCCCAGTCTTTGAATCCATATTTTTTTTGCACGATCTCCTGGTACTTCGGCTGAATAATATTTGTAAGATTGATACTCTTTGCCTTGCAGTATGTAGCGATCATATCCTTTCCACGGATGATATTACTTTCTTTGAATTCTTTTTTAAACCACTGGTTGATCTTGTTCTTTGCCTGTGTACTTTTTACAATATTCAGCCAGTCCCTGCTTGGCCCCTTGGAATTCTGTGAAGTCAGGATCTCAATTCGATCCCCGTTCTGAATTTTATAATCGATATTGACCAGTTTTCCGTTCACTCTGGCTCCAACCATCTTATTTCCAACTGCACTATGGATCGCATAAGCAAAGTCGATCGGCGTCGAACCATTCGGCAGGTTCTTGACATCTCCCTGCGGTGTAAAGCAATACACATCTTCTGCAAACAGATCAAGGTCACCTTTGATCAGATTCAGGAATTCCCGGTTATCCGACATGTCTCTCTGCCATTCCAGGATCTGGCGCAGCCAGCTTAACTTCTCTTCTTCCTGTGCTTCAACACTCTTCTTACCGTCATTCGACTCTTTATATTTCCAATGCGCCGCAATACCATATTCAGCTGTCTTATGCATCTCTTCTGTACGGATCTGGATCTCGAACGGCTGTCCGACCGAACTCATCAGCGTTGTATGCAGTGACTGGTACATATTCGGTTTTGGCATTGCAATATAATCTTTAAATCGTCCCGGGATCGGCGTATACATCTCATGGATCACACCGAGTGCCGCATAGCAGTCCTTTACAGATTCTACGATAATACGGACTGCGAACAGATCATATATCTGATCTACTGTCTTATCCTGATTGACCATCTTTTTATAAATGCTGAAGAAATGTTTGACACGCCCGTTGACTTCTGCTTTGATGCCCGCATTCTTCATATGTGTCGACACTTCATCTACAATCTGCTCTACAAATTCTTCCCGCTCAGTCTTTCTGGCATTGATCTGATTCACCAGATCATAGAACACTTCCGGCTGTGAATACTTAAGTGCCAGATCATCCAGTTCTGTCTTGATCTTGGAAATTCCAAGACGCTGTGCGATCGGTGCGTAAATGTCCATCGTCTCTTTTGCTTTTTCTTTCTGTTTCGCCGGTGTCATAAACTGCAGTGTACGCATATTATGCAGACGGTCTGCAAGTTTGATGATGATGACTCGGATGTCCTTTGCCATTGCCAGGAACATCTTTCTTAAATTTTCTGCCTGTACCTCCAGTTTATCCGAAGAATAAGAAAGTCTTCCCAGCTTGGTAACTCCATCTACCAAAAGTGCTACTTCTGCTCCGAATTCCTTTCGGATATCTTCTTCCGTAAACTTTGTATCTTCAACCACATCGTGCAGCATTCCTGCAGCGATCGTCTCTTTATCCATCTCAAGATCTGCCAGAATGATCGCTACCCATAACGGATGGATGATATATGGCTCTCCGGATTTTCTGCGCTGATCTCCATGTGCTTCAACTGCCAGCTTATAAGCTTTCTCAATCAAGGAAACATCTGTGGACGGATGATACTTTCGGATACGAGCAATCAACATGCCATACAACCGGTCCGGATCTTCATAATCTTCCTGCGATTTCACCGCATGTCCGTCTACGACCGCGAGTCCTTTTGTATGATCTTCCGTCAGGGCTTCCGGTGCAATCCGGTTGTCCAGTGATTCATATGTTGTCTTGTCTGACATATCAACGCCTCCTTCCCTTGATGCTTCTATTACTTACCCGGATATGTGATCACGGCATCCACATCATATCCTTCTAACCGGTCTCTTCCCTTTAATCCCGCAAGTTCCATAAGAAATACTGTCTTTACTACTTTCCCGCCAAGTCCTTCGATTAGTTTTACCATTGCCTCATTGGTTCCGCCTGTTGCGATCAGATCGTCAATGATAACCACTCTTTGTCCCGGTTTGATCGCATCTTTATGCATCTCGATCGTAGCAGTACCATATTCCAGTTCATATTCAACAGAAACAGTCTCGCAAGGAAGCTTTCCTTTTTTTCTGATCGGGATAAATGGCTTATGCAGGTTATATGCAATCGGAACTCCAAAAATAAATCCTCTGGATTCCGGTCCTACAACCACATCAAACTCTACGTCTTTTAATTTTTCCTGCATCAGATCTATTGCCAGATGTAACCCCTCCGCATCCTGAAGAATGCTTGTTACATCTCTGAATATAATTCCCGGTTCCGGAAAATCCGGAATGCTTCTTACATACTCTTCTATCGCTTTCATGATACTCTCTCCATTTCTGTCTAAAATACAACTTTAAGTATAGCATTACTTTTTCTAATTTTCAATCTATGGTTTAACGGTAATGCGTCACCACAATCTGTGGTGTCTTTTTCCCCATATATTCATTAATATCCGGATAATATGTCATCGAGATCCGGATCTGTCTGCCACGACCTTTTAAGAGTGCCTCCACTTCTGTCTTTCCATACTGTTCTTCCAGTTTGCCCAGGAAATCATCTGCATGATGGAACAGCATTGCTTCGATCCTGCATCCATTCACATCCTGCACCTGTAATTTCAGTACATTTCTATTCTTCCCAAGAATTCTTGCACCAAGTAATGTGACATCGCGTGCTGCAAATACCGGTTTTGTATTTCCTTTTCCAAATGGTTCCAGAAGTTCCAGTTCTTTCACCAATCCTTCCGTCACACATCCGAACGGCATCTCCATATCGATAGTTACTTTTTCTTTCATCTCTTCTTCGGTCAGCGTACAGTTTTTATTCAACATCTCGCGAAATTTCCCGACATTCTCTTTCGGAAGTGACAATCCGGCTGCCAGCCGGTGTCCGCCAAACTTCGTCAGCAATTCTTTGCATTTATTCAGTTCTTCATACATGTGGTATCCGTCGATCGACCTGCCGGATCCTTTCACTCCTTCTTCTGCATCCGTCAGTACAAACACCGGTTTATAATAGTTCTCTCTTATCCTTCCGGCGACGATACCTGCCAGACTTTCATGACAATCCGGAAGATAAACGACCAACACCTTGTCCTTGGAAATGGTTGTTGTCTCCACCTGCTCTTCTGCCTGTTTTACAGCCTCTTCCGTCATATCCTTCCTGCTGTCATTCAACGCTTTCAAGTCTCCTGCAAGGATATCTGCCTCCTTCTGCGTTCCTGCTCTCAGTAATTCCAGCGCACGTTTTGCTGTATCCAACCTTCCGCTGGCATTGATACATGGCCCGAGTACAAAACCGATATGATAGGAATTCAGGCTGTTCTTGTCAATCCCTGTACACTCGATCAAAGCTTTCAATCCCGGATTCTTTGTGCGTCTCAGCATCTGAAGACCTTCTTTGACAAAAATACGGTTCTCATCTTCCAGATCCATCACGTCTCCGATCGTAGCGATCGCAACATTTTCGATCAGATCATCCAGATCCGCCGAATCCTTTCCCATACTCTCCCACAATGCCTCCATCAGCTTGTATGCAACCGCAGCACCGCAGAGTCCTTTAAATGGATAGAGACAATCCGGCTGCTTAGGATCCATAACCGCATCTGCCGGCGGAATTCTGTATCGTTTTTCTCCATCCTGTTCATCAAACGGGACCTCATGGTGATCTGTTACGATCACTGTCATCCCCATTTCTTTTCCATACGCGATTTCATCTGCTGCCGCGATCCCATTATCACAGGTAATGAGCGTATCTACACCGGCTTCATAAGCTCTTTCGACCAGATGCCTGTTCAGTCCATATCCGTCACTGATACGGTCTGGTATATCACTGTCCACATCCGCACCGAGACGTTCCAGTCCTTCCAGCAGAATGTAAGTTGCATTCACTCCGTCTATATCATAATCTCCGATCACCCGGATTTTCTTATCTTCCAGGATCTTCTCTTTCAGAATATCGATTGCTTTATCCATATCTTTCATCAGCATTCCATCATACAGATCACTGATTGTTCCATTCAGATAGCGGTCAACCGCTTCTTCCCCGATCACATCCCTGTTCCGGATCAGACATGCCAGCCGCGGGCTGATCTGGTATTTTTTCCCTATTGCCTCAAAATCTGCGCCTTTCCGCAGCAGAACCCATCGTTCCATTGTTGTCGCTCCTTTGTCTCTTCAGTCTAAGTACAATTACTTTTTAATTTTAAAAAAGCAGTTATACCCTGTCAACAGGCACAACTGCTTTTCAAATCATTTTCTGATTTATTTTTTCTTTTTGTTTGTTGCTTTTTTAGAGGCTTTTGTTTTCATAACATACCACAGGGCTCCTGTGATACATACGGAAGAATATCCTCCGCAGATGATACCTGCCATAAGCGGTGCTGCAAATTCACGAATAGAACTTACCCCCATAATAAACAGAACAAATACCATGATAAATGTCGTCAACGATGTATAAATACTTCTTGTCAACGTCTGTGTTATACACTTATTTACCACTTCAGCCAGATCATCGTTTCTCTTCATCAGTGGAAGTTCCTCACGGATTCTGTCAAAGATTACAATCGTTGCATTGATGGAATAACCGACAATCGTCAGCATACATGCAATAAATGTTGTTCCCACTGAGATTCTGGATGCCGCATAGAATGCAAGTACCACCAGAACGTCATGTAACAGTGCCGCAACCGCACTTGTAGCAAAACGTACATCTTTGAAACGGAACCAGATGTAAAGCAGCATAAAGATTGTTGCCACGATCACGGCAATTACTGCATCACGACGCATCTCACCACTGATCGTAGAACTTATATTTTCAGCTGTGATATCGGATTCTTTCACTCCAAATGTAGTTTTCAGTGCTTTGTTGACCTGCTCACGTTTCGCAAGACTTAATGTCTTTGTTTTAATAATGACCTGTTTGGTTCCGGACACCTTCTGTGTCTGAATGTTGTGGTCTCCGGTAATCTTTTCTACTACAGGAACAATCTCTTCATCGATCTCATCGATAGAATAATCTTTGTCAAATTTCACATTCATAGAAGTTCCGCCCTGGAAATCCAGACTGTATGCCAGTGCTCCATTTCCCTTTGCCGAATTAACTCCCATGATCACAAATCCTGCAAGGATCAGTGCAATGGAAACGCTGAAGAATATCTTCTTCTTTCCGAGGAAATTCACCGGCTTTCTTTCTTTCATCTGATGATAATACAGACTCTCTTTGCGGATTCCGATTCCATAGAATGCATATACGATCATACGTGTGATCACCAGTGCGGTAAACATGGATACCACAATACCGATTGCCAGTGTCTGTGCGAATCCTTTTACTGTTCCGGAACCTTTGAACCACAGAACCGCTGCTGCAATCAGGGTTGTTACGTTACCGTCAACGATAGCTGACATTGCTTTCTGGAATCCTGCCTTAAGTGATGACTTCACAGTTTTTCCTTTCATCATCTCTTCACGCACACGGGCAAAGATAATAACGTTCGCATCCACCGCCATACCAATACTTAAAATGATACCTGCAATACCCGGAAGGGTTAAGGTTACATCAAATGCATTCAGGATCACCAGTACAATCTCTGTATAGATCAGCAGTGCAAGACTGGATGCCAGTCCCGGAAGCCTGTATACCAGAATCATAAACAGGAATACCAGGATCAGACCGATCACTCCCGCCTTCAGACTTGTGCTAAGTGCCTGCTCTCCAAGTTGTGCTCCGACTACATTCGAACGTAATTCTTCCAGTTCCAGTTTCAGTCCACCGATACGGATCGTTGATGCCAGATTATCAGCTTCTTCGTATGTAAAGTCTCCGGTAATATAAGCCTGTCCGCCTGTGATCGCAGACTGGACAACCGGACTGGAGATGGTCTCACCGTCATAAATGATCGCAATCTGTTTTCCGATATTGTTCTGTGTTGCTGTAGCAAATTTCTTTGTTCCTGATTTTGTCAGGTTCAGTTCTACGGAGTATTCTTTATTCCCCATATCATCCTGACCACTCTTTGCAGATGCGCTCTTTACATCGGTTCCTGTAAGGACCGTCTCACCATCTGCTGTTTGGAAAGAAAGGGAACCTGGTTTTCCAAGTTCATCCAGAATCTTATTGGCATCTGTAACACCAGGAATCTCGATATTGATTCGGTCGTCTCCCTCCTGGTATACACTTGCTTCTGTACTGTACTGCTCTACTCGCTTTTGCAGCTTATAGATTGTATCACTCATCTCTTCTTTGGTCGGATTCTTATCTTTTACCTGATAAGTGATGCTGACACCACCGGCAAGATCCAGACCAAGTTTGATGTTCTTCATCGCACCGGTCTTAGATTTTCCAATTCCTGTGATAACAGTAAAACCAAGACCGACGATGAGGATTACCGTCAGAAGCAGACTCAGTATGCTTTTTGACTTTTTCATCGTTCTCCTACACATCCTCTCGAATTATTTATTCTTCTGCAAGTGCAGCCTTCATCATGATCGCACACTCTACACGCTTCCTTTGCATCTCACAGCCAATCTCATAGGTATCATGGATCGTACCGTGGAAATTGTAAGAGTTTGCCATACATCCACCACTGCAATAGAATTTTGCAAAACAGTTTCTGCATTTATCTTTCGAATACACATTACAGCTTCTGAAATCGTCCGCGATCTCCGGCTTCACGATTCCATCGTCCACATTCCCCATCAGAAACTCTTCCTGTCCGACGAACTGATGGCATGGATAGAGGTCGCCCCATGGTGTAACAGCCAGATACTCTGTTCCGGAACCACATCCGGATAAACGTTTTGCCACACACGGACCACCGTTTAAATCTATCATAAAATGGAAGAAATTGAAGCCTTTTCCCTCTTTCTCGCGTTCGATCATCATCTTCGCAAGTTTGTCATATTCCTCCATGATCTTAGGAAGATCTTCCTCCCTGATCGCATACGGATCACTTTCATCTCCAACGACCGGCTCGATCGACATCTGTTTGAATCCAAGATCTGCAAAATGCATAATATCATTGGAAAAGTCCAGATTGTTTCTTGTAAATGTTCCACGGATATAATATTTTTCCTGATTTCTGCTTTCTGCAAGCTTCTGGAATTTCGGAACGATCAAATCATAGCTTCCCGTTCCGTTACGGAACGGACGCATCTGGTCATTGATTTCCTTTCTTCCATCCAGACTTAATACAACATTGTCCATCTCTTTATTTACAAATTCCTGGATCTCATCATTTAAAAGGACACCGTTGGTCGTAACGGTAAAACGGAAATGCTTGTTATGGATCTTCTCCTGTTCTCTTCCGTAAGCCACCAGATCTTTTACAACCTGCCAGTTCATCAGAGGTTCCCCTCCGAAGAAGTCAACTTCCAGGTTGCGGCGGTTTCCGGAATTTGCGATCAGGAAATCCAGTGCCTTCTTACCCACTTCAAAACTCATAAGTGCACGTCTTCCGTGGTACTCTCCCTCTTCTGCGAAGCAATATTTACAGGCAAGGTTACAGTCATGTGCAATGTGCAGGCACAATGCTTTTACGACCGTTTTCCTCTTCTTCACCTCTTCAATCATACATTCGTATGTATCTTTTACAAATAACTGTCCGCCTTCTGTCAGCTCGATCACGTCTGACAATGCATCTTCGATATCTGACGCTTCGTATTTATTTCCCAGTGACTGCAGAAGCTGATCTTTTACACCTGTTTCTTTTAATGTTCCGGCAGTTGGTTCTGTCTCTGATCCGTTCAATTTTGCGATCACATCATAACAGACATCATCTACCACATGTACAGAGCCGCTGTACACATCCATAACGATATTGTATCCATTATTACGGTACTGATGAATCATATCTGGTACCCCTTTCTTGTTTTTCATATTCTATATCGGAAAATTCCTGTTATTTCTCTGATTGTCTGAAATCTCATGCTGTCAGATAATTCCATGAACAGCAAGAAACAGCGACCCTAAAGACCGCTGTCCCGAGTATCCATATGATTTTAAATTATTTGTTCTGTTCGCAAGTCTGATTTCCTACTGTGCAGGATGTCTTACATGCTGACTGGCATGATGTCTGACATTCGCCACATCCACTTTTTTTCAGGTTGCTGTTCATAGGTTTATTCAATGATTTTACATGTTTCATGTTCATGTCCCTCCTTACTATTGCTTAACTTATATTATTATAACATTTCAACATAGGTTTCGCAATCCTTTTCTTAGGATATCATTCCGCCGGCCATGCCGCCTCCCGCACACAACGCAAATGTCACCAATATCTCTGTACTGCTTCCATGAAATGTGCGGTAGATTCCGACTGTGACAAGCAAAAGTAACGCAAAATACAATATTCCCAGAACAATTCCCCACAGGAACCGCCTGACTTTTGCAAGTTTTCCCACCACAAGTCCGCCGGTAAATGTCGAGATCAGATAGACTGCCGTCACTCCTGCCGTCACCGCGCCTTCATTTAATTCGAATTTATAAAGAGCCAGCGCCAGTATTATCAGAAGAATACCTGTCACTACATATGCCGCAAGAAGAGCTTTCACCATCCACATGATCCATACTTCATTTTGTTCTTTTTTTCTCATCTGCTCCCTCCTCATCTATCACAGATTATGAAGAGAGACTCTCATTTATGCTTCTGTTCTGTCCATAATTGTTCTATTGTTCCATCTGTTTTCCCAGAACCTTCGCTGTATATTCCGCAAGGCAGATTTCTCTTTCTTCAAACAGGTCTTTCTGATCCATGTTCAGCAGGAGTACCGCCCCGATCACATCCCCCGCACACAGGATCGGACTGATCACCTCCTGACTGTAAGGTTCTGTTTTGCTCACCACCGGCACATATTTTTTTTCTCCTGCTTTTGCATTCTGCGTCTTTCTTTCCTTCAGAAACTCTCCGAGTTCCCTTGTTATATCTTCATCCTGCAGCTCTTTCTTCCCGTTTCCTGCCGCTGCGACCACCTGATCCATATCACAGATTCCTGCCAGACATCCCAGCATCTGCGACAGACTTTCTGCATACTGTTTGGCGAATGCCGATAATTCTCCGATCGGAGAATATTTCTTCAGGATAATCTCTCCTTCCTTGTCCGTGAATATCTCCAGTGGGTCGCCTTCCCTGATCCTCAGTGTTCTTCTGATTTCTTTTGGAACGACTACACGTCCCAGATCATCGATTCTTCTTACGATTCCTGTTGCTTTCATAGCATTTATCTTCCTCCTGTTTTTTTCTGTTTTTTCCATATTTTCTAACATATGGTTAGTATGCTGAGAAAAAGATGGAATTATTCATTCTGATATTAGACTGGATATTTTTTCAATAGTTTTGTATAATAGTTGGAAGAAAATATTAGGAGGAATGAATCATGAGTAAAATTGATGAAGTACGTGCTGATATGGTCAAAGCCATGAAAGCAAAAGACAAAGACACAAAGGAAACTTTATCCATGCTGCTTGCAGCTCTTAAGAATAAAGCAATCGACAAACGTGCGGATCTGACACCGGAAGAAGAGACACAGGTTATCTTAAAAGAGATCAAGCAGACAAAAGAGACACTCGATATGACTCCTGCAGACCGTACAGAGATCATCGAAGAATGCAATAAGCGTCTTGCAGTTCTGGAACAGTATGCTCCTAAGATGATGGATGAAGCAGAGATCAAAGAAGTTGTTGCTTCTGTTCTTGCAGAAATGGGACTGGATGCTCCTACTGCAAAGGATAAAGGAAAGATCATGAAGAACCTGATGCCTAAAGTAAAAGGCAAGGCAGACGGAAAGCTCGTTAACGAGATCGTATCTGCTTTTATGAATTAAGACAGTACCATTATTAATGGGCGGCACCCGGTTGGATGCTGCCCATTCTTCTTATCTCTATTCGTCTTAGTTACCCGAAGCACTGTCTGTACTTGTTCCGGTTGTACTTGTATCTTTGGCTTTTACGCTCAATTTCGTGAAATCAATCTTATTCCATGTTCCTTTGTGAACAGTGATTTTTTCCTCTTTCTTCCATTTCTTTAATACTTTTTTATAGTATTTATCCTGTTTCTCTGTGAGCAGGGACTGTTTCTTGGTCTCTGTGGCTGCTTCATCATTGAGGCTTGTAACTTTTGCCACATAGCATGCGGTATCGCTTTCAACCACACCCGTAAGCTCACCTTCTCCCAATTTGTCTGCTGCTTTTACAACTTCTTTAGACGGACTTACAGAATCCGAATCAAACGTTGCATCTTTTGCTTCGGTTCCCTGTTCGGTTGCATAGGATGCAAAATCTTCCGCCGTCTTTGCTCCCTCTGCAAATGCCGCAGCTTTTTCCTTTACCTGCTTCTTCTCATCATCGGATACAGTCGTATCTGATGAATCGGACGAATCTGATGATGTAGTATAATCAAACTCCACATACTGCATATGCTTCTGTACTGCTTCTTCATCTGTTACATTCACATTTGCTTCCGCTACGATTGCCGAACGCATCTTCTGCTCGATCACCATCAATGTCATGACACGTTTTACATTCTCTTCGGAACCAGATACCTTGTCTTTTTTCTTCTGGGAGTTGGCCTTGTCAAATTCTTCAGCCGCATCATTGATTGCTCTTTTATCTGCTTTTGTAAGCTTTACGTCATAATCCTTCATATGCTTTTCCAGAAGTGCCATATTCTTCAGATCATCCAGCAAAGTTTCTTTGATCGATTCTTCATAGGTCTTGCCGTCTGACGCATTTTTCGTCCACATATCATCTCCGCCGAAATAACTCGCAAAGTATGTTTCGTACTGAGCCTGTGTATATCTTGCATAGAAATTCGCAACACCTGCCGTGATCTCTTCATCTCCTGCTTTTACGACCACCGCATCATCCTTAAGCGATCCACATCCGGTAAGTGATGCTGCCATAATTCCTGCCAGCGCTAATATTAATGCTCTTTTTTTCATTTATCCTAACCTGCCTTTATTTGCTTAATGGGTCAATTATACCGCTTTTTTCTCCGCCTATCAATCCTTTCAACCCATTTAACACATTTTTCGTAATTTCCAGTGCATCTGTCTGCTTCTCTTTCAGATTTCTTCTCTTCTTCTCATAGATAAAACACGGCTGGGCTCCATCTGCTTTGAATGTCAGTTCTCCACGGAAATCTTCGATCAGCTTCGGAATCCGTTCCGGATGTACCTTCGCTTTTTCATACATGATAAATGTGTAAACCTCTCCCTTTTGTTCGACAGCCGTTACATACAACTGATGTGCCTGTGCTTTCAATGCGGCAACTTCCAGAAGTTTCTCCACCTTCTTCGGAATATCTCCAAACCGGTCTGTCAGTTCTTCTGCCATATCTTCCATTTCTTCCCGGCTCTCAATAGCAGCGATTCGTTTATAGACATCCAGTTTCTGGTATTCATTCGGAATATAAGATGCCGGAATAAATGCATCCACATTCAGATCCATCGTAGTTGTGAAGGTCTCCTCTTCTTCCATCTCACCTTTCAGATGCTTCACCGCTTCGTTCAACATCTTACAGTAAAGGTCATATCCGACCGCCTCCATATGACCATGCTGCTCCGCACCCAAAAGATTTCCCGCTCCACGGATTTCCAGGTCACGCATCGCAATCTTGAATCCTGAGCCAAGGTCCGTGAATTCACGGATAGCAGCCAGCCTCTTTTCTGCCACTTCTCTTAACATCTTATCTCTCCGGTAGAGAAGGAATGCATATGCCATGCGGTTGGAACGTCCGACACGTCCGCGCAGCTGGTAAAGCTGTGAAAGTCCAAGCCGGTCTGCATCATGAATGATCATCGTATTTGCATTTGAGATATCCAGTCCGGTCTCTATGATCGTTGTGGATACCAACACATCGATCTCTCCGTTGATAAAGTCGTACATGATCCTCTCCAGTTCATGCTCCCGCATCTGTCCGTGCGCATAGGCAACCGACAGATCCGGCACCAGCTTCTGCACATGTCCTGCTACCTCATCGATATCTTCCACACGGTTATAGACATAGTATACCTGCCCCTGTCTTGCGCATTCCCGTTCGATTGCTTCACGTACCATCTCGTCATTATATTCCATAACATATGTCTGGATCGGCATACGGTCATTCGGTGCTTCCTCCAATACACTCATATCGCGAATACCGATCAGGCTCATATGAAGTGTTCTCGGGATTGGAGTCGCTGTAAGTGTCAATACATCTACATTTTCCTTCAATTTCTTGATTTTTTCTTTGTGCTGAACACCGAACCGCTGTTCTTCATCGATGATCAGGAGCCCCAGATCTTTGAATTTCAAGTCTTCACTCAGTACCCGATGTGTTCCGATAATGATATCTACCAGTCCCTTTTTCGCATCCTCGACCGTCTTTTTCTGCTGTGCCGGTGTACGGAATCTGCACATCAGGTCAATCCGCACCGGAAACTCTTTCATACGCTGTACGAATGTCCGGTAATGCTGCTGTGCAAGAATCGTTGTCGGAACCAGATAGACTACCTGCTTACTCTCCTGTACAGCTTTGAATGCCGCACGGATTGCAACCTCCGTCTTACCAAATCCAACATCCCCACAGATCAGACGATCCATGATCTTATGACTTTCCATATCTTTTTTTACAGCCTCGATCGCCATCATCTGATCTTCCGTCTCTTCAAACGGAAACATCTCTTCAAATTCTCTCTGCCATACTGTATCTTCTCCGTAGACATAACCATCCTGCTCCTGTCTTGCCGCATACAGCTTCACCAGATCTCTTGCAATCTCTTTTACGGCACCGCGCACCCTGGTCTTGGTCCGATTCCACTCCTGGGTTCCCAGCTTATTCAGCTTTGGTTTCTTTGCATCGGCACTGGCATATTTCTGTATCAGATCCAGCTGTGTTGCCGGAATATAAAGATTCCCGCCCTGTGCATACGAGATTTTCATATAATCTTTTGAAATCTTGTCTACAACGATCTTTTCAATTCCCTGATAGACGCCTACACCATGATTCTCATGAACAACATAATCTCCCGGCTTCAGTTCCGAAAAACTCTGGATCTTGCGTCCTTCATAAGTCTTTCTTTTTTTCTTCTTTTTTCTTTTTCCGAAAATGTCCGACTCTGCGATCACAGTGAATTTAAGCATTGGATATTCATACCCTTCCGCAATGTATCCATATGCCGTCATAATTTCTCCAGGCTTTACTTCGCGGTCCAATTCTTCACCGTAATAACTGCTTAGATTATAATCTCTTAAATCTTCCGCCAGCCTCTTTGCACGGGTTCTCGATCCTGACAGCAGGACTACCCTGTATCCGTTTCTTTTCAGTCTCTTAAGATCCTGTGTCAGCATCTCAAAACTGTTATTGTACGGATTCACACTCTTAGCCTGGATTTCATAAGATTCTCTTACTTCCAATCCCCTGCACTTCATCTCTAACGCAAAAAAGCCGATACTGCTGTAAGTATTGATCTTCTTCAGGATATCTGCAACCGGAAATATCTTTGCCTCTTCCTCTTCCAGTTCATACCCGTTCTCCAGACGCTTTTTCTGCGCTTCCAAAAACTCTTCTTCAATATTCTGTCCGCGCTCCACAAGACGCACCGGTTCATCCAGAAAAAGAATGGTATCTTCTTTCGAAAAATAATCCAGGAACGATACTCCCTTCTCTTCTCCCTGCGGAAATTCCACCGCCGGATAGATGGTAATTTCTGTCATATTCTCAATGGACCGCTGACTCTCCACGTCAAAAGTCCGGATAGAATCCACCTCATCTCCCCAAAATTCAATCCTTACCGGAAACTCCTCCGTCAGTGGATAGATATCCAGTATTCCTCCCCGCACTGCAAACTGCCCCGGGCCTTCTACCTGTACTTCCCTGTCATACCCTACATCAGAAAGTCTCTCTGCCATCTCGTCCAGTTTAAGGACACTGTCGTTTTGTATCTTCAGTACTTTTTCTTCAATACTCTCTTTTGGTGCGAGGTGATCCATGAACCCATCCAGACTTGTCACAATCGTCACAGGTGTTCCGGAAAGCACTGCCTGGATTCCTTCCATTCTCTGCTTCACCAGCTCTTTACTACGGATATCTGCTTTATAGAACAGAAAATCCTTTGCCGGATACAGATAAGTATTGTTGTCCAGGAATCGGTATTCTTCATATATCTGTTTTGCTTTTGTCTCACTGGAACAGGCGATGACCTTGTATTTACAGCCATCGCCAATTGCATACATCATATGAGATTTCTGGGAATTCACACATCCGCATACACGGATCATTCCTGCATCTTTTTTCTTATTTTTACAGAGTTCTTCAAACTCTGCAAGTTCTTTTAACGGTCCGATTAAGCCCTGCATCTTTTTATGCCTCCTTAGGCTTTACTTTCCTGTTATACTGGTTCATGGCAGCCTCGATCTCTCCATTTAAGATCATTCCCACCGCATGGTCTGCGCGGTCATATCCCTCTTCCATCAATTCACGATCTTCTTTCGAAAAATGTCCCAGTACATAATCCGCCAGGTCGTATTTCTTTGGCTTCTCCCCAACGCCGATCTTGATTCTCGGAAACACATCGGTTCCAAGGTTGGCAATAATATTTTTTATTCCATTATGCCCTCCGGCGCTTCCTTTCTTACGGATTCTCAACTGCCCTACATCCAGACTGATATCATCATAGATCACAAGAAGTTCGTGTTCTTCATCAATCTTATAATAATTGACCAGTTCTCTTAAGCTTTCCCCGCTCAGATTCATATACGTCTGCGGTTTTACCAGAAGCACCTTCTGTCCCCCGATCATTCCTTTGCCGATCAGTGCTCTTCCTTTTCTTCCGTCTACAGAAATATTATATCTGTCTGCCAACATATCTATGACATCAAACCCTACATTGTGTCTGGTTCCTTCATACTGAAGTGTAGGATTTCCAAGTCCTGCAATAATAAACATAATTTTTCACCTTCCATTTCTTTTATCATTCTACAAGAACCTTTTCCATTTGTCACGGAAAAATTAAACGAATAATTCTTCCACATTTTTCATACATTATAGAAAATGAAACAATCTTTGAAACCAATTACCAGGAGGTCTCACTATGAGTTCCAAAACAAAAATTGTTGTACTTCACATGAAAGAAATCATCTATACCGTTATTTTCGCAGTATTGGCCATTATTCTGATCCTGCTTTTGATATTCATGTTCCGCCCGGAACATCGCTCCGCCTCAAAAGATAACCGGATCTATACTCCGGGAATCTACACCTCAGATATCACTCTGAACAATACTGCGCTGGAAGTTGAGGTGACTGTAGATGAATCCCATATCAATTCCATCCGTTTCACCAATCTGAACGAATCTATCACAACCATGTATCCGTTCATCGAACCTGCGATCGAAGATATTGCCGAACAGGTCTACAAAAAACAGTCACTCGACAATATCCAGTATTCATCTGACACTCCTTACACTTCCCAGCTGATTGTCCAGGCCATTGAAACTGCATTGAAAAAAGCCGGAACTACAAAGTAGTTGCGGCTTTTTCTTACATCTGACAGTGGCCTGTGCGATGCCACCCGGCAGGTACTTTCGTCTTTTTGCTTTTATCCTTCAACGATAAGATAACGACCATCCGATAGCGCAAATACTTCTGATGCATCTTCAATCTCTTCGTCAGACATTCCACTGACATCCATTCCTTCCTGATCAAGGAATTCCCTGACTTCTCCGATATTATCTACGATAGAAGCCATACAGTCCTCCAGAAAAGCCTCTGCCTCTTCCAAAGTCTCTGCAACCGGTTCATCAAACAGCTGTCCCTGATTCAAAATAAACGTCTGCAGACATTCTTCATCATACTCGTACATACATCTCAACCTCCCTTATCGTAATATTACACAAACTGCAACAGTTCATCCGGTCTGTCGATCAGATCATCTACTCCCGCAGTTTCTAACGTTTTTCTGTCCCGGAATCCCCACAACACACCTATCGTCTTAAGGCCTGCATTCCTTCCGGTTGCCGCATCAACTTCTGAATCTCCGATATACAGGCATTCTTCTTTTGATACGTGCATCTGTTCCATAAGATACCATACTCCGTCCGGCTCCGGTTTCCTTCGGATACCTTCTTTTTGTCCCTGTGCATAATCAAACAATTCTTCTCCAAAGATTGCTTTCACAACTTTTACTGTCTGACGGTCCGGCTTATTGGAAAGGACTGCCAGTTGAATTCCTTTATCTTTCAATGCTTTCAACATCTCCGGGATTCCTTCATAAGGTGTTACATGATATGTACAATTCCGGTCAAATATACGTCCGTATATTTCCATCCCCTCTTCAATCCTTGAAGCATCTGTGTCTCCGGCTGCTTTCAGTGACTTTTCTATTAATACCCTGGCTCCATTCCCGACGAACAATCTGCACTGATCTTTTGTGATCTTGGAAAGTCCCATCTCCTCAAGTGTCAGATTTACGGAATATGTCATAGATTCCAATGTATTTGTTAATGTTCCATCCAGATCAAATATACAAGCTTTCATTATACAAATTCCTCCTGCAAATATCATAGTATGAGACCGTCAAAAATGCAATACCAAAAATACGCCAGCCCTTAGATAAGGTACTGGCGCATAGTTTTCAACGCATTCTTCTCCAGCCTGCTGACTTGAGCCTGGGATATCCGTATCTCCTTTGCAACTTCCATCTGCGTTCTTCCCTGAAAGAACCGGAGCTTGATAATATAACGTTCCCGTTCATCAAGATGCTTCATTGCTTCCTCCAGTGACAGGTCTTCCACCCATTTTTCTTCTTTATTCGTCTGATCACTCAATTGATCCATCACATACAATGCATCTCCACCATCATTATAGACCGGTTCCTGCAGACTCATCGGTATCTGGATTGCATCCAAAGCAAACATAATATCCTCTTTGGATATGCCAATTTCTGTCGCAATTTCCTGCACCGTCGGTTCTTTCTGGTTCTTCTTTCTGTAACTTTCCCTTGCATAGATTGCTTTATATGCCGTATCTCTGAGTGACCGGCTGACACGAATGGAATTGTTATCTCTCATGTACCTTCTGATTTCTCCAATGATCATTGGTACTGCATAGGTGGAAAATTTTACCTCTAATTCTGTGTTAAAATTATTAACCGCCTTAATCAGTCCGATACACCCAATCTGGAACAGATCATCCGGGTTCTCCCCACTTGCCCCAAATCGTCTTATCACGCTCAGGACAAGTCGTAAATTTCCTTTAATGTACTCTTCTTTCGCTTCCCGGTCTCCTTCTTTGATGCGTACAAACAAAGCTTCCTTCTCCTCTTCATTCAGGATAGGAAGCTTTGCCGTATTCACACCACATATTTCTACCTTTCCCTGTGCCATTACAGACCTCCTGTCAGAATCTCATCCATCAGTTTCTATTAAGATGATGCTCCTTATCGCACAGGCTTATGCGGTTTCTTATCAAATAAAAAAAATTTTACTCCTTGACATCTGGCAGATTCTGCGTTATCTATCCCACTTATCTGCCAGATTCTGAATCTGGGTCTCGAACTTGGCCATATCTTTATTCGCCAGGCCTTCATTCTTATACACAACGTTCAGCAAACGCTTTGCAGCTGCCACCAGACGATTAAATGCGGATGCACTCTTAAGCTTACTCGGTTTCTCATCTGATTTTTTCGGAATCTTCTGTCCGATCGTTATAATCTCATTTGCTGCAAGATCTACCGTTCCACCTGAATATGGTGCGAATGCCGGACAACCGAATGTATCTTCTACCAATTTTGCAAAATGATCTGTCACTGTATCTTCCCCATGCACAACCATTACGCGGTCCGGTATTTTTTCAAATCCCCTGATCCAGTCCAAAAGACCATTCATATCTGCATGTCCGCTGATTCCTTTCAATACCTCGATCCTGGCATTGACCGTGATATTCTCTCCAAACAGCTTTACACTCTCTGCACCCTCAATCAGTTTTCTTCCAAGCGTTCCGACTGCCTGATATCCCACAAAACAGATCGTGCATTCCGGACGCCACAGATTGTGTTTCAAATGATGCCGGATCCGTCCTGCTTCGCACATACCGGATGCAGACAGGATAACTTTCGGTTTTGTATCAAAGTTGATCTGTCTGGACTCGTCACTGGTAATCGTCGTCTTCAGACCCCGGAACAGCAGAGGATTGATCCCCTGATTTACCAATTCCATTGCTTCCTCATCAAAACATCCTTTGACATTTTTATTAAACACATTTGTCGCTTCGATTGCAAGCGGACTGTCCACATATACTTCAAATCCCGGAAATTCCGGAAGCAGATTCTTTTCTTTGATCTCACGGATAAAGTACAAAATCTCCTGCGTACGTCCAACCGCAAAAGAAGGAATCACCACATTGCCGCCTTTTTGGAATGTCTCTCTCAAAATCCTTGTAAACTCTCCCACATAATCTGGAATATCCTCACCATGTGTACGGTCTCCGTATGTAGATTCGATCACCAGATAGTCTGCCTCTTTTACTAACTGGGGATCTTTAATGATCGGCTGATTGACATTTCCCACATCTCCGGAAAATACAACCTTCTTTGAGACATCTCCTTCGGTTATCCATACTTCAATGCTTGCCGATCCAAGCAGATGCCCCACATCATTGAATCTTACTTCAATTCCGTCACACAACGTAATCTTCTGTCCGTAATCTACCGGTGCCAGAAGCTTCGTTGCGGCATCTGCGTCTGCAACCGTATAAATTGGTTCGTATTCCGGTTCTCCGCTTCTTCTTGCCTTCCTGTTTCTCCATTCCGCTTCAAATTCCTGAATATGTGCGCTGTCACGAAGCATAATATCACAAAGATCTGCCGTTGCAAATGTGGTAATGATCTCCCCGGAAAATCCTTTTTTCACCAGAAGCGGAATATTTCCGGAATGATCAATATGTGCATGTGTCAGAAGAATGTAATCTACATCTCCCGGTGCAACCGGAAGTTCCTGATTCTCGTAAAGATCCGGTCCCTGCTCCATTCCACAGTCAATCAAGATATTCTTTCCGCATGCTTCAAGAAGATGACAGCTTCCAGTCACTTCATGGGCTGCTCCAAAAAAACTAAGCCTCATATGACCAACCCCTTTTTCTTTTTATTGTAGCACATTTTCAGGAATACTTCACCATTTCCCGGCGCAATCTTTGCATAATCTTTTTCTCTAATCTGGATATGTAAGACTGGGAAATACCAAGCATATCTGCCACCTCTTTCTGTGTCTTTTCTTCTCCGTCGGCTGTCCCCAGACCGAACCTCATCCGGATGATCATCTGTTCCCTTCCTGACAGGCGGCTGATTGCTTTGATCAGTACTTTCTTCTCTGCATCATTTTCCAGATCCTTATAGACAGCATCTTCCTCTGTTCCCAAAATGTCCGACAACAGCAGTTCATTTCCATCCCAGTCGACGTTTAAAGGCTCATCAATCGACACTTCCATCTTGGTCTTACTATTTCTCCTCAGATACATCAGAATCTCATTTTCAATACATCTGGATGCATACGTTGCAAGTTTGATATTCTTATCTGGATCAAACGTATTAATTGCTTTTATCAACCCAATTGTACCTATAGAAATCAAATCCTCAACTCCTACTCCGGTATTATCAAATTTCTTTGCAATATACACAACCAGACGAAGATTGTGTTCAATCAGCATTTTTCTTGCCTGTTCATCATTCTCTGTCCCCAGTCCCCGTATTGCTTTTCTTTCTTCCTCTGTTTCCAATGGTGCCGGAAGAATATCTGATCCTCCTATATAATGAATGTCTTTTTTGTCCGAAAAAAAGAGAGACCGGAAATCCGGAATAACTTTCAATTTAAACTGATGTGGAACTGCCACTTTTATCACCATTTTTCTTTCCTCCTGTCAATATATCTGGATTGATAATCATCTGATAATTTTCTGAACCTAATTCTTCTTCACTTACTGCCACTAATGGATGTTCCACATTTATCTTGTTTCCATCCCGTATGATCTGCATCTTATCCAGCCGGAACGCCGGCATCACACCCTCTTTTTTCCCGATGGAATGATAAGAAATATATCTGAATCGTTCCGGTTTCTTTTCCTCTGTCAGTCTTCTTACAGATGCTCTGTCTATAATACTGACAGGATCATTACTGATCGTATCACTCAATGTATTCCCTGTATCTATCAGTCCTCTCAGTCTGTCATTTTTTTCTCCAAAAAACACTTCGACTTCACAGTAACGATTTCCTTTCTCTGAAAAGAATAAAATGATTTTCCAGATTACCGACACGAGGTAGTAACTGATTACAGCCAGTAAAAAGAACATACTTCCCCGCCTTATATACTGTTGAACGAACTGGAACACACCTCCCAGCAGAAATGACTCTATATACAAGAGCACCCATCCTCTGAACAATTCCCGGCCCCATTTTATTCCAAGGCCGGCCTTCATCATTACTACATTAATGACTCCATGAAATACTACAAATCTTAATACCGGTGTTTTCCTGAATATGACAATTGCAATACATGTCATCGCGGCTCCAGTTGCCGCTCCTGCAAAAACCCTTCCATACCCCGCCGGACAGGCAAGTAATTTCTTCAGAAGGATCAAAAGAATCGCATCCATTGTAAAATTCACCATAAAAAACACATCTACATATAATTCATAGTACACATCAGGCCTTCTTTCTCTTTCCGTGCACAGAAATAAATTTGTTGTTTTAAACAAGTAACATTATATAAATTTTTTCAAAAGGATTTTGTCAGATACTGTATGTGATTCCGTTTTTCGTTCGACAGCTCTCGTAACCCTGCGAACATATTAGTAAAACTAAGATACACAAAAAAAGACCGTATACAAGTCAGCTCACGCCAACCTGTGTACGATCTTTCTTATAGAAATGTATGTAAGAGAAACTGCCTGCGGCATATTCTCTGTATTCTAAGTAGTACTATTCTTTATGTGATTATTTTTTAAAGAAATCAGGAATTTTAATTGACTGTTCTTTCACCTTGCTTGTAGGTGTTCTAGGTGTATCCAGTGTAGGAGTGGTTCCACCCATTGGACGTCTTGTTGCAGTTCCCGTTGTCTCTCTCTGTGTTGTTGTTCCGAAATCAAGTCTTGGTGATACCGGACGTTCTGCCTGCGGTGTACGTACTGCCTGCTGCTGTCCATACATTGCACTGCTCTGACGTACTGGTCTCTCATATGCAGATGCATGTCCTTGCTGACCATGTGGCATCGCAGATGTTCTTCCTTGATTTTCCAGTCTTGATTTTAATTTTGAAGCACTTCCGCCAACATTATGAAGTCCTGTAGCAATTACAGTAATTGTAGCTTCGTCTGCTCTGGAATCATCATACATTGCACCAAAAATGATGTTCGCATCTTCTCCGGCAAGTTCCTGTACATATTCTGCTGCATCGGATGCATCCATAAGTGTGATATCACCGGATACATTGATGATGACATGAGATGCTCCGGCAATAGTCGTCTCCAGAAGCGGACTGGCAACAGCCTGTTTTACAGCTTCCAGTGCTTTATCATCACCACGTCCCTGACCGATACCAATGTGGGCAATTCCCTTATCTGTCATAACTGTCTGTACATCTGCAAAGTCAAGGTTAATCAGTGAAGGTACATTGATCAGATCTGTGATTCCCTGAATACCCTGCTGTAACACTTCGTCAGCTTTCTTCAAAGCTTCCGGCATTGTTGTACGTCTGTCTACAACTTCCAGCAGTTTATCATTCGGGATTACGATCAGTGTATCTACACTTTCTTTTAATTTTTCAATTCCTGCAAGGGCATTGTTCATACGTGTCTTTGACTCAAAACGGAAAGGCTTTGTTACAACACCAACTGTTAATGCTCCCTGTTCTTTTGCAATGCGGGCAACAACCGGTGTAGCACCTGTTCCTGTTCCGCCGCCCATACCACAAGTTACAAATACCATGTCAGCACCTTTCAGTGCTGCTGATACTTCTTCTGCACTTTCTTCTGCAGCTTTCTCACCAATCTCTGGTCTTGCACCAGCTCCCAGACCTTTTGTGATCTTATCACCGATCTGCATCAATGTCGGAGCTTTACACAGCTGAAGTGCCTGTTTATCTGTATTGATCGCTATAAATTCAACACCGGCAATCTGCTCATCAATCATTCGGTTTACTGCGTTATTACCGCCTCCACCGACTCCAACAACAATTATTTTTGCCGCTGCTTCTGATTCATTTGTTTTAATTTCTAGCAAGGGTTTCTCCTCCTTTGTTATCCTTATTATATATTATACATCCCATTGATAGAGCAAGTGAGATGAACTCAGTTTGCTATATATAGTATATAATATAGACTTTCGTGTAAAATATCAATAGAATTTCTCTAATTTTTCTAATTTTCTTGTGAAATTTCTTTCATCTCAAAAGTAATCGTAGTGTTATTCTCTGAATAGGTCTCCAAATGCAGGATTCCCTCTTTATCACCAAGCTTTTTTAAGATCGGCTTGATCTGAGCAATCTGTTCACCAGATACCTGGCTTCCCAGACAGGCACTTACATTTCCAAATTTCATATAGATCTGCTGCTGTTTTACCGTCACATTTTCCGGATATATCCCATATTTCTGACTTTCTGCACATGCTTCCAGTATTTCATTAAATTTTGTCTGATTTGATGTTCGGATCTGCTTATACAGTTTGCCTGATTTTATCTTCACTCCCTCTACAACCGGTATCTGCGCATCTTTTACTGAAGATTGTTTTACCACAAGTCCACTCTGATCAAAATAACTATAGGTTGTTCCGGTTTTCACGCACCCGGTAATTGCCTTTTCTTTTACCGTAATCTGCAGTGTCCACGGATTTTTCATTCTGACTTTTAAAGAATCCAGACATTTCGGTACGGTTCCTTTTCCCATAGAATATTTTGCAACTACATATAAAGAATTATCCGACAGCTTATCATTCTGCACGCAATTCACAATCTCCTGACTGTCACAGTACTCATTTCCGCTTACTTCTATTTCTTGAATATAGAACAGCAAAATACCTCCGATAATGATGATCGCTGCTGCCAGCAGCAGAACGATCACTGCATATACATGATGCTTTTTTCCATTCTTCTTGTTCCCTTGTTTTTTCTTTGGCCTCTGGTTTCCCATATATGATTCAAACTTCCTTTCATCCACATGTATATTATTTTACCAAACATGACACATTCAACACAAGCCCCATTTCAAAAAGCAGGAACATAACCGAAGTTCCTCCATAACTGATGAATGGCAATGTAATTCCCGTATTCGGTATGGTATTTGTCACAACCGCAATATTAAGAATTACCTGTATCATCATGTGTGCCATTGCGCCGGATGCGATCAAAGCTCCCTCCAGATCGGGTGCATGAGATGCAATAATAAAAAAACGCCATATCAGGATGAAAAATAATAACATTACAAATACTGCCCCGATCAATCCCATTTCCTCACAGATAATAGAAAATATCATATCATTCTGCGCTTCCGGTACAAATCCAAGTTTCTGGATACTGCTTCCAAGTCCCCTGCCAAACAATCCTCCTGATCCGATTGCATACAGTCCCTGAAGTGTCTGATAGCCTTTCTCATATTTTTCCGGATGCTGCCAGATCTGCAGCCGTTCAAGCCGGTAACTTTCCATAGCAAGAAATATCCCCATAAATGCACACCCCAGACACACCATCCACGCAAATTGCCCATACTTCGGACTTGCGACAAATACCAGGATGACTGCTATTCCCAGAATAATAACCGCTGTGCTCAAATTGCTCGCCCCAACCAGACCTACAATTGGCAGCACACTGATAACAATCTTGCAGACTGTTGAAAATTTCCACATTTTTTCTGCATTTCTTAGTATGATATATGTCAGGAACAGAATCACCGCAACCTTTGCAAATTCCGATGGCTGAAAAGAAAATGGTCCAAAAGACAACCATCTTTTGGACCCATTGTATTCTTCTCCGAACAACATTACCAGTACTCCGAGTAAAATAGATAACAGATATCCCGGAACTGCCCACTTTTTCCAGATATGATAGTCTATATTTGCTATACACCACATACCCATAATCCCGAGAAGCGTTGCAAATACCTGTTTTTTCAGATAATAAAACGTATCCTGGAATTTTATCTCTCCATTATATGCACTTGTGCTGTAGAGAATCACAAGACCAGTTACGATAATGATTGCCAGTACTAATATCAGAACTCTGTCACATTTTTTCTGTTCCGTTTGTTCTGACTGCCACGAATACTTCAACCCGTTCACTCCTTATAAGGAATTTACAATCTCTTTGAACTTCTCTCCGCGTACTTCGTAACTTGGGAACATATCCCAGCTTGCACATGCCGGTGAAAGCAGAACCGCTTCTCCCTCTTTTGCAATCTTCGCTGCCGTGAGCACTGCTTCTTCAAATGAATCTACAAACATATAATCAGTAAATCCGCACTTTTCAGCATCAGCAGCAATTTTTTCTCTGGTATCCCCAAGAAGAATCAGTTTTTTTACTTTTCCGTCAAAACTTTCTATCCACTCTGTATATTCAGAGCCTTTATCATATCCGCCGCCAATCAGAACAGTCGGACGCTTCATTGCCTGGATTCCTTTGATCGCAGCATCTGGATTGGTTCCTTTTGAATCGTTATAATATGTAACTCCATTCTTCTCTGTTACATATTCAATACGATGCTCCACACCACCAAACGCTTTCACACTTTCACGGATCACTCCTACAGGAACTCCGTAAACTGCTGCCATCGCACATGCCGCCATAACATTCTCGTGATTGTGTGTTCCAAGAATCTGCAGTTCATCTACATGGCAGATCGTCTCTTTTACACCTTCATAATTGTAGATGATATTTCCCTCTTCCAGATATATTCCCTCTTCCAGTTTACGCTGACTGCTGAAATATAGAACTCTGGCTTTTACTTCATTGCCAAATTCCCTTGTCAGTTTGTCTTCATAATTCAGGATACAGTAGTCTTCTTCTGTCTGATTCTTTGCAATATTCTTCTTTGCATTCACATACGCTTCCATCGTATGATGCCGGTTCAGATGATCCGGTGTAAAATTAAGAATTGCACTGACCCTCGGACGGAATTCAACAATACTTTCCAACTGGAAACTGCTCATCTCCGCAACCGTGATCGAATTCTCTGTCATATCTTCTACTGCAGTTGTGTACGGTGTTCCAATGTTTCCAACAACAAATACATCATCCTGATAATTCTTCATAATCTCACCAAGAAGTGTAGTTGTAGTCGTCTTGCCGTTCGTTCCTGTAATAGCAAGAACATCACCTTTTCCAAACTGATAAGCAAGCTCCACCTCTCCGATAACCGTAATTCCCTGCTTACGCATCTTTTCGATCACCGGAAGGTCTGTCGGAACTCCCGGACTTAATACAGTCATATCAAGTTCTGCAAGGATTTCTTCAGGAAACTCACCGATTATGATCTTTGCGTTGCTGTCTGCACCAGACTGCTGTCTTACTTTTTCTTCCATAAGCTTCTTATTTCCATCATACAGTACGACTTCCGCTCCCTGTCTTTCCAGAATCTTTCCAGCTCCGATTCCACTGATCCCAAGACCAAATACAAGTACTTTTTTTCCTTTTACTTCCATGTTATCCTCCTACATAGCCATCAGTGCGATCAGGCATAAAATTGCTGTGATAATCGAAAATACTGCAACAACTCTTGTCTCTGACCATCCGCACAGTTCAAAATGATGATGTATCGGCGCCATCTTAAAGATTCTTTTACCGCCGGTCTTTTTAAAATATGTTACCTGGATCATAACGGATAATACTTCTACCAGATAGATAAATCCAACAATGATGATGAAAATCGGCATCTGGAGCATATATGCTGCGGATGCTACAAATCCTCCCAGCGCCAGGGAACCCGTATCCCCCATAAACACACTTGCCGGATATACATTAAACAGCAGAAATCCAAGGAGTGCTCCCACCACCGCACAGGTAATCGGCTCAATTCCGCTTTTTGTTCCAATTGCGACAACCGTAAAGAATGTTGCAACCAAAACCGTAACACTGGATGCCAGGCCGTCCAGTCCATCTGTAAAATTCACACCATTTACGGTTCCGATCACTACAAAGAACATCAATGGAATTGCCAGCCATCCAATGTTCAGATATCTTCCCCCACTAAAAGGAATCAGCATTGTAAGTGGAACCCCTGCAAATTTCACCATATAAAATGCAAAGATTGCTGTTACCACGATCTGAAGTGCCATCTTCTGCTTTGGATATAATCCGTCCGAACGTTTCATTACAACTTTCAGATAATCATCCAAAAATCCGATCAGACCAAATCCAAGTGTCAAAAACAGGATCGGAATGATCTTCGGATAACGTCCGATATAAATAACGGAAGTGATCACAACCGCCAACAGGATCATTACGCCTCCCATCGTCGGAGTTCCTGCTTTCTTCAAATGAGACTGCACTCCATCTTCTCTCTCCGTCTGATCCATCTTAAGTCTTCTGAGTACAGGTATCACAAGAGGACCAAGAATCACACTTAACACAAATGAAATCAATACCGGAATAAACACCTTATAATCCATAATCCACCTCTTTAATTCTTTTGTTATTCAGTTAATCTCTAACTTTACCTAGTATACTGCATTTCCAATTGTTTTTCAATGCCAAGATAAGGCAATATATTTTCGAAAATATTACCGATTACCGGAGCTGCGATCGTACCTCCGTAATAAATTCCCTGCGGATCATAGATCACACACATTCCCAGGATCTCCGGATCATCTGCCGGGGCAAATCCCACAAAAGAAGATATGTACTTGTTCGCACTTCTCGGTAATGTCTGGGAGGTCGCCGTCTTGCCTCCGATTCTGTATCCTTCCACATACGCATTCTTTCCGGATCCTTCAGAAACGACACTTTCCAGAAGTATCCTCATAGTCTCAGATGTCTTTTCCGAAACAATATGCTTTTTTTCACTATAGTGAAATTCTTTCGTTACTTTCCCGTCTTCATTCAGGATCTCCGTTCCAAAGTGCGGCGTCACTCTCTTTCCCCCATTGATCAGTGCACTTACTGTCGCTGCAAGCTGGATTGGTGTAATCTGAAACGACTGTCCAAAACTGATCGTAGCCAGTTCTACCTGTCCGATATTTTCCTTTTTATGCATGATCGTCCCTGCTTCTCCCGGGATATCTACCCCCGTCAGATTCATCAGACCAAACTTATGAAAATAATCGCAAAATCTATCGACTCCGATACGAAGTCCCAGTTCTATAAATACCGGATTGCATGAATTCTGTATGCCCTGCACAAAGTTCTCCGTACCATGCCCTCCCACCTTATGACAGCGTATTCTGCGGTCTTCTACCATTTTATATCCGGGACATTGAAACTGATCTGTAAGACGGACTACCCCTTCTTCCAGACCTGCAGATGCTGTAATGATCTTAAATGTGCTCCCCGGCTCATAGGTATCGTTGATACATCCGTTTCTCCACATCTGATTCAGAGCATCCTGCTTCTGCTCATCCGTCATATTTTCATCCGACTCTTCTTCCGTATTCAGCTCAAACGGCCGGTTCAGATTGAATTCCGGAACGTTTACCATCGCATATATTTCCCCGTTCTGAGGATTCATAAGAAGAATTGCCGTTTTTTCCGCCTGCTTTTCCTGCCGCACTTTTTCCGCCATCTGCATAGCATACTTCTGCATATTATAATCCAGACTGATCTTTAATGTATTCCCTGCCACTGGCTCTTTTCTGTCTTCTGCGACACCATCCAGTTCGATTCCTCTTGCATCTGTTGTTGTCAGGATCTTACCGTCAACACCTTTCAGATATTTATCATATTTTACCTCAAGTCCGATGATTCCCTGATTGTCAGCTCCGGTAAACCCCAATACTTTAGAGGCAAGCGCATCATATGGATAAAATCTTTTAAAATCTTCATCTACTTTTACTCCTGCCATCCCCAGATTTCGGATCTTATCTCCCGTTTTTTTATCCACATTTGATTTTATCCTTTCTATGGATGATATCTTTTCCACACGTTTGCGCACCTCACTGCTATTCATTTCAAGAAGTTCCGATAAGTTATCAATGACTGTTTCCGCTTCCCTGATCTGACTATGTATCACAGAAATTGTACATACCGTCCGGTTTGTTGCCAAAACTTTCCCATTCCTGTCAAGGATTTCTCCTCTCGCAGCCTTAATGTCACGTTCCCTCTCATGCAGATCTTCCGCTTTTTTCTGATAATATTCTGCATCAAATACCATAAGATAGGTCAGTCTTCCGATCAAAACAAATATCATCGCAAAGGCTCCGGCGAATACCACCAGTATTTTTCTTTTATGAAATGTTTTGTTTTTCATAATAAAAAATCCTCATAGAAGTTTTTCTTATAATTTATGAAAACTTCTATGAGGTTATGAATTCCATATACTTTTACAGTTATTCCTGTGCTGTCTGTGTTGTTGTCTCTTCTGCGGATGTTTCTATAGTATCAGACGCACCGTCTTTTTTCTCTACTCCAAGATAAGGGAATATATCTGTCATGATCTGTGATGCAAGCTGTGTTGCATAACCACTGTTTGCCTGAACAGCCGAGTTTGGCTCATCAATGACAACATACACCATAACCTGTGGATTTTCCTGTGGTGCATATCCGATGAAAGAAACAAGATATTTTCCATTTCCACGAGGCAGCTTCTCGGCTGTACCGGTCTTACCTCCGACAGCATACCCCTCTACCGCCGCACTCGCACCGGTTCCTTCCTCAACAACTCCCTGCATATAATCCTTAATGATATCACTGGTCTCTTTTGAAATTGTTTTCTTAACCAGCACCGGATCTTTGTTCTCTGTAACATTTCCATTTTCATCCTGAATCTGCTTTACAACATGCGGCTCATAATAATTGCCGCCATTGAGCAGCGAACAGAAAGATGCCGCCATCTGAGTCATTGTAACATTAAAATTCTGCCCAAATGCATTTGTCGCCAGACTGGCCGGATCCATAGTCGCCGGTGTATACAACAGTCCGCTCGTCTCTCCCTCTCCCGGAAGATCGATTCCTGTATATTCTCCGAACCCAAACAATCTTTGATACCTGCAGAATTCTTCTGTTCCGATACTTGCACCGATCTGCATCAGTGCAACGTTGCACGAATTCTCCAAAGCCTGTTTCAACGTCTCCGGCCCGTGTCCTGATCTGTTACTACAGTGAATGTCATGATCTCCCACGTGCAATACACCGCCGCAGACATAATTCTCATTTCCTGTAAGATCTCCAAGTTCAAGACCTGCCGATATGGTAAATGGTTTGAATGTCGATCCCGGTTCATACGTATTGCTGACACAATAATTATTCCAAAGATCATTCAGTATATTCAGCTTTTCTTTATCCGTCATCTTTTTCAGCTGTGCTTTTGTATAATACTTTGTCAGATCTCTTGGATGATTCAGATCATAATTCGGATACGAAGCTTCTGCAAGAATCTCTCCATTCTGAGGATTCATCACGATCACTCCGGTATTCTTACTTCCTTCTCCCTCTGTCTCTTCATCCTTGTGTTCTTCGTTAAATGCAAGTATATGCTGTTCTACAATACTCTGCACCTGAAGATCAATTGTTGATACAACAGTGCTTCCATTATCCGGTTCCTTCACAGTTCTTTCAAATCCAGAACTTTCATCCAGATACCCATACTCCCTGCCATCTGTTCCATTCAGAATGGAATTATATGATGCCTCTATTCCATTACTTCCTACATTTCCATTCGTTGTAAATCCGATTACATCACTTGCCAGTGTTTTATACGGATATTGCCTTGTATAATCTTCCTCCAGCCATACGCCCTGCACATTAGGATTATGCTTCGTATCTGCTGTAATCTTCTCAAATTCCTGCGCCTTTGCATAGCTGACTCCTTTTTTCAGGACAATATACCGGCTGTTCGGATTCTTCTTCACCTGAGTACGGATTGCTTTCTTCTTCAAACTGAAGCACTCTGCCAATACTTTTACTGTCGGATTCATATACTTTTTGTTACTTGTTATCACTTTGGCATCGACTACAACATTATATACTCTCTCACTTGTCGCAAGTTTCGTACCGTTACGGTCTACGATATCTCCACGTTTAAATGGAATCGTACGGTTATTATACTGTTGTTGATCCAGCACGACTTTGGTATATTTTTCTCCTTTCGAAGCATTGATATAAGTAATCCACCCTATCAAGAAAACAAAAGCTAGTATGATTACTCCAAAGAGCATTACTAGCTTTCTCTGCATAAGGCCTGAAATTTTTTTCTTAAAGAAATTTTTCTTCTTTCTTGCCATATTTCCACCTATTTCTTATTCTTGTCTGACTGAGCAAGTACACCATTTTCCGGAATATTTTCATACTGTTTTACATAGTCTGAAGCAGGATTATCATATTCCACGATCTGATCAGCCGCAGCATATGTCATGCCAAGTTGATTGATCGCTCTTTCCCGGATCTCGTCAAGATTGACAGAATCCACTACTGCGTTATATTTTGTCGTATTTTCCTCTTTCAGATCCGCCAGTTCTTCCTGTAATGCAGTGACATGTTTGGATCTTCGAGTCAGTTCCGACTGTAAGCGTACATAATTAACGCACAATAACAGCACAACAGTTGCTGCAACTGCGAGAAAAATCACATAAGCTGCATTCATATGCAGTGCACGATTTCTGTTCTTCTGCACCTGTCTGCTTACTTTCTTTTTTGGTTTTGCAGATGATTTTCTTCTTCGCGGTTCATATTCCGGCTTGGTAACTATATTACCATACATATAAGCCTGTCTGCTTCCATACTGCATGGAACGATATCCACCGGACTGGCGTCTATCGCTTGCATAAGATCTTCTTGCTGCCATCTACGCCACTCCTTTCTGTCTGATCACATATCATTCTTCATTAAGAACGCTCAAATATTCTGAGTTTCGCACTTTTAGAACGACTGTTATACTCTAATTCTTCTTCACTTGGAAGAATCGGCTTTCTGGTAACAACACGCCCTTTAGAAACATTGCCACATACACACACAGGAAAATCCGGAGGGCAGGTGCATGGATTCTCATTTTTCTTAAATGCACTCTTTACAATCCGGTCTTCCAGCGAATGGAATGTAATAATACACAATCTTCCACCCGGGTTTAGTATTTCAATCATGTCATCCAAAGAATTTTTCAATACTTCTAATTCTCTGTTCAGTTCAATCCGAATAGCCTGAAATGTTCTCTTTGCAGGATGTCCGGATTTTTTCTGATATTTCATTGGTATTGAAGCTCTGATGATCTCTGTCAGCTGCCCCGTTGTTTCAATCGGACTTTTCCCGCGTGCCGCCACGATATGTTTTGCAATATTTTTTGCAAACTTATCCTCCCCGTAGTCTCTGATCACGCGGTACAAATCCATCTCTGAGTAATCATTGACGATGTCTCTGGCAGTCATCTTCTGACGTCTGTCCATTCTCATATCCAGAGGTGCATCTTCGCGATAGGAAAATCCCCGATCTGCCGTATCTAACTGATAAGAAGATACGCCCAAATCAAGTACTATTCCATCGACCTTGTCAATTCCCTGTTCTTGAAGCTTCGACTTCATATCACAATAATTGCTTCGGATTATTGTGACCTTCTCCCCGAAGTCTTTTAATCGGATGCCTGCAGCTTCGATTGCTGCTTCATCCTGGTCTATTCCTATAATACTCCCTTTTTCACCGAGACGCCTGCACACCTCGTATGCATGTCCGCCTCCACCAAGCGTTCCGTCTACATAGATACCATCCGGCTTGATGTTTAATCCTTCAATTGTCTCATTCAGTAATACTGATTTGTGTTCGAATCCCATATCTTCTCCCTCTAGATACTGAATCCGTTTTCTTCCATATCAGATGCAATATCTTCAATGTTAAGTTCCACTTCAGCATTCTTTTCATCCCATCTTGCCTTATCCCAGATCTCGGCACGCTTCCCCATACCGATGAATACAACTTCTTTATCCAGATGTGCAAATGTACGCAGTACAGAAGGGATTAGAGTTCTGCCTTGCTTATCAAGGTCGCCGTCCGCTGCACTTCCCTGAAAGAAATATGCAAACGCACGTGCTTTTTTGTCAGTGGTGGTTGGCAATGCATTAAGTTTTTCTTCAAAAGTGTTCCATTCTGCTTCCGGATATACGTACAGACAATTCTCCATTCCTTTTGTAATGACGAAATGCTCCCCTAAATCGTCACGAAACTTGGCCGGAATGATCAGCCGCCCTTTGGCATCAATATTATGACTGTACTCTCCTTTCAGCATAGAATTCTCCTTTTCCCGGTGGTATCTCCTGAAGTTCTTCCGGTAAAATCAGTTATTCTTCCTTTCCGGCTTCATCCATTTTCATACCACTTTGTTCCACTTTTCACCACTTTCTACCACTTGAACCCATTGTAAACTACTTTTTTACTGTTTTCAAGCCTTTTAGGGAAATTAAGAGAATTTTAAGGCAAAAAAATAGTGAACAGGATTTTTCCTGTTCACTCGCATTTTTCTTTCTTCTTCTCTATTCGGCCGACGTTCCGTTATCTGACAAAGACTGACTGAGACTTGCTATTGCAGAATAATCAACCGTTACTTCCTGCTTCGGCTGTTTTGACTCATATATATTATATATAGAAAAACCTGCCATTCCTATCAGTGCTGCTGCAACGATACATGCCACACCTCTGCGCAGATAGCTTTGTATCTTTTCTTTTTTCATCTGCTTCTTCCGGTTTTTCTTCGCTTCTTTATATTTATCTACTTTTGCCTGACTCATAGTTCTTTTGCTCCTTTTTTTCCGATGTATCTATTCTACCACACTCCATCGGATTATACAACTACAATCACGCCTCCGTCAGCTGCATACATACTACTGATTCCCGCAGTATCTACAATAATAATATCTTTGAATCCTGCTTTTTCAAGAAGCATATTTTTCACTGTCTCTGCGCGTTCTCTGCAATTGCAGTGAGAGATCGCAAGTATCTTCTCTTCCGGGTTCTTAAGATCAGCCACTATTTGTTCCACCATTCTGACCAGCCCTTTTTTCATTCCTCTTGTATTTGCAAGCTGTTGAATATTTCCATCCGGAGTAGATCCCATCACCGGCTTAATATTTAATGCCGTTGCGACCACTGCTTTTAACCCTTTCAGTCTTCCGTTCTTTTTCAGTATATCCAATGTTTCCAGTAAGAAATAGGTATGCTGCTCTTCAATATAAGCTTCTACTGTATCAATTACTTCCTTAAAGCTGAGTCCTTTTTTCTCACATTCGGCAATCTTCAACCCGATCAGCGTCTCTCCTACCGATGCCGATCTGGAATTAAATACGTAAATATCCTTCTCTCCGTATTCTTCTTCGTATAAATTCTTTCCAAGTACCGCACTGTTATAAGAACCGCTGAGTTCTGCAGACAACGTCACTGCATATATGTGCTCTGCCTCACAGTGATATTCTTCCATATAACGTTCCGGAGACGGGCATGATGACTTCGGGCATTCTTCAGATTCTCTGATCTTCTTCAAAAAATCTGCCTGATCAAATGTTTCATCATCTACGATATGATGTCCGCCAACATCGATCTGTAACGAAGCTGTCTCGAAATTCCCCGATTTCTTCATTTCTTCTGTCAATTCACCACAACTATCTATGATAATCTTGTAACTCATATATTCCTCCCAATGTAACGTATTATTACTTTATATTATTGATATCAAAACTCTTTCCGAGTCATCTATTCTCATTAGAAGTAGTTTTAAATACTACATTATTTATCATAGCATATTTGAAAAAGAAATGAAAGCTTTTTATTCAGCAATTTTAATCTTTGAAGAGACTCCCAATGCCAGTCCCATTTCCGCCATTAAGAATAGCACCGACGTACCGCCATAGCTGATAAAGGGAAGTGTGATTCCTGTTGTCGGAATACAATTGATCACAACCATAACATTTAATATTACCTGCAATGCAATATGTGCAAATATTCCGCTCACCACTAATGAACCATAAAGATCCGGTGCATTCTGCGCAATAAATAATAATCTGTACAGAAGCATTCCGAACAGGATCAGAACCATGATTGCACCAAATACTCCAAGCTCCTCACAGATAATAGAAAGAATCATATCATTCTGAACTTCTGGAATGATCATTTTCTGGGCACTGTTACCAAGACCTTTTCCAAAAAAACCTCCTGATCCAATTGCGTACAATGCCTGCATGATCTGGTAGCCGCCTTCTGATGCATATTTCTCTGGATTCAGCCATACCAGAATACGTCTCAGACGGAAGTTCCCGCTGGTCTCCATTGCCATACCAAGAACCCTCGCACCGACAATTCCTATTAAAATAATTCCCACGGCAATTATGATAAATATTCTTGTCTTTGGATGTACCACAAAAATCATAATACACGTAATTCCCATAACAATAATTGCCGTACTTAAATTTTCTGTAATAATAAAGACTACTGCTGCTGAAAAAGCCCCCCATGCCAGTACTTTCACAATTCCTTCCAGCGTCTTTATCTCTCTTCCCATCGTACAGATCAATGCCGGAATAAACAATATGATCGCAATCTTGGCAATCTCTGCCGGCTGCAGCTGCTGTCCGAACGGAAGTTTAATCCATCTTTTTGCTCCATTTACTTCTTTTCCCAATGGTGTCTTTACAAGGAACATCATAAAAATAGAAATAAAATAGAAGAACTTTGATCTTTCAAAATACCAATGATAATCTATTCTACTTACGATCCACATCCCGATCAAACCCACAATGCAGAACAGGACTTGTCTTTTAAAGTAAAACAGGCTGTCTCCGTTTTGTTTCATCATTGCGCTGTAAGAGCTCGTACTATATAGCATGACCAGTCCAAAGCAGATCAGGCAGATCAATATTGCCAGCAGACTGTAATCGAAGTATGCGATGCTGTGTTCTTTCTTTTTCACTCTGGTATTCGTGCTTCTTTTTTTATTTTCTTTTACCATATTCTACTCTCCAATCGTATCTATTATACTCAGATACGTTCTTAAAAACAACTGTCTGATTCACAACTTTCTTTAATTTTCATATACTATTATTGCATAATCTTATCGAAAGGAGTACTTTAAATGCCAAATTATCGTTATAATACGCCGGATTATATGCGTCAAAACCATTCTAACGGATGTCATGTCGGTGGAAGCAACAGAACAATGCCGCCTTCTGTATCACCGTCCACACCGTCCCGTCCGTGCTGTAATATTTACGATCACGACAAATTAAGCGGTCTTTCCATTGCAATGGCCTATGTTCCATGGCAGGAGTGGCGTTCTCTCTATGAAGTTGAAAAAGGATTCCGGTGCGGAACTATTTTTGCCGAACTGAATCTTCCATTTTGTTGGAAAGGTGGTAGTCCTCGATGAATGAAAACAGACCTTGTAAAAAAGAGCTTCTGGAATGGATCAATATCGTAAGTTTTGCTGTTGATGACGTAAAATTATTTCTCGACACACATCCAAATTGTCCTGAAGCCCTGGAATTCTTTGATGAATTCAAAAAGCAGCGTGTGCAGGCCTTAAAGGAATATGCAAAATATTATGGACCTCTAACACTGGATACGGCAAATACACCTATGGATTGCTGGAAATGGATCAATGAACCGTGGCCATGGCAGGAAGGAGGATGTTAATTTATGTGGAATTATGAAAAACGGTTACAATACCCTGTTAAAATTACTCAGACAAATCCAAAGATTGCTCAGATTATCTTATCACAGTTCGGTGGACCGGATTGCTGTAACGTATAAAGTAAAATTGATGTAGTTTCTTCCTATTATCAATGTACTATCCCACATACACCTTTCCGCCATATCGTGCAGCAATCCAGCCGGACGAACACCGCTGATGTTCTTCATTGATACCATATAATAGTAAAAAGCGAAGACCTTTTGTCTCCGCTTTTTATATAATATTAGTTAGGTGTTGATCTTCTATGTCCACCAACCTTTGTACCATCACTTCTTGTATATGGTTTTACAACCACAATCTTTTTATCCTGTTTTCCTCTTACGCTTGTTTTTGTTTTCGCCATTATAATATTCTCCTTTTCTAAAACAGGCAGAATATCGGTCAGCTTATAAACTGCTAATAATAGTAACTATTTAATAATATACATGCTTCGTTGATTCCGGTTCTGGTCCCGGACCGATCCAGATAGGAAAACCACGTTTTCCATAATCACGTGCATATATTACTGTGCCATCAGGTAATTTTCTTGATGCTCTAATTATATACATAAAACTCTCTCCTTTCGCAATTTCACTTGCCAAAAGGAACTGTATTGTGCTATACTCATCTTGTCTAGGGAAAAGTATAGCTGACCGAAGCAACTGATACAGTTTCTTTTGGTAGGTACCAAGCGTCTTATGCGCTTGGTTTTTCTATATAAAAAGCAGCTTTTCTGCTTGAGTTTTCTTATGCGACATCAAACAAATCTATTATATCTATTTCATATTCTTGATATTCATCTCCACCATACCGAAGCCACTTGCAATAATATTGGTACGCATTCCTTGCCGCCTCAAAACTGAGATCAAATGTTTCCTTAATCGTATCAGTATTTATTTTGCCTTGCATTTGATGAATCAGTGGTGGTGGAGCCAAGGCATATTTGGCGAAAAAATTTGCTTCTGCTTCTTCCTCTTCTCCAATATTTACATGACCAATCCAATAATGCCCTATCTCGTGCATAATTGTTTGATTTATTCTTCCATATGACTCACAACGATCATTATAATAAATGCTCCATGCTTGTTTGCTTTTTTCAATTGAGAAACCATCTTTGCTTATTCTCAAAGCAACCTTTTCTTTTTCTTCGCTTAAAGCAGAATATGGAATAATTTTTATTCCCATTTTAACAGCTATTTCAAATGCACTTATAGGAATACATCGTATGTCATATTCTTTAAATAATGAAACCACTGATTCTTTAATATCTTCGTATTGTTCGTCTGATAATCGCATAAAACCTCCTACTCTTCTTTCATCAACATTCGGATTAAATCAAGTCTTTCATCTTTTGACATTTTACTTGAATTACGAGCAATCAGCATTTTTACTTCTTCTAATTCGTTATTGTATCCAACGCTATCGCTCTCATTCCGTAACAAATAATCCGTTGTTGTTCCTAATGCTTCTGCTATTTTAGTAAGATTTGCCCCTCTTGGCTCTCTATTTCCTTTTACATAATGAGAGATAGATGATTCCGTTATTCCGGTTCTTAATGCCAATTCTTTTTGAGTCATCTTTTTTTGCGATAACAAATCCGTTATTTGACATGCCATGTTCCTCATCATAGTTAACCTCCATTTGCGACTATTTCCTTTGCATTTACTAGAATACATCAAAATTATCACTTTGTCAACTATGATTATCGGTTTGTGAATTTTTCTATTACTTACTTCTTTTACTCTCTATTAATGCCCGCCTTTCAAAATATAACAAATAATTAGCTAAATCTCTTAACTATTTTACATTCCGAGCAAAGCTCTCCATGTGTTCTGTCCAACAATGCCGTCTGGTGTAAGTCTGTGAGCTTTCTGGAATGCAATTACCGCCGCATATGTTCCAGCACCAAAGATTCCATCTACTTTGCCACAATTGTACCCAAGACTATTCAATCTCTCCTGAATCAGTCTTGTGATATTTCCTCGTGCTCCTTTTCTGCAGGTTGGACAACCGGCAAGAGTATTCTTTCCTGGAATTCCATCAACAACCTGTTTGGAAAATCCCTGAGCATTACATTCTTTCTGCAGTCTGCGTACCCAGTCGTTTCCAGAAGGCGTTGCCGGTTTTGCTGCCGAACTTGTTGCTGTGGTGGAATTAACTGGTACACTTGCTGCAGCTGCTCCTGCGATCTGATTGAACGGGAAGTTCTTTCCTGGACAGCTGGTCGGACATACATCTCTGTGTGCCTGCACCTTGCTGATGCCGTATTTATTTTTCAAGTACGCTACTAACTCCTTGCCGGCATCAATCTGTGTCTGTGGCATGGTTTCTGTCATATATGCGCCCTCGAAACAGATTCCAATGCTGTTAGAGTTGGCTCCCTGTGCATGCGCTCCTACTTTATTCTCCGGCCGAAGTCTGTAGATGGATCCATCTTTTCTTACCAGAAAGTGATATCCAGCACCCGCCCAACCATTGTTTAAGTGCCAGCGGTGGATATCTTCTGCTGTACACTTACTTGCTTCTGCATGATGCAGGATGATTCTTTTTGTGGTGGATCTGTTGGTCATGCTGTTTGTGAATTTAAGGTTTGTTTCGATGATGTTCATAGTGATCTCCTTCCTGTGCGACGTCGCACATATCCATATATAGAGGACTATTACTCGTCCTCAGAATCTTTTTCGTTTTTTTCATCTATATTAATCCGTTCTTCCACCTGCGATCTAATATGTTTAACCAGTGGTTGCAGGAAAGCCGGAATATTTACTCCCATGTCCTGGATATTTTCTAATATACTAATAATCTCATTACAGATCAGCCACATTGCCACAATGCATGCGATCAGGAATGTAACCGGCACCGGCTTTCCAATCGTTGTGGCTGCATATAGCAACAGTTCGTCAATTATTGCCCCTACTACCACTAAAAGCCACATAGAAACTTTTTTAAAAATACCTCTTATGCTCTTATAGGAATTAATATCCTGCGACCTGTATTTGCTCGCCATCAAACCCGTAGCGTAGTCTATCAGGTTACATGTGACCAATAATATTACCGGCACTGCCAGAACACCCAGGAGAGCCGATATAAAGGCGAATACCGCCGTGAAAATTGCTTTGATATAATTTGCCTGTTCCATTTTCATATACCTCACTTCTTTCTTATTATATTTTTATGTATAAAAATAAGACCTTACGGTCTTGCTCTGATTTCCATGTATTCATCACCTCTACTATGCATTCAATGCTTCTCTAATCGCTTCCAGATCGTCGGTCGTTAATGCCGGATAATCCGCTGCGATGTCTTCGAATTTCTCTCCATTCTTAATACGGATTCTGAATGCTCGTACCATGATTTTTAACTTGATTCCACTAATGTCTGCATTATTCTTCTCCTCCTATTCTGTTACAGTTCCTGTTCCGGCATTATAGATGTATTTCTTGCGCACCTTATCGTATAAGCATAATGTACCGTCAGACTTCTTAACCGGGATCATATCCGCTACCAATGTATTCCCGGAATAGATCTGTGCATAGTAAATCTTGCCTACTACACCTGTTCCAGCTGGTGTGCCATTCTTGGACATATTGCCTAGATAATACGGACTGCTAATTTCAAACGAATCTATCACATCGGTAGCTACGGTTGTGTCTCCAACCTTGTAACTTGCACCTGTTTGCTCGATAATCCAATTATCCGCCCAGAATGGTGCATTTTTAGCGGCGCTGGATACTGTACCACGCACTGCATAGAAGTTATCTGTGCAGCTGTAGCCGAACTTATAGTTATCGTCACGTGCCCCAGCAATGTATGTAGTTCCACTCCGCAGGTTCCATCTTGCTTTCGTGTTGGTATTTTCGTCTGGTAAGATTTCTGTATTAAAATAGCAATTACCATCCAAGCTCAGGCTTGCAAGCTCCGCATGGTCTGTAGCTGTGCTCTTGTTAATTGTAATATTGCACTGTGCTGTGTATCCACCATCCGCGGTAGTTACAGTTACGATCGCTGATCCAGCTATCTTGGCTGTAACCTTTCCACCAGATACGGATACATTGCTGTTGCTTGCACTCCATGTAACTGACTTATTAGTTGCATTGCTTGGTGATACCGTAGCAGTCAGCTGTGCAGATTCTCCGGCATTCAGTGTCAGTGTCGTCTGGTCGAGTTTAACTCCTGTAACCGCTACAACCTCTGGTGCTTCGGACGCTGTAATAGAGCCAATGCCCTGATACTGTAATGCCTGGTCGATTACCGGACAGTAGAATGTACGATACCAGGTTTCGTTCGGGTGCACACCGTCACCTTTTTTGCTGTTTGGGTTGTAGGTGTATGCTTCCTTATTGGCAGAAGTCATGGCAATCTGCGAGTATGTACGCATATCCAGGTATGGCATGTTCCACTTCTTACAGATTTCAATCGCCTTTTCATAGATGGAATCCAACAGCGAGTTGTCTTTTCCAAAACTGTGCGGAATAATATATAATTTAACCGCCAAAGGATACCTGTCCATGATGTATTGCAATGAGCTTTCCAATGCACCGCAGAATGTACTTGTGTTATATGATGCATCGTAAGCAGTTGCAATTGAACCGATCGAGATACCATTATTCTTATCGTTCACGCCACCATTCAGAATAATCGCATCAGCTGCACCAGTGTAATTTTTAATTTGCGTTACGATTGGTGTATGTGTCGGATTGGATGTCACTGCCATATTAGCACCAGACTCTGCCTTGTTGATCCACGTAGCATCCGGATACTTTTCTTTTAATGGCTGGATGATTCCTGTTCCCTCTTTCCATCCCCATCCAGCAAGGACACTATCGCCAAATGTTACTATCGTTTTATCCTTGTATGGACTTGATGAAAATGTTGGATTATTTTTTAAATTATTATTTAACATAAAAAGAGCATTCGTTACCGTGCCATTTCCGATGCTTGAAATGTCTGTATTCCCTATCAATTTGTTTAATTTTGCAAGCGCATCATTAAGTTCTTTTCCTTGTCGGGCGTCAAGTACGCCTCCTTCCACAGCAGTCGTGAGATTATTCACTACTTTGCAGAATGCTGCAGTACCAAGATCTGCAAACCACTTTTTAACTTTTCCCCACAATACAGGCACTTTATCCCCGTTTGTTACATTTTCCCGTGTTCTTGCTTCTGTGAATACCGGCTCATCAGATACATTTTTTAGCAGTGTCAGCATCTGTTCAATTATATCCGGATTTCGTTCCACCACCTCGTCTGCGGCTTCCAGACCTTCCAGTACGGTACCTTCTGCAAGAGTAGTGTTCCATTCCGGAATTGCCCCATCGCCTTTTTTGGCGCACACAATGAACTTAACCTGCCCTTTGTACGCTACTACATCTGGACCGATCAGCCATGAAAACGTTATATAGTCACCGTCCGTCTGTACGTCCTCTACCAGATAAGGATACTTCTGTCCGTTGGCATTCTGGTAATTAATGTACAGATGCATGGTAGACAGATCGATGTTGTCTCCTACGATTTTCGGACAACGAAAATGCTTTCTTTCAGTGTTTCCGTCATGTGATACACCGAAGATCCGCTCTGACTCCGGAACTGTGATTGTCCTGTTCTCCGGATTGATCTGGAATATGTCATTAACCGGTTCGGCTCCGGATGCTTCTAATGCTTCTTCTAATGTCATGACTGCCTCACCTCCACCTCGTTTGTTGTAATTCTGTACCCTTTTCTTTCTCCGACCAAATATACTTCCCATCGTTTGTATTTCGTGATTTCGTCTGGTACAGCACATCTGCCGTTCACGATCGGCACAGGATATTCTTTGTCGTATCTCAAAAAGACGGCTGCTTTCTTGCAGCCGTCCCACTCTCCGTCAAAGTTATATGCTGCGTACAGATAGCCTTTCGTACCAGCGATTAATCCGGAAAAATCTCCGTCTTTACTTAACTTTTGTCCGTTAATCCGGAACTGCAGTATTCTCATTTTGCTCCCCTCCTGCAATCAGATCTGCCATCATTAATACGATGTCGTCCGTAGTTACCTCGAGTGCGTCGATTCGCTCTAGCTGCGACTTTCCAACTTTATGTAATACAACTCCTAGGATTCCTGCTGTGTATTTCATGATTCCCTCAAGTTCCGTGTAATTCTCATAAGTGCCAATCGTTGATTCTCTCTCCTTGATGATCATCTTCTTGGTCTTCATGCCATCCTGAAAGATTGTCTTTAGATTTTCTTCAGTGTCTGATATTGTTTTGATCAGCAGGCTCTCGTCCGGCCGGGTGCTCGCTGACTGGATGACCAACTCTGTTGCATCATTGAATGTAATTTTCATAATTATGTATATCTCCTTTCTATGTAAAATAAGGATTTGACCGAGAAATTGGGGTTACAAATGTTGCTTAACACCGATGAGCAACAGATCTATACGATGTATGGCGGTCGGGTTAAGGTAGTATCTGGCACGATGGTAGTTAACATTGCCATGAACATTGGGTATGCAGCACTATTTTCTCTCGAACAGCTAAAAAGCTGGTTCGGAGACGATTATGTTGCACCACGGCTTAGTATAAAAACGTACAATGGAGACTCTGCGGCACAAGAAGTGCATTTTTATGCCCCGGAAAGCTGGAATGGTGGAATATTCCAGTATTTCTATCCAACCAACCACGAAGGAGGTATGCGTGTTAATTACAGGTTGGAATATGTGTATGGATAACATTTCTACTCAACTGTTACCACCCCGTATCCAACCCAGCTTACAGAATTCCCGTAAGCTACAGACTGCAGATACGCACCTTTCCCGGAAAACGTGATACTTCCGTAACCAACTATGGTGCTGCCGACTACCATTTTTACCGGAATGTACTGAGCAAATAATATCTGAAGCGGGACACCGGCCATAATAAGGTTATTAGGGATAGCTTCTGTTGCGCCAGTATTTGTGTTTTGCAGGGTTACATACACCTGATTGTGGCTAATATGCCGGTATTTCATGGTCCACCCGTTCTCTGTATATGTTTTCTCGGTTGGATCATAGTCCAGTAACTTGGACAAATCCTTATTTGATCCAATGACTTTAAACATCTCTTTTACTTCCGTAATATTAAGTCCCTCAATAATAACTTGGTACATTGGCATATCTGCCACATAATCACCGGCCTGAATATCCCCCTCTATACATTGTGGTGCTGCCGGGCTTGATTCCGCCGGTGTTCCCTGTATAACTTTCAAGTCAATACTTTCTATTCCATTGACTCGATTCTTTTCGTATCTTGCAACAATCAAATCAACACGTTTCATTCCCTGACTACCATTTGTGATAATAAGAGAGTCATATGTATTTTTCTTGATTGATGCTGTGCACCCTTGATGCATCAACACACCGTCTCTGATTTTAATTTCATTGTTGGAAGATACCTCTGCTGCCAACTGCATTCCAGTCTGCAGTACATAAGATCCTTCTCCCACAACTCCAATGTTTACATCTCTATCCTGTTCTGATGTTACATGGGGCTTTCCTGTATATCCTGTAATTATTTCCATTATGTCTCTCCTTCCAGTTTATACACTACTTTTTCTTTCCCGGAGGATATTGTCCATATCTTTCGACCAATCGGTTTCTTCATACTAATTCCAGTCAGATAATCTTTTCCTCCAACAATATCTCCTAAGTCAATATTTCCTTCCAACTTAGTCATGGTCATGTTGTAAGACATACTTGACTTCTTGCTTTCCAATTCCTTAATTCCATTCTTAATCAGGTCATCTCTTTCTGATCCGCTGCTATCATATATAGCCACAATTTCCTCTGTTCCCTTAAAATATTGCTTAGTCTGCGAAATTGTACCGTTCTGATCAGTGTATAGATGTATAACCAGCCTGTCCTTTAAATCCCCTTTTCCAAGGCAAATCAGATGGTTGATTCCGCGCCGGTTATCGTCAGTTGTGAAATTCATGTTATTATCATTGGTCAGCTCATATTCTGATGACAGATCGTTGATTGGAACAGCGCTCACTTTCACATATCCGGCCATACCATCATCACCTTCCTGGTATCTGATATCCAGTCGATATCCTACTGATTTCAACATCTTAACCAGTCCAGCATGCAAGGTACAATATCGGTCAAATTGATAATTATTCACTGTAACACCCGTATCTGCAGTAACGCCATAAAAGAGTCCAGGGAACTCAGCTTCAACCTTGGATTTTATAATTGCATTAAGTTCCCCAGATGCTGTTGCGTAATCCTGGCCACTTAATGGCTGTATAATTTTTTTAGTCATCATTCCACGCCAGGTATCTCCTTTTGCACGGATTACATTGGTACTTGTATCGGTGCTGATTTCTCGGACAATTCCGCCATACTCAGTATCCGGTGAAAATACTCTAGTTCCATATCTAATAGACCCATCCCAATTCCAACGCTTAAGCTCAATCTCAAAATCGTTAATACTATCTGCTTCATCAGCTCCGACTTCGAAATCTATATTTGCACCCTGGACATAGCCGATCTGCCTTCCGTATTGATCTGTTTTTGTGAGATCCATTCCGGTACGCTCCTTTCTTTGTATACCACAATGTCGAATCCAAACTCTCCACTCCAATTTATCAAGATGTCTCCTGACGGAATTTCCGTGAATATAGAATTGCCGGTTGCTTTCTTATAAAAAATGTTCTGTTCCGTACCATTAGCAAGTCTTTTTATAATTGTTTTCTTACGTGAATCAACAACAATGTATTCATGTGCTTCAAGCGTGTCATACACTTGATAGACCTGTCCGGCAATTATGATTCTTGGATTCGCACACGGGCCATAGATAGTCATCTGAAAATTGCTACTTCTGTAATGATCTACATACCAATGCTCTGTTCCGGATAATGGTTTTGAATAGTCATATTGATAATCATATGGGTAATCTAAGAAGTTATAAATTTCCCCCTTGTCTGCGCTATCCGGATAGAAACTCTTAGATTCTTCCTCTGCCCACATAGGATATGGACAGTAGATACCGAGTTCCATGTCTGTCCAGCAGTTCCGGGTAGATGACACTTTGCTGGACATATCCTTAATATAGCAATCAATATAATAGTTTCCAAACCATATACGCCCTGGAGTAAGATTTACAACGTCATACTCAAAGCAGTTTGTCAACTCATCCATCTTGGCTTTGCGTACTTCCAGTGGTCCACGGAATGTTAATGTGATTTGATATGTTTTTGGTTCTTTTTCAAACCCGTATACATCTGCTCCAATTTCCTGATCTGTAGTCATTGGTTTCCATTCATAATCGTGGAAATAACCAGACGTTGGTCTCATCCGGTCACCCACAAGATTGTATTCTTTTCCATTAGAACATACATATTTGATTTCTATCATTCGAATACAACCCCCATATCTCTTAATGCTCGAATCAGTTCTCGTTCGCTTACATCTCCACTTGGTTTTCCATCTATAATCGCAATAATTGCTCTTAATAATGCAATTAAAGTATCAAGTCGACTTGCCGTCTCATTTCCTAATGTTCTGGAGCTGTTTGCTGTTCCCTGTAAATCATAATTCAGATTTGTATTTGTAAATGGGCTTGTAGCAATGTCCTGTAATTTAGAAACTGCTGAAGTAATAGAAGGAAGCTCTCCTATAATTCCTTTTGCAAAACCAGTGTCAATCATCTCTCCGACATATATACCCCAACGAGAAGGAGAATGGATTCCGAAGAACGACAGTACATTATCCTTAAAACTTCCAAGCACTCCCTTAACAGCTTCCCACAACATATGTCCTGCATTTCTGAGTCCATTCGCAATTCCCTGGATAATATTGTGACCAATAGTCCCCCAAGCAACGTTTGAAAACGCGTTTCGAATTCCAGAAATAATTTGAGGAATTTGTCCTATTAAAGTCGGTATTCCTCTGACTAATCCTGCTGCCAGCTTCCCGATAATCTCAAGACCAGACTGTAATATCTGTGGCAGATTTTGTCCGATCGTAGCTGTAATTTTAGCAATTGCCTGTGCTGCTGCTATCGCAATTTGTGGTAAATTCTTTATGATTCCGCTCGCAAGATTCATAATCAATTGTCCACCGGATTCTAATAGCATCGGCAATGCCGGCAATATAGCACCTGTAAAGCTTGCTATTATTGTTCCAGCCATCGTTATAATTACCGGAAGATTCTGTAATATTCCATTTGCAAGATTAGTAACGATTTCTACTCCTTTGTTCAACAGCTGCGGAAGTTGATTTGAAATCGCATCCGACAGATATGTCACAAGCCTATTCCCCTCTATTCCAAGTATTTGCAGCGCCGCACTATTAATACTCCATGATAATTCACTTATTATCTGTTATAGTGTTGCTGGCTATCCAGCTTTACCTGTCTTCTGTCTCTTCCTCTGTTCAATCATTTCTCAGCTCCTTCGTCGTTTTGTTTTTATTCATCAACTTCCTGTTCAAGCCAATGTGCTTTACAATCTACGCATACCTCTCTACTTGATACTAGACTACCTTCTTTTCGGCAATATGCTCTTTTATCACCTGCATAATATGGACAATTTATGTTGTAATAAATCATAGCTTCTTCGCTTGCACCACCATCATCAATGCTTACTCGGTTCAAGCGTGATTCCAAACCGTCCAGCAATAGATTTATCATATATTCCCTATTTGTCATTCTGTTTTCTCCTTATACGGTTCCGGCAACGGCATCCAGGCTATTACATCCAAAATTCGACATCCATCCGTGAAATTAATTCCATTCCAAAAAGCTCTAAATGGATATACTTTGTCTTGGTCGCTACTTCCGTATTTTGTCGTTACCAAATACACTTCAAGACATTTTCCATCAAACACCGGATTTTCTTTTGGCTCTTCAGGTATCCGTTCACTGCATGGAATCCAGTCACTTTCTCTTTCTACTACCTCAAAATATTTCTTTCTATATTCAAGAGCAACGTCCAAATAATAAGAACTATACCCAATGTGATAGCATTTATCACCCACTTCTCTATACTTATTTTCGTAATATGGCTTGTCTCCGTGCATAGTCACTATGGTATCAATGCTCTCTACCTTTATCTTTTCCTGTTCTTTATTTTCCGTTGGTGCATATGTATTATCCATGCTATTCTCCTTTCTCTCCAAATCCTTGGTATATATCATTTCCAATTGTTCATCTGCACTTGCTCCTACAATGCATAAGCTCCAGGCACCAAAGAGCGTACAGGCGATGATGATGAATATTATTATCTTCATTGTTCCTCCTTGTATGGTTCCGGCAATGGTGTCCACTGAACAACATTAGCTAAAACAGGAAAGCCCGTATTGGCATTTATCCAGTGCTCCATGTGATCAACGATTTTAAAATAGGCGAATATGCACATTCTGTCCTCAATGCCGCATTCAATATCAGCTACCACAATCTGCCTATCTTTTGGCAATCTCTCACTACACAGAATCCACTTACCGAAATCATCATTCTCTTCCCGATCTTCATACATCGCCAGTCTATCCACCAGCTCCTGTTTCTTATTCGGGGACCAGTATCCTGTTTTCATACCACTTTTTCTTTCATGTGTTAATCTTTCCATAGTCTATTTCTCCGCATCTTTCCTCTTCATTTGTGCACTATTATCATAATCGTCCCATGCCATTCTCTGAGAAATCATAAATCCCATCACAAAATCATCACTGATATTTTTAATAAAATCTTCATCGCTTTTATGTTTTCTCATATACTTCTGAACATTACGCTTTGCTTCTTTTATCTGATCCGTTGTGCAAATTACTTGCAATCTACCCATCATTTAACGCTATTCCTCCACATTCTTCTTTTTCATCCTTTCGCCTATTTTTAAGCATAAAAATACCAACCATCGAATATTGATGGTTGGTAAGTAAATTATACTGCCCGGTACGTGTCATTATCTTCCTTTATTATCTTCGCATTATCCAACAGATTTTTAACATCTTCATCAACAATGGCTTTGATTCCATTTCCGAATTTGCTATATAAATCATCAATCTCTACTGGACCGAATTTTTCGATAAAGTTTAACATACTCAAATTGCATGGCTTCTCAATTCTTATACCCATTTGGCATTTCCTCCCGTACACTTTCTACGAAGATTATACCATTCCAACCATCAATATTCAATTGTCAAGGTTCGACACCATTCTACATTTCTATCTTCTTTTCTTTCTCCTCCCAGTATTCAACTATATATTCTTTCTTCCCCTTCGCATTCCCTGGAATCGTCCTGTATCCGATCTTAACCGTATATCCAGCCTTCACCAGTAGCCTTGCGATCATCAACCGTTCTTCTTCATTTAAGCCAACCGTCCCGCCACGGACATTATGTATTATCGCCATCGTTTTCTCCTTCCTCCGGAATCAGTTCCGGAAAATCAAATATCGTCATTTGTCCCTCAATATTTTCAGCTTTTCTTTTTTCTTCTTCCATTCGTTTCTTTTTGTATTCGTTGTATTTCATTCGATACTCATAACTCTTTCCGAAGATATTCCATGCTGCCTTTACTACATTCGGCTCATACTTTCGAATCTTTTCAAGATCTTCTACTGCCTTATATGATATTGGGCATCCGCAGCATCCTGTTCTGGTCAATCCATATATTTCATATGCGTCCGAATATTTTATTTTGTAATACTCCTTATACCATGCCTTATCCTTATCGGATGCATAGTAGAGCGGTCTCAACCGATACCGACCATCTGCAGTTTCCGTGAAACAAAGAGCCGTATTATCTTTTCTCGGTACCGATCTCATTCCGCCTTCATCTCTACGCTCTCCGGTTATAATCATCTCATAGCCCTTTTGCACATCATGAGCAAGCTTTTTCTTGCAATAGTAACAACATGTCGCACTTATCATGAAGTCCGGCGGATATTCGCTAATGAAGTCTCTCATATATTTTGACGAATTGATCACCAACTGTATATTTGGTCTTGGTTCTCCTGCCGAATTGCAGCAGCAGAGAAAATTAATCAGGCTCTCACATTTTGGATATCTTTCTTTTAACTCTTTTCTCTTCGCCATTTTATCTTCTGCCTGATCGTATTCATCCGCTATAGACAGCGGCACACCCTTCTTTTGCCATTCTGACAAGCCTCCAGACATAATCTTCGACACAAATGGGATTCCATATGTTCTTGATGCCCGGACAATATTAATCTTCGGTCTTCTCTCCTCAATTTCTACGCCGTACTTTTCAGCAACGTGCTTTACATGATCTCTTGTTGCTTTCATTTCCAATCCAGTATTGAAAAACACATATTTGATCGGCGGTAATTCGAATATCGATCTGGTCCGTTCAATCAGGTCAATCATAATGTCGCTATCCGATCCACCAGAATACGAACAAATAGCATTGGGATGTTCCCTCAGTCTTTTTGCAATAATACTCTTAATTGCTTCAAATTTTGCCGGTGAATCAAAATCTGCATAATCCGGTCTGTCTGTATAAACCTTACTTACTCCGTTTTTCATCTTTTCAAAAGGAGCCGATGCATCATCACTCCGGCCGGAGCTCCGTCTCCTTTCGTTATGCTAAAAATCAAATACTATTTCCGGTGCCGGTATAAAATCAACACTGCATTCTTCTCTGTTGTCCAGCTCTATCCTTCGGACCGCCTTATTGATCTCTCTGGCATTGTCCTTGCAGTACACATAGCCATCCGGCGCATATAAGCTCTTCACTTTCCCGTTGATCCGGTCCAAAATCGTTTGATATGACATATGGTTCTTCCTGCCGGCTTCTCTTACCGATCTGTAGAAATCAACGATCTGTCCTTCTTCGCTGATCTTCACGACCGAGGTTTCACAGCCATTGCCTCTTCCGGTTAATCTGCCAAGTTCACTTCTGGTAATGATTCCGATGTTATTCAATGCATCGTCTGTGATAATCCCGTTCCTGTGATAAGTTACCATTCCCGGAGGCAATTCACCGATAAATGTGATCTGCATCAGCTTCATGATAACCTGTTCCTTGCAGTTCAATTTCACAACCCTGCAACCGTTCGTAGTCTTGATATATGGGTGCAACGCTTTGTATCCATGTTTCAATGCTCTACGGACATTGCCCAAATAATTGATCTGGTACTTCCCGTCATATCCCGGAATGTCATACCAGCCTCTTGGATTGATCTGATTAATCCGCATGATTTCCACCTCCCGGAATTCCTAAAAGCGCTCTTTCCATCTGGTCCATGTCATAATCACGGCCAGTGAAATTGTTAAACCCAGTGCTGCCACGTTTGGCGGTCTCTTCCTTCCTTGTCTGGCTTCTCCTCTGGTCTTCTTTCTCCCAGGTACGCACTGCTGCTTTCCAGTTCTTCATTTTGTTTTTCCCTACCATCCAGCCTTTGGATTCATAAAAATCAACAAAGGCTTGCGGATCTACTTTGTTCCCACGTTCCTGGCAATACGCTCGGACCATTTCCACATCTGGCGGTTCAAACCGCCCTGTATTATTAATTCTTTTATTCTTTCCTTCTTTCTTTTCTTCTATTGCCTGTCGATTGCCTGTCGATAGATTGTCAACAGACGTGTCGCTTCGTGTGTCGCTTTTCATGTCGTTCTCTGTGTCATTTTGCCTGTCACTCGATTGGTACTTACAGTAATTAACCACTGTATATACGCTATATTTTGCGTGTCGATTGCATGTCACTTCGCCTGTCTTTTTAAGGTGTTCCAGTGCTGTGCGAACCTCTCTTTCACTCAATCCAGTCTCTGCAGACAGCTTGGATATCGAAGAAACAAAGCTTCCTCTTTCAATTACTTCTTCTCCAAAGTAACCTCTTTTCCAATTCACCCGGAGTAACATATGTATAAACAACCGGCAGGTATTAACATCGTGATACCAGCACCAGTCCAGCAATGACCGACTGACTTTAATATAATTACCGTTCATACAGCTTCATCCAATCATCCAGTGACATAGTAACCAGCCACCCTTTTCTATTCTTCCGATGCATAACAACCGGCATTTCACCTGTTCTTGCATCATTCTTTGACTGTTCCACGGCATCATAGATATTCAGCTTTTCTACTCTCTTGCATTCAATATGAATCCCCGGAAGACCAACTACATCTGCGTCACCATTAGATCCGCAATACTGTTGACCTCTCCGGCTGTCCTCATATCCATAGCTTTTGAGTATTGCAGCAAGCTCAAGCTCACCTTTCTTTCCCTTCTGGTTTGAATTCATTTATTATGTCCTCCAATCAATGCCGTTTTCTTTACAATCTTTTATAGCTCCATTCAGAGACCAATCTATCGAATCTCTTCTGCTTTCCTCCTGCCTGACATATGCTGCAAGCATTCCTCTTTCCACTGGATCATCCAGATCAGGTCTGAAATATCCTTTTCCATCCGATAGATTCAAGATAGATCCGTCACGCCTTGCATAATGAATCAAATCTCTTACTTGACGATCTCTGAAACCAGTCTTCATACACAGTTCATATCTTGTGACCGCACTGGCTCGTCCTTTCGGAATATAATCACAAATGTCAAATTCCTCACAGTTCAATGACCGGAGATAATCCTCTAATTCTATCTGTCCTTCCATGCTGCTCCTTTCCGCCAGAGCCTGGCTCTCTGGCCGTGATACAACATCTTGTGCAATAAATAACGCTGGGTGAGTGCTTATGCGTTACATTTCTTGGTTACAATGCCAGGGAATCTATGTTAATAAGTTACAATCTGCTTTTCCCGAAGATCTCTCTAAACTCTTCCCTTGTCCCGTAATGTTCCTCGAAATACTTCTGAGCCATTTGCTTCAGTTCCAGATCAATGCCCTTATTCGGATTCTGATGAACACTGTCCGGATAATTCTCATGTAAGTAGTAAGCTATTGGTATTACGAACCCGTATTTCTCAGACATTGATCTATACGAGCCGTAAAATATATGATGCCGATGGCAATATGGCGTGCCGGTAAAATAACAATGATCCATATCATCTGTGAACACGCTCCACAATTTCTTAGACATCCACACCATACCTTTCTTTCAGGAGTCTCTTTTCTTCTGGTGTGGCGATTTCTCTATCCGGGATCTGTGCCTCCTTACACATTGTGATCAGCCCCGATATCAGCCTGGACATTTCCTCGGTATTATAGGTTCGGCTTCCTCTGAGGAGTCTGTATGTCCGGTACATCACACCGTCAACTCCTTCTCTCACTTGTGAGGTGGGCTGCAGGTGATATTCTGTAGAATTTTTCACTTTATTCTCTGCTTCTTCCGTGTCTGGAATCGTTGCACATGCCGATTTCCCGGATAATATTACCGGATATCCATATCTTATAAGACACATGTTGTGTGCTTCCGGATTGCTCAATTCAAGCTTTTTAGCAAACTTCGTAATTAATACCCAGTAATAGGCATTCGCATCTAAGCTTCTCTTTTCTCGATGTTTCTTAATCTGAATATCAAGCTTCTCACAATCTTTCAGTTCCTGGAATGCATCTCTGGCATCCTCATTCACTTCTACAGAGATGCTCTGCTTTTTAGTAGCATAGTCCATCTTCAAGCCTTCGAGTTTTCCTGTGAAATTCATCAATCATCACCGTACTTTTTCTTGATCGCATTCAACATCTTGGCGCACTCTGTTTCCGTAAGTGTATCCACTGTCTTTCCGTTTCCACATACCCAAGCATCCAAATCAATACCGTGCGCCGTACACTGCGTTTTAAGCGTCTTCTTCTTTGCTTCTGATGCAAGGTTCTCTCCTGTTCCAGGAATCTTTGCTTCCAGCTTGTTGTATTCTTCTTTCAGCCATAAGTTAAATCCAAGCCCGGTATGAATAGCCACGCACTTCACAAATGCCCTGCACATGCTGTTCCAGACTCTCTGCTGGCTCATAGAATTGTCTTTTACCGGATTCGCCCCGTTCATCACTGGAGTCTGCATTTCATATTCCTTATCATCGATAACGACCTTGATCCGTGTTTCATAACAACGATTCGTATTGTTATTTTTGTCCTTGAACTCGATGTCTGTTTTTCTGAGACTGCTTCCGGTCTGCGGATCAGGGATTGGCTCCCAATACACTTCGGTAGCACCGTTCTGTCTCAGCAATTCAATACATTTCGCCCAGTTCAGATATGTAAAGCCATCTCTTTCTTCGCAATACTGCCTTACATCAACCTTTATCAATTCTTCATAACTTTTAAGCGCCATCTACTCTTCACCTTCTTTGTTTTCTTTTTTACGCGTGATCGAATATTTATATTCTCCAACAGCATACTTATCAAACATCGAAGTAATCTCACTTGCCTCTTCCAAACTGTTTACCTCGAAAATCACTTTATCTTCATACTCGTACAGTAAATTACCGGACTTATAAACCCTTACTATTTCTACTTTCCACATCACAATATCCTCCTGTACATCTTGTTCAAACAAACCTCGCACAGATTTTCACCATTTATATCTAAATATATCGACTCACCTTCCCATAAGTACTTGCCACAGCAATCACAAACCGAGGCCGGTTCTGGATCATCTGGCGGAGTTGTCTTCCAATCGTCATATCCTGAAATGCTTTCCATCTCTATTCCTCCATTGCAGCTTGAACAATCTTTTCGCAAACCATTCCAAGTTCATTAATGAATTGTCCCATCTTTTTTGCCAAAGCCACATGGTCCTCTGGTAATGGATCTGAGCCATCCAGATGCTTGGCAACTCGGTCCATGATACCAGCTGCAACCATAGCATATTTATCAACATCCTCTTCCTTTGCATCTTCCGGAAGTATCTCGAATGCTGCTGCTCCTATATATGCACTCAGATCTGATATTGTAATTTCATATTTCTTTTCTTCTGCCATTTGACTAATTTCCTTTCTTCTCATATAATATAGTTGACTAATTTCCAGAGTGCTCCTTGCCTTGCCGGGCTATCGTGAGCGCTCTTTTTAATTTCTTGCAATGTCCTCACCTCCTTCACCTGATTGCATAAAAGTTGACCACACACGCTCCTAATACCGTGATCAGTATCAGCTCTATCGCAATAGTTAATCTCCAACGCCACAGTCTTAAATTTTCGCATTCATCTTCCAGACGCTTGATCTCAAGCTTTTTAATCAGTGGTGTTTCTGGTTTTAAGTTCATACTGCTTGTCCACTCCTTTCTACCGCCTAAGCGGTTTTCTACTTCTGGTCTCCTCCGGGACTATGCAGCCAAGAACAATATTGTAATCCTGAAGATCTTCACAGACCTAGGTATCTCCGGAAGGAAAGCCAACAAGCGTCCCGGCTTTCAGGAGATGATCGGACTGGCCAAAGGTAATGATCATCCGGCTGATCTGATTCTGGTATGGAAGTTCTCACGATTTGCCCGGAATCAGGAAGAATCTATCGTTTATAAATCTCTATTAAAAAAGCAGCACAATGTAGATGTCGTGAGTGTATCCGAACCACTCTCCGATAATCCCTTTGGCAGCCTGATCGAACGTATCATCGAGTGGATGGACGAATATTATTCTATTCGGTTATCCGGCGAAGTTCTCCGCGGCATGAAAGAAAATGCAGCTCGTGGAGCTTTTCAGGGAGCTGCACCATTTGGTTATAAGACGATTGATAAGACACTTGTTATTGATCCGGAAAAAGCAGATATCGTCCGGCACGTATTTAACATGTATGTAAATGAAAAATTAAGTGTATTCGACATTGCCCGGTATCTGAACAACTTGGGATTCCGGACAATTCGTGGAAATCTCTTCGAACGGCGCACGGTCGAATACATGCTGAAGAATCCCACCTATTGTGGAATGATCCATTGGAATAAGACGGAAAACGCAACACACAGTATTAAAAATAAAGATGAATGGATTGTAAGCCAGGGGCAGCACCCTGCTATCATTTCACAGGAATTATTTGATGCCACACAGGAACGGCTGAAAGCAACCCGCCGACCATCCCGACGGCGAGAACGTCCATCCTCTACATATAAGCACTGGCTTTCCGGACTTATGAAATGTCCTGCTTGCGGAAAGACATTATCTGCCTGCACTCAAAAAAGAGTCAATGGCGAAAAGTACGCCTACTTCTCTTGCTACGGATATGCTCACGGACAATGTGATAAAGCTCACGGTGTGAGTTCATTGGTGCTGGAACCGGAAGTTTTATCCAGTATCAAAGAGATCCTGGATACCGGAAATATTTCCTATGAATTACACGATTATCAGCCCACAGAAGCCGTTGACGAACGAAGTATTATAAGAGATCGCTTAAACAGTTTAACAAGCAAAGAGGAACGAATAAAGGCTTCCTACAGGGAAGGAATCGACACTCTAGAGGAATATAAAAGCAATAAAGCAATTCTTCAAAAAGAACGGGATAATTTGGAAGAACAATTAAAAGAACTGAAAGGACAAAATCCAGAACCGGATCAAGATCCGACCGGCGATATGTTATTGAAAGTCCGAAGCGTCTATGATATTCTTATTTCAGATAGTTATACATACATTCAGAAGAACGAAGCTCTGAAACAGATCGTTGATAAGATTATTTATGATAAAGAGTCAGATTCTTTGAAAATTTATTTTTTTCTATGTCGTTAAGAATGCCCGCAAACCCAGTAAAATCAAGGGTTTGCGGGCACTTTATACGTTATTGAAGTTCGGTGGACCGGATGGAGAATTAGGAGCTTCTTTGAGATATTTTTCTCAGAGATATACCATGCCTTATAATGAAGTAATTGGCACACTAACAGACATTGCTACCGAAGAATTTGCCCATATGGAAATCGTATGCGCCATTGTACACCAGCTCACACGTAATCTGACTCCGGAACAGCTTGAAAAATCCGGTTTTGATAAATATTATGTTGACCATACACTTGCTCTTTGGCCACAGGCTGCCAGTGGAACTCCTTGGAGTGCTACAACTTTCCAGTCTAAAGGTGACCCTATTACAGATCTTCATGAAGATATGGCTGCCGAACAAAAAGCCCGTACTACCTATGATAATATTTTGCGTCTTATCAAAGATCCTGAAGTCTGTGATCCGATCCGATTCCTTCGCGAACGTGAAATTGTTCATTATCAACGTTTTGGAGAAAGCCTCAGAATTGTCCAGGATAAATTAGATAGTAAAAACTTCTACGCATTTAATCCTGAATTTGATCATAAATCTTGTTGTAAATAAATATAAAAATTCTCTCACTGATATTTTTTCTGTAAAAAAAGCAACCAACATATGTTGATTGCTTTTTACCTTTTATA
>ULYX01011692.1_pt1 | contig 83811 bp, 84 predicted proteins | sample 1962591 | NCBI WGS metagenome assembly ULYX01 (sample SAMEA4835874, study PRJEB28245) | human gut metagenome | biome: gut microbiome; material: fecal sample | place: Denmark | collected 2008
CCAGCGCACGCCTGGTCTTCAAACGCTATGTGGATCTTCCCCGCCTTCCCTTGCCCGAATATATATCCGTGGATGAGGTATATCTCAATATCAAATGATAGAAAAAAGAAAGAATTAGAGATGGATGGAGGAAAGTCAGGAAAAAGATGGAAGAAAAGGAATTATCCATACATATTAGCCTTATAAAAGTAAAATCTATATAAAATGCACTTTTCATTTATTCACTATTGTAAAATAATACCGTATAATGAAATTGAAGAAAGATAATACCTCAGAATTGAGATACGTATTCTAAACTGTATTGAGCAAGATAATATAAAAAATACTGTTTAACTTATACAAGCTATCGCTTTAGGAGAATTCTATGGAATGGTTATTTGTATTAATTATGAATGTTTCTCTAGGATTGATTTTAATCGTATGTGGATACTTGATTTGGAAACAAGAAAAGATTTCTTTAATTCGTAGATATCATTATAAAAGAGTCAAAGAACAAGATAAAAAAATCTATTGTACTGAAATAGGCACGGCACTCATCATATTTGGACTAAGTTTCATTATTATGTGGTTAATCAATTACTTTACAAATGTATCGTATGGCATTCTAGTTTTAGCTATTGGTTTCATTACTGGAACGATTCTCTTTGTACATGCAGGGATAAAATACAACCGAGATTAATTCTAGTATGCAGCTATATATAAAAATAAAGATTTGAGTTATTAACTATAATGAAATTTATATGTCAGTTATCTTTATCTATTTGTTACAAGAGAGTTTAGTACGAATTTCGAACTTATTTTCGAAGGGAGTGATATTTTATGAAACAAAATCGAAGTACATTGTATTTAATTTTAGCATGTCTTTTTGCCCTGGCTTTACCACTTTTCGATTATCTGGAATATATACAGTTTCGACAAGCCCAATTAACTTATCAATTAGGTTATTTACAATTTGCCATCCGACCGTTAATTTTGCCTATGTGTTCCCTCTTGCTGGGATGGTTTTTGGTGCATTTTCTAGGTATCCAAAAAACAAACCGTAAGATATTTTTTCTCCTGGTTGCAATCTTAATCATATACATAGTCTTTATTTCACCATGGTGTTTAATTCCAATTTTGCAAGTGACTCTTCCATGGCCAGCTTACATAGATTATCTTGCGATAATTTTTTCTCATATTGATTTTCTACCAGCTATATTTGTTATAATGGGTATGGGTTTAGCTTATACTCGTTAGAAGAATCTATACTTATAAATTGTTGTTTGTAATTGGGTCACTATTTCGACAATTGCGGGAAACGCATCGACATTAATTGCTTATGCGAATTCTTGGAAAAGTAAAAACGGACGGTATCAAATGAAAGCGACCTTTGTTCCAGGAGGTAGTAGTAACATTTACCCTCCACATAGTTATCAAGGTGCTGTAGGATATTGGAATTATTATCCAGTATGGATAGGCAATTAATTCGTATTTAATTTATTAGAATGAAAGACTAGGATGGAGTCTTTCGTTTGCTTTTGCAAATTATACTTAAAAGTTACTAATAGAAAGGTATATAAAATGAAAAAATTTACTTCAAAAATTTTAAGAGGGATTGCAATTCTGATAACAAATCTAATCGGTGTACTTATTATTAAAAGTAACAAGGATGATATGCTTATTATAATTTATTTGCTTTCAATAACTCTCCTGATGTTTGGCTTTTCTTTGTTTCTTGAATGGATTTCTTATAAAAATCAAGGCTCAGATACTTATTGTTCAATGAAAGACGTGAAGCTTATCATGGATATAGCAGGTATCATTCAGTTGAGTACAATATTTGAATTTGTTGACTCAAATATGAAATTAATATTGTTTTTAATTTCATCTCTGCTAGCAATCATTTCTCTATATATGATTAGAAAAAAAGCTCTCAAATAATAAATATCTGATGTGCATATTCATATATTAATGGAGCTTTAAAAATGGATGAGGTGTAGTAAATAATTGCGACAAGATCCGTAAGGTTTCAAAACCTCAAATAGCTTTAAAGGTACGATAGAAATAGCTTGTTCTTATAAGAATCGACCCGGACAAATCCTAATTTAACAATTTCATATCCAGCATTATACAAAGCGGTCAGTCTTTATGATTGGTCGCTTTTCAATATCTGGAAAGTACTGTTTTCATCCAATATAAGCGTAAAGTTGAATTATGTCAGAGTCAACAATATGTACCTCTATCTCCCTTTGTTTTTAGTATAGAATTCAATAAAATGATGATGCATCTATTGTACAGATACACCATTCAATTTGTGTAATAATAGTTCTTTAATATGTTCTACACGACTGATCGCGTTAGAGACTTGTGTTTGAGCTGTTGTAATATTAGATTGAACATACCAATCAACCAAGATCCCATCAAAAAAGTAATCTGCAAATTTAATAAATTCACCTGTGTCCAATGAAATATTAATATCTTCGTTTACATCATGTAATTCTTTGGCGAACTTTTCAATAGAAGCCTTGCAGTTATCAATATAGACCTGTGCTTCTTTAACTCTAGAACGCTTCATATACGTCATTAAAAATCCTCCGCCTAGAATATCTGCAATCGACCAACTTTTAGCCGAATCAAGTGCATTAAGAGCCTTATATAAGTTATCTAGAGTGTTATTTGCTGCTTCAAGAGCTTCCAAGATTTCTTTTGTTTCTTTTGTCATATGATTTCCTTTCAACATATGTAAAGCTTTTTTTAAATGAACTTCTTTAAATCCACCATTCATAAAATCTGTTTGAATCAAACGATCTTTTAAATCTGCCATATCGGTATTGTCATCCAATATGATGATTTGATCTTTACGAACATGATTTTCTTTTAACCACTGATTGATTTCTTTTCCTCTTGTCTTACCTTGTTCATATTCCAAATATGGAGTTATATCGATCCACTTTGGGATACCAAATTCCTTAAAAGCTGCCTCTAGGCGGTCCATATCCGACTCAATCAATCTCCAACTTGAACTAAGTACAATATGCACATAATCGATTGAATGCACAAACTTGCTAAAAAGAGCGAGGCATTCAGGATCTAAATCTGGATATAAAGAATTCACATGTTTTTTCTTATACGTTTCATGATGATTTAATACACCATCTACATCCAAAAAGATGTATTTTCCCTTATTCATCTTAGCCTTTCTAAAAAAGACTGATCAACCAGTCTTTTTTTATTACAAAAATGTCGAAATCGTTCCAATAACCATGCTGGTTACGATTAATAAACAAACAAGAAGGATCATTCCTTTTTTTACCATTTACATCACCGATATGATTATAACATAATTCATCTTCTTATTTAAGGTGCTTGATAATTCTTGCTGGATTGCCACCAATCATAACATTCGATTCAAAGGATTTTGTAACGACAGATCCAGATGCAACAATTACATTTTCTTCTAAAGTAATACCTGGATTGATCGTCACATGGCCTCCGATCCATACATTATCTTTAATGATGACATCGTCACCATATTCTAAGCCTTGTCTTCTTAACTCCATATCCAGTGGATGATTTACGGCATAGATTCCAACCTGCGGTCCGATCAATACATTATTGCCAATATAAATTCTACCTACATCACAAAATACGCATTCAACATTGACAAAGACATCATCTTTAAAATATATATTATATCCATTATCACAATGAAAATTCGATTTGATATTTAAATTCTTGCCCACACGACCAAACAATTCTTTAAAGAGTTCATATCGTTTTTCCTTTAAAGAATTATCTGTATGATTGAGTTCGTTTAATATACGATTCGTGTTCTTACGTAAACTTCTTAAATAGGCATCTGAAGGATCAAAAAGTTCTTTTCGACACATTTTGTCGTATGAACTCATCTCTTGAATATGAATTTGTTCATATTTAATCTTGGGGATATGACAATATCCATCCGGATCCTTTTCAAGATACTTTTGATGATATTCTTCAGCTGGATAAAAGCTATCTAACGGACATACTTCAACTACAATTTTTTGAGCAGATTTAGCTTGTTGAAGACGAAAAGTTTCTTGAATGATACGTACATCGTTTTTATCGGTATAATAAATTCCTGTACGATAAGAAGAACCTATATCATTTCCTTGTCTGTTTAAAGAAAATGGATCGATGATTTCAAAATAAGCATCTAAAAGTTGTGATAACAATATTATATTTTCATCATAGTCAACCTTGAGCGTTTCAACATGACCACTTTTTTGCGAACGAACATCCTCATATACAGGATTCTTTATATGCCCATTGGCATATCCTACTGTGGTTGAAATCACTCCAGGAATAAGATCAAAATACTTTTGAACACCCCAAAAACATCCTCCAGCTAAATAAATCGTCTTCATTTTACCCTCCAAAAAAGGAAGAAATATTTCTTCCTTATGAACTCATCGTATGCTCAATATTACTTATCTTCCAATCTGTATCTTCCTTAACCAATGTAAATCGAGTCTTATAGTCCTTGCTTTCAATATTATCCACATATGTTTTCATTTCACCAAAGACAAAGTTGGATAAATCGCTGATCAACTGATTGGTAGCTGCTTCTTCTCCTTGAGATAGATAAAGATCTTGCATCTCATTCATGTGTTCATTGACATAATCATTTGTCACAGTTGTCATGCTGTCTTGGAATTCACTCGAATTAAACTGTTCAAAATCCAAACCTTTACCGGAAACAATAACTGTAGCTGTATCCGAATCAAATGTCACTTCATCAATATTATAGCTGTCAAACGTGTTTTGAATCGTGTACTTTAACCAATCCTTCGCTGCATTATCAAAGTCTTCACCTAAGGCAGCAGCCGTAAGTTCCTGCTCTACAACTTCATCCAAATCTTTGATACCAAAACCATCTTCAACATCCGCAGTATAATAAGACATTGCAGTTTGATAATCTCCAGACTGGATACTCGTAAAGTAGTTGTCAATCACCTCTCTTACTTGTGGTTCTTCATCTGCATTCGAACAAGCACAAAGCCCTATGGAAACAAACAGAACCATTACGAGTCTTAAAATTTTTTTCATAATAAATACCTATGTCCTTTCTTTACTTTATTTATAACACATTCACTTATAAAGCTAAAGAAAATAAAAAAGAATATCCGAAGATATTCTCATTAACGATTATTACACTTATTTTTTAGCGTTTGACTCGGTCTAAATTTTGGCAACTTAGTTGCTGGAATCATAATTCTTTCTTTTGTTACGGGATTGATCCCCATACGCTCTTTTCGAAAGAAGATCTCAAATTTTCCAAAACCGCTGATATCAACATAGCCATCGCTTGCCAAAGATTCTGACATCTCATTAAATATAAGCTCAATTGCATAGCTGGCATCTTTCTTAGAGATATTTAAATTATCACAAAGAACTTGAGCCAAAGATTCTCTGTTTACAAATTTAGCCATACTAAAACTCCTTCTTTAATTCACGAAGCATTAAGTCATTTGCACAAGTTTTAGGTTCTTTTCCTTCAAATAAAATCTGATATACTTCTTCACAAATTGGCATGTCAATATTGTTTTCCTTGGCGACCTTATGAACGATCTTAGCGGTCCTTACACCTTCAACCGTTTTCTTGTTGTACTTTAAGAAATTTGTAACATCGTTTTCTTTACCAATCTGATATCCCGCTTCAAAGTTACGAGAATGAATACTTGTGCAAGTAACAATCAAATCTCCTATTCCCGTTAGGCCCATAAAAGTTTGTTGTTTACCACCAAAGAAAACACCATAGCGAATCATTTCCTGCAAGCCTCGCGTGATCAAGGCTGCTCGAGTATTGTCCTGATATCCTAAACCACTTAAAATACCAGACGCAATAGCCATGACATTTTTGATTGCAACGCCAAGCTCACTACCAATTTCATCATCTCCTGTATAAATACGAAGATAATTATTAGAGAAAGTACGCTGAATCACTTGTGCATCCTCTTCTTTCAAACTAACCGCATCGATTGTCGTTAATAAACGTATCACAACCTCTTCGGCATGACTTGGTCCAATTAGAGAAACAACAGAACTTAAATGTTCTTTTGAGATGCAGCGACGAATTACTTCACTCATTCTTTCACTGGTTTCTGGATGAAATCCTTTTGATACATTAACTACGATTATATTATTCTTTAAATAAGGATCAATCTGAAGACAAATACCTTCAATCGCAAATGTAGGTACAGCCAATAAAACTATATCCGCATCTTTTACAACCGTGATATCATCGGTTGCCTTTAAGTTTGGATTTAATTCCACTCCTTCAAAATATTTAGAGTTTTCATGATTCAGGTTGATGTCGTCAATTTCGCTTTTCTCAATACCGTAAATGATGACTTCCTCTTTGTTATCGGCTAAAACTTGTGCAAGAGCTGTTCCCCAGCTACCGCTACCTATCACAACTGTTTTCATCTTAAACGCCTCCTAAGATTTCTTTCGGGCAATGATACGAATCGGAGTTCCTACAAAGCCAAAAGCTTCTCTTAATTTATTTTCTATATATCTTGAATAACTAAAATGCAAGAGTTCTGGATCATTGACAAACAATACGATCGTGGGCGGTTCAACACTTACTTGACTTGCATAATAAATCTTTAACTGCTTACCGAGATGAGGTTTTGGCGGATTCATCATCTGTGCATCCAAGATTACATCGTTCAATACATTGGTCATAATGCGCATGCAGCAAGAATCATGTACTTCATCAATCAAAGGAATCAGCTTATTGACCTTGCTGTGAGTCAATGCACTTGTAAAGGCAATTGGCGCATAATCAAGGTATACAAATTGAGCGCGAATTTCTTTCTCAATTGCATTCATAGTCTTTTCATCTTTATCAACCGTATCCCATTTGTTGTAAACAATGATTACGCCTTTACCAGCTTCATGTGCCAAACCGGCAACATGTTTATCTTGCTCACGAATACCTAATTCACCATCAATAACAAATAGAACAACATTACTTCTTTCTATGGCGTTCATTGCGCGAAGGATTGAATATTTTTCAATATTCTCATAAATCTTTCCTCGTTTTCGAATTCCGGCCGTATCAATGATCATATATTCTTTGTCATCAACTTTAAAAGGCGTATCGATCGCATCTCGTGTTGTTCCCTCAATATTGGATACAATAACACGATCCTCTTTTAAGATCGCATTAACCAAAGAACTTTTCCCAACATTTGGTCGACCAATGACACAAAAAGAAGTGATTCCTTCATAAGGCTTTAATTCTTTTTTAGGCATAAATTCAATAACTTTATCCAACAAATCGCCCAAACCAATTCCATGAGCGCCAGAAATAGTCATAGGATCTCCTAAACCTAAAGAATAGAATTCATATACTGCCATCTGTAATTCCTGATTATCAGCTTTGTTTACCGCAAGCACAACTGGTTTATTAGACTTCTGAAGTTTACGAGCGATTGCCATATCATCTGTCATAACTCCTTCTTTGGCAGAAGTGATAAAGATAATGACATCAGCTTCTTCAATTGCAATATCTACCTGCATATTGATTTCTTCGGAAAAAGGCTGATCTTCAATTTGAATACCGCCTGTATCAATAATATGAAAAGACTGTGTAAGCCATTCCACCGTTCCATAGATACGATCTCTTGTAACACCAGGTGTATCATCTACAATACTCTTTCTTTCACCTATCAGTCGATTGAATATCGTAGATTTTCCTACATTCGGTCTACCTACTATAGCTACGGTTCCTCGAATCATACAACACCGTCCTTTCTAAATTTCTTTATTGATTATGTTTAATACAGCATCAACAACTTCGTCGATCGTCAAATGCGATGTGTCAATTTCAATCGCATCATCTGCTTTTTTTAAAGGAGAAATTTTTCGATGCGAATCTTGATAATCACGAGCTATGATATCTTGATATATTGTTTCATAATCCGCATCAATACCCTTATTGATATATTCATCATATCTACGCTGTGCACGAGCCTTGGCATCTGCATTCATAAAGATTTTTACTTCTGCATCTGGCAAGACAACTGTACATATATCGCGTCCATCTAAGATATACCCCTTGGATTTGGCAATTTCTTTTTGAAGATCGACCAATTTTTGTCGCACCATTGGTACAGCGCTAGTTTTGGAAGCCATCATGGAAATATCATTTGTGCGAATTTCTTTTGTGACATCTTCACCATTTAGATATACGTGATCATTTTGAAAAGAAATCTTTAGATCACTTAATGCTTTTTCTAATAATTCTTCGTTTGAATAATCAATCTCATTTTTTAAAACATAGTAGGCAACACAACGATACATTGCCCCTGTATCAAGATGAACATAATTAAGTTTATCTGCCACAATATCGGCTATTGTGCTCTTACCGACCCCACTGGGCCCATCAATTGCTATATTGATCTTCGCCATTTTATAGTCCCATCTGCCAAATGAAGTAAATTGTTACACCAATAGATGCAATCAATAACAAGATCAAAATAACAAGAATGACATTTAAGATTGTTCCTGATTTTTTTGTCTTTTTCTGCGCAGGAATATTATCGATATCACCAGCACGCATCCTCATTTTTGCACTTGGAGCATCCTGGGTATTTGTACGAACTTTTGTAGCTTTCTTCTTTGTCTTTTTAACCTTCTTTGGCTTTTTCTTTGAGGTTGCTTCTACTCTATTTTCTAAAGTACGATCAAACTCATCTGTATTCTGATCAAAAAACGTTAGCTTATCACTTTCTTCCACTGGATCATCAGCACGAATGTCAGCGTTTCCTAGTACGATGCGTTCTGATTTTGGTTTTACAGCTTCTTTAGGTTCTTCAACAGGCTGTTTTACTGGTTCTTTCTTTTCAACTCGAACTGGATTGATACGAGTTAATTTTTGATTTGGCATGTATGTGGCAACACCATTGACTTCTTCTGAAGTAGGTTTAGGCATTTGCATTGTTGAACCTAATTCATCTTCATCATCTTCCATTGGAATAAAATGTGCATTCCGTCTGCGTGTTTCTTTTCCATCTAGCTGCTTCAAGATGTTGATTTGTGTATCATCAGTATAACGATATCCATTTTCAACATTATATTGTTTTACTTCATCTAAAAGATCATCCATGACTGGAGATTTAGGTAATTCTTTTGAGATTGGTTTAGCGTTAATTTCTTCATGAGGATATAAAGGCTGGTTCGCATGTGACAATTTGCTGGCCTGTACTCTTGATAGTCGAGAAGGTGATGTCTGCACTTGAGCCTCTGTTGTTTCTTCTTCTAGCTTATCACGTAAATCTTGATATTTTTTTGTTCTTGATAATTGAGCCATAATAGACCTCCTAATAAATATTCTAATATATTATACTAAAAAAATACTATATTTTCTAACTTTCGTACATTATATTGTAGTGAAAAAAAGCATTTGTATAATTAGATACAAATGCCCTCTTTAATGAAACTATTTTGCACGTCCAGAATATTTCCCGTCACTTGTATTTACAACGATCATTTCGTCCTGTCCAATGAATAATGGTACCTTAACTTCTAAACCAGTTTCTAAAACTGCATTCTTGCTGGCACTGGTAGCTGTATCCCCTTTTACAGCCGGTTCACATTCAACCACCTGTAAAGTTGCCTTATCTGGAAGAATTACCCCAAGAATTTCACCTTCAAAGCTTGAGATATTAACATTATCATTGGCTTTAATGAATTTTCTTTCCCATTCTAGACGATCCGCAGGAATTTCAATTTGTTCATAAGTTTCATTATCCATAAATACTAAAGAATCATCTGTATCGTATAAGTACTGCATTTCACGTTTTTCAATCAAAGCTGGTTCAATTTTTTCTCCTCCACCCCAAGATAATTCAACGTTACTACCAGTACGAAGATTACGAACTTTCGCCTTAACGACCATTGCGCTGCGAGCTGTTTTATTCTGTGAAGCATCTAATACAACATAGATATCTCCATCGACCTGTATTGTTAATCCAGGTTTCAAATCATTCGAACTAATCATAATTTTCAGTCTCCTTTTTTACATACCTTATTCATTTTAATAAAAAAGGAACGTTTGTCAATAAAAAGCCTTTATATAAAGCAGGTTTGACAAACCAAAAAAATATAAAAGACCATAAAAAAGGTAAAAAGCACAATAATGTGCTTTTTACCAGTATCAAAAGGAATCGATATGAATAAATCTTTTCATATACCAAAAGGAAGGATGGTGGTACATGAAATATTGGAATTGAGCCTGATTCCAAATTTATCCGACTTAATAATACAACGTTTTTAGGAAAATGTAAACACTTTCATGATTTTTTTGAAACATTTCATTTTGATAAATATTCATGAATAGAGCTTGCAGCTTTTTTACCAGCTCCCATAGCCTGAATAACTGTTGCAGCTCCCGTTACCGCATCCCCACCGGCATAAATACCAGCACGACTTGTCATGTTTTTGTCATCGACAATAAAACATCCCTTGCGGTTCACTTCCAAGCCTTCAGTTGTATGACGAATCAATGGATTTGGACTTGTTCCAATTGCCATGATCATGCAGTCGATATCGATCGTAAAATTCGAATCTTTGATTTCGACAGGTCTTCTACGTCCGCTTTCATCTGGTTCACCCAGTTCCATACGCACGCATTCAATACCATTGACCCAACCATTTTCATCCCCAAGTACTTTGACAGGATTACATAGTAAATCAAAGATAATGCCTTCTTCTTGAGCATGTTCAACTTCTTCTTTACGAGCTGGTAATTCTTCCATACTTCTACGGTATACAATATGGACTTCACTACCTAGACGTCTTGCGCATCTTGCTGCATCCATCGCAACATTTCCTCCCCCTACAACAACGCATTTTTTAGGGTGTTGTACTGGAGTAGCACTACCTTCTTTATAAGCTTTCATTAAATTGATTCGGGTTAAGAATTCATTGGCAGAATATACACCTTTTAAGTTTTCGCCTTCAAGGTTCATAAAATTAGGCAATCCGGCACCAGAACCAATAAAAATTGCTTCATAGCCTGATTCAATCAAAGAATCAATGGAGTCACTTCGTCCCACGACAAAGTTAGTAACAATTTCAACACCAAGTTCTTTTAAATGTGATATTTCTTTTTGAACGATTTCCTTAGGAAGTCTGAATTCAGGAATACCATACATCAATACACCACCGGCAACATGCAAAGCTTCAAAGATCGTTACTTCATATCCTTGTTTTGCTAAATCACCTGCACAAGTAAGACCAGCAGGTCCAGCACCGACAATAGCAACTTTATGATGGTTGGATTCTGGCTTTGTTAAAGGTGCATCGTTATTTTCTCTATGATAATCCGCAACAAAACGTTCAAGACGTCCAATCGCAACACTTTCACCCTTGATTCCACGAACACAATATTTTTCACACTGATTTTCCTGTGGGCATACACGTCCACAAACGGCAGGAAGACTTGAAGTCAAAGAGATAATTCGATAGGCCTCCTCAAATTCTCCATCTTTTACTTTTTCAATAAAATCTGGAATATTTACATTTACAGGACAACCATTGACACAAGGTTTATGTTTACAATGCAAACATCTTGTTGCCTCTTCCATTGCCATTTCAGCAGTATATCCTGTAGCGACTTCTTCAAAGTTTTTGATTCTTTCGTCAGCTGGTTGAACCGGCATGGCGATTTTTTCTAATGACATATTCGGCATTAAGCTACCTCCTTATTCAATAGATTGCATGTTTCTTCTCTTTCATGTTTTTCAAAATCCATGTAAGCACGATTTCTAGACATTGCTTCATCAAAGTCTACAAGATGTCCATCAAAATCCGGTCCATCTACACATGCAAATTTAATTTCATCGCCAACACGTAAACGACATCCTCCACACATACCTGTTCCATCGATCATAATAGGATTCATAGAAACAACTGTTGGGATGTTGTATTTTTTTGTCAGTTCACAAACAAACTTCATCATGATGATAGGTCCAATCGCAATCACTTTATCAAATTTTTCACCAGATTGAATCAATTCTTCCAGTTTCAAAGTAACAACACCTTTTTGACCAACACTACCATCATCGCTCATCAAATAATACGCATCGCTGCATTCTTTAAATTCATCTTCTAAGATCACAAGATCTTTGTTTCTAAAACCAACGATGGTTGTTACATCTGAACCAGCTTCATGGAAAGCTTTTGCAGTTGGATACGCAATGGCACATCCAACACCACCACCGATGATACATACTTTTTCATTACCATCAATTTCGCTAGGCTTTCCAAGTGGACCTACAAAATCATGTAAGCTATCGCCCTCTTCAAGTGTATTTAACAGCATAGTTGTTTTCCCTACAATTTGGAAAATAATTGAAACAGTTCCTTTTTCAGAATCGGAATCAGCAATCGTCAAAGGGATACGCTCTCCCTCTTCATTTACACGCAAAATGATAAATTGACCAGCCTTGGCACGTTTTGCGACAAATGGCGCATCAATAACCATACGCGTAACTGTAGGGTTTAAAACTTCCTTTTTTAAAATTGTATACATATTTTCACCTACCCTTGTCTATTGTATCACAGATGTTGAAAATTTTTTAAATTTATGAAAATTTTTACATTTCTTCCGGGTACTTCAATCCCCAGCTTTCACGAATTTGACTCATCATGTCCATGACATCATATGTAAAATCTAGATGCATGACATTTTCATTTGTCAAAATTGTCTGTTCCATATCTGTAATTTCGTAATATAGAGCATCTTTAGTATCTCCACATTCAATCACTTCTTTATGATTGTCTTCTGTATACGTTATGACAGCTTTACAAGCTCTAGGATATTCATAAATCTCAATATACCCTTTATCATAGGCAATCATGCCTCGCTTTGGTTGTTTAGCATGTAAAGTCAAGGCAATCGTAGCCATTTCCTGTTTTGAGTTCATCAACAAGATACCAGCCTGTTCATCTACTTTACTAGGGGCAAGACGGACTTGCGAAAGGATCTGATCTGGTTTTTCAGACATGAACCAACGAACAAATGACAATGCATATACACCAATATCCAATAAAGCTCCACCTGCTAAATTAGGATTGAAAAAGCGATTCTTCATATCATATTCTTTATAACTTCCAAAATTCATTTGAATCATTTTTAGCTCTCCAAGGGCTCCTGAATGAGTTAGATCATATAACTTTTTATAAAGAGGCATATGATATAAAGTCATAGCTTCTGCCAAGATCACACCATTTTCTTCAGCCAGTTTTTTTGCCATCTCCAATTCATCAATATTCAATGTAATTGATTTTTCACAAAGCACATGTTTCTTGTTGGCTAAGGCTTTTTTCAAGAAATTTATATGCGTATTATGTGGTGTTGAGATATAAATAACATCTACATTCTCATCTTCAAAAACATCATCGATATTTTCATACACCTTTTCAATACCATATTCTTTGGCAAAGTCTATAGCTTTTGAATATGTTCTATTGGCCACGCCGTATAACTTTCTTCCATCCTTTTGCATAGCCTGTGCCAACTGATGTGCAATTACACCACACCCTAAACTAACCCAGTTTAACTCTTTCATTTAATGTCCCTCCTTATTGATTCTATATCCAAAGCTAAACGTATCTCATTTATATGTTCCTGCATCTTTTTATACGCAAGATCTTCATTTTTCTCTTTGATCGCATTGAATATTTCACGATGCATGATACTAGATCTTTTAAAATGTTCATGGTCCAGTGTATATTGTTCACTAAAATAATCTTGTTGCAGAGTAACATAACGAATTGATTTTACAATTTCTAAAATGAAATTATTGTGTGATGATGCTGCGATTCCTAGATGAATCTCTGTATCCAGCTCCATCATATCTTTATCCTTTAATTTTCCCTCATAATAATCTGTTAATGCGATTTCATGTTTATTTAAAGCTTGTTCCAGTTTAACTAGATCATCTTCTGTATGGTTTCTAGCAGCAAGTCTAGCAGCATCCGCCTCAAATAATGAACGAGCTTCAAATACTTCATCAACCATGGAACGATCAAATATTCCATATTTTTTTATAATATTAGAAAAAATCTCTGAATAAGAATCACTGACATATGTACCATCCCCTTGATGTGCTTCCAATATACCTAAAGTAGACAAGGTACAGATTGCTTCCCGCAATGGAACACGACTGATCCCTAAATTTTCTGATAGCTTTCTTTCATTCAATAATTTATCCCCAGCTTTTAAATTTCCTTTTTTTATTTCTTGCAGCAAATACTCGATTGCAAGATCTCGGGCACTTTGTTTTAGATCCATGTCTCCTCCTAATTGGTATAACCTTTTTGGTTATACCAATTATATCACTTTATTTATTCGCGTCAACATAAGAAAACTGAGAATTCACTGAAGAAATCTCAATGTATGTCTTATCAACCAATTAATATATTCTATAAAACACATTCTAAATCAAGAAATATGTTATTACATCGTTTTTTTAATAAAACTTTATTTGCCTTCTGCAAAAAACAAGGAAGTAACATTACCAATTCAACAAAACAGCCTAAATAACCTGGATTGAAATGAAAATAAGATGTGATAATACATTCTTACTTATTAAGACTGCACAACATAAGATAATACCTTTTAAACTAAAAACAACTACCAATGTATTCATATCGCAGTTCTACGAGTGGTTTAATCAACGATTTTTAAACTGTTATTTTTAGAGAATTTTATATTGACATAATGTCCTTATTTCCATAACTGCTTGATAAGCCATGCCATGTTTTGACCAATATTTCTCATATTAGCCATACCCTCATCATCTTTAAGAACATCTCCTATATCTTTGCCATAAACCATATTCCAATAAGTAGAGCCGACAAGGAACATTTCTCGAAACAGCATGACATTATTCATTGTGTTCACTGTATTCATACCTCCAGCACGACGAACTGCGCAAACAGCAGCACCCGGCTTATGACATAATGCGTCTGGATTTCCAATGCTCGCTAGTCCCAAACGGTCAAGGAAGATTTTCATCTCTGCACTAATATCAGCACCATAAACAGGAGATCCTAAAATCAATCCATCCGCCTCTTTTATCTTTTCAAAAATTTCATAAAAATCATCATCTTTAAAAACGCAGTTGTCTTTTCCCATACATGCCAGACGGTCTTTACCCTGTGTAATCCTACATGTTTTAATATGTACGTCTGGAAGTTGGATAAGCTCTGTGGATATTGCTTCTTTTTCGAGTTTCTCGAAAATAGTATGAATTATGATAGCCAATAAGCTTTTGTTAATCAAGCAGAAAAAATGCAACATTATTAGTTCTATAAAATATTCTACTTCTTTTATGCAGTATCTCTCGTCATAATAGCTATATTTTTTCTATATGTAAACAGAAGTTTCAAGAATTATTTCTAATATTCTATAGCTCGGTATCGTATGCTTTTACACAAAAATTTTTTTAAGCTGATTTTCCTTGAGACTTTAACCTTAGGTAAAATTATTTATTATTCTATTTTGCTAAAACTTAATCAAATCAAAGAGAAAATCTAAAGTCTTTGACATGCATGTCAAAAGATCTTGACATCCACTCTCAGTCAAAAAAAGGAGCTGAAGCTCCATTTTTAATAAACCAAATCGAAAAATTTCATTTCCTTTGATTCAGATAAACCAGTATCATAACTTCTATCACCTAGATAATCTAAGAATGGTTGTAATGCATCTGGATCCTGGCATGTCTCATAGAACAATTGAATGGCTTCAACGGCACGAAGCATGGCGCGATCATATAAATCAAAGAAACTCTCTGTGCTCTTGATCGTATCATCACAAGGATGCACCCATTCTTTGTGTAAAAGATTGATCGTATCAAATGGATCTTCTGGTTCATCTGGAACAAAAAACCCAGATATCATACTTTCTGTGCGCAACACCTTTTCAAAAGAATGTGAGATCTTAAATTTTGTTCCCTTTTTATCATAGAATAACTTTTCGACAAAACACCAGTCATTTAAACTTTCTAAGATCTGGTGTGGAAGTACATCTACTTTATATACATTTCGAATCGTAGGAACATAGATTCTTGCGATGGCACGTGCTTGTTCCAGACTTACTTCACATGTTTCATAAGCTTTAAAATCTGAGATCGTACAATCGTTTTTCACCTTTAACATGATCGCATCGATCAACGATTCAAAACGATGATGCCACCAACTGCTCTTTCCTGTACAACGACCCGTGCGATAAAACACATATGGATGTGCGATACTATCCAAGGCCCAGTGACAAAGGTGACCACAAGTATATGTCATCATATCCTGACGAATTTCTGGATCTTTTTCTTTTTGTATGGAGGCAACAGCACTTGCATAAAAATCATTAATAGAGTGCGAATGAACTTCATTCCCAATTTTTCTTAAAGGTGTTTTTTTCATAAATGAGGTTGGATTCAAATTATGGAAAAACAAAAAATCCGGTCCATTTCCTCCAACTTCCATCAATTGAAGTCTAGATTCTAGAAAATCATATTTAGGATCATCCAATTTTTCATATACATCATCGGTAAATAATATATGTGTGATAATATTAGGCATTTACATCATCCTCCTTAAGATATTTTTCTAGACCATGAAATATAACATATTCCGCAAAAGTATCCATCTTGCAGTAGTTTGATAATTCCTGTCGAATCACTTGTTTTTGTTCCGGTAAAGCTGAATCAAAAGTTCTGTAAGTAAACACTGCATTTAATCCATTTTGAATGGATAATTGATGATATGAGTATTCATCAGTAAAAACCGGTAACACTTTCTTTAAAGAATAATGTCCCCGCATACGATTATCATAAAACAATCCACATTCAAACGGTTTAGATAAATCAATCATACGATCACATATTTGATCAAGTTGTTCCTTATATTTGGGAAATTGTTCGCCAAGTTGTTTTAAGCGAAGTTTTTCCGCACCTTCCATGTTATAAACAAGTATACTTCCCTTTTTAGGAATAGTTTCTAATAAAGAAAGAATAAACTTTTCACGACAATCGGCTGTATCAAAAAAATCATGATGACTCAAATTATGATTCACATCTTCAATATGCAGGCTATATTGAAAACAAAGAACGTCAAATGCTTTCATATTCTCATATGGTGGAATTGCAAAGGTATCCCATTCAAAATCAAGATATGAAATTGGATATTGAATCATGGATGTCCAAATTTTTAAAGCCGCTTTATCATAAAATATGCCATGTTTACTTGCCATATATTGTGCATATTGCAACTTAAATCCTTCGATATCTTCCGGCTCTAGATCCGATATACGTCGAATTCCATTGGCATAGGCTTGTAGCTTATGTGAAGATGTCGTCAAAAATAAGATAGAATCGTCTGGGAGTTTGGATTCATCAAAACAATCATCGTAATAAGAACATCTTCTTCCTGTTGTACACTTTTTGGAACGATCCAATGTAAACTCTGGACTATCTAACAATGTTTGAACTGTATCGATCCATTCATCTAAATCAAAATCATATTGTTCCATACACTCATCAATTGTTTTAGATGGTTTATTACGCCGATTAAATAAATGATCACTGCGTAATAAGAATTCGTTTAAATCTAAATAATCTTTTCGAATGTACTCTTTGTTCAAATAGATGATTTCATTACTTGTAATATGCACACCAGCACTTTGGGCAATCTGTATATTTATTTTCATCAATTGCGCTTCGGATTCTTTTGGATAAGCACTCAAATGTGGATATATAGCTTTATACCCATCTTCCATTTTCATCAAAACAGGAATCCGGGTACGACAATTTCTATACTCAAAACGAACTGAACATACTACATCACTATTTTTTAATAGATTTAAAGTATCTTCATTGGTGTCACCAACCTGACCACAAAGAGCATTTTGTATATTTAAATATTCTTTCCAGTAATCACTAAAAGGTTTTTCCATGTGGTAAAAGCCTTCAAAGGGATGTTTTCTATGAACGTTATTCCAACAGTATTTGGGACAACGTTTATAATTGAGCAAATCACTTACATGTATCATTCTTTTCACCTTACTTATTTTATCTTACTCTTGATACATATGCAAAATATCTTTCACCATCCTACAGTATTCATTTTTATTATCTAAGGGAGCAACAAGCTTTGCCTTATCTTGAAACAAGAAAAGTTGCTGATAGATTTTATTGGGATCTTCAGCCATAAATGTGCAAAGAATCCCATCGTTCTTCTTGATTTCTTTAAAATCCAAGCCCCAGTACTGCTCTTTAAACATACGAATAAATTCCGTCTTGACCAAGATCTCAAAACGAATAAAACTTGCCTTTATCAATGATTCTTTTCCTATAAAAGACGCAACATTAAAGGAAGAATCGCGTAAAAATCGTTTATCCGTCAATTTGCATTGTTTCATGCGTTGAATAGAAAAACGATAGGTGCGATATTCATTTCGTTTATGACTAAAACCAATCACATAATACGCATTTTTATAATGAATGATCTCATACGGATCCAACAAAAATGTTGAAACATCTTTTTGTGATAAAGTCTGATAAGAGATTTCTACGCTTTGCTTCCTGTCCATTGCCAACTGTACCGTTTGAACCATGTTATATTCTTGCAAAGAAAGTGCCAAACCAGTCTGATTTACATAATAGTGCATCATAGATTTAGTATCTTTATCTGCACATAAGACTTTATCTAAACCGCTATGAAAAAAAGCACGCCCTACAAATTCAGGATGAGAATCAACGATTCCTCTTGATTCATTTAAGGCGTCAATTTCATCTTTTGTTAATTTCAAGGATGGAAACAAACAATCTTCATCTAAATAATATCCACCATATCTTCCTTTTACTTCTTGTATATTATAACCCGCAGTAACCAACTCTTTTTTAAACTCTCGTATATTTCTAGGATTTGTTTCTAACTCTTTGGCAAGATCTAATGTATTCATTTTCCCTCTTGCCTTTAGTAGCATCAACATCTTGATGCATATTGCACTACGATTCATAAATCTTCCTACCCTCAACTACTAGTCGTAGAATGTTTCTTAACTTTCAAACGCATGACAACATCTTCTTTGACAAGTTGATAAATACATGAACAGACAGGAATAGAAATTATAATTCCTAAGATACCACCTAAACTTGCTCCTACTGTTACTGCCACGATTACATACATTGGAGGAAAACCAACAGAACGTCCAACTACATTTGGATAGATAAAGTTTCCTTCTACCTGTTGGATACAAATAAACATGATCATAAAATAAACAGCTGACTGCACCGATTCTGTAGCTACAAATAAAGCTCCAATAATAGCCGCAATCAAAGCACCAAACATTGGAACAAGAGCCCCAACACCAACAATGATTCCTACTAGAGTAGCATAAGGTATATTCAATAGCGTTGCGCCAACTGTTACCAAAGTTCCTAAAATGATGCACTCGGTACATGTCCCACCTATATACTGTGTAAAAGTGCGGGCAATTAAACGTAGTACATGCAATGTTTTTTCATAAATATCATCTGGCATATACGCTCTTAACAAACCTTTGGATTCTTTAACAACCGTACTTTTATTGAATAAAACAATAATAGAGAACATCAGGGCAACAAAGGTTGAAAGTACAATTGAAAATGTCGTAGAGATAACTTGGTACACAGAATCAAAAATATTGTTTGCTCCACCAGAAAAAATCCAGTTGATAAAATCATTGAACCAGTTTGATAAATTATCAAAATCTAAGACATTTAAATCTAACCCCTGAATCCAATTATGTAAAGAAGGAATCGAACTGGAAGTACGATATGCCCAATGATAGAAAGAGTTTAAAGTTTCAGGAAGATTATTGAAGATTGTTTCCAAGGAAGCAAAAATCTGAGGAACCAGCAAAAAAACAAAGCCTAAAAACAAAGCTAAAACAATCACAATGGATAGAATATTTGCGATGACACGATAAATTTTACGCTCTTCAATCTTAAATAAGATATTTCCGGCACGCATTAAATTATTTGCAATGATATTAAATACAAAGGCAAGTCCACCACCAAATAAAAATGGCATACAAATTGATAAAATATATAATAAAACCTGCAAAATTTTTTCAAAATATAAAACAACCATTAACAGAACCACGGCAAATAAAATCACTCTTCGATATAATACTTCTTTATCCTTATATTGTCTTGGAACTCTAAACATTTGATCACCCACTTATATATGTTTTATTTTACTCTATTAACTAGTCAGAAACAATAAATCATTTTTTATCTTTTTGTTTACTCATGCAAATAAACAGTGTTAGAATTAAGGGTATAAATAAAGGAGAACGCTGATGAAAATAGTTGATGAATATTTTGGATGTGATGTCTTTAGTACAAGTGCAATGCAAAAATACCTGCCTCATGCTGTTTACAAACAAATGATTGGTGTCATTGAAAAAGGGCAGGAACTTCCTCGTGAAATTGCCGATATTGTTGCCAACGCAATGAAAGATTGGGCAATGGATAAAGGTGCTACGCATTATACACATTGGTTCCAACCTATGACTGGAATCACAGCTGAAAAACATGATGCTTTTATTACACCTACCGGACCTAATTCGGTTATTAGTGATTTTAGAGGTAAAGAATTGATCAAAGGTGAGCCAGATGCTTCAAGCTTTCCAAGTGGCGGTTTACGCGCAACATTTGAAGCTCGTGGTTATACAGCTTGGGATCCAACAAGTTTTGCCTTTGTCAAAGACAAAACATTATATATCCCAACCCTTTTCTGTTCTTATGATGGAAGTGCCTTGGATAAGAAAACCCCATTATTGCGATCAATAGATGCTTTAAACAAAGCGGCTGTTCGCTTATATAACATTATGGGTCATAACATCAAAAACATTACAGTTACCGTTGGACCTGAACAGGAGTATTTTCTAATTGATAAAGAGATGTATAAAAAACGTTTAGATCTAATGGTTACTGGAAGAACGTTATTTGGTACAGATCCTGTCAAAGGACAAGAATTAGATGATCACTATTTTGGAAATATCGAAGAACGTGTTAAAGCCTATATGGAAGAAGTTGATGAAGAACTTTGGAAATTAGGTGTATATGCCAAAACAGAACATAAAGAAGTGGCTCCTTGCCAGTTTGAAATTGCTCCTGTTTATTCCCCAGTAAATTTGGCAAATGATCAAAACCAGATTACGATGGAAATTTTGCAAAAAGTTGCAAATCATCATGGCCTGGTTTGTCTATTACATGAAAAACCATTTGCCGGCGTTAATGGATCAGGTAAACATAACAACTGGTCATTTTCAACTGACAAAGGTGAAAACATGCTTGAACCTGGTGACTCTCCAAAAGACAATATTCGTTTTTTGATTACTCTAGTTGCCATCATTAAAGCTGTGGATGAATACCAGGACTTATTGCGAGTTAGTGTCGCAACCGCGGGAAATGATCACCGTTTAGGGGGACATGAAGCTCCACCAGCTATTATATCTATTTATCTAGGTGAAGAATTGACCGCTATTCTGGAAGCTATTGAAAAAGGCGATGAATATATCGATACAATTAATAAAAAACTTGAACTTGGTGTTTCTGCATTACCTCCAATTTCAAGAGACTCAACAGACAGAAACCGTACAAGCCCATTTGCCTTTACTGGAAACAAGTTTGAGTTCAGAATGTTAGGTAGTGCAATCAATATTTCCTGCCCTAACACGATTTTAAATACAATCGTTGCAGAGGAAATGACACAGTTTGCCGATGAACTTGAATGTTATTCTGAAGAAGAATTAAACGATGCAATCATTCGCCTGATTCGAAAAACAATCAAGGAGCATAAACGCATCATCTTCTCAGGAAACGGTTATTCTCCTGAATGGCGAAAAGAAGCCTTATCAAGAGGTTTGCTTGAGTTAAAGAATACGGCAGAAACATTGCCTCACTATACGGATCCAAAAAACCTAGCATTATTTGAAAAACACAACGTTTATACACCAAATGAACTTCATGCGCGTGAAAACATCTTATTGACTAACTACTATCAAGTTATTGAGATTGAGGCAAAAACAATGTCTTATATGTTAAGAAAACAGATCCTACCAGCTGTATTTGAATATGAGTCCAAGCTGGCAACAATTATTCAAACCAAGAAGTCTAGTGGAATTACTTCTCCAATGGAAGAAAAATTATTGTTTAATATCAATACACCATTGGAAATCGTTAATAAACATCTTGAAAAATTAGAAGAATTGATTCAAAAATCCCATTCTGGTGCTAGAGAAGCCGCTAATTTTGCTGCAAATGAACTTTTACCTTTGATGGATGCCATTCGTGCTTTAACAGATACCATCGAAAACAATGTATCAAAAAACGACTGGCCTATTCCTGATTATAACGATATGTTATTTGGTTCAATCTTATAAATACAAAAGGACACAACAATGTGTCCTTTTAAATTGCCTTTAAAATCATTAATGAATAAGCCGGCATTTCTAGCACATGATCAATTGAAAGACGATTCTCATCAATCAAATCTACATATTCACCATTTAGATCCAAATTAAAAGCAACTGGCTCATTGGAAATATTTATGGCAATATATAAAGTTTCCTCTTCGCTATTTCGTTTGAATATACAATATGTGTTATTCAAGACAATCTGTTCAAAATTTGCTGTATGAAGTGCACTATGTTCATGTTTGATTTCAATCAATCGTTTGATTCTCTTTGTTAATTCATTGTTTTCAAAATGCGTAATATGCGGTCTTAATTCGGTATCGTTCCAATTCTTTTGTCCCTTGATTCCCCATTCACTTCCATAATAGATACAAGGAATTCCTGGCATGGTCATCAATAAACCATAAATCAATGGTAAATGGTTTTCATTTTGTAGCTGAGTCGCAATTCTTGGTACATCATGATTATCAACAAAGCACACTAGATGTTTTCCACGATACAAACACCAGTTATCTTTTCCAAATTGGCGATGCAAAGAATGCATGATTTCAAAAAGATTATAAGAATTCAGACTAGAATATAACCCTTTATAACATTCATAATTCGTACAGCTATCTAACATTTGATCATTTACCCACATATTATAATCGCCATGCAGCGTTTCACCCATTAAAAACAAATCATGGTGCCTAGAATGTAATGTTTTTAAAAAGTTTTGATCAAGACAATAAGCTACATCCAAACGCAATCCATCAATCTCAAATTCATCTTTCCAGAACTGAACAACATTCATGATATATTCTACGACTTCTGGATTTTGCAGATTTAGTTTTACAAGATTTTGATTTCCTTCCCAATCTTGATAGCTTAAATGATCATCGTAGGCGCTATTGCCATAAAAATTAATGTAAAACCAGTCTTTATAATGAGAATTTTCACGATTTTTTAAGACATCTTCAAAGGCAAAGAATCCTCTTCCTACATGGTTAAATACAGCATCTAAAATAATGCGGATCCCATTCTTATGTAAAAGTGAACTCACGTATTTAAAATCTTTATTATCCCCTAAACGATTATCAATCGTATAATAATCAATCGTATCATATCCATGAGAATGTGATTGAAAAATCGGATTGAACAATACAGCATCAATATTTAAGTCTTTTAATTGATTTATCCATAAATCAATATCTTTAAAACGATGCTCTAAAACATTATCATTTTCAAAAGGACAACCAAAAGCACCTAGCGTATATATTTGATACAGCACACTATTATCTGTCCACATTAAAATCACCTCGAACATAAGTGTACCATATTTGTAAGGGTTTTCAAAATACTTTACTTGATAATATCCCCAACCTGAATATCTAATAATTGAATTATCTTCATTGGCTCTAATTTGATTTGTAAACCAATCTTTCCACCACTAAAGTAAATAAAGTCTTTGTTTAATACTGATTCATTGATATGCGTCCTAAACTTTTTTTTCATGGCTAAAGGTGAACAGCCACCGCGGACATATCCAGTAATTTTTGTGATATCTTTTACAGGAATCATCTCTACTTTTTTAACACCAGCTAAAGCAGCTGCTTTTTTTAGATCCAGTTCATGATCAACCGGCAGCATAAAGACAAGATATTCTTTGGTATTTGCCTGTGTAACTAAGGTCTTAAATACTTTTTCTGGATCCTCATCCAACATACTGGCAACTACATCCCCTGCTACAGCATCTTTACCATGATCATACGTCAATACTTCGTATTCTATATTATGTTTATCTAATTCACGCATAGCATTTGTTTTGTTTATTTTCATACCGCATATCCTCCAAAATAAAAGAGACTGTAAAATACAGTCTTTTCATCATGCCTAAGTAAAAATATCTAATGGCAATATAAAGAAAACCATTATAAAAAATACTAGGACAATGATGATTTTTACCATCAAATTGTCAAACATATCCCCCTTAATTCTCCCCTTATTTTGATGATATCTTAAATCTAAAATTAAAAAAAATCCACTAAAAATTTAAGAAATTTTAGTTGATATATCAACCTTCATTTTTATGCCAAAAATGATAAAAAAAATCGCCTAAAATTAGACGATTTTTAGAACATTATTTATTACGAATGGCAGCCTGCGCAGCAGCTAAACGTGCAATTGGTACACGGAATGGAGAACAAGAAACATAATCCAATCCTACCTTATGACAGAATTCAATAGATGAAGGATCTCCACCATGTTCACCACAAATGCCCAATTTAATATCTGGACGAGTTTGACGACCCAATGTAGCAGCCATCTTAACTAATTTTCCAACACCCTTCTGGTCTAAACGAGCAAATGGATCTTGTTCATAAACTTTCTTATCATAGTAGTCTTGTAAGAATGAACCTGCATCATCACGAGAGAATCCATAAGTCATCTGTGTTAAGTCATTTGTACCAAATGAGAAGAATTCAGCTTCTTCAGCAATTTCATCTGCCAATACAGCAGCTCTAGGAATTTCGATCATTGTACCAACTTTATATGTAAGTTCAACGCCTTTATCCGCGATAATCTGATCGGCTGTTTCTTTTACGATTTTCTTAACATAGGCAAGTTCGTTCTTATCTCCAACAAGCGGGATCATGATTTCAGGAACGATATGATAGTGTGGTTTTCTTTCATTTACATTGATAGCAGCTTCGATAACAGCCTGTGTCTGCATCTTAGCAATCTCAGGATAAGAAATAGCTAAACGACAGCCACGATGTCCCATCATCGGATTAAATTCATGTAAGTTTGAAATTACGGTTTTCAAATCTGCAACGCCCATATTCATTTCATTTGCCAATGCGATGATATCTTCTTCTTCTGTTGGAAGGAATTCATGCAAAGGTGGATCTAAGTAACGAATCGTTACTGGAAGACCATGCATTGCCTCATAGATTTTTTCAAAGTCACCACGTTGCATTGGTAATAATTTAGCCAATGCTTTTTCACGTTGTTCTACTGTTTTAGATACGATCATTTCACGAATTGCTTTGATACGATCACCGTCAAAGAACATATGTTCTGTACGAACTAAACCAATACCTTCTGCACCAAATTCATATGCTTTTTTCGCATCTCTTGGAGTATCTGCATTTGTACGTACTTTTAATTTTCTAAATTCATCAGCCCAAGACATAAATGTCTCAAAATCACCAACAATCTTAGCTGGAACAGTGCGAACTTCTTCGCCATATACATTACCTGTACTTCCATCTAAAGAGATATAGTCATTTTCTGTGAATTTCAATCCATTAACTGTAAAGTATTTTTCTTCTTCGTTTACTTTGATATCGCCACAACCAGATACACAGCATGTACCCATACCACGAGCAACAACGGCTGCATGGCTTGTCATACCACCACGAACTGTTAATACACCTTGAGCTGCAGCCATACCTTCGATATCTTCTGGAGATGTTTCTAGACGAACCAAGACAACACGATGTCCAGCATTTGCTGCACGTTTTGCATCTTCGGCATTAAATACGACCTTACCAGTCGCTGCACCTGGACTTGCAGGAAGACCACGAGTAATTACCTGTGCATCTTTTAATGCGGCCCCATCGAATGTTGGATGTAACAATGCATCCAACTGACTTGGATCAACATTTAGGATAGCTTCTTCTTTTGTCAAAAGACCTTCGGCTACCATATCACACGCAATCTTTAAAGCAGCAGAAGCAGTACGTTTACCATTACGAGTCTGCAACATAAACAGTTTTTCATTTTCAATAGTAAACTCCATATCCTGCATATCTTTATAATGATTTTCAAGTTTCTTTGTGATGTCTACAAATTGTTCATAAGCCTTAGGCATGATGTCTTTTAAATGATCAATTGTTTGTGGTGTACGAATACCTGCAACAACATCTTCGCCCTGTGCATTCATCAAGAATTCACCGTATAGTTTGTTTTCACCAGTTGCTGGGTTACGAGTAAAGGCAACACCTGTACCAGAAGTTTCACCCATGTTACCAAATACCATCATTTGAACGTTAACAGCTGTTCCCCAACTAGATGGGATATCATTCATCTTACGATAGTATTGAGCACGAGGATTTTCCCAAGATTTAAATACTGCCTCTACAGCCAGGATCAACTGTTCTTTTGGATCTGTTGGGAAATCATCATGTAATTGTTCACGATAGAATTCTTTAAATTTTTTAACCATCAATTTTAAGTCATCTGTATCAAGTTCAGTATCCAATTTAACATGTTTAGCTTCTTTGATTTCGTCAATAACAGTTTCAAATTTAGCTTTTGAAAGTCCCATTACAACATCGGCAAACATTTGGATAAAACGACGATAGCTGTCATAAGCAAAGCGTGGATTATTTGTTAATGTAGCTAGTCCTTCAACAACTTCATCATTTAAACCTAAATTTAAGATAGTATCCATCATACCAGGCATGCTGGCGCGAGCTCCAGAACGAACAGAAACCAAAAGTGGGTTTTCTGGAGAACCAAATTCTTTTCCAGATTCTTCTTCTAGATCTCTTAAATGATTCATGATTTCTGCAATAATACCCACACTGATTTTTTCATCATCTGCATAGTATTGATTACATGCTTCTGTCGTTACTGTAAAACCATATGGAACTGGCATTCCAAGGTTCATCATTTCAGCCAGATTGGCTCCTTTACCACCTAGCAATTCACGCATGCTACCATTTCCTTCATGGAAATTGTAAACATATTTTTTAACCATTAAGTAAACCTCCTTTGATTACATTTTTGTAAACGTTTTCATTACTTAAATAATATATCACATATTTACAATAAAAGATAGAAAAAAACAGTAGATATTTCTACTGTTGCAGATTTACATTCATTGTAGGTTGCACTTCTTCGACACGAAGCTTGCCACAAACCTCATAATTTGGACAGGAATCATTACAAGTTTCTTCGCAAACCTTACGAAGATCACTTGGCATCATCATAGTGATCTCATCATCATCATAACCAACCACCAAACTCTTTTTTGACAACATGATTGGTCTTTTTAATATCGATGGATTCTTTTGAATCAATTCCACAAGTTCTTTTGTAGAAAGATCATCAATTCCCTTTTTAAGTGACTGGAAAGCTTTAGATCGTACTGAAATAATATCTTCTGTTCCATTTTCACATCTTGATAAAATATATTTGATCTCTTTTTCATTTAAAAGAGAGGTAAATATGTTCTTCTCAACAAATTCTATATTGTTGTCTTTTAGCCACTGTTTCGCTTTTCGACAACTTGCACAACCTGGTGATGTATAAATTATTACCATAGTCATCCTCCTTTCTATAATTATATATGGATTACTCCCCTTTCGCAATGAATATGCCCACTTTTCAAACAATGTATTAAATTAGTTAATTTTACTTAAAAATTCTAGCTTGTATGTCACTTATAAAAGAAGTAAAATATATTCACTGAGGTGATTTATATGGAAAGAATGTTAAGTGGAATCAAGCCAACTGGTAGATTGCATTTAGGAAATTATATTGGAGCTATTTCACAATTTGTGAAATACCAGGATGAATATGAAATGTATATTTTCATTGCGAATCAACACGCTATTACGGTTCCAACCGATCCAAAGGCATTACGTCAAAACACAAAAGATTTAATTGCCCTTTATTTGGCAGCTGGTTTAGATCCTGAAAAATGTACATTATTTTTACAGAGTGATGTGGATGCCCACGTTAAATTAGGATGGGTATTCACCTGCCTTACATATATGGGTGAATTGCAACGTATGACACAGTATAAAGATAAAACAGCCAAAGGTGAAACAGGTATCACAGATGGTCTATTTACTTACCCATGTTTAATGGCTGCCGATATTCTTCTATACGATGCCGACTATGTTCCTGTTGGACAAGATCAAAAACAACACGTTGAATTAACAAGACATCTAGCAGAGCGTTTTAACAATCGATACAGTGAAACTTTTGTCGTTCCACAACCACTTGAAACAAAAGTTGGTAAAAAAATCTTCTCTTTACAAAATCCAACCAAGAAAATGTCAAAAAGCGAAACAGACACAAAAGGTACGATTGACTTGTTAGATGATCCAGCTGTGGCAAGAAAGAAAATCATGTCTGCCGTAACAGATTCAGTAGGTATTATTCAATATGACCCAGAAAGCCAACCAGGCCTTGCAAATTTATTAACGATACAATCAGTTTTAGCCAATGAACCAATTGAAGATATCGTAAAACGCTACGAAGGTAAAGGTTATGGAGAATTGAAAAAGGAAATTGGACAAACTGTATTTGATTTTTTAACAGATTTACAAGCAAAATATAAAAAAATCATTGAAAGCAACGTTATTGACCAGATCCTTGAAGAAGGAGCTAAAAAAGCAAGCTATGTTGCCAACAAAAAGATTCGTAAAGTCTATAAAAAAATCGGCTTTACTATCACAAAATAAAGTTAATACCAACACAAAACATATAAAGAACTGGAATTTTTAAAACCAGTTCTTTTTATTTGTGACATGTATATTCTCTCTTAAATTCTTGTTAGGTATAATTAAATTATAAAATTACAAGAGTCATATTTTTAACAATTAGGAGAACTATATGGAAAAACATAATTTAATGCTAAGAGCTTTCAGAAATTCTATTTTTTGGATTATTATTATCACATTAGATATCATAACTTTTGTTTATGATAGATTTTTCTTACAAACAGATGCTCATTTATTCACCATTACCTTCCTAGTGACATTGTATTTCACAATTTCCGAAATCAGAAACCACTATAAAGAACTTAAAGAACAAGAAAATAAGTCTAAAAATTAGTAATTCTTTGTATTCCAACCAATAAAGCATAGATACGACATAAAATATAAGTTATAAATCATTTGCATAACTTAACTTTAAGAATTTATTTTAGATGTTTGTTTGAATTATTAATGTTAGATTTAGTGTATTTACAGGTTTTTCTTTTTAAAATCTTGTCAAAAAGAATCTCCATTTTTGTGCAAAATAGTTATACAAGAATATTAAGTAACCTTCTAGTATTTCAATTAATGTCTATTATCGTATATCATTTTTTATAAATCAACACTATAATTTTATGTGTTATTCATTAAATAGTTATATATAAAGATGCTGGATAGATATGACTATTTGGTTTTTAAAATATTGATTCCTTAAATTTGCCTAATATTTCATCGCTGGTCGTATATTCGTTCTTTAGTCCATATTTTTCTTTTTCTGCTTCACTAACTTTTCTTTTTCTATTCCAACTTCTATTGCTTGGATGATTGCATAAGCAAAGATTGTCTTCAGGTATTTGATTTTCAAATTCATCTAAAATTGCATTATGCTTTTTCCAATAACGATTAAAAGATTTTTTAACTTTTGCAGAACAGATTATGATGTATGGTTCACCTAAAGCCTTCCAAACTCTAATTAAGTTTAAATAACTGAATAACTCATCAATATCTTTTCCTTTTATAGAGACGCCTGTACATTCTGATGGTCTTAAAAAATAATTCATGAAAGCGATTGACTTTATAGTATTCTCGATTTGGTCATCTTCAATATTGAATATTGGTTTTAACATATTTCTGAATAATGCTTTAAACTTATTATTATTTTTAATATTATTTTTCACAACACTTTCAGTACATATATAATCAATATCTTCTGTACATAAAGAAATTTCACTTTCCGGAGATGATTGTAATTCTTTCCAACTAAAATCATAATCATACCATTGATTTTTTAACCATTCGTTTTTTTCTTCCTCTGTATCAAGCATATTATAATGAAGTTTATAAAAGCTTGACGAATCTGGTAAATAATGGCTTTCCATAACAAACAGAAATTTTTTCTTGTCATTTTGCGGGTAGTCTTTTCCGACAAATGGAATTAAAAAAGGATGATACTTATAGAAGTTATTTAAAACTTTAATAACTTGATCACCATTTTCTATTGTGGCCTTCTTAAAATATGGTTTAAATATAGCTTCAATTAACTTAGAATCAATTTTTAAATCTTTATCCATTATGGCGCTCATTTTTTCATGGTTACAAATCTCATCTTCTAGTGTGTTTACTTTTTGTTCGTATGTTTCGTATAATTGTTCTTCACTCATAATTCTTAGCTCCTATTTCTATTTCTTCTTTGATCGTTTCAACTAATTCTTTTGGGCTTAATACTTTAACATGTCTTGCATACTGTAAAGCCCAATACTTCATAGCGTTTAAATTGACATAAACGCTTACTTTCAATGTGTCTTCGTCTATTCTTTCAAACTCAGTCTCCTTTCCAAACCAATCTAATATTTCAGTAACCAAATATGCTTTTGCTTCGAAAACTACTCGAACACTTTTTCCCGCAAACATATAGATATGTTCAGCCATATGTTTTGGCAAATCTAAGCCATATTTGATGTCTTTTACTTCTTCTTTTGGCTTACATGAAGTAGGCAGTATTTCAATATCTGTAATCCTATCGATTCTATAATGGGATATATTGTCATATTTATCATAATTGCAAATTAAATAATACAGGCCGTTTGTCGCAGCCATCTGATATGGATTAACAATATATTTTTCTTCTCTTTTAGGATGCATTTTTTTATCGATTCCATAAACATTATATGTAAATTGAACTTGTCTTTGTTTGTCTATAGCTTCATCTAAAACTTCGATTGTATAGAACAGTTCTTTGTTCTGAATCGTATTTTCAGGAAGGTTGTTCATATGTTTGATCTTAATTTTATCTTCGTTGGAAGATAATCTAGAAATCTTATCAATGAGTTGTTTGCACTGTGATGTTGGAATGTGTTTTGAGAATAATAATCCATCAATAATATATCTGAGTTCAGAATCTTCAAACTCTCTTTCTAAATACCAGTCTGTAAAAACAATTTCATGTTCTCCATTTTTCTTTTGTCGGGCTTTCTCGGTGTAATTTATGTCATAGCCAAAATCAATCAGATTCATTAGATTTCTTTTGATTGCTTTTCGATCAACCTTCATATCATACTCGAACTCAAGAATATTCTGAATTTCTTTCTGTGTTAAAGGATGCTCTACATCTGAATGCTCTTTTAATATTTTTAAAATATTCATTATTATCAGTTTCTTTGACTGTTTCATGATATTGTCCTCATATCTAGTATACCATACAGGCTTTTCTTTGATGTACTCTTTTTGGTTCATGGATATCTATAAAATGTATCCAGGAGGAATGTTTATGAAAGGTAAAGAAACGTTTATAAAAGTGATTGAGGATCCTGTCCTTTATGCAGAAGATCATAATTTAATAATTGTCTTATTTGACCTAAAAAAAATGTTTGTAGAATATGACTCCAGATCCAATTATTTAAGCACTTTAAAAGAAATCATCGAATTAAAAAGAGAATCAAATAATTTATCTATTGAGGAATCTTTTGAATATTCCTCTTATTTGACAAAAGGCAAATGTATTGAAGTTTTAATGAATTTATTAGAAAAGACGATTCATGATAAACTGTATACTGAAAATATATTTAATTTTATCAATATGGACATTTCCAGTTTAAACCCGTATAAACAGTTCATATTCTTCAAACAGTTTGTAAAGAATAAAATAAGATATAGAGTAATTCGTTTAGAAGCTTTAATGATATTTTTAACACTTCACCAAGAAAAGTATGGAAATAAAAAGAATTTAAACATTTTCTTTCTTGATTCAACAGATGATTATGATTTAAGTTCCATTCCTTTTGAAATTAGGAACATGGTGAACTATTCATACTTGCTATCTATATTTAAAAATATTAAGATTCCTTTTCCGTATGTATTCTTAAATCCGTCTGTTTATCTACCTCGAAAATCTTATCCGTTTTTTATTGATATTATAAATGAGATTAATTCTTCTAAAATGAATAAAATTCTCATTATTCATGCTTAAACAACATAGTATAAAAAATAAAAAGAAAACAGGAACTGCAACATAAACAGTTCCTGAATTTTTATTTTAGATGTACACTCTAAAACATTTAGTCGTACGTTAATAATTTTTGACTCTTATTATAAGATATAAAAGAACAATAATACAAAGATACCAAGTGCGATACGATACCATCCAAAACTAGTAAAGTCATGTTTTTTAACATAATTCAATAGTCCTTGTATCGCAAAGACACTCACGACAAAACTTACAAATGTACCTACAAATAAAAGGGCCCATTGATCAAGAGTAAACATGCCTGTTTCCATGAAATACTTAACAATTTTCAACAAGCTTGCACCTGCCATTACAGGAATTGCGATAAAAAACGAAAACTCGCTTGCGACATATCTTGAGCATCCACAATATAGACCTCCTAAGATCGTAGCTCCAGATCTAGAAGTTCCTGGAATTAAGGCCAGACATTGAAAAAAGCCTATCTTTAAAGAAGTGAGAACATCTAATTCGTTCAGCGATTCTATCGTTACTTTTTTTGGATGCTTAGCTGTAATGATAAAAATGATACCATATGTTATCAAAGCAACCGCAATTACAAAATTGGCAGATAAGAACTGCTCAATGATATCATCTAGAAAAAAGCCTATGACAGCCGCGGGAATACACCCTATAATAACAAGTTTCCAAAGATGAAATGTTTCTCTTTTCTTTTTTGATGATTTTTCAGGGTCAAAAGGATTTAATTTACGAAAATATAAGAATAAAACAGCCAATATACTTCCAAACTGAATCACAACTTTAAATACTTCAAAGAAAGCTGCTGGCGTTAATGGCCATATGGTATCAAATATGATCAAATGACCCGTACTGCTGATAGGCAGCCATTCCGTAATACCTTGTATAATCCCTAAAAAGAAGGCTTTTATCAAATTAAATATGAAATCCATTGTCTTTATCCTCTCTTAGCGATCTCTTCAACAAGATCTTTGAATATCTCCCCTCGAATTTCATAGTTTTTAAACTGATCAAAACTTGAACATGCTGGACTTAATAAGATCACATCCCCTTCTTCCATGATCTCAATCGCATGATCTAGTGCATCTTTCATCGTTTGACAAGATGTTTGATTTGTAAAGATTGATTTAAAATGATCTTTGGTCTGACCAAAAGAGAAACAATGTTTGATCTTATGGTCATACTGTTTTAGATCATCAAAAGATATATGCTTATCCTTACCACCACATAACAAGATCACATTCTTATCAAAAGCGGATAAAGCTGCACAAGCTGCATGTGTGTTTGTAGCTTTCGAATCATTATAGAAACGAACCCCATTGATCGTATTAACATATTCGATACGATGTTCTACGCCTTTAAAGCTACGAATCACGGATTGGATCGTTTCTAGATCAATTCCCATCTTATATGCCATGCAGGCTGCCATCATTGCATTTCCACAATTAAAATCGCCTACTATTTTTAAATCACTTAGCTTAAACAAAATCTCATCCTTTAGATAAGCAAATGTGTCATCTTTATATAAATCTGCTTCTTGCGTTAAAGAAAAATCAATTACCTGACACGGGATATTTTGTGCATATTTTACAATATTTTCATCATCTATATTACGGATAAACCAATCTTGAGAATTACAGTTTTTATAAATCAACATCTTTGATTGATAATATTCTTCTAAAGAATCCATATAATCCAAATGATCTGGTGCCAGGTTTGTTACAACAGAAATCTTTGGCTGAAAAGTATCAATACCTAAAAGTTGGAAGTTACTTAATTCCAATGCTACATTAAAGGTTTCTTCTTGATGTATTAAAGCAAGTTCGCTTAATGGTGTTCCGATGTTCCCGGCCACTAAAGCTTTTTCTTTTGCGTTTAACATCTCATACAAAAGTGTCGTGACCGTTGTTTTTCCATCTGTTCCAGTAACGGCAGCATATTTAAATCCAGGCGCAAATCGATAAGCTATTTCTATTTCCGTATAAATTGGTACACCAGCTTCTTGAAAATGCTTAACAATAGGAACTCGATATGGAATTCCTGGATTTTTTACCACAAATGGATAGTCTTTTTCTAGCAACCAGTCAGGATGACCATTATCCACGACTTCAATGCCTAGTGCTTCTAAATCCATTTTTTCTTTAACTTCATTGGAATCTGTCAAAATGACATGATATCCATTCTTTTGAAGAAGTTTACTAACCGCAATACCACTTCGTGCAGCTCCTATGACCAAAACTGTTTCCATATTACATGACCCCCAATATCAAGCCGATAACCGCTAAAACTACACCAACAAGCCAAAAACGAGTAACTACCTTAGTTTCAGACCAACCACATTTTTCAAAATGATGGTGTAAAGGTGCCATCTTAAAAATACGTTTATGTGTTTTCTTATAATAAGTAACCTGAATAATGACACTTAAGACTTCTGCTACAAACACAAATCCAATGATTACCAATAAGATTTCCTGTTTTAGCACCATAGCAATAGCAGCTATCAAGCCACCTAGAGCTAAAGATCCAGTATCACCCATAAAGATCTTGGCAGGATGTTTATTGAATTTAAGATATCCAAGTAAACTCGCAATAACCAAAACAATCAAAAACGCAACATTGTCCACACCTTGAATCAAGGCAAAACACAAAAAAGGAATCAAGGCAATGATCATCTGACCCGAACATAAACCATCCAATCCATCTGTAAAGTTAACTGCATTCGTTTCGGCTGTAAACATGATAAAAACCAAGATAAAATAAAAATACCCCAAGTCAAAAGTAACATCTATGATCGGAATCCAAATTTCCGTAGAAGAGGATGTCTGATAAATAAAGAAGAAAATAACCGCAAGAATAGACTGTAAAGCAAATTTATAAGCCGGTTTTAACCCTTCGTTATCCTTCTTAACAACAATAATGTAATCATCAATGAATCCAATCAGTCCATATCCCACAAAGGCTAGAAGGATAATTCCTGTATTCATATCTAATTTAAAAGGTGTAAATAAGCTCATCAAAAAGTACACAACAACTGGTACAAGAATAAATGCGATTCCACCCATGGTCGGTGTACCGTTTTTCTTTTTATGCGATTCCAAGCCTTCTTCCCTTTCGGTCTGGCCAAACTTTATTTTATGTAGGTAATTAATCATTGGTGGCATGATCACAAACATCAAAACCAAACATAGAATGAATCCAATAATCATATAAAAACCATTACTAAATTCCATAATATCTCTCCATTCATTTAGATATATTGTAACATCAAACATCCTGTTGAACAAATTTAAATTAGTGCTTGAAATATAAGAAACCAAATGATATTATATTAAAGCGATTGCGTAAATGAAATTAAGAAAAAGGAGGACAGGTCGAGATGTCAAAAGTATGTGCAGTGTCTGGTAGAGGTCCTTTATCTGGAAATAAACGTTCTCACTCTATGCGTGCCACTCGTCGTAAATGGAATGTAAACTTACAAAAAGTGAGAGTTATTGTTGACGGTAAACCTCAAACAATCCGTGTGAGTGCTCGTGCGCTAAGAACATTAAAGAAACAAAACGCTATTTAATTTAATTATTAAGGATCATAAAGAAAGAGCTGATTTCAGCTCTTTTTTTAGTGTATTGATTTTGCCTCAATCGAATGAATCTTTAAAGAAACAACCGGGCTGTTCTTTTTGATATATTCCCCTTGAAGATATTCAAGATATGTACCAGGCGAAATGATTCCCCGCATACTTAATACATCACAGCCTAATTTTCCTAGGATACGGTCGGTAAACAAAGCACAATTATCACCTAAAGCCCAATATGTCTTAAACCGACCCGATTTAAATTTATAAAACTTCGCCCCAGTCTTATAATGCAGCCTTGAAGGATAATTCTCTTTATACTCATTAAATCGATCGTATCCATCTTCACGTTCAATTTTACAGTACCAGCGATAACTGTTATTTTTGAAAGCTTCAAGCTCTTGTTCGATCAAAGCTTCCTGTTCTTTCTTGATTTGAATACCATATTCAAAAATAGAATTGTTTTCTGCACTCATCATATTAGGAATATAATATTCAAATGGAACTGTAAAGAATACGCCATCTCCAATCGTTTGATTTAAACGAAACGATTCTTCATCATAATTTCCATAACTGTAAACAATTCCTTTATAAGAAAATGTAATATGACCAACTTTTTGAATTCCATTAGGTCCAACATGAACCATGACCTTTAGAATTTGATCATCTCCATAGTCTTTTTTTTCTAAAGCAAATGGTTTACCAGAAGATAAATATCGGTTAATAGACGTTAATGCCCAATCTGGAATAAAGGCGCATATTATGGTTGGTAATGATATGCGAATCTTACGCTTCCACTCATATTTTAATAAAGGATTTACCCCTACATTGGCATCATTAAAATATCGAGATCCTAATAAGATAAAATAAATTCCAAACAAACGAAGTAATAAATCCGTTTCAAATTCATCTACAAACAATAAATTAAAGCCCAAGATTCCATAAGCTACTATCATTAAAAAATGATAGAACTTATCCGGAATATTATTTATATAATTGATGACCAGCTGAATCAAACTAGCCAGTGTACTGATGTAGCAATACAAGCCAAAAGCAACTCGGATGATCCATTGCGGAATAGTTTCATGATCAACTAAAAATAATGCGAATAAAATAGACAAGATCAAAAATAATAAATCGCTTTTCTTCTTGTGCTGGAGAAATCGAATCAGTAGATAAACTCCATTGATCAAAAGAAGGATGATAGATGTATTTAAGATGAGCGAAAAAACGCGATTTGGTATAAAAAACATTACCAAGCCTGCTGCAATAAAACATAGACCAACTATAAAGTTTGAAGCTACATCTTTATTAAACATCTGCTTGACCCCTTTCTACTTAACATTTGATTGAATGCAAAGCACTTTTCCTATATCAAGTGTGACTTTTGCCTCTTCATGTACGATTGAATTCGACACGCAGAATATATCTTTTACAGTAATAGGTTCTTTGTATAGCGGATATGTAAATCCTTCTAAGGTGATGATTGTATCTTCAAGTGCAAAGAAAGATACATGTGTATATGCTTTTTTGATCACATGCTCTCCTTTAGATAATAAAGTGATCTTTTGATGATCATCTAAAAGCACCAAATGAGGATAACGATACATCAATAAACGAATATTGGCAAATGTATGATCAATTCTTCCAGATAAAGCTCCATATAAAACTATCTCATCATATCCTTTTTTCTTGCATAGAGAAACAGCCAATTCACTATCTGTTTCATTTTTTTGTACAGGATGGCGAATGATTTGACACGTCCCTTGTAACCTTTGAAATTCATCTTCGGTCATAGAGTCAAAATCTCCAACCGCAAAGCGTATTGGTATCTTTGCTTCCATCAATAACAGCGCACCTGAATCAACCCCTATATAATCATACGAATCATCTTGGATGATATTTTTTGACATAGGAGTAATCAAAAGGGCCTTTTTCATTTTAAAAGCCCTTCGATCGTAGAAACAATATCATTTTTAAAGACATAAGAACCTGCAACTAAAGTATCACAACCGGCATCACAAGCTTTTTTATATGTTTCATGATTGATTCCACCATCAATTTCTATGCGATAATTCAATTGTTTTTCTTCTCTTTTTTTATATAACCAACGTACCTTATCTAATTGATCGTCCATAAAAGACTGTCCCCCAAAGCCTGGATTGACACTCATAACAAGAACCATATCCGCCTGTTCCAACAAAGCTTCAAAAGGTTCAATTGGTGTAGCTGGACGTAATGTAAATCCAACTTGAACATGTAAATCTTGCATCTTCTGCATGAATGCAAGACATTTATCAGTGTCATTATCAAAGGATTCCACATGAAAAGTGATCATATCTGCTCCAGCTTTTACAAAAATTGGTGCATAATATTCAGGATCACTGATCATTAAATGAACATCCATGAATAATGGGCTTGCCTTTCGAAACCCTTTTAAGATATCTGGACCAAATGTGATATTTGGAACAAAATGGCCATCCATTACATCAAAATGCAACCATTTCGCTTTTGATTGATTTAATTGTTCAATTTGTTCAGTCATCTTAGAATAATCCAACGATAAAACCGAAGGGGCTATGATTCTTTCCATACTTATCTCCTTTTTTCTGACATAATTTGTTTATAATCTTCATATATGCTCGGATTGATCTTACCATCTTCAAGTGCTTGTTTGATACCACAATCCGGTTCATTGATATGCAAACAGTCTTTGAATCGGCATGTATCCAAATACGGCTTAAAATCCAAGATCAAACGATCAAGATGTGATGTATCTAAACGTGTAAAATCTAAGCTTGAGAAACCTGGTGTATCGGCTACTAGACCATTGGCAACATGATGCAATTCACAATACCTGGTCGTGTGCTTTCCACGCCCTAATGCCTTTGAGATTTCCTGTGTATTTAATTTAAAACTAGGATCAAGGCGATTCAACAAGGAACTTTTTCCAGCACCCGATTGACCACATAATACGCTTACCTTACCGTCTAATACTTCCTTTAGTTCATTATCATCACTTCCTGGATGTGTAAATACCATTTTATAGCCGGCATCTTTATAATGTTTTAAATCCTCAAAGATATCATTATCTTTATTTAATAAATCCGATTTTGTGATACAGATCACAGGTTCTACACCAGCAATCGCAACAAGGAAAATCAATCGATTCAATAAATGACACGAATAATCTGGGTCTTTAAGACTTGTAACGATCAAAGCCTGATCCACATTGGCAATGGCTGGACGTAACAACTGATTTTTTCGATCTAAAATTCGATGAATACGATAGGTATCATCAATTTGCTCAAACTCAACTAAATCACCTACAAGAGGGCTTTTTTCTAATTTCATCTTTCCTCTTGGTCTGGCAATCACTTGTTTTCCTTCAAATTCAATTGTAGACTGATTTGAAATAATCTTAATAATTCTTCCCTGCAGCATACTAATCATAATACAATGTTACCACACTGTCCGTTCCTTCCTGTGTATACTCGCTTCCAACATCCGGAGATACGGCTACAACAATATTGGAACCTGAACCTCCCTCCTGCTGAATTGGTAAAACAGCTATTCCTAAAGCATTTAATTCAGCTTGTGCTTCATTAACGTCCTTGCCAATTAAATCATAAGGAATTGTAATTGTAGGATATTCACTAACCACAAATCTAATTGTTTCATTAGCATCCGGGTCGATCCTGTCACCAGGATTTAAACCACTTTGTTCCAAGATGATCCCTGGATCCATATCCTTGGCACCTTGATACTCGACTTCTATATTCAAAGTGACACCTTTTGCCTGTAATTCCGCCTGTACTTCACTTAAAGATCTTGAAGTATAATCTTCCACTAAAAAACTTGGACCTTTACTTATTGTTAAGACAATATCAGCATCACCGGGAATAATTTCACCTTCATCATAATTTGCTGAAATGACCAGCCCTTCATCAAATTTATCACTCACATCTTCTTTGATTTCCACATTAGATGTATCAAAATTAGCATCTTCTAATACATTCAATGCTTCTTCCTGTGTTAGACTGACAACTTCCGGCATTGTCTGATATCCCAAGAAGCCGCTGAATCGAATAAGCCCGGTCAAAGATGCAATCATAAACATCAATACAATTGCGATGATCGTACCTAAAGCACCTAAAACATATGGAACAAAACTTCTTTTAGGTTTTTTTGTAACTTTTTTTGGTTTTTCATATTCCACTTTCACATACCCGTCATCATCTATTTCAACATTGGATACCGGTTGTGATTTAAAAGTTACTCTTTGAACATTTCGATTCGAAATATCATTATAGTGCATTAGTTCATACAACATATCAGAAGCACTATCATATCGTTCTGCTGGATTTTTTGCCGTAGCTTTTAATACGATATTTTCAATTGATTGAGGAATGCCTGGATTAAAATCACGGACAAATGGAATTGGTTCACGCAAATGTTTGATTGCAATCTCCGTTGGCGTCTTGCCTTGAAAAGGAACACTGCCTGTCAACAATTCATAGAACACGATTCCCATAGAATAAATATCGATCTTAGGATCTGGATCTTTACCCTGTGCGGTTTCTGGTGCAAGATAATGAGCACTACCCATGACCGCATTATTTAATGTTAATTGAACTGCATCATTTGCCACGGCGATCCCAAAATCCGTGATCTTGATCGTTCCATCATCCTTGACCAAAATGTTCTGAGGTTTGATATCACGATGAATAATATTGTGTTCATGTGCATGTGCTATGGCACTAGTCAATTGACGCATGATATGAACTGCTTCATCAACACTTAATGGTCCTCGTAAACCAATCAATTCTTTTAGTGTACGTCCACGAATAAATTCCATAACGATATAATGCATGCCATTGTATTCGCCTACATCATAAATATCTACAACATTCGGATGTGAAAGACGGCTTGCAGCGCTGGCTTCTCGTTGAAAACGTACTAACGTCATTGGATCTTCACTTAGTTTTTGGCGAAGGATCTTAATGGCAACGATTCGATTTAAGATCGTATCTTGTGCCTTATAAACGTCTGCCATACCACCTTGACCAACTAAAGAGATGATCTCGTAACGGTTTGCTATTTGATTAATCGTTTGAGCCATCTTGGTACCTCTCATTTTCCATTAAGATCACTGTACAATTATCATAGCCGCCAGACTGGTTTGCTCTAGAGATCAAGGCATTGACTTTATCTGTCAAATTATACGCTGAAGAATCGATAATTGCCTGAATTTCTTCATAGCTTACATAACCATGCAGACCATCACTGCAGATCAAGATATATCGGTAATTCGAATCAATTTTATTAGTATCAATGCGGAATACCCGCCATACTCCTAAAGCATTGGTCAAAGTGTTTCTTTGCGCATGACTCTTTGCCTCTTCAGGCTTGATCTTTCCTTCTTTGATCAATTTCGCAATCACGCTGTGATCTTCACTCATTTGGATCAAACCATCTGAGTAATATGCATATAGACGTGAATCTCCTACATTAAAGATATACGTAGCATTATTTGCATAGATCATACCTACACAAGTCGTGCCCATTCCACGTTCCTTGCGATTACGCATGCTTTCAAGATAGATTGCATCATTAGCCTTATTCAATGTGTCGTGGATCCAATCATTCACCTGTGAATCTTTTTTGAAAACAGGTGCTTTTAAAAATGCTTCTCTTAATTTGGAAACAGCTAAATGGCTGGCAACTTCACCGGCAGCACTTCCACCAATGCCATCACAAACAGCCGCAAGCCAGTCACCATTTTCATTTTGAAGGATGCAATAATCATCTTCATTCACTTTTCTTGTACAACCTATATCGGTATTTCCAAAAGCTCTCATTCGCCGTTTCCTTTCTTTATTTCTTTAATTCGTAATTGACCACATGCTGCATCGATATCATTTCCATGTTCTTTTCGAATCGTGCACCGCACATGGTTTTTCATCAACATATCGTAAAAGATCATTGCCTCATCATGAGTAACGCTCTTAAAATGTTTTTCATCCACAGAATTATACGGAATCAAGTTTACATATGCATTTAATCCTTTTAAAAGCTTAGCTAACTCTTTAGCATGACTTGGTTTATCATTAACTCCTTTTAATAAAATATATTCAAATGTAAGGCGTCGATTATTCTCCGTTGAATAATACGTCAATGCCTTCATTAGTTCTTCAATTGGATATGCCTTATTAACAGGCATCAGCTGATTACGAAGTTCATTATTAGGAGCATGTAAGGAAACCGCAAGATTATATTGGGTATGTTCATTGGCAAAATCATAGATTCTTGGAACGATTCCACATGTTGAAATCGTAATATGACGGCTTCCAATACCTAGACCACGATCATGATTTACACAGGATAAAAAATTCATGACATTTTCATAATTATCAAATGGCTCCCCTGTACCCATGACCACAATATGGGAAAGACGATCTTGTGTCTTATCCAACTCTTTTTGGACATACATTACCTGCGCTACCATTTCACCGCTTGTTAGATTACGTTTTTTCTTGGTCAATCCACTCGCACAAAAAGCACATCCCATGTTACAGCCAACCTGACTGGATACACAGATGCTCTTTCCATAATCAAAAATCATCATAACACTCTCTAATAGAGCTCCATCTTCAAGCTGGAACAAAAACTTTGTAGTCCCATCGTGGGAAACTTGTTTTCGAATCAATTTCAAAGGATTGATAATAAAACGCGACTTTAAAAGTTCACGAGTCTCCAAACTTAAATTTGTCATTTCATCTATTTCGTCAACTCGATTGCGATATAACCATTGAAAGATCTGATGACCTCTAAATGTTTTCCATCCACAATCGAGTGCAAACTGCTGCATTTGTTCATAATTAAAATCATACAAGCTTTGCATGTTCTATAACACTCCAATCACTTATGCATTATAGCATACTCTAGTGCGTATTTCGCACTAGTTTCGCAATAAAGAATCCTCCACTATATTCATTAGGAAATAACGTCTCTTCTTTTTCCAAAGCAAATTCTGGATGATTCTTGATAAAATACTCGATTTGTTTTTCATTTTCCTTCTTATTTAAAGTACAAGTTGAATACACCAAGCAGCCATTTTCTTTAACATGACTGGCGGCTGAAGCTAAGATTTCTCTTTGAATCTTGATAAGTGAATCCATGTCTTCTGATTTCATACGTAATTTGATATCTGGTTTTCTAGCTAAAACACCATACCCGGAACAAGGAACATCACAAAGCACGCGATCATAAAGTCCTAAATCTAAGATCTTTGTAGCATCTTTACAATACGCATGAATGATATCAACATGTAATCTTTTAGCATCTTTCTTGATCAACTGCACACGATGTTCATGAATATCTAAACAATCGATTGTTCCTCTATTATTCATAAATTGCGCCAATGCCATAGCCTTGGTTCCAGGTGCGCTACAGACATCCAATACCTTTTCTTCACACTTTACGTCTAAGGTTCTGGCAATTTGATAAGAACCAGGATCCTGTGCAGACATGTAACCTTTAACATAATAAGGATGACTTGAAATCTGTTCACCTATATATACATATAACTCACTATCTTTGATCTTTTCAATATAAGGATCCTTTAAAAAGTTTTCTTCATTAATCAAAAGCGAGTTTCTTCGAACCACAATTGGCAAGGTCGTATTTGAATGCATCGCGATTTTTTCGGCTGTATCCAGACCATATTGTGAGCACCACATTCTGATTAACCAAGGTTTGATTGAATTCATAATTGCAATCCTTTCAACTTCATCCTCAGGAAGTTTCACTTCATTTTGAATCACCTTATGCAAGATAGCATTAACAAAACCAGCACTTTTTGAATTTACCTTTTTGGCAAGATTAACTGCTTCATTACAGATCGCATAGTTAGGAACTTTATCTAAAAACTTGATTTGATATACGCTCATGACCAATAAAACATCAATTTTTGATTCAATTTTCTTTCTATTTGTAAACTGTTGATAGATATATTGACAATAATCATAGTTTTGAATCGTTCCATAAAAGATCCTTGTGCACAATGCCTGATCTTTCTTTGGCACTTCTTTTAAATGATTTTTTAAATACAAATTTGAATATGTTCCTTCCAGCACAACGCTACATAATGCCTTAAACACCCAAGATCGCATATTATTCCTCCAAGATCAAAGGATACATATTAATATCCTGTTTAACATTTGTTTTTAAAGATCGATGATACTCGACTAATTTCCAGATCGTTTGATTCAACTGTGTTTCATCTTTTGATTTTACGATCAAGCGAACACGTTTTTGTCTTTGACGCATATTTATTTCTAAAGGTCCCAATACTTTAAACTGGGATAAAAACTGTTTTCCCAACAAAGCTACATCCATAGCTTTCTCTAAACTTTCATGCGAATAAATGATGCAGCATAAAAAAACATATGGTGGATAAACACCCAAATGACGATAACTCATTTCTTTTCTAAAGAAACCAAGATAATCATGTTTTAATACGGACTGCATTACATAATGACCAGGATCATACGTCTGAATATATACATCCCCTTTTTTTACACCGCGTCCACTTCGTCCACTTGCCTGTTCTAACATCTGATAAGCTATTTCGCAGGAACGATAATCACTGTGAATCAAAGCATTGTCTGCCTGTAAGATGCCAACTAAAGTCACTCTTTCAAAATCAAGACCTTTAGCAACCATTTGTGTGCCAAGTAGAATATCACCACTCTGTTCAAACTCTTTTAGAAGCTTGGCATGAGCATTTTTTCGTTTTGTACTATCTGCATCCATTCGTACAATATTGGCATTTGGAAATAACATTTGAATATTTTCTTCAAGTCTTTCCGTACCCATACCGACTTGAAAAAAATGATGGGAATGACATTTAGGGCAGGTATGATCAAAGCGATATACATTACCACAACAATGACACATTAAAGAATCATTAGATTTATGATATGTCAAGGCAATCCCGCAATCTGGACACATCATGACCTCATTGCAGTTGCTGCATCGAACAACGGGCAAATAACCTCTTCGGTTCAACAACAAAATCACTTGATTGTTTTTATCTAATGTCTTTTGGATTGCATCGATCAATCTTTGAGACAAACCAAACTGATTTCTTTCCTCTTTCATATCCACCAAGTGAATTTCTGGCATTTGGTCAAAGATGCGTTTTGTCAAAGAAACTAAATGATATACATTTTTATAAGCACGCGAATATGATTCAAGGCTTGGGGTAGCACTGGATAAAACTACTTTACAACCATGATATTTAGCTCGCCATAAAGCAATGTCGCGTGTATGATAACGAGGCATGGAGTCTTGTTTATAACTTGTATCATGTTCTTCATCCATTAAGATCAAACCTAGATCATCAAAAGGCATGAAAACAGCAGATCGTGTACCAATCACAATATCAACTTTCTTATCTTTGACCAAACAATATTGCTCGTATTTCTCCTGATCATTTAACTTAGAATGGTAAATGGCAACTTTACGTTGAAATCGTGCCATGACACGCTCAATCATCATAGGTGTTAATCCAATTTCAGGCACTAAAAAAAGAACTTGTTTGTTTTGTTTCAAGACAGTTTGCGCTAAATGTAAAAAAACTTCTGTTTTTCCAGAACCAGTCACTCCATGTAATAAAAAGCACGAATCGTTTGAGTTCTCGATTTCTTCAATTGCATGTTTTTGTTCAAAAGTTAGTTCATGAATCGAATCCTCTATATAGGACGGCAAGACATCATTTGATTTAGGCAGTTTTCGTAGTTTAACATATCCTTTTTCAATCAATGGTTTTGCCAAGCTCTTTGTCAGTTTTCTAAATTCACTGGCCTTCATTGGCAGTTTATCTTTTATTTCTTCATACACGTTGGCCTGTTTACTTGTTAAAGGTAAAGTAGAACTAGATAAATAAACATGATCTTCATAGATAATCTTTTTATACGTGCTGCTAGGTCTTAAGGCTGGTGGCAACATTGTCTTATAAGCACTAATGACACTGCATACATATCGTTTAGATATATATTGCGCCAAATCTAACAATTCCTCATTTAACAAAGGCTCTTTATCTATGACTTCTAGAACAGGTTTAATATTTTTTAAATCACTTTTTACATCTGTTTCCTGAACAAATCCAATACATTCTCTATGGGCAAAATCCACTTTGACACGACATCCTTTTTGGACTGGTTCATCACATGCATATGTAAACAGTTGGTTCAATTGTAAGGTTAAATGTTCTATATATACATTGATCAATTTCATAAAAATATTCTAACATAAATACCTTTGAATTCATAAAAAAGAAGCATATCCTTAAACACTTCTTTTGATATGCTTCATATATGTTTTTAGATTGGCATCTTCTTCAATCCTGTAGGTAATATTTCCCAGCTTAGATGTAGCAACTACACATACCCCTGGACCATGCCCACTGGTAAAAGAATCACTGTGTACAACGACACCAATAGAAACGGCTCCTTTATAATAATGCGGTCCATAATGACAATCATGATCAATTATCGCAACAAAGTCTCCAAAACGAAGATCATTGAGTCCATGGATCTCGTTAGCTCTTTCATCCTGTGTCATGATATCATAATCCCCTTCCATCAAGGTAGAGGAACCTAAACCAGAACCCATCAAATAACTAGGAACACTTGTCACAACTGGAAACGATACTTTTCCCTCTTCTTCAAGGATTGGCATGGCCATTAATAAATCTGGATCAATATTCATCATATGGATTTCTGGATAATCTAATAGCTTTAGCCCTTGCCCATATGCTTTTACAAGAATCGTTTCATTAGAATCCATTTCTTCCAAAACTTCTTTGTCCATATAAACCATTGTATGATCAACACCACCATGTGTTCCTGTTACATATCCTGTTTTTGATTTCATTGGTCCATTGATGATCTTTGCCTCATTTCCTACACAGGCAAATGTTTCTAAAGCATGATTTTCTTTGTCGGATGGGTTAGCAAGAGAAATTCCTGGTTCAATATGATCACCAGCAATATTCATACAGCAATCACCGATTGCATGCGAATAGACGATACCTCCGGTTCCAATTGGCATGCGACCTTTTCCATCATATCCTACATAATACCCTTTTACTCTTGGATGATCGACACATCCAGTTACTGCTATTTTTACCAGCTCCTCTTTATTGTACTTTAACATTGTTAGCTCCTTTCTTTTGTCTCATGATTTCAAAGGCAATCACGGCTGTAGCGCTTGGCGTATCTAGTGCGTTTTTAAAATCTCGTCCATATTCAATCACAATATTTTGATTAGAGGCCTGAACGATCTTTGCACTTAATCCACGCAAGGCTCCACCAATTGCCACACAACAAGTATTCGGATACTTTATCTCATAATGCGCTTTTGCCTGATTGCGATATGCGCAATAAAGTGGAATTTCGTATTTATGAACATACTCGACCAATTCTTCATCCGAATGGATAAAATATATCGGTAACCTTTCATATGCGCCAGCACTGGCTCTCAAGATGATGTTCTCACTCATTGACCAATCACGATATGGTAAGATCAATGCGTTACATCCAGAAGCATATAGAGAACGAATCAAGCTACCTAGATTATAAGGATCTTCCACTCCATTTACATAACACAAAAAGCCCTTGATCTTTTCCTGTAAAAAAGAATCTTCACGTTTGTCGGCTTTTAAAATCATCCCACCATGCGTTTTTCCGGTGGCAATTTCATCAATCACTTCTCTTGTACAAGTCTGTACTTTAACACCTTGTCTTTTCGCTAAAGAGATAATATACGCAAAATCTTTTGTCCTTTTTTTCTTATCCACATAAAGAATCTCACACCTGCGTTTTTGTTCCTCTAATACAGCCTTACAGGAGATGTTTCCTTCAATAATTTTTAACATAAACTTATTATAGTATTTAAAGACATTTTTTTCCATATATGATAGAATTACCCCGAGGTGTTTTATGCGATTTCAAATTACAGAAGAAATGAAAAAAAGGATCTTTGTGAACTCTTGTTCATTGATCATTCCTTTATTACTATTTATGTTTTTCAACCAATTCGAACAAATCAAAGACTTTGTGAATACAATTCTTGTGATCTGCTTTCCCTTTGTTTTTGGTGTAGCGATAGCGTTCTTACTATATAATCCACAAAATTGGCTGGAGAAAAAATTATTCGAGAACTCAAAGTTTTCCACAAGTAAAAAGCGCTTGTTGTCAACATTATTGACATTCTTGATTGTTCTCGTTATTCTTGCCTTACTATGTGCAACAATCATACCTAGTATTATTGATTCCATCTTGACATTTGCTCAAAATATCAGCGATTATACAGAGAATTTTACACACTATGCATACACTATTGCTAATTCTTTGAATATTTCAACTCAAGATATCCAACTATGGACAGAAAATTTACGTATTGTTGAAACTTTAACTGATACAGTTACATCTACATTACCAAAACTAGCTACTTACTCTTATGGTTTTGTTCGCGGAATTATTAATTTCATTCTAGCTGTTGTGAGTGGTTTCTACATTCTTTTAGATCGTGAAAAACTCATCCGAGTAATCAAAAAATTAAACTATTCTATATTTAATCTAGATACTGCAAAAGGATTAAATTTTTGGATCATTGATGTTAAAACAGTTTTTGAACAATACATTGTTGGTAATATCATTGATTCTACAATCATTGGTATTACATGCTATATAGGAACCTTGATCCTTCAAATTCCATATGCACCAATGATTGGACTTATTGTTGGAGTAACCAACTTGATCCCAGTCTTTGGACCGTTCCTAGGTGCTATTCCTGTAATTGTCATATTGTTGTTGATCAATCCAATATCTGCACTTATCTTCGCTATATTTATCCTAATCCTTCAACAAATTGATGGTAATGTTATTAAACCAATTGTATTAGGCGATAAATTAGGTATGTCTGGATTCTGGATCTTGTTTTCTGTTACAATTGGTGGCGGATTATTCGGTGTTTTAGGTATGTTCTTGGGTGTTCCAGTATTTGCCTTATTTTATTCTGCTCTTCGTGAATATTCTAACTTACGTTTAAAATCAAAACATCTAGAAATATAGTCAAAGCTCGTACATGTAATCGTACGAGCTATTTTGTTATTTTGATTTCTTCTTTCTAAAACCAGGAAAACAGTTGTGATAACTGCTGCTAATATAATGATCCTCATTACCATATTCTTCTGTTTATTTGTTTTCACATCATATTTCTTAGTATCTGTCCTATCCTTTTCAATCGTTGTTGTATCACTATCTATTTTTGTCTTTGCAGTGAAAGCACCTTTTACATCCGTTACTTGATAAGTTACTTCATATTTGCCAGGTTGACTTTTATCTGCTGTATTATTAGTAACAATAATTTGTTCAATCAAAGTTCCATCTTCAGTATCGTAAGCTATTACATCTTCTAAAGGATTCAAAGGAGCGACAACAGCTAACACTTTATCATCTGCTTCAATCGTTGGAAGATTATTAACCTCTGTTGGAGGAATTTCTTGCGGAGCATTGGCATCCAAAACTAATGGATAATTGATCACAGAATCATCAATTTCAACATATCCTGTTGAAGAATTATATGTATAATCTGTACCTTCAATCAGTTCTTGTCCTACCTTAGTAATTGTGATTATGGAAGGAAGATATAATCCGTCTTCAGGTGTCAAAGTAAAATGATAAACTGTATTACAAGGCATAACTAAATATGTACCATTATATTGGGCTAAAGAAGAAATATCAGATTGATTATAAGTAAACACACCATCTGAATAATACGCATAATTATTTGATTTGGTTGATTATATAATTCCTAACTGGCATAGCTTAAATTACTAAAAGTTAAACCCTGGATATTCATTTTCAATCCAAAATCACCTGTTGTGATTGAATTTATTTCACCATTAAAAATATCTCTGACAATAAATCCAGAATTAACAGTACTCATATTAACGGTACCTCCTAGATAAATTCCTTCTCCACCATTATTTTAAACATCATAGTTACCAGTGCCTATTCCAGCATTGTTGTTAAGTACAAACTTCAAAGTAGATTCCGCAAAAACCGGTATTACCGAAAAAACATACAGCTCAAAGTTGCTACATAATTAATAAGAAATCTTATTATTTTCACCTCATACCCCCTCTTTGAATCATTCGAAAAGATGATTCAATTCATTCTTCTATGATAGTAATGCACTCAGATGAATCTAAATCTATTATCATAATGACGCTTTAACCAAATCATTTCCTGTCCTGATTTCATTCAAGTATGTATTAATATATGTGTCAAAATATTAAAGATATTAAAAAACCATGTCATTTGTAATGAATACAAAGACATGGTATTTCATATTACTGTATATCTTTTAATATTCTTTCAATGCGATTTCCTTGTTCAAGACTTGTGTCCTGAATAAAAATAAGATCTGGCATTTTCCGGATTGTCATTCGTTTTGCTAAAGTTGAGCGAATAAAACCTTTTGACTGTTTTAAAATCTTCATTCCGGCATCATTACGTTCTTGTTTTCCTAAGAATGTTACATAAACTTTAGCTTGAGAAAGATCTCTAGTACATTGTACATCTGTCACAGTTACAAACCCTAATTTTGGATTTTTTAAATCAAACTGAAGAATATTAGAAATCTCTCTTTGAAGAATCATATCAAGTCTTTCATTTTTAACTGTCATGATTACACTTCCTGATCTTCATAAGCCTCAATGATATCATCAACTTTAATATCATTATAATTTTCAATTGTCATACCACATTCAAAGCCATTTTGAACTTCTTTAACATCGTTTTCAAAGCGTCTTAAGGATCCAAGTTTACCATCATAAATGACGATACCTTCACGAATCAAGCGTACCTTACAGTCACGTTTAATGTGCCCATCTACAACTTTACATCCCGCAATTGTACCAACTTTTGAAACTTTATAAATCTGACGAACTTCAGCCTGCCCAATAACAACTTCTTCATAAACTGGAGCAAGCATACCTTTCATAGCAGATTCTAATTCTTCCAAAGCTTTATAGATGATGTTATGAAGACGAATTTCGATACCTTCTTCTTCCGCTTTTTTACGGATTGCTGCACTTGGACGAATGTTGAAACCATAAATAATCGCATTTGAAGCACTCGCTAATAAGATATCAGATTCAGTGATCGTACCAACAGTGGAACGAATGACATTCACACGTACTGTATCAACTTCTAATCGTTCCATACTTGCTTTTAAAGCCTCTGCACTACCTTGAACATCTGCTTTGATCAATACATTAATTTCTTTTACGTCACCTTCATCAATCTTCTTGGCAAGATCTTCCAAAGACATAGCGCTTGTTGCATTGCGCTCTTTTTCGATTTGTTTTTCAAGACGATGAGAAGCAATTTCCTGTGCCTTTTTATAGTTATCGTAAGCCATGAACACATCACCAGCTCTAGGAACATCATTTAAACCTATAATTTCTACTGGACAGCTCGGTTCAGCCTTTTTAATTTCCATTCCCTTGTCATTTGTCATCTTACGAACACGTCCATAAGAAGTACCTACAACAATGCTGTCACCAGAATGTAATGTACCCCTTTGTACTAATAAAGTTGCAACAGGACCTCTACCTTTATCCAGTTTTGCCTCGATGACCGTACCACTGGCGAGCTGATCTGGATTTGCTTTTAATTCTGCCATATCCGCAACTAATAGCACTGTTTCTAACAAATCTGAAACTCCTGTTCCCTGCTTTGCGGAAACATTCATGAAGATCGTATCTCCACCCCATTCTTCAGGCATGATACCAAGTTCTGCCATTTCTGACATAATACGATCCGGATTAGCACCTGGTTTATCAATTTTGTTAACTGCTACAACAATAGGAACACCTGCAGCTTTAGCATGGTCAACAGCTTCTTTTGTCTGTGGCATGACACCATCATCTGCAGCAACAACAATAATAACGATATCAGTTACTTGAGCACCACGAGCACGCATAGCCGTAAATGCCTCATGTCCTGGTGTATCAAGGAAAGTAACTTTACGTCCTTTTAAAGAAACCTGATATGCACCAATGTGCTGTGTGATACCACCAAATTCTCCACTTGTAACATTGGTTTTACGAATCGTATCCAATAATGTTGTTTTGCCATGGTCAACATGTCCCATGATCGTCACAACTGGAGGTCTTGGAACCATTTTCGAATCATCTTCTTCGATATTGCCAATTTGTTCTTCGATATCATCTTCGTCGATGATCACTTCTTTATGAACTTCAACACCAAACTCCATGCAAATCAATTCAATGTCATCATCGCTCAATACGGTATTGATCGTAGACATATTTCCCATCATGAACAGGAATTTAATTATTTCGGAACTGTTTTTATGGAGTAAATTTGCCAACTGACCAACTGTTAAAGAATCACTATATGTAATTTCTTTTACAGCTTCAACTTTACGAGGAGCACTGTTTGTGTTCTTGTGTTTATTAGGTCCTTTTTTACTAGGTTTTCTTCTTGGTCTATTGTTATTTGGCATGTAAAGTCACCTACCCTTTCATCTCTTCCATAATGGCTTTAGCAAAGCCATCTTCACATATCGCCAAAGAATTAAATGAACGATGACTAATCTGATCAAATAATTCTGGTTCAACTTCAAGCCATGGGACATTGTAAAATGTACATTTGTCTTTTAACTTTTTTTTGCGATTTTGACCACATTTTGTACTAATCAAAACCAGCTTTGCCGTTGTTTTTTGGATGCTTGGAATTAAAGCATCTCCCAAAACAACTTTTCTTGCTTTAAAGGCAAATTGAATCAAAGATACAGCCTTATTTTTCACGAACTAACTCCAATAGCTCGTCATAAACGGATTCAGGAATTTCAGTTTCTAAAGCCTTGGCTAATGCTTTATTCTTTTTCGCTTTCAAGATCGTTTCCTCACTTTTTTGAACATAAGCACCATGCCCATTCTTTTTCCCAGTTAGATCCACGACAACTTCTGATTCTGGTGTTCTTACAACTCGGATTAATTCCTTCTTAGGAAAACGCTCCTGTGTAACAACACATTTTCTCATTGGTATTTTTCTCATATTTACCTCTAATCGTAGTACTCATCATATTCTTCATAGTCAACATCATCATCCCAGGCATTTTCTTCTTCATATTCTGCCTCTTCGATTTCTGCTAACTCTTCTTCTGAATAGATTGGCTTCATCTGTTCAAACATAGCTTTTTTCTTCTGAAGCTCTTCTTCTTTTTGTTCGTCTTTTGTTTCTGCATGTGTTTCTTCGACTTTCTTCTTAGGTTTAGAAACTACCTGCTCGCTCTTATTGCTGGCATCGGCAAAGTTTTCAAATTTAGAAGTATATTCTTTGATGTCGGCAGCTGTTTTTTCTTTGCGCTTTTCTTTGGCAATACGAGCTGCTTCTTCCATCTCATCTAATTCTGTTTCTCTTTCTTTTTCAAATAGAGTTGTTGTATTCTGATGGATTGGACCTTCAACTTCTTCATAAGTTGTTGTGTCGATATCATCATCGTAGTCAAAATCAGCTACATCCACATTTTCAATTTCGATCTCAGAATGTTTAAGTTCCTCAATCTTCTGCTGCTGTTTATACGCACGTTCTTTTGCCTTTTTCGCTTCATATTCTTCTTGAAGTTCTTTAGCAATGGTCATGTAATCAATACCTAATTCCTGCATTTCACTTTCTGATTTGATATCGATCTTACGATTTGATAATTTAACCGCAAGGCGAGCATTTTTACCACGTTTACCAATTGCTAAGGATAATTGAGAATCTGGTACAACAACGATCAAACCATCTTTGACATTTTCATTTGGAATGACCGCAACAGCTTCACTTGGACTTAATGCATTTTCAATCAACTCAGAGATATTATCGCTCCATTCAAAGATATCGATCTTTTCTCCGTTTAACTCGTTGATGATCGTTTGGACACGTGATCCACGAGGCCCAATACAAGCTCCAATAGGGTCGATATTCTCATTGTGAGAATACACGGCAATCTTACATCTTTCACCTGGATCTCTGGCAATTGCTTTGATTTCTATAATTCCATTATAGATCTCAGGAACTTCTCTTTCAAATAAGCGACGTACAAACACTGGTGTTGCACGAGATACTAAAACCTGTGCTCCTTTTGTTTCTTTGTTGACTTCTGTAATGACAACCAACAATTTCTGTCCTTCATAGTATTTTTCAGTTGGGATTTGTTGCGATTTTTTTAACATTGCCAATGTTTTCCCAATGTTGACGATCACAAACTTTTCTTCAACAGTTTCAACGACACCCAATACCATTTCATCAAGCTTATCGCAATATTCTTCATACACTTGTGCCTTTTCAGCTTCACGAATCTTTTGTTTCATGACATTTTTTGCCAAAACAACAGCTGCGCGATCAAATGTCGTAAAGTCTACTTCTTCATTGACAAAATCATCCAGCTGGATGTTCTTGTTTACTTTTCTTGCATCTTCCAAAGAAATTTCCAATTCATCATCTTCCACATCTTCAACAACCTTACGCTGATGATAAATGTGAATGATACCGTCTTCAATAACAACTTCTACATAAGCATCTGGAATTTCAATGTGTTTTCTGTAGGCTTTGGTTAATGCTTCTCGTAAAGCATCCTCTACGATCTCACTTGATAATTGACGATCATTTTCAATTCCCTGCAAAGCTTTCTGTAATGTGTCTACTTTTAATTTCATACTTATCTCCCTTACAATTTTACCGCTGTCATAATCACATTAATATTGTTACGATCGATCTCTATTGTCTTATTTCTTGTCTTCTCTTTATATGCAACTATGATCGAATCGTCATTTACTTCTTTAAGATCACCCAATACTTGGTCAAGACCTTGTTTTGGATCAATAAGCTTAACGTATACATATTTACCAATCGCATCGCGAAGCTGCTGGTCCGTCTTCAATTCTCTTTCTGCACCTGGAGAACACACTTCCAACATATATTCTTTCGTATACCAATCTTTATTATCTAATAGAGTTCCAATTACATCACTACACATAGCACATGTATCAAGATCCATTGTTCCATCTTGTTTTTCAACTGAAATCTGCAAGATAGGTGGATTTTGATTTGTCAGCCATTCTATATCATATAGCACACAATCTTTTTCATTTAATACTGGCTCGATCCATTCTTTAAGAATATCTAGATTCATTCGTTCTTCCTTTCCAAAATTAAGGAGTGGTTTTACCCACTCCTTTTGTTTCTATCGATATTAATTTAACACAACCTCTATGAATATTCAAGTAGAATCAATGAAAAACTACTCTGTTTCAATCAATCCGTATCCACCATTATGGCGTCTATATACAACTGCGATCTTCTCAGTTTCATCATCTGTATAAATGAAGAAATCATGTCCTAACAATTCCATTTTCATGATTGCTTCATCAAGGCTCATTTCAACAGGAACAATCGATTTTGTCTTAACTAATTCATCTTCTTCCTCATTATATTCATTGAAGATTTCATGATCGATAAAAGCTGCTGCCAAAGATTCTTTATTCTTTCTTGTTAAACGAGTCTTCTGACGACGAATCTGGTCTTCAAGTTTATCAACAACTTTATCAATAGCGCTATATAGATCATCATCTATAACTTCAGCACGCAGGATCGCATGCTTAGTTGGAATTGTAACTTCTATTTTTTGTTTTGTTGGATACGTACGAACCAATACATTGGCTGTATCATCTTCTCCAATGATAAAATACTTCGCTAAAGTATTTAATTTCTTTTGAATCTTTTCAGAGATTCCAGGTGTAACTGTAATGTTTTTTCCGACAATATTAACTTTCATAAGAATACCTCCTTAGCTATATTGTTCTTCTGATTAGATTATAACACCAATATTCTTGAATTCACAATTTCGTGCCTTATCAATCCAAAATGTTCAAATATTCAACCATCTTTTCCAAAGGTAATTGACCAGGCGCACTGGATGTGGTAAGGCTGCAGAAAGTATATTCGCTTTCAAACATTTCACCTATGATGCGAGAAATCATACCCATATCAGACATGGAAATCGCACATTTTTTTGAAATTGTCTTATGCTCATAACAAGACAACAACAATGTTAAAACATCTTCTTTGCTTTGTGGCATGCAGGCAACTTTTTCAATATATGGCTGATAGATATCCATCTGTTTCCAAATTTCATTTAGATTATCTGGTGTCTTGTTAAAGTTATGGTAACTGATGATACAGCGATCCAGATACTGCTTAAACCTTGTATCTTGAAAATGTTGTAAATGTAAAAGCTCTAAATCAACGATCACATCCGGAACTTGAAAAAGCTCAATGATCTTTTTTTCATAAACCGCATGATCCATATCGGCTTCTCCACCATCCTGTTTACTACGAAGTGTAAGAATGCATTTTTTCTTTGCGTGAGCTACAAGTTGAATTAGATCTTCGATCTTATATGCCTTGGCACGATCAAGACGAATCTCAATCAAATCACACGCACTTTCATTCATCGCTTTTAACTCTTCAAGAGCATCATTTAAATTTAAATAGAAAAAAGGACATATTATTTTCATAAATCTTCACCAAAATCATTTTAACACAATTTTGAAAAAAATTATGAAAACACCTTGAAAATAACATGTAAATAGGTTACAATACACTCATGAAAAAATATATTAGTTTTCGATTTACAATCTAATTCCTTAAGAAAAATCAAACGATGTGTTGATTCTTTTTTTGAGGCTTATACAAGAGCATTTCATGCATGAGATGCTCTTTATTTTTTCAAGAAGGAGAGTTTTTATGCAATATGGATTAATTGGAGAACATCTAGGACACAGCTTCTCAAAAATGATTCATGAAAAGTTTGGCTACTATCATTACGATTTAAAAGAGATCTCAAAGGATCATATCGTAGAGTACTTTAAAGAACATCCTTTTAAAGGAATCAATGTGACGATTCCCTATAAAGAAATTGCCTTTAAAGCCTGCGATCACCTTGATGAACAAGCCAAATCCATTCAGGCCTGTAACTGTATCGTAAACAAAGATGGAAAACTCTATGGACACAATACAGATTATGATGGCATCGTTGAAACATTTAAACACTTTGATATCGATCTAAAAGATAAAAAAGTCCTTATTTTAGGAAAAGGCGGCGCCAGCAAAGCTTTTGAAGCTGTTTGTAAAGACCATCAGGCTGCTATAGTGCAAATCGTCTATTACAAACCATATCCAGGATGTATCACATATGAAGATGTACAAAGATCTTATTTAGATGCTGATATCTTGATCAATGCCACTCCAGTTGGGATGGCCATGCATTCCAATGCATCCCCTATAGATCTTTCGCCTTTTACAAATCTTGAATTTGTCTTTGATGCGATATACAATCCACTGAATACAAAATTGATCCAACAGGCAAAAAAATTAAACATTCGCTGTACCAACGGATTGCTCATGTTAGTGGCACAAGCCAAATATGCTGCCGAATATTTTCTCAATCAAAAAATAGATATGGATCTAGATTCGTTGGTTGACACGATCATCTTACAAACATGCAACTTAGTTTTTATTGGAATGCCTAGCTGCGGTAAATCAACGATATCTAGACAGCTTGCCAATAACCTGCATAAAGAGTGGATTGATCTTGATGAAGAGATTGAAAAAGAAACGGGAATGAAGATTGCCGAAATATTTGAAAGATATGGTGAAGATAGATTTCGCAACTTTGAAACACAGGTAACATTTAAAAACTGTATCAAAAACAATGTTGTCATTTCCTGTGGAGGTGGAATCATACTTAGAGAAGAAAATATTGAAGCCTTATCTCAAAATGGCATCATTATCTATCTAGATAGACCTTTAGACAACCTCATTAGACATGATCCATCTAGACCTAAGCTAAAAGAAGGAATCCATACACTGTATAAAGAAAGAAAGGATCTTTATGAAAAAGCTTGCGATATCAAAATAAAAAACGATAAAACGATTCAAAAAACGATGCAGATATGCATAGAAAGTTTAAAGAATAAGAACTTATATAAAAAATTTAAATAAAGGAGTGAATGAATATGATTATTACATTAAAGAAAGAAGCACCAAAACAGGAAGTTGATAAATTATTAAAGAAATTCGAGAATATGGATCTACAGGTAACCTTGATTCAAGGAGCCAATTATAATGTCTTTGGTTTAGTTGGAGACACTAGCAAGGTGGATGAAAAAAGTGTACTAGCCAACCCTATCGTATTTAATGTACAGCGAGTTGCCGAGCCTTACAAACTTGCCAACCGTATGTTCCATCCTGAAGATACTGTTGTTGATGTCAACGGAATCAAAGTTGGTGGAAATAAGATCGTTATGATTGCCGGACCATGCAGCGTTGAAGGCGAAAATCAAATCTGTCGTATCGCTCAACAAGTTAAAGATGCAGGTGCATGTATGTTGCGCGGTGGAGCTTACAAGCCTAGAACAAGCCCATATGCTTTTCAGGGAATGGGAACCAAAGGAATCTTAGCTTTAGACAAGGCAAGAAAACTTACTGGTTTACCAATTGTTTCTGAATTAATGGCCGTTGAGCATTTAGATGAATTCGTAGAACATGTGGACGTGATCCAAATTGGTGCCAGAAATATGCAAAACTTTGATTTATTAAAAGCCGTTGGACGAACAAAGAAACCAATTCTTTTAAAACGCGGACTTGCCAATACGATCCAGGAATGGATCATGGCTGCTGAATATATCATGTCTGAAGGCAATCCAAATGTTATCTTCTGCGAAAGAGGAATTCGTACATTTGAAACATATACCCGTAATACATTAGATCTAAGCGTTGTTCCAATTATTAAAGAAAGAACACACTTGCCTATTATCATTGACCCAAGCCATGCTGCTGGAGATTGGAAACTGATTGAAAGTTTATCTTTGGCTGCTATTGCTGCAGGGGCAGACGGATTGATCATTGAAGTACATGATGATCCTGCTAATGCATGGAGTGATGGATCTCAGAGCTTAAAACCAGAAAAATATGCAGCCTTAGTTGAAAAAGGTAAATTGATTGCCAAAGTGATCGGACGTACATTATAAAAGAAACAGTATCTGAAACTTACATCAGATACTGTTTTTCTTTACCTTCTTCAATTAAATCCAGTCTTCGTTTATAATCTGGCATGACCTTGGACAATATTTCATAAAACTGCTTTGAATGATTTGGCTCTAAAAGATGAACGAATTCATGACAAATCACATATTCGACAAATTCAACAGGATAATGAACCAATTCAAAATTAAGAGTAATATAATTAGATTCTGGATGACAGATTCCCCAGCTTCTTTTCATCGTACGAACCTTTAAAGTTGGCTTATTTAAAGAATATTCTTTGAAGCGTAATAACGTCATATCCATAATATCCTCAAAGACTTCTTTTGCGTATCGATTTAAAAATTCTTTAAACACCAATGTTGCATCAGCACTCGGTTTTGTTTGAATAATGATTTCATCCTCACATGTTGTAATATGATTGGTCTGTCCCTGTGCCTTTTTTATTTTAAAGCTCTTTCCAAACAATCGTATCATCCCTGAATGACTTTGTACTTTGATCTTATCGGTATATTGTTTCACAAATTGTTTGATTGTATCATCGCTGCAAAAGGGATCTGCATGTACGACCAACTCACCCCCTGGAGCTATGCTCATGCGAATACCTTTTCGTTTTGATACTTTTACTACATAATCAATTGAGTCTATCTTCTGCTTCTTCGCAATGTCTGACATATGATGAGCCTCCTACTTCCCTTTGCTCCATTTGTCCCCTTAACGTGCGTGTTAATAATATAACATATGTAAAAGTAAATTAATATATGTAAATTATGAAAAGTTTTATGATAGAATGACAAAGGTGATCTTACATGTATAACAATCCATATCCTTATTCATCAGATAACAAACGTTATTATACGATGAACTATTATTTTCAAACAAAATACCACAAAAAGGTCGCAAAAGTACCATTGAATGCAGGATTTACATGTCCAAACCGCGATGGAACCAAAGGCAATCATGGCTGTACTTTTTGTTCCGCAAAAGGGTCTGGTGATAGTATCCTTGCCTTCTTTCAAGATTTAAATACACAATACCAGCAAGGCTTAACAAGAATGCGGTCTAAATGGCCTGATTGTCTTGGATTTGCCTATTTTCAAGCTTATTCCAACACCTATGCAGATCTAGACGCCTTAAAAGAAATCTATGATCCTTTTATAAAAGATCCTACAGTTACCGGTATTTCGATTGCGACTCGTGCTGACTGTCTTGATGATGAAAAGCTTGCTTATTTTGATTCTCTAGCCAAACAAAAAGAAGTTTGGATCGAGCTGGGTCTTCAAAGCATTCATGAAAAAACAATGCAAATGTGCAATCGGCAACATTCTACTCAAATCGTTGAAGATACTGTTAATAAATTAAAACAAACCTCGATCAAATCCTGTGTTCATATCATGAATTCATTGCCATATGAAACCAAAGAAATGATGTTAGAAACTGCACGCTGGATTGCCAACTGCAAGCCGGATGCGATCAAAATACATATGTTGCATATACTACAGGGTACACAGATGGCATTACAGTTTTTTAATGAAAAATTTTCCCTTTTATCAATTGAAGACTATGTGGATATCGTAATTCGACAATTGGAAGTTTTACCACCGGATCTGATCATTGAAAGGCTCACCGGAGATGGTATGGCAAATGATTTGATCGAACCGCAATGGACGATCAAAAAAACCATCGTATTAAATGAAATTGATAAAGAGATGGTAAGACGAAATACCTGGCAGGGAAAATATTACAAAAAATAGGATCGCATTGACGATCCTATTTTAGTTCAAGACAATAATAGTTTTTCTTTCCTCTACGAATAATAGAGTAATTTTTTACGCATACACAATGATTATCTGAAGTCATCATATAATCTGGATCTGTGATCTTCGTACCATTAACCATGATTGAATTTCCTTTGATCCATTCTCTTGCCTCACGACGACTTGACGCAATTCCACTTTCCACCAATGTTTCTAACAGTGTTTTCCCCTGTTCACAATGAAGTTTTTCCATGTTGCGGATCGCATCTAATTTTTGATCATCCGTTAACTCTTGAATCTTACCTTTGAATAATGCTTCAGTAATCTTTAATGCACAATCCAAGCCTTCCTGACCATGAAGATCTCGTACAACTTCGCTGGCAAGTGTTTTCTGTGCTAAGCGTTTATGTGGCTCATTCTGCAAAGAAACTTCCAATTCTTCAATTTGTTCTCTTGTAAGGAAAGTCAATTTCTTCAAGTATTCAATGACTTTACGATCATCAGTATTAAATAAGAATTGATACAATTCATAAGGAGATGTTTTACTTGCATCCAACCATACTGTTCCAGATTCACTCTTACCAAATTTCGTTCCATCCGCTTTTGTGATCAAAGGCATTGTTAAACCATAACATTTAACATCCGCTCCACATTTTTTACGAATCAATTCAAGACCTGAAGTGATATTTCCCCATTGATCCTGTCCACCAATCTGCAAAGTACAATTCTTTTCCTGATATAAGTGTAAAAAGTCTAAAGACTGAAGGATCATATAAGAAAATTCTGTATAACTGATACCTGTATCAAGACGTTTTTTAACAGTTTCTTTATTGATCATGTAATTAACGTTAAAAAACTTTCCATAATCTCTTAAGAAATCAATCACAGAAATATCTTTGGTCCAGTCCAGGTTATTAACCATCTCAAATCCCCAAAGCTTTGAAATTTGTGCATGCAAGGCATCATAATTAGCCTTAAGGGTTTCCTGGGTCAACATATTTCTTTCACCAGTTGCCTTTGGATCTCCAATAAATCCAGTAGCTCCACCAACCAACATAATTGGATGATGTCCGTGTTTTTCAAGACGTTTTGCCATTAACAAAGAAGAGTAATGTCCAATGTGCAAACTATCCGCTGTTGGATCGGTCCCAATATAAAATGTCAGCTTTTCATTATTGATCGCATCTTTTACTTCTGGACTTGTAATATTATCTACAAGGCCTCGCCATTCTAATTCTTCAAACAGGTTCATATTCATTCCTCCTAATAAAAAAACGCCCTTAATAAGGACGTTATAAACGCGGTACCACCTTACTTCATGTATGTTCACATGCACTCAAACCTTTAACGCAGGTATACGTCATATAATGAAGCTCCAAGGTGTATTCCATAGGCTCAATCAAGACTTTTCACCAGCCAGTCCTTCTCTACACACGAACTCCTATGTACTATTTCTCTTCGTTGCGATATGCTTATTATACATGATTAATTTTAAAAGGCAATATAGAAAATTGAATCATTTTAATATCATAAGATAAAAAAGAACCTCGCATTAAGGTTCTAATTTTATACTAGTTTGCGACGATATTAATGACCTTCCCTTTAACAACAATAACTTTGCGAATTGTTTTTCCTTCAATTTGACGTTTTACTGTTTCAAGTTCCAATGCCTTTTCTTTTAATTCGTCTTCCTGTGTTCCAACTGGAACATCAAATTTACCACGAACTTTTCCGTTTACCTGTACAACAATGGTTACATTTTCTTCCACTAGAACGGATTCATCATATGTAGGCCATGGTTCATAAGCAATAGATTGATCATGTCCTAATTTTTGCCACATTTCTTCACCTAAATGCGGTGCATAACAAGACAATAGTTTAACGAATCCTTCGGCATATCCTTTATAAAGTGTTTTTGCCTTATAAGCGTCATTAATAAAGATCATCATCTGCGCAATGGCTGTGTTTAAACTAAGTGTTTCAATATCATTCGAAACTTTCTTAACGGTCGCATTATACACTTTATCCAATTCATGATCGTTTTCTTCAGTTACCTTACCACTTTCAACGATCAAGCGATATACTCGTTCCAACCATTTACGTGAACCTTCAACACCCTGTTCGCTCCAAGGTTTGCTGGCTTCCAATGGTCCCATAAACATCTCATATAAACGAAGGGTATCCGCACCATATTTTTCAACAACATCATTTGGATTCACGACAAATTCAGGGAAACGTTTTCCCATTTTGATGCCGTTTGCGCCCAAAATATATCCCTGATGAACAAGCTTTTTAAAAGGTTCTTTAACAGGTACCAATCCTTTATCATATAAGTAGTTTGTCCACATTCTTGAATACAACAAGTGACCAACAGCATGTTCTGGACCGCCAATATATAAATCGACTGGCATCCAGTGTTTCAATAATTCATAATCGGCAAATTCTTTGTCGTTATGTGGATCGATATATCGCAAGAAATACCAGCTGCTTCCCGCACTGCCTGGCATAGTACTTGTTTCGCGTTTTCCCTTTTTACCATCAATTTCTACATTGACCCAGGAATCCGCTTTTTCAAGTGGACTAGCTCCTGTTTTGCTAGGAGAATAATCTTCAAGTTCAGGAAGGATCAAAGGTAGTTGATCATCACTTAAGGCAATCATATCCCCATCTTCCATATGTACGATAGGAATTGGTTCTCCCCAGTAACGCTGACGGGCAAAGATCCATTCACGTAAACGATAGTTCACATGTTTCTTTCCACAGTTGTGTTCTTCTAACCAATCGATCATCGCATTGATCGCATCTTCTTTATTTAATCCATCCAAGAATCCGGAATTGATATGAACACCATCCTGTGTCCATGCTTCTTCTTCAATATTTCCACCTTCTAATACAGGAATGATCTCAATATCAAATTTCTTGGCAAATTCATAGTCTCGTGTATCATGTGCAGGAACAGCCATGATAGCCCCTGTACCATAAGATGCCAATACATAATCGGAAATCCAAATTGGAATTTCTTTTCCATTTACAGGATTGATTGCATAAGCACCAGTGAATACACCTGTTTTATCTTTATTTAACTGTGTTCTTTCCAATTCAGATTTAGTTGCACAAGCTGCTTTATACGCTTCTACTTCTGCTTTTTTATCCTCTGTTGTTATCATATCGATCAAACGATGTTCTGGTGCTAAAACACAATATGTAGCGCCAAACAAAGTATCACAACGTGTCGTAAAGACAGTAAAGCTTTCCTCATGACCAGCAACTTTGAAATCAACATGAGCCCCAATTGATTTTCCAATCCAGTTACGCTGCATTTCCTTTGTGGATTCAGGCCAGTCAATCTCATCTAAGCCTTCCAACAAACGATCAGCATATTTTACAATATCGATGACCCATTGACGCATGTTTTTGCGAACGACAGGATAGCCTCCACGCTCACTTTTTCCATCAACTACTTCATCATTAGCTAATACGGTTCCAAGTTCCTCACACCAGTTAACTGGCATTTCTACACATTTAGCTAAACCATCTTCAAATAGCTGTTTAAAGATCCACTGAGTCCATTTATAGAAATCCGGATCACAAGTAGATACTTCTTTGGTCCAGTCATAGCTAAAACCTAACATTTTTAATTGTTTAGTAAAGACTTCAATATTATGTTTTGTAAATCCATCTGGATGATTTCCTGTCTGGATCGCATATTGTTCAGCTGGCAAACCAAAGCTATCAAAGCCCATTGGATGCAATACATTATATCCTTGCATTCTTTTCATTCGACATACGATATCGGTTGCAGTATAACCCTCAGGATGTCCGGCATGAAGACCCACTCCAGAAGGATATGGGAACATATCTAATGCATAGTATTTTGGCTTAGAAAAATCATGTACATCTGTATAGAAAGTTTGATTTTCATCCCAGTAATTTTGCCATTTCTTTTCGATTTCTTTGTGGTCAAAGCTCATTTTCTCTTCCTCCTAAATAAAAAAACGTCCTCATCTAAGGACGTTATTAACGCGGTACCACCTTAGTTCATAGATTTCTCTATGCCCTTTTCTTCTTTTAACGCAAGAAATACGGATAACATTACTTATCGACTCCCCAGCAAGTTCAAAGGATTTGAATACTGATTTCCACCAAACATCAGCTCTCTAAAATTCAAAGAATCTTTTACTACTCTGGTTCAAAATCATCTGATAAGAATTTATCAGATTTTAGCTAAATAGTCAATGCCACTAATTCCTTTTTCATCATAGAATACCTTTAATTCCAAATCATCATATTGACACGAAATATACGTATTTTCATCTAGAAAAATCACGGTATGTCCATTGATTTCTTCTATCTTCTTTAAGATTAATTGATCATCTGCATAATTACATCGACGAACTAGGTTGTTGTTTTCTATCATCATCTTTGCATGTGAAATACACGATAGATCAACAATCGATTGGCGATTTGCCTGGATTAGGTATGCTGAGTTTAAAACATAGATAGACATTAAAGATATGATCTGCAACAATAGCGCAAAACAAATTAAAGCTAACCAGGAAGCATATCCATTATGTGATTTGCACCGAGAATGTTTTCTTGTCTTTTTGATATCGCAAATATATTTTTTCATCTTCTTCAAAAAATTCTGCATATTCTATATTCTCCATCAAAATCTCATATCCATCTCGTTTAACTAGGCGATTGCGATCAAATTCGATTCGTATCTCTTCATGTTCATATATCATATATAAAGTCCTTTCTTTTACCTCTCTATCTTTGGATACCGCTGCAATCTGACGTAACTGCAAGATGGCAAACTGATCTTGATGATTTGGACGATAGTTGATAAAAAGGACACATGTTCTTAAATATATCACCGCACAAAAAGATACGATCAAACTGATAAATAACGCAATCAAAGCTTCAATCATGGTAAAACCATTGGGTATTGATTTCTTTATCCACATAATAACCAAAATCATCTTCTACGATCTTAAAAACACTGAATAATACTCCTGCACATAAGATCATAACAAATAATCCAAACAACGCATCTGTTAAAATAAAACCATTTTTCTTAATCAATTCGTACTCGCCCACTTCCTAATTGAAAGATCAATTTTTTTGTACCCTGTTGATCATGACACTCTAAAGTATTTGCCTTTGAGATATTTCCTTTAGCATTATAGTGAAAACGTAAGGTTTCACACGCAATGGATTCATCAAATTCATAATATTCTCCATCAAATACAGCATGATCTTCATAAATCTCAACACGGGTCTCTCTTTTTTCTATGAATGCTTTCTCCTGCATCAAAACACAATACGACATTAACTTTTCCATAAAGATAGTTAAGTTCGATTGATTTTGATTCTGTGATATTCCTATGGATAATACACATACGATCAAAAGTACGATCAAGCTTTCTATCATTGTAAAACCATTACTGTGTACTTGCCTGTCCATCTACAATCACTACCGTTTCGCCATTTGGGCATCGATCTTGTCCTTCTTTTAAATATCCTTCATTAATCAATTCCTGTACACTTGTAGGTGTCGTTAGATTATCTATTTCATATAAGATAATTTGTGAATCAACAATATCTAATAGAGCCTGACACCCTTTATCACGTATGATTGTTTCTTTTTGTTGGATATTGGGTAATGTGATCAATAACAATAAGGCAATTACTAACATAACGATCATCATTTCTAAGACAGTAAATCCATTCTTTTTATTCTGCATTTTCATTATTCCTTTCTAAATCGTATTTAACATATTCAGCGGCAACAACATGATCTGATATACAACTAATACTAAAATACCTACACAGCTATACGAAAACACCTGCATCGTAACGATCAGCTTATTAACGATCGTTTTAAAAGATTTAATGGCCTGTTCATAATACACTTTTAAAATTGTAACTAGATCTGCACTCTTCATCCCAATCTTAAAGAAAACAAGGAATGTTTTATCAAAAGGAATTGTGTTTATGATCGTTTCCAATCGCTTCCCTTCTAAAAGTTCCTGATAGATTCGGTTTCCAAAATAATGAACTTCTTTAAAGTAATTCATTTCCGATAATATTTGAAAACAGGATTTTGATGTAAGATTCGATGCCAATAAAGACTCAAGCACAATTGAAAATTGAATAGTTACATACAGTTGATATATCTTGTTTTTTAATAGATACGGAATGATATTTTCTTTAAAAACAGGAACTTTTACATACATAAACATCAATACCAGCAAGACGACCATACAGATAAACAACAAAGTAAACAAGATTTCCAAAAGATCCAATAGTAGAAAACTATTCTCACCATTTGAATACACCATCATAGAAGGAATGATTGATCTAGAAAAGAATAGGATCATGAAATAGGCAAAACAAAAGATGAAGATCGGATAGGCAATCTTTGTGAAAAAATGATAAGAAATCGTATTTGAACTGTTATCAATTCGTTCTGCACACGTTAAAGCCTGTTTAAAAGACATGTGCTTAGCCAAAACATGAAGGATCTTAAAGAGTTTTAAAGTTTGACCATCACATAAAATATCAATCAAAACTTCTCCATTTTTTAATCTGGTTATGATTTTATCCTGTTCTTTAAAACAGAGCTGGATGACAGTCTTGGTGTCTAATCCTTGATCTAATAAAAGCTTCATCTTTACGAGTTCATCTTTGGAAATCTTTAATGTCGAACTGGGCTTGCGGATCAAAGATATATCCTTGTTCAACAGCGTTTTGAATCTCATCCTCCAATTTTCTGTGTTCCCTTGGATATTCGTGTTTTTCGATCGCATGATCAAGTGCTTGGGCATCGAGAATTTCATATACACACTCCTTTCTAAAAATATCCTTTGTCTTATAAAGACGTTGGGAAATTACAGCTGTTAAAGTATTTTTTAGATCATACTCACTTAAACCAAAATCCAATAAACGATGAAGGCTTTCTAAAGCATTCTTGGCATGTAAAGTAGTAAAGACCATGTGACCTGTTAAAGCGGCTCGTATGACCATCCTGGCAGTATAGGCATTTCTTGTTTCACCAATCAAAATCACATCCGGATCATGTCTTAATAATTCCTCAATTCCTTTTTCGTATGTAAAACCCATAGCTTCATTGATCTGCAGCTGCAAATACAATTCATCTTCAATTTCAATTGGATCTTCAAGGCTTATGACATTATATTGGTCCTTGCAGGCAATTTCATGTAATATTGCATGCAACGTGGTCGTCTTGCCTGAATTCGTTGGTCCAGAAAAAATAACCAGACCTTGCCTGCAATTTGTTAAACTTTTTAAAAACGAAATACTTTTGGAATCTTGCGTAAGCTGATCTATAGCCATTGATGGATTAGTCCTCAATAAGCGCAAGACTCCTGTTTGAATCGATTGATTCACAATAACACTAAAGCGACAAAAGATTTCTTTTGCATCTAACTGCACAGAAAATTGTCCACTTTGTGGACATAAAGGATTGGTTAAATCAAAACCGGCAATGAATTTCATATATTCAAACACACCCTTATCCCAAATATCTTGTTCGATCTTTTCCATGCCCAAATCATTTCGAAACTGGATATCCATATGATCTTGTTTGACGATAAAGTGGATATCACTGGCTTTATGCTCAATAGCAAGCTGTATCAAACTGTATAAGAGTTCTTCCATTTCACTTCCTCCTATTATCTAATACAATCGAAACTTCTAAAAAGACAAAAAAAATCGACTTTCGTCGATTAATTTTGCAGATATGGATTCCAGCGTCTTTCCAAATCCAAAGTTGTCGATGGGCCATGTCCAGGGTAGATAGGATAATTTTGATCAAACTGTATAAATTTCTTTAAAGATTGAAACATCGCATACTCACTACCAGTTTCCAGATCCATCCTTCCAATAGATCCTTGGAAAATAAAGTCTCCAGTAAATAGTTTGTCATCGATCTTAAAGACAGTTGAACCAATAGAATGACCCGGAAAGAAAAACACCTCTACATCAAAAGCGCCAATTGTCATCAAGCCTTCTTTGAAAGTTCTAGGCTTTGCATGACTGACAACATGGGTAAAAAATGTATTTGATCCATTTAGATCTGGATTGATTAAAAATTGTACTTCATGTGGATTGACATAGACATCCACATCATGATTTTTTAATATGGAATCAATTCCGCCAATATGATCAAAGTGGGCATGCGTTAATAGAATTGCATCTAAATTAGCATGTTCTACTTCTAATAAACGATCTAAATCTTTAAACTCAGCACCTGGATCGATGACTAACGCATGACCATCCTGAATCAATAGGTAACAATTAGCTTGAACCGGTCCCAATGCTCTTGTGATGATCTTCATAAACAATACATAAAAAAGACCATAATCGGTCTTTTTTATTTTTTCTCCTTATGATCCGTTTTCTGATTACATTTTGGACAATATTTCTTTATAGTCATACGTTCAGGATGTTTCTTTTTATTTCTTGTACCAATGTAATTTTCTTCTCCACAAACAGAACATTTAAATGTAATACGATCTCTCATGGTCTGTCCTCCTCACATTTACTGATTGAGTATAACATATTCCGCTATTCATTGACAAGTTCGTTTTTTGTTTTATTGTGGGTATAATTCGAAATATCTTTGAAGTACCTGTGGTACAACTTCGGTCGTACAAATATTAGTGGCTACACTTTGATCGTTGATACTTGAAGTTGGAGCCACACACGCAAAACTGACGTCAGCACCTTCATATGGAGCCCAGCCAACAAAGGCCGCCGTTGTCCATTCGTTAACTTCCGCAGTTCCTGTCTTTCCTGCAACTGGAACTGAGAAATCCCGTAATACACCACAATTTCCATCCGCAACACATGCTCTAAAACCTTGTTGAACGCGTGATAAATACTCACTATTTTCTTCTGGTAAAGTATTCTTTAATACAGATTCATTTACGGAAACGATTTCTTCACTATTTACTTCCATCACATAACTCATCAATTTAGGCTGATAAATCAAACCATTGGTTGCAATCGTTGAAACATATTCCAACAACTGAATTGGTGTATACATATCAAACTGACCAATTGAGTAGTTCAACAATATACCTGGCTCTCGTCCAACCCCCATATATCCAGTGACTTCTCCTGGTACATCAAGACCTGTTATGTTTCCTAATCCAAACATTGAATAATAACTTCGCATCTTGTCAAATGTTCCTGAGACATTGCTAATATTCAGAGGTTCGCCTTCTTGATAAGTTCCTCCCCCTAATCGAATCGCTATATTAAACATATAGACGTTACTTGAGACGGATAGTGCCTGGATATCGTTAACCGGACCATGATCTTGATATGATCCAAATTCCTGCCCAGCAATATTCATGACTTCATCATTGATTACTTCCCCAGGCTGAATCACTCCTTCACTTAGTCCCATATAAACTGTAGCTCCTTTGATGCTGGAACCAGGATTGACAAGACTCATATAATTTCCACTGGCAAAATAGGTCATTTGTCGAGTATCTGGATCCATTTGATAACCAGATAAAGCGGTAACTTCTCCTGTATATGGATCCATCATACACATGAATAAGCTATAGAAATTTTCACGTCTTTCGGTTCCCCCATTTTCCTGCAGAACAGCTTTAAGTGTTGTATCGAGAGATTGTTGAAGATCTATATCAATCGATAAATAAATATCATTCCCTTTACGAGCCTGGCGAATTACTTCTTTTTTTGCCAAACCGTTGGAATCATAAGTGATTCTTGATTCTTCGGCTATACCTGCTAAAACATCATTATATTGGTATTCAAGACCAGATCTCCCTACAGGAGCATTATATTGATATCCTTTTTGAAGATAGTAATCAGAATATTCCTCAGGAAGGCCTTCTGTACTTGTTGTAACTGTACCTAAAACATCAGACAATGTTTCACCATATGGATATTCTCTTTTCCATCCACCGAAATCTACATCAAATCCAGGAAATTCTGTCTTATGTTCTACTAAATACGCTACATCACTATCGCTCACATCTTCCAAAATAACATTTTCCTGTCCGGTAGAATAATTTGTAGTCATTCGTTGATAAACGATACACATTTTTAATGTATCTTCGTCCATCTCTTCTAGCTCATCATCCCCAATACGATCATACATCAAGCCATAACGAATACTCTCGCTATCACTTCCCCAGGCACCAGATTCATATTCTTCCTGTTCTTTATCTGTCAATAATGCATTGGGATCGTCATTTAAAGATAAATATGTCATATAGGCTTCTTTTTTATCCCGTTCTGTAAATGAATCAACATCAATATCAAAAACAGATACGACACGTTCTGCATATAATTTATAATCATCAATAGTCATGTTATTAGGTGAAGTATATACAATGTTATGCGAAATGACTGTTTTAGCCAAAACGCGCCCTTTACAATCATATATTTCCCCACGTGGTGCACTAACATATTGTTTGATTGATGTATAGTCATCTTTTTTAGCCGTATAGTCTTCGTACGAGAAAACTTGTATATACAACAAACGAATAAACAAGATCAAAAAACAAATAACAATTGCTCCTGCCAGTAACATAACTCGGTGGTCAATGGTCTTATCAAGCACTATAGTTGGTTTTTTTGATTTATTTTTAACTTTACGCATGGACCTACGTTTAAATAAAGCCATTCGTCATCCCCCTTGAATTTACTACTTATTATACACGAAAAACGAGCAATTTAAAAAAACTTATAGTATACTCTTTTTAGAAGCGAGGTATTCTTATGAAAAGAACAGAGACTAGAGAAGTAAAGATAAAAGATCTTGTGCTTGGTCACAATAATCATGTTTATATTCAATCTATGTGCAATATTCCAACAAAACAAGCTCAGAAAGTTATCGAACAAATCTTAAATTTGGAAAAAATGGGCTGTGAGATTATACGTGTCAGCTGTATGGATATGGAAGATGCTAAAGCGATTGAAACAATCAAGAAAAATATTCATATACCTCTAGTTGCAGACATTCATTTTGATTATAAATTGGCACTTGCCTGCATTGAAGCCGGTGCTGATAAGATTCGTTTAAACCCAGGAAATATCGGTTCAAAAGAGAATGTAAAAGTTGTTGTCCAGGCGTGTAAACAACACAATATTCCAATTCGTATTGGAATCAATAGTGGCTCACTTGAAAAAGACATTCACGAAAAATATGGTAAACCCACTGCAGAAGGTATGATTGAAAGTGCAAAACGACATATTGAAATCTTAGAAGAACTTGATTTCTATGATACTGTTCTATCATTTAAATCCAGTGATCCTTTATTATGTATCGAAGCTTATCGTTTAGCCGCTAAAACATTTGATTATCCTCTTCATCTAGGAGTGACTGAAGCTGGAACGACAATGACCAGTGCTATTAAAAGCTCCCTTGCCTTAGGAACATTGTTGTTGGAAGGAATAGGAAATACGATTCGTATTAGTGTGAATGGAAGTCCTGAAAAAGAGATCCCAATTGTCAAAGAGCTCTTGAAATCATGTAAACTTATTAACAACGTACCAAACTTAATTGCCTGTCCAACATGTGGACGTACTCAATGGAACATGGAACCAGTTGTTAATGAGATGGAACAATATCTTCAAACTGTCAATAAAAATATCACCGTTGCTATCATGGGATGTGCAGTGAATGGCCCTGGTGAAGCAAAACATGCAGATATAGCCATTGCTGGAGGACGCAATGAAGGATTATTAATCAAAAAAGGTCAGGTCATAGAAAAAATCCCTCAAGATAAAATCGTTGAGAGATTAATCAAAGAAATCGAAAATTTCTAACCTCGAAAAATTCGAGGTTTTTTTATTCTAGAACATCGGCAATCGATGTGTCTTGTACAAAGGTGTTTGTATTATACAAAAACAAAACATCTGTTATTAAGTTTAGATTAAAAATTCGTTCAATATCTTCGTAGAAATAGCGTGGGTCAACAATCGTGATCGTACGATAATACGGCAATAAAAATTGAACCATGCTATTGGCATAAGAATCTTTGATCAATAATAAATGACGATCCGAGTCATTTAAATTTTCAATCTGCACAAGTCCTGTATTCCCCCCTAAAAAAACATCATACGGATTAGATGATTCCAAGCCTTTTGAATTATAAATCGAACAAGTTCTTGTTCCATTGCTTTCATCCATCATGACATAGTCCTTTATATTATCAGAAACATAGATTTCAATATCATCCTGGATTCCTACACTACCTACCTTTTTTGCCAAAGTTCCTTTAAAATTATCACTGACTTGATATACAGTATAGTCTGATTTTTTTACTTTCCCCAGTTCAAAACTAGAAGCAAGTTGTTGAAACGCATAAAAAGTCGCTAAAGAAGTCCAGTGATGATCTGTATGATAATACAAATATTCATCTTTATGTTTATCCAATGTATCTCGTACATCAATTTGTGTGATAGAAGTATCCAACATACTAAAGATTTGGTCCATTTGTGCATCCTGATCTATAGTATTTGAATAAGCAGGAAGATTATCTGATTGAATATTTGCGGCATTTGGTGCCAATAAAAAACCTGAACGAACTTGATGATTGATACAGAAATTATTGATTGCATTTATATTACGATTCATTTGTTCTTCATTGATTGCTGAATTTTCTTGAATCAAGGTACCATTTCCAAGATATACATCATTAATCTTTTTGACTCCGGTCAATTTATTCAATAGATAACGTATGTGAATCAAGCTATCTCTTCCAACAAATTGATCCGAGACATAATTGTTTAATTCTTGAGAAAATTGACCACTCAATACATCTTCAGAATCAAATTTTGGAAAAGTCTGTAAGCTTCGATTTTCCGCCTGTGAAGTAGCCTTATCAGGAGCTAGTATATTAATCATAAGAACAACACACATCAGACCAAAAACAATTCGTGCAATATAGCGAGCAGCAATCTCGGAACGTTTTTGTTTCATGATCTCACCTCCCTAAAATGCAGAATATAAGAATGATTGATATGTACTACCAACCATCATAGAAATACAAACGACGAAAAAGACAACGTAAACAACTGATGTAATGATGACACCTTTATTTTTGAGATGATTGTAAGAAAAAATCTGAAGCTTATCATAGATTGTTGTGGTAAAGAAAATCCCAAAGACAATCAAAACTAAATAACTAGTAAATACAAACAAAAAGTCTGAATTCATAAAAGATGAAGCCCCAACACCAAACATTCTTAAAAGTGTATCAAATGCACTTAGTAAAGATGGACTAAAGAAAAATACCCAACCAATCAATACAACGAGAAGTGTATAAATGTGGCTGATAAATTTTGGAAGCTTTTTTAATGCTTTTTTAAGAAAGAACTTTTCCATCAAGACAAACAATCCTAAATACAAACCCCATATAATATAAGTGATATTAGCCCCATGCCAAATACCTGTTAAAAACCAAACTATCAAAATATTGCGTACATATAAAGTATTATTGACACGACTTCCTCCTAATGGAAAATAAACATAGTTTTTGAACCAATTACCCAATGAAATATGCCACCGTCTAAAAAATTCTTGAATTGTTTTGGACATATAAGGATGATCAAAGTTGATGTCAAAATCAAAACCAAACATCTTTGAAATACCAATCGCCATATCACTATAGCCAGAAAAATCAAAATAAAGCTGTAAAGCATAAGAAATCGCATATAACCAGGTACCTAATACAGTATCATTACCAGATAAAGCTTGAAAAACAAGAGCAAACTGATCAGCAAAGATAATTTTCTTTATTAATCCTTTTATAAATAAAACCATACCTGCATTAAATTTTGTACGATTCATTATACGAGACTTAAGTTGAGACTGCATCTGGCTGTAAGTTACAATTGGACCACTAGATATTTTGCCAAAGAAACAAATATAAAGGGAAAATAAAACGATGTCTCTTTGTGGTTCCACTTTCTTAGTGATAACATCACCTAAATAAGAAATTGCACTAAAAGTAAAAAAAGATAATCCAATTGGTACATGAGAAGTATCAATTTCAAAAGGAACGACCATATCGATATATTTGTATATACACAAAATCAGAACATTGAAAGCAATAGAAGTAACAATGATTAACTTTCTATGCTTAGTTTCTTTTGCTATCTGTATCCCGCTTATATAGTTCCATAAGATTGATAAAACCAACAAGATCAATGTGACTGGATCATTCCATGAATAGAATAACAAACTGATTATCAAAAGAACGATGTTTTTAAAATAGGTAGAAGGCGTTAAATAATAAAGAATTAATGAAACAGGAAGAAAAAAGAATATAAAAATTAAACTATTAAAAATCATATCTCTTTCCCCCTTATTTATAAACTTCGTAAAAATTGATCGTGGATCGTCTTAGCATCTTGACTTACGATCATACATGCATAATTAACTTGAATATCAATGACCGAATTGTTTAATTTATCCGCCTGCTCAGGTGCATATCCGGAAAAAATATTAGTCTGTTCGTCAATCCTAGCCTTCATCTTATCTTCAAATGTTTTAGCATCATTGGATGATTTGAATTGCACCAGCACAATTTCATCTGCATTTAATGCATCTTGACTTTTATAATAAATAATATTTTCAAACATCTCTGGTTCCAAATCCAAAAATCTCTTGATTGAGATATTATCTTTTAATTCCATCGTACTAAGATCAATATTATTCAACATTCCGTTTTGAACACTTGTAAAATCTTTTGTCGATGCCTGTGGTGTTGAAAAAGTAAAATATAAAAATATACACATTAATCCAATGATCAAACCTTTTAAGATATTAAGAATATCCAATTTTCCATTTAATTTTTTTTTCATTCTAGAACCCCCATGATATTACATGCCCATTTTTCGTAGAAAGAGGACACAAAGTGAATACCATCTGATTCATAGATAGGTTCACTTTGATCTTGTACCAACGAAGAATTATCAATATAAGTCCATCCATTATCTTGACAAGCTTGTTGGATCTGTGCATTATAGACATCAATTTGAGACCAAAGATCACTATTTGATTGTGTAACACTTTGACTGGCAGGAATAATCGAATTCACATATATATTTGCCTGTGGACATACATTTAAAATCTTTTTGATTTGTTCGGACAATAATTGTGAATAACTGCCATTTGAGGTATTGTTTAAATTATTCTTTATGTCATTCATGCCAAAAGCAATATAGATATTCTGTGGCTGTAGCTGTTGAATCGAATCGATCCACTCATCAATATTTAAGATCGTAGCTCCATTATAAGCATAAACACGACTTTCCAACAAATACCCATACAAGTAAAAACCTGTTGCCCTTGAATCTCCTAAAATCAAATAATCATCAAACAAGCCAAATACATCCAGTTTCCCATCTTGAATAGCCCGTTTTCTTTCTTCAAGCCTTCTTTCGCTTAACTGTTCAGAAAGTGCTGAAGGATCCTTAGATTCAGACTCTTTAATGTAATCTACACCATTTGTTGAATGCTTTGGCCATAACAAAAAAAGCGTAACAATAACAACACAAACAACAACGATACCAATTATGATATTCTTATACTTTTTTAATTCTAGAATAATTCTATCCATTCTGATCCCCTTTTAGTTATTCCTATTATAACACAGCTTGCAAATAAAAATTTTATAATTTCATTAAAATCTAAATCTTTATTTTTCTAGTTTTCTTAACAGATTTACCAATTCATTTTCACTATAAACAACATGGTCACTGCTTGTTCCCTCTAAGCCATGATGGCGATTAAAGTGTATGGTTTTCATTCCAACTTTTTTAGCTCCTTCCATATCGTTTGTATAATTATCCCCTATATAATACCAATCTGAAATGTTCTCTTTCATATTCGAAAACATCGTTTTAAACGACCTTGGATCAGGCTTGGCAAATCCTAATTGACCACTAGTATAGACATTTTCTTCTTTAAAATATTTAAAAACATCTAATGCCTTAAGTTTCATTCTTTGATGTTCATCCTGTCCATTTGTCAGTATCGCAAGTTCTGATATTGTCGATCTAAAAAAATCATGAAAAACATTACTCATAAATATTTCTTTTTGAAGTGTTTTATATACTCTTTGAAATTCACGATATAAGTCTTCTTCAACATCAATATGGTAGATTTTGCACATTTGACGAATTCGATAAATTCCTGATTCATCAATAGAAATAGATCCATCCTGAATCTTATCAAAGATTTCATCTCCACAGCTGCGATATATTGTATACATGGACTCTAAATCATGTGTTTCATCTATATTTAAAAGTTCATTGCATGCTTTTTTAAATGGATATGATAAATCGTAAAGTGTGTCATCACAATCAAAACAAAATTTCATAAAACCTCCTGGAAAGAAAAGAGAGGAGTAAACACTCCTCAAATCATTTAATCTCTGTTATATCCCAATAAACGCAAGATATATAAGAAAATATTTAAGAAATCAAGATATAACTCCAAAGCCATGTAAATAGCAATTTTTTCTTGACTCACTACATCCCCATTGCTGAGATACAAGATCTTGTTCATACGTTGTATATCCCAGGCTGTAATTCCCGTAAACAATAACAATCCAACAATAGAAATCATTCGTGTATCAAAAGAAACACCAAATAAAAGCATTACAGCTTGTGAGATAATCAAAACAGTTAAACCAATAACACATATCATTCCTATGCTGTTCAGATTTTTCTTTGTCGTTAATCCAATAAAAGCAAGACAGATAAAATATACAGCACTAATTAAGAATGCAGCAGTTAATTGAGCTTGACTATTCGTATAAAACAAACTAGTTAAAGAAATGCCAAATGTTACGGCATACACCATGAACAATACTTTAATTCCTGTTGCTGTAGATCTTTGCATAGCTGATTGAAACGCAAATACAAGTCCAATCTGCACAATAAACAACAGCAATCCAATCATAGGCATAGATGTCAGCATCCATAAATACCAGCCAGTTGAATAACATAGATAAGATGTAGCAGCTGTAACTAAAAGCCCTAAAGCCATCCACACGAACGAAGTTGTTAATGCTTTACGCAAAGTTTCTTGTGGATAATACGTATTTTCATACATGATATCACCTTCTATTTTGTAATAAATTCTAATAATTGATGTGCCGCAATATCAAGGCCGTGACGATTAGTCTTATCAAATCCTAGATGTGTATAAATTTCTCCAACAAAAGTTCCATTTTCTTCTAATGAACTGAATACTTTAGTAATCAATGGTTCACAAAGTTCCTGTTTCTGCATTGGACCGAATGGATTTGCAAAGTAAGTAGTACTAATTCCAACTTCTTGTGTAGTACCTAATGCCATACGTTTACCCATGACACAAGTATCTTTTACTTCTTCTACCGTTAACTTCTTAAGACCAAATTCATTTGTATAATTATTTGCATAAGCAAATAAATCAATTTTGTGGTTAGTAGTGATAACATCATAAGATGCAGCAGGTGTAACCATACGAGAGTTTGGATTTTCCGGAGCCATGAACACAGAACGATCCATGTCACGATAAGGAGTTCCTGGATCAAGGTCATCTAGACGAATAAAGGCACCAATTTCTGTTCCCTGTCCATAAGGGATACCATCTTCAATATGAATTGTTCCCATATCGTCAAATACCACTTCAATATCTTTGATAACATCTTTTCCTACACTCTTCAAGGCTTCAATTGATTCAGATTTTCCAGCACCTGAATCTCCCATCAACATAATTCCTTTTTTACGACCATCATTTAATGTAATATTAACAAATGCTCCATGAATAGGCAACCATCCTTGTTGCATAGCGGCAAGATTGTGCAATGTTAGACACATTTTCTTTAAATAACCAAAATATTCAATTCTTGGATCATCACTAATACAACCAAGCCAAATGTTTTCAGTTTCATCATAATAGAATTCAGTTGCATTTTTACCATCTGGATTACCAAATAATAAAACCAAATCTGGTTTTTGATTCGCTTCTTCTTTTGTCGCAAGCTCAAATAAGTTAGCCATACTTAAAGCACTGGCAGTATATTTAGCATTAAAATATACAAAACACAGTAATTTACCGACTTTACATGGGAAACAGAAGAAAGACTCTGAATCACCCTCAAAATAAGTCATTGGATCAACTTTTGTTTCTGTAAATGTTCCTGTACGTTTACTTGATTTTGGGTGAAGAATCATTGGTGTACGCAACATAACATGGTCAATAATTGGAATATCCTTTAACGCACTGTAATGCTCTGACCAGATACTATCCCTGTTATGAATAGAAAAACAAGCATTTGTACCTGCCTGAATCTGACGATACACCAAGTTTGGACGATCCATGATTCTTTCTTCAAATAAACGATATGTACGTAAGATCAAATCATTCATTTCAGAATCTCTACGTACTAAAGTATTGATTCCAAAGTCATCTGAACTATCGCTCTTGATAAACGCAAAACGTTGTAAATGTCTCCATGTTTTATAGATTTCACGTACAACAGTTAAAAGACTCTTTTTATCTTCTAAATATTCAGATTCGATTTCATCCATATTAAAAATAGACAGCATCCTCAAACATTTGCTGAATTTATTTGCGGCTTCTTTTGAATCATATTTTCCATTCTGTGTTAAATAGTTATATAACTCAGGATACAGAGTTTCTTGTGTTTTGATAAAGTGCTGTAGATACACTCTGAAAGTATTCGATTTCAACAATACCTCTCTTGATTTAGGGTATGCTTTATTGTAATTCAATACTACTTGATTATTTGTTAGATATATTTTTTTATCCATTTTATATATTTCCTCCTTATATGCGAATAATACACGATTTATGAACAAATGTAAACAATAATGATACAGTAAGCGTTTTCAACTTTTTTAAAAGAAAAGGCCGTTTAGGCCTTATATAATTCATCAATCATAGATTTGATTGAATCAATTGAAACTTCTTCTTTTTCTCCAGTATAACGGTTAGAGAATTCAAGAATGCCCTCTTGTGCTTTACGTCCTACTGTTATGCGGTATGGGATACCAATAAGTTCCATATCCTTGAATTTAACTCCTGGTCTTTCATTACGATCGTCTAGTAATACAGAGTATTTATTCTTTGTACAATAGTTATATAGATCATTGGCAATTTCCATCTGTTTTTCATCTTTTAAAGAAATAGGTACAATTGATAAGATAAATGGTGCTACTTCTTTTGGCCAGATAATACCTTTATCATCATGGTGTTGTTCAACGATTGCCGCCATACATCTTTCCAATCCAATACCGTAACTTCCCATCCATACTGGCTGTAACTGGTTGTTTGCATCTGTGTAGTATAGATTCATTGATTGGGCATATTTTGTACCCAGTTTAAACAAGTTACCAACTTCGATTCCATGCTGGAATGTTAATGGTTTACCACATACAGGACAAATATCCCCTTCTTTTACTTGACATAGATCAGCTACAAGTTCTGGTGTAAAATCAGATAGATTCACGTTTACATAATGATGATCGCTTTTATTTGCCCCAATGATAAAATTCTTCATATGTTTGATCATACGATCCATATATACTGGGCAATCCAAACCAACAGGCCCGGCGAAACCAACACGCGCATGCGTTACTTTTTCAACATCTTCAAAAGATGCTAATTCCATCTCGTTAGCTTTCAATAGTTTTAAAGCTTTCGTTTCATTTAGTTCACGATCTCCTGGAATACAGAAAGCTACAATTTTACCATCTACATTATAAAGAAGCGTTTTAACAAAATCCTTAGGCTCTTTGCCAAAGAAAGAAGCCACTTCTTCAATAGTCTTCGCATTTGGTGTTTCAACTAACTGAATCTCAAGTTCTTCTTCCTGAGAATCCTGTAAGGTATCAACAACTTCTGTGATTTCCAAATTGCTGGAGAAATCACAACCTTCACATCCAACAACGATATCTTCTCCAATACCTGAAATAGCCTGATATTCTTCACTTAAAAGACCACCCATAGCCCCTGTATCTGCTTTTACGATCTTATATTCTAATTCCATTCGATCAAAAATACGACAATATGCATCATACATCTTTGCGTAGGCTTCATCCAAGCCAGCCTCATCAATATCAAAAGTATAAGCATCTTTCATGATAAATTCGCGTACACGAATCAAACCATAACGTGGTCGTGTTTCATCTCTAAATTTAGTTTGGATCTGATACAAGTTATAAGGGAAATCTTTATAGCTCTTGCCATCCATACTTGCCGCTACAGCAAATAATTCCTCATGTGTAGGTCCTAATACATAACGTTTCATATAGCGATCATTCATTGTAAACATATTTGAACCAAACACTTCACGTCTACCAGATTTAATATAAACTTCTTCCGGAATCAAAGCAGGCATCAATAATTCCTGAGCGTCTTTTGCATCCATTTCTTCACGAACGATATTTTCAATCTTGGCTAATACTTTTTTGCCCATAGGCATGATCATATACATGCCATTTGAGCTTTTTTTGATCATTCCAGCACGAACTAGTAAATTGCTGGAAACACTATCTTCATCTTTTGCATTTTCTCTTAATGTATAAAAGAAACTCTTACTTAATTTCATATTGTCCCTCTTTTCAACTCGTATATTCTCTCATATACTGTGTTTTTATACAACACGAATTTTGCGAATCATTGCGTGTTTTTCTATCGGACCCGTCCATTTTGTATGAACAATTTGCATTGGTTTATTACATACTTCACAAAGATTTTCATCTTCATCATAAACATCCTTGATCATAACTTTTGTAGAAGGAATTGTTGGCCCAAAAATTTCCATAATCTGATTCGGCATAAAATTGTTTTTCACCTGTAATGTCGCAATAGATGACTTATCATCATAATCCAGTACAATTGCTACATATTCCTGTGTAACTGTTTCATCATGATCTTGGTATAATTGCACTTTATAATTCGGAAGCCCTTGATAGAACCCCGGACCAGTTGGTCGATTCTCTGCTTTGGCAATCTCTTTTTTTACATAATCAATATCATTTTGTGTCGCATGACCATTCTCATAAATCTTATCGATCAAATAACGATAACTTGAAACAACAGTTGCCAAATAATATGCACTCTTCATGCGTCCTTCTATTTTTAAGGAAGCTACTCCCATGTTGATGAAATCTTCAATATAATCAACTGCCTGTAGATCTTTTGATGACATGGAGAAAAGATTGGAAGGATCTGAGATCTCTTCATTTTTATCCATTAAATGATATTTCCAACGACAGCTTTGTGCACATCCGCCTCGATTGGCATCACGCAAAGTCATATGATTGCTTAAGACACAACGCCCTGAATAAGAAATACACATTCCTCCATGAATAAAAACTTCGATTGGTAATATATCTTGTTTACAAATCTGTCGTATCTCGTCCAATTGACATTCTCGTGCTAAAACAACGCGATCCATTCCTTTAGACTTCCAGAATCGTACAGCACTGGAATTCGTAGATGAATGTTGCGTAGACACATGAACCTCAAAAGAACAGTTTAATTCCTTTGCCAAAGTCATGATAGCTGGACTTGCCACAATGATCGCATGAACACCCGCATGATCAAGATCTAATAAATATTCTCGTAGTCCATCTGTATCGTTTTCATGTGGCAGCATATTGACTGTGACATGCACATGAGAACCATGTTCATTGGCAAAATCAACTAACTCTTTGATTTCCTCAAGAGAGAAATTAGATGCACGTGAACGCAATGAAAACTGTTTTCCTCCAATATATACTGCATCTGCACCATATAGGATCGCAATCTTTGCCTTTTCAAGATTTCCTGCAGGAGCTAATAATTCAATCTTTTTCATTACTGCCCCTCCTTTTTCTTTATCGTTGTTTCATGATACCAGCGATCACAACCAATATTTAAATTCGTTTTTGTTTTATATGCATTCAGTACTTGAATCGTATAACCATCATCGAAAAATATAGAGTCAATACGGAAACGCTTGATTCCTGCTTCTTTTAATGAATCCATTTGTTCAAAAGAAGATATAGGATTGGCACTGAATATATGTGTGCCTGCATGATCTTCATAAATAGGCATACGCTCATCACGTGTTTTTTCAATTAAATCGTAACGTTTGTTTTCTTTAATAGCATTTGAATTAATCGCATCTAGATAATTGGAAATCAAAGGTCTTCTAGAATACATAATAGAAAAATAGCCGTTTACTAAAACTTCAAGATGGTCAGCAGCTTGAGCAATCATCGTAATTTCATCTAAGCTCATCTCATGAGCCAGACTGACAGCCTGTATGCCTTGTTCCAAATAAAAATTTACATCCATACTGGAAGTAACCAAAGTTTCTGGTTGATAGATAAGTTTATTTTGGATATTCATTTCCTGTGCGATATATAAAATGCCTTCATCTGCATAATAAATACCATCCATATTAATATCTTTAAATATTTGCATCCATTCTTTCGCCTTTTCTATTTCCTTTTCAGAGCACATTCTCAAAAAATTAACATATAACTTGATGTTTAATTCTTTACATTTGTCTTTCCATACTTGCAAGTTTGTTTTATCCACTTCAATACAGTGGCGAATCGAATAATATGGAACACCTATAATAACGGCATCAATTCCTGCTTCTTTAAGTTTTTCAAGGCTTTCTAAAGAATGAATCGTTGAAATATACATAAACACCATCCTATCAGCTTTTACAGTATAACAAAAAAATAATCTAGAATCATTAAAAAGGCAAAAAAAAAGGGACCCGGCGGCAAGCTATCTTCGCAGGGGCA
>ULYX01033426.1_pt1 | contig 82421 bp, 76 predicted proteins | sample 1962591 | NCBI WGS metagenome assembly ULYX01 (sample SAMEA4835874, study PRJEB28245) | human gut metagenome | biome: gut microbiome; material: fecal sample | place: Denmark | collected 2008
AAGGACTGAGAGGCCGCTTCCCCGTTAATAAATTAAATCCCAATTCAATTCCTTGCAGTTCCTTCTGCATCTCCCGAAAGAATTCCGACGTATGCCACCCATCCATCGCCGCATGGGCAATCGTAAGCGTCAGCGGAAGTGTCAGTTTCCCGTTATCTTCTGTATATTTACCGAATGTAATGATCGGAAACAGCGGCACATGATCAGATGCTGTCGATGCCGCATATCCGATGTAATCCATCCATGGCACGCAGGAAATACAGTAAAAGTTCGCCGGCTGTCCGGCTTTTGCCTTGATGCCTCTGACCTTCTTTGCAGCTTCTATGTCCGCTTCTATTCTCTTATAGAAAGTCGCAAAGTCATCATCGTATTCGCTCCAGCAGTCAGAAAATGTGTGATCTTCTTTGTGGAAGATCGTATAATTCGGGTGTACAACATCCCACACTCCCAGACTGCCTTTTTCATCCGTCATCATCTTCATAAATGGCAAGCGGTTCACAACATTTGACGTACACCAGATAAAGGCTGCATAGAAATGCACCCCCAAGCGGTCACATTCTGCTCTTAATCTTGTTACATCCAGGCGTGCTGTCATACTGTAGTTTACTTTTAATTTTTCGGTATAATACTTGTAGTGATCCTGGCGCGGCCAGGTTGACTGATCGATTTTTCTATATGGTGGAAGACTCATAATGTCACCTCTTATTTCTTATTTCACCCCAGAAAGATTCCCCATCTCCCCGGTAGGTACTTCCAAGAGCTTCCGCGATCGTCGCCGCCATATCTGCAAACCCTTTTCTGGTATGCAGGTTTACTCCCGCTTTGATCTCTTTTCCATATATGAGGCAAGGCACATATTCCCTCGTATGATCTGTTCCGGTATATCCGGGATCACAGCCATGGTCTGCCGTGATCATCAGCATATCATCATCCCGCATATTCGCAAGGAACTCTCCCAGCTGTTCATCAAATTGCGTCAATGCTCCTGCATATCCTGCAATATCACGCCGGTGTCCATAGATCATATCCCCATCTACTAAGTTCACATAGCAAAGTCCGTCGAACTCTTTCTTCTGTATCTCGATCGTCTTTTCCATATTCTTTTCATTTCCCTGATTCGGGTAGGTCTCCGTCACTCCCTGCCCTTCAAAGATATCATAGATCTTTCCGACACCGATCACATCTTTTCCTTCTGCTTTTAATGCATCCAACACCGTCTGTCTCGGCGGTGCAAGTGAAAAGTCATGCCGTCTGATTGTCCGTTCGTAATTTGGCCATGTTCCGATAAATGGTCTTGCGATCACCCTTCCGACTCCGAGATCTCCAGTCAGCATCTCTCTGGCAATCTTACAGTATTCATATAACTGCTCTACCGGAATTATCTCCTCGTGCGCTGCAATCTGGCATACACTGTCCGCAGATGTATACACAATCAGTGCTCCTGTCTCTTCCTGCTCCCGGCCATAATCATGAATGACCTGTGTCCCCGAATACGGCAGATTACACAAAATCTTTCTTCCCGTCCTTTTTGAAAATTCCTCTATGAATACTTTCGGAAATCCGTCCGGGAATTTCGGAAGCGGATCCGGTGTTACGATACCCGCCATTTCCCAGTGTCCGGTCGTCGTATCCTTTCCACAGGATAATTCCTGCATTCTTGCAAAACTTCCGGTCGGATTCTCTGTGCTTTTTGCATATTCCATACCATCGATCTGGTAGATTCCGATCTTTTCCATATTCGGAATATGAAGTTTCCCGCTGTCATAGCAACTCTTCCATGTATTACTTCCGATATCACCAAATTTATCCGCATCCGGTGCTTCACCGATGCCTGCACTGTCCAATACGATCCAGAAAATACGTTTCATAGAATCAGTCCTTTCGGTCTTTTTCTTTTATTATAAGTCTATATAAGAAGACTGTGCAAGATACATGAATCCATAATTTGTTATTCTCACTAATAAAATCGCGCCTTTAAATTATCCATTAGTAAGTAAATATATATTGTATTTTTCGTTGTTAATTGTTAATTGTTATAATCATATCACGGGTGCTACCAAAACGGTAGGCGGTTAGTCCTTCTGCAGAGGGACTGTGCCCCTCTGATTACATAGAAACCTGAAAAGGAATTCACTGGAAAGGAGGGCTAAGCCAATGAGTATTATGGATTTTTTAGCTATCATCAGTTTCGGCTTATCATGCTTCAGCATCGGATACACTATTGGTAAGGATAATCATAAGACACAAAAATAGCCGCCCACAGTCTGGTAAACTAAGCGACTATTTTTACTAAATTATTATCGGGCTAACCGTCTATCGGTAGCACTCTTTTTCTATAACTATACTAACATCATCTTATGAATATGTCAAAAGATTTTTCAACAATAAATCTACTCCACTACTGATTTTCTTACATTCACCTTCGTACGCTCTTCCCGGTCGAAGAATTTCTTAGTTTCGCTGATAACCACTTTTCGAAGTCCAAGTAATGCGATCAGATTCGGAATGATCATCAGCGCATTGGTAATATCCGCCATCAGCCAGATTGGTTCCAGTGTCAGGAACGGCGCTGTTGCAATTGCCAGAATATAAACGATCTTAAAAATCTTGATACTTCCTGTCTTTCCGGTGAGATACAGCACACATCTTTCTCCATAATAGTTCCATCCGAGGATCGTAGTAAATGAGAAAAAGATAATTCCTACTGCTACCAGATACATACCAATATTAAACGGAAGTCCGGCATTATATGCCTTTGTAACCAGAACACTTCCGCTTAAATCAGTTTTATCAAGCAGGCCGCTTGAGATTACAACCAGTCCTGTCATAGAACATGTCAGAATTGTGGTGAAAAATACACTTGTCATTGAAATCAACCCCTGCTTTACACAGGAATCTGTCTTTGCTGCTGCCGCCACAATTGGTGAACTTCCAAGCCCAGCCTCATTCGTGTATACACCTCTTGCCACACCGGTTCTCATAGCTGTCATGAAAGAGACCACAGCCGTTCCTGCTGCTCCGCCAAGTGCAGATTCCTTAGAAAATGCACAGGAAAATATCTCTGCAAATGCTCCCGGAATTGCGGAATGGTTCACGATCAGAATCACCATTGAACCACCAATGAAAGAAATTGCCATAAATGGAACAACAAACTGTGCAACTTTCGAGATTGCCTGAATTCCGCCAAGTGTTACAACTGCTGTTAATACAGTAACAATAATTCCAATAACAATGACCGGAATATGGAATGAATCATGCACCGACTCTGTAATCGCATTTACCTGTGGAAAGGTACCACATCCAAGAAGTGCTGTTACAACTCCGAAAAATGCAAAGATTTTTGCCAGCCATTTGAATTTATCTCCCATTCCATTCTCGATATAATACATCGGTCCTCCGGCGATTTCACCTTTTTCATCTTTTACACGGAATTTTACAGCCAGAAGTGCCTCAGCATATTTTGTTGTCATTCCAAGAAGCGCAGATACCCACATCCAGAACATCGCTCCAGGTCCACCGATACGAAGAGCTGTTGCCACACCTACGATACTTCCGGTTCCGATATCGGCAGCCAGTGTTGTGCAAAGTGTTGCAAACGGAGATACATCGCCTGCCCCTTCTTCTTTTTCAAAAATACTTTTCAGTGCCCTTGGAAATTTACATATCTGTATTCCTCGTAATTTATATGTAAAATACAGACCAGTTCCCATCAGAAGCACCAATGTCGGCGGTCCCCAGACAAATGTCTGAATTGTTTCCAGTAACTTCATAAATGTTTCCATTTTTTTCCTCCCAGTTGTTAAATTCCTGTCAATAAATAGTCATTTTTTTGGCAACGGATGAATGCATCCGTTGCCGTTATGAAAAGTTTATCAGTTACATTTTTAGCTGTTATATTTTTCTTTATCCAGCTCTTTTTCTTTCGCATTTACGATTACGTTTACTGTGGCATCACCGATAACGTTCAGTGGCAGGAGTGCCATCTCTACCGGACGGTTGATTGCAACAACCAATGCGTAAGCGATCATACATGCATCAGATGTCCATCCAAGTCCTGAAAGGATCGTTACGATCAGTGTGGTACCTGCGATTGGAATAGCAGGACATCCCATAGCTGCACAGATTGATAAGAATGCGATCGTTGCGAGGTTGGCAGGTGTTACATCAATTCCTGCACTTGTTGCAATAAATGTTGCTGCGAACATATGCATAACGGTTGTTCCGTTCATATTGATCGTCATACCTGTCGGTAATACAAAGCTTGTAATCTCTTCGCTGCATCCAAGTTCATCAATACATGTCCTTGTATTGAGCGGCAGACATGCTGCTGATGAGTTTGTTGAAAATCCGAACACACCGACCTTCGCAATTTTCTTGATAAACTGAATTGGATTCATCTTTGTTGTTACCCAGATACCGATAGGATAAATTGTAACAACCAATACGAATAAGGTTACCATTGCAGCTACGATATAAGCAGCAGCCGGTGCAAGGTACTCTGTTCCGTAAATTGCAAATGTTCTTGAGATCAGGCAGAAAATTGCAATCGGACCAACTTTGTTGATTAAGAATGTAAGGTATAACTGAATGATTTCGTTGACACTTTCCAGCACTTTCTTCAGTGGGTCAGCTTTTTCTCCCAGTGCATTCATGCAAAGTCCAATGATAATTGCTACTACTACAACTGCCAGAATACTGTTGTTGCTGCTAAATGCGGCAGCAATATTAGACGGTACTGCATTTACGATTGTTGCCAGTGGGTTAAATGCATCCAGTGTTGCTGCATCTGTAACTGCCTCACTTGGAAGTGTTACGTTGAAAAATCCTGCTGATTTTACCGCATATGCAACGATACCTGCTAAAAATGCACCACATACATAGAACAGAAAGAATCCGATCAGTGTACGTCCTGCAATTCTTCCAAGCTTTGTGGAACTTGAAATACTGCACATCGCAAGGCTGAGGGATACTAATACAAGTGGTACGATCGCAAGCTGTAATCCTCTCATAAACAACTGGCCTATAATGTAGAAAAGACCAATTGCATTAACACCATCTTCTGCTGTAATGTCCTGGAACAGGATCTTGTTGAGTATCGTCCATGCACCCTCATTACCAGAAGAGATCAACTGCTCTCTTAATAAAAGAAAAGCAATTCCCACCAACAGGCCGCCGACAAGAGCGATCATCATTTTCTTTACAACCGACATTGGCTGTTTTTTCGTTGTGTTACTCATTGTTGTTCTACTCCTTTTCCTTTTTGTTTGTTTTCATTAGAATTTACTAATTTTTTCTATAAATCGCGCGTTTATTTATGAACTACATACAATGTAACATAGATGCGGTCGTAAGTAAAATTAATTATTTGTCTATAAAATATCAATATCTTTTATATTATCTATATTATCAAATATTAATATCGTTAATATTATACAGCAACATTATTCATTTCTCTTTTCACAATAACATTGATATAATAAAGACAACCAATAGATTCAAGCCAATAAGGAGGAAAAATTATGGCTACTAAATATGGGGAATTATTTTCAGATGAATATCAGAAAAGCTTAAAAGAACAGTTTTGTTATGCCGATACAGATCCGGATTATGGAGACCGGCTCTTCTTTGAGAACTCCGGCGGATCTCTCAGACTCAGAGCTGCTGTAGAAGCCAAAGCCGGACTGGAAGAATATCCAGACTGTCCGGAACGTGTACGTGGAAAAGGATATGATCTTTCTTATTATGTGAGTGAAGGAACAAAAGAAATCCTTGAAGTTGTGTTTGGTGCAAAGAGTGGTGCTCTTATCACTGAACTTTCTGCTTCCCAGACAATGTTCCATGCTGTCGGAACAATCATGGAAAATGTTAAATGGGGAAAAAATGCAGTTACATCTGCACTGGAACATCCGTCTGCTCATGATGCGGTAGAATACTACTGTAAGCAGACAGGAAGAGAATTCCGTGAAGTTCCTGCAAATCAAACAACCGGTGGTCTTGATCCTGATACGATTATGCAGTACGTAGACAAAGACACCGTTTTATTAAGCATCATGGCTGCTTCCAACATTTCCGGAAATATCATGGATATCAAGGAAATTGCAAGACGTGCCAAAGAGATCAATCCTGACATCTACATTGTAAGTGACGCAGTACAGCATGCACCACATGCCGTTATAGATGTTGAAGACTGGGGTGTAGATGTATCCAACTTCGCACCTTACAAATTCTTTGGTGTACGTGGATGTGGATACTGTTATGTATCTGACCGTGTTGCGAGCATGACGCACAGAAAACTCACATGTAAAGCTCCTGATGTATGGGCTCTCGGAACTCCTACACCTGGTAACTTCGCATCTATGATGGCAGTCATCGATTATGTATGCGATATTGCAAAACATTTCCTTGGAGACAAAGCTGAAGGAATGAGCAAACGTGAGCTCTATGTAGAAGGTATGAACAGAATCCATCTGCAGGAAAGAGGACTTCTCTACCGTATGCTGGAAGGAACAGAAGATGTTCCTGGTCTTCGTCATATTCCTGATGTTGAAGTATATGTAGACATGGAAGACCTTACATACAAAGATCTGATCATTGCTATGGGTATCAAGGGTATTGAATATGCAGACTGTGCTCAGAAATATATGGAACACGGCGTGACGATCTTCGAACGTGTGAAGAGCAGCCCTTATTCAAAACGTATCGTAGAAACACTCGGACTTGACGGAGCACTCCGTGTATCTCCTCTTCACTGCCATGGCAGAGATGACGTAGACAAGTTCTTAAAAATCACAAAGGACATTGCAGAAGGGAAATAACCCCCATTCCTCATCTTTTGAATAGCGAGAAGCTGTTATCTGGCAGCTTCTCTTTTTTGTATATAAATATCTGGGAAGTGTACCAAAGAAAGCCTTTCACAGAGTTTTGATAACTCTGTGAAAGGCTTTCCTTTATCATATTTATTCTATTTGTTTACCTGGTTTACTGTATTTCCCTCAAGGAAGGCTTTAATATTATCTACTGTGATATCCATGATTCTCTGTCTTGATGCCTGAGCTGCCCATGAAATATGTGGAGTGATGATACAGTTCTTAGCTGTTAACAGTGGATTATCGCCTTTGATCGGCTCTGTAGACACAACATCAAGTCCTGCTGCGTATACCTTACCGCTGTTCAGTGCATCTGCCAGATCCTGCTCTACAACAAGCTGTCCACGGCTGTTATTGATGAGGATTACACCGTCTTTCATCTTGGCGATGTTCTCTTTGTTGATTATTCCTTCTGTAGCCGGGAATAACGGGCAGTGAAGGAAGATCACATCAGAACGGGCAAATAACTCATCTAATGACACATATTCAGCCAGTTTCTTTCCTGCTTCGCTTTCATGTGCATCATATGCAATTACTTCCATGTCTAATGCATTCAGAAGTTTTGCTGTAGCCTGTCCGATTCTTCCAAGTCCGATGATTCCGGCTGTCTTTCCATAGAGCTCGATCATTGGGTAATCCCAGAAGCACCAGTCAGGATTGTTCTCCCATTTTCCTTCTTTTACACATTCGTCGTGATGTCCGTAATGTGAACAGATTTCAAGGAGAAGTCCGAGTGCATACTGTCCTACGATCTGTGTTCCGTATGTAGGTACATTTACCACCGGAATGCCTTTTTCTTTTGCGTATGCATAATCAACAACATTGTATCCTGTTGCAAGAACAGCAATCAGTTTGATATTTTCACATTTATCCATTGTTTCTTTGGAAATAGGAGTTTTGTTGATCACTACAATCTCTGCATCTCCGATACGCTCTGCGATTAATGGCGACTCTTCATAAGAAGTTCTGTCATAGACTTCTACTTCTCCTAATTCTTTTAATGCATCCCAGCTTAAATCTCCAGGATTCTCTGTGTAACCGTCTAATACTACAATTTTCATAACATTTCTCACCTTTCTCTTTTATTAGCATTTTGTTTTATTTCATTTCCATGTGCAATCCTGCATGATCATCACTTGAATGACCACTTACGCATTCAGCCTTTCATCCAGTGCCTTAATCGACTCCAGCTCTCTGATATAAAGATCCTGGGCCAGATCCAGACTTACATTGACAAAACGTACTTTCTGTCCCGGCTGTGCCTGTGCAATCTTTGCAAGATCCACGGAAATTACTGTTCCTATCTTGGCATATCCTCCGGTGCTCTGTCTGTCCGATAACATGATGATCGGCTTTCCATTTGTTGGCACCTGGATGGATCCGACGGAAATACCATCTGTATTGATATTACCATCTCCGACATGTTCGATCGGCTCCCGTTCGATACGACAGCCCATACGGTCAAATTCATTGGTGATCACACCACTGTTCCAAAAGAAGCTCTTTACTCCTGCTTCTGTAAATTCATCATCCTGTGGTCCCAGTACCACACGAAGAACGATCTCTTTCTTTGGATATACACTTGCCGGTACTTTTCTTGCTTCCATATTCGGAAGTATTGTCTTCGCTGAGACAAATCCAATCTCATCACTTTTTTCAAGTTTTCGTCCCTTTACTCCTCCAAGATGATTACGAAGCAGTGTTGATTTACTTCCCATCACGATCGGAATATCCAGACCGCCTGCAAATGCAATATATCCGCGGCATCCATTTCTTGCTCCTGCGAAGGAAAGCGTCTGTCCTTCTTTCACCAGAACCGCCCGATACATCGGAAATTCATTGCCGTCAAGCATCGGAGTCAGATCTCCGCCCGTCACTGCAATGATATTATCACTGGTAAACTTTAATGTCGGACCGATAAATGTCATCTCCAGTGCCCCTTCTCCCATATCGTTTCCTACCAGTATATTGGCGATATGAAACGAATGATTATCCATGGCTCCTGAGGTAGATACTCCGAATGCCTGATATCCGAATCTTCCTTCATCCTGTACAGTCGTCAGGATTCCACCATTTTCAACTATTATTCCCATATCATGACCTCCGATTCTATGCGTTACCTTCCGGTGTATATGTCTTCACCTTATATGTACCTTTTTCCACATCTCTGCGGATCTTGTCGTATTCCGACTTCGTTACCGGCACATGTTTTACCCAGTCACCGGCATGTACCAGGAATGGATCTTCGTTATCAAAGTTACAGATATCCAGCGGTGTGCTTCCGATAATATTCCATCCGCATGGCTGTTCAAATGGAATAAAATCTGACAGATTCTGCTGTACAACAATGGATCTTGCCGGGATCTTTACTCTCGGTGATTCTCTTCTCTTGAATCCGAACGGCTCATCAAATCTTGCCATATACGGATGGCCCGGTGCAAATCCCAGCATATATACATAGTATTCATGTTCGGAATGCTTTCTTATGATCTCTTCTACGGTTGTATGCTCCAGCTCTGCACAATATTCCAGGTCCGGACCTGTCTCGCCGCCATAGTATACCGGCACTTCTTTTACTACTTTCTTCTTATTACTATTGTCGACTGCATGCATATTACCAAGTCTTTTCTCCAGTTCTTTCACCAGTTTCCCATACCGGATCACTTCCGGACGGTAGTGAATGATGAGTGCACAGTATGTAGGAACTGTCTCGATCATGCCTTCGATCGGATCTTCTTTCAAATTCTCATCCAGCATACGTACTTTTGCATTCGTCTCAAGGCAGATTGTTTTCCCAAACTCTACGGAAACCGCCCGGTCTCCCGCTGTAAGAAATCTTACCTCCATTTTCATACCTCCATTTTGTATGGAGAAAGGTCTGTCCCATGTTCTGACAGACCTTTCTGCATATCATTTCTTATCGTTCGTCACTTTAGATTCATTATAACATATACTAATATTTCTAATATACAGTTATCTGCTAGTCCACAAATTCGAATCCAACTTTTTCCAGGGAATCCTGTACCCATGGGCGAGGCCATTCACCACGATTTATAATTCCGTCCAGTTGATTTTCTTCCCCTTCATGATAAGCTTTTGCAATTTTAGCAAGCTCTTCCGCATTCTTTGGATCTATTGCGATCAGTCCATCGGAATCACCAACAAGGATATCTCCTGGATTGATAATAATTCCTCCAAAGGAAACTGGGAAATTCATCTCTCCAGGACCGTTCTTATACGGTCCGTTTGGTGTAATCCCCTTTGCATACACAGGAAACTCCATCTGGCTGAGTGTATAGCTGTCACGCACACATCCGTCAATGATGATACCTGCAAGTCCACGCTTCTTTGCGTAATTGCTCATAATCTCACCACATAGTGCACGGCTCATACTTCCTTTGTTTGCAAGTACAATAACGTCTCCAGGCTGTGCCATATCAAGTGCTGCATGGAACAGAAGGTTATCTCCTGCCGGTGCGTTTACTGTGAATGCCGTTCCAAGAAGACGTGCCTTAGGATTTAACGGGAAAATACTTGCATCTACCGCTGCGATCCTTCCGCAATTATCGTCAATATTAGCAACCGGAATTCCACGGAATGCCTCAACTAACTCCTTTGCCGGTCTTTCAAAATTCCTTCTGATTCTACATCCTGCTGACATATAAAAACCTCTTTTCTTTTATTCTGATTTCATCATAGCATACAAGTTACTGATTGAAAAACGAATAATTTCTCTGTATAATATAAACAACTTTTATATTCAGAATAACTGCAAACTATGAAATATAAATAACAAATGAACGAGGAGGAATAGCATGAATCTCGCTGAAATCGAAACATTTTTAACGATTGTCAACACCAAAAGTATTACCAAAACCGCAGATCTCTTATTTCTTTCCCAGCCTACGGTAAGCCACCGGTTAACTTCTCTGGAAAACGAGCTCGGATTTTCTCTGGTCATCCGCAACAAAGGCCACAAGCAGGTCGAACTCACCCCAAAGGGAATGGATTTTATCATCCTCGCCGAACGCTGGATGTCTCTTTGGAAAGAAACACTCGAACTACAGCATAATCAGGAACAGTTGCTGCTGAATATCGGCTGCACCGACAGTCTGAACATCGCCGTATTTGTCCCTCTGTATGACAAGATCCTTATGAATTATCCACATCTGGATCTGAGCATTCAGTCACATCATTCTTCCGAATTATACGGTATGCTCAGTGAACATAATATAGATATCGGCTTTGTATATCACCAGCTTCATTACAAAAACATTATTTCAGAAAAATTATTTGAAGAAAAACTTTATCTGGTACAGTCCGAACATCCGACTGTTGAGAAACCGATCGTACATACAGATGAACTGGATCCAACAAAAGAATTGTTCTTAAGTTGGGATGACAATTTTCAAATCTGGCACGACCGCTGGCTTTCTTCTGTATCCAGACCACATATTTCTGCGGATACGATCACATTGCTCGACCGTCTCTGGAAAAATGCAGATACCTGGATGATTGCACCGGAATCTGTCATCCATGAACTTTCCCGGTACCGCAAAGTATATGTGAGTGAGCTGAAGAATCCGGCTCCAAACCGCATCTGCTATAAGATCAAACACAAATATCCAAAAACTACCAGCAAACGCGCTGTTGAGCTTTTTGAAGAGATTCTGGAACAGCTTCTTCATCTTGAACGCAAGGAGATCCCGATTGGTGAAATATGGGGCGGACAGTAACGGTATCCATATTTTCCTGTTTCATCGAAAAAGCAGTATCTGACGAACAGATACTGCTTCTTCCTTTTGGATACGTTATACAATATTAATTGGTAGTGTCAAATTAATTTTTCTATTTTTATCTGGCTTTCAGTTCTGCAACTGCTTCTCTGATTCTCTTAGCTGCTTCCTGAAGGTCTTCATAACTGCATGCATAAGAAATTCTCAGATATCCTTCCCCTTCAGATCCAAATGCCGATCCCGGAACCAGTGCTACTTTGGCATGTTCAAGTAGATATTCTGCAACTTCCATTGATGTCATTCCCAGACTCTTTACATTTACAAAAATGTAGAATGCTCCCTGTGGGTTATTGCAACTGATACCATCAATATCATTCAATGCTTTTACCATGAAGTCTTTTCTTCTCTGATACTCCTGTCTCATTGCTTCTACATCATCTGCACATTCATTCAGTGCGACGATTGCCGCATCCTGCACAAATGAAGAAGCACATGTGATCGTATACTGATGTACTCTGACACATGCAGAGATAATACCTTCCGGAGCACACATATATCCCAGGCGCCATCCGGTCATAGAATATGCTTTTGAAAATCCTCCAAGTGTGATTGTTCTCTCTTTCATCCCCGGGATGGAAGCAACGCTGACATGCTCTGCACCATCGTACACCAGCTGACTGTAAATCTCATCCGATACGACCAGAAGATCATTACGGATTGCGATCTCACTTAATTTTTCCAGTGTCTTTCTTGAGAAAATACCGCCGGTCGGGTTACTTGGATTAACCACTACGATCATCTTGGTTTTCTCAGTAATTTTAGATTCCAGTTCTTCAAAATCTATCTGATAATCATTTTCTTCTTTCAGGCTGTAAGTAACCGGAGTTGCTCCCAGTGAGGACGGTACATGAATGTAGTTCAGCCATACCGGATTCGGAACCAGCACTTCATCGCCTTCTTCCAGAAATGCTGCCATAGACGCATATGTTGCCTCGCCGACACCGACTGTTACAAGAACTTCCGATGCTTCATAATTCACATTGTGATGTTCATTTTCCCATTTTGCGATTTCTTTCCGGAGTGCAGGAGTTCCATAATTGGATGTATAAAATACATGTCCCGCATTCAGGCTCTCATACGCTGCATCCTTGATCTTTTTCGGTGTATCAAAGTCCGGACGTCCAATCTCCAGATGAATAACTTTCTCTCCTGTCTGCTGCATCTTTGTTGCCTTTTCCATAACTGCCCTGATTCCGGAGAATGGAAGGCATTCCATTCTTTTTGCTGTTTTGTATTCCATGTCTGTTCCTCCTGCTGAAAATGATTATCTGTTTGTCCCTATACTATATTTTATAAGTGTCTGATCTCGATGCCTTCTTCCGTGAATTTCTCACGGATCTTCTGAACGAATGCCAGCGCTTTCGGTCCGTCACCGTGAACACAAAGGGTATCTCCTTTGATATCCAGTTCTTTTCCAGTGATAGAAGTAACCTTTCCTTCTTTAATCATCTTCACACATCTCTGGATTGCAATGTCTTCATCTGTGATCATAGACCCTTCCATCTTTCTCGGAACGAGTGAAAGGTCATCCATATATGCTCTGTCTGCAAAGATCTCTGAAGCTGTACGAAGTCCCTTGCTTTCGGCAATATCTCCGAGAACTGCTCCCGCACAGTAGTAAACAATCAGGTCTTTGTCGTATTCACAGATTGCTTCTACGATTGCGCTTGCGATATCTTCATCATACTGGCATGCATTTCCCATTGCCCCGTGAGGTGCCACATGCTGTAATTTCATTCCATAACTCTTCGTAAATGCTGCAAGCGCTCCGATCTGATATCTTACATAATTTTTAATCTCATCATGAGACAAAACCATCTTTCTGCGTCCGAATCCCATCATATCCGGATATCCCGGATGTGCACCTACCATAACACCTCTCTCTTTAGCCATGCGGACAACCTTGTCCATAACCATCGGATCTCCTGCATGCCATCCACAGGCAACATTGGCAGTGGTCACATATTTGATGATTTCTTCGTCTCCTCCGATCTTATATGCTCCAAAGCTTTCTCCCATATCACTGTTCAAATCAATACTATACATGAGTCTTTCTCCTTTCGGTTATTTCCGTTTCTTTTTTCCTTGTTGCTTCAAGTATAACACCGCAAGAATAAATAATAAAATAAATAATTTCACTTTAATATATTAACTTTTTTTATTATCAAATATATTTTTTCGTGTTTTAATATGAACGGATTCTCTGCTATAATTTCAGATATGAACTTTTTTGAATATGATCTTTTAGGCGAATCATACAAGCAGGAGGGATACCAATGATCACACAGATTGGAAAACAGCTCGCTACACAGATTGTAGATACCGTCCATGACGTTTGTGGACACGATATTAATTTCATCAATAAGAATGGTATTATCTACGCCAGTACCAATACTTCCCGCATCGGCTCTTTTCATGAAATCGGTAAAAAAGCTGCCGATACGAAAACTGTCATTGAAGTACAGGATAATGACCACTACGAAGGAACCAGCAGCGGAGTTAATATTCCTGTTACACACAACGGATATCTCATTGCTGTTATCGGAATAAGCGGTTCACCTGATGAGGTCCGCAAATTTGCTTATCTGGCAGAAAAAATCACCCGGCTTCTTATCCGCGAACAGGAATTAAATGCCGCTTCCCGCACTTTATCAGAAAAGCGCACTTATCTGGTTTCTTATCTGTTGTCCGGAACCGGAACTTCCAACGGAACCTGCGAATTTGAGTCTTTCCCGGATAAAATAGCAGATCTGAACTATATCCATGATCTTCTTGATGAATTTGAGATCAATATCGAGAAGAAAAAACGTGTACTGATCATCCGCATGTTATCAGACCATTCTACGATCACGATCTCGTCTGCGGAAGAAAAAATTTTACGGATGTTCACAAAACATTCCATACACTTATATAAGTTTCAGTATCCACATGAATATGCTGCAATCATCGACAGCTCCTTCCCTCTGGAAGAATTGGAATCATTCTGTCTGTCCCTGTCTGATTCCATCCAGATGGGTATCGGACGCCCAGCGGAACTTTTTAAGCTTTCCACCTCCTACGATACTGCCCGGATCGCATTAAATTCACTTACGGATTCTGCTGATCATTATGCACTCTTCGATGATCTGACACTTGAAATCCTCCTTGGATCCTTAAACGAAGTCACCACGACTGAATTTATTGCAAAGACGCTTTCCTGCCTGGATGAAGCAGACTGTTCTCTTTTACGCAGTTATTTTGACCATGAGCAATCGCTTTCCAGAACAAGTGAATATCTCTATCTTCATAAGAATACCTTGCAATACAAGTTAGACCGTATTCATAAGATCTGTGGTCTGAACCCGCGTAGTTTCAGAGACGGAGTTATTCTTTATCTTGCTCTTCGTCTGAAAGAAATGTAGATAGAACTGCAGCTTTTTACGCAATATATGTCACTCAAAACATATATTGCGTTTATTTTTCCCCTTTTTCGTTCTTCGTACTATATATTTTTCTTTTTCTCCTATGTTATACTGCATATTAAGAAATCAATTCTGAATTTTTATTTCTATGTACCTAAAAAATGTATTTCAGGAGGTTTATTCACATGAAAGTTGTAATAGCAATCGATTCATTAAAAGGAAGCTTAAGTTCCATGGAAGCCGGAATGGCAATCAAAGACGGGATCCTTGCAGCAAAACCAGACGCGGAAGTTATCGTAAAACCGCTCGCAGATGGAGGAGAAGGAACAACCGACGCACTGATCGAAGGAATGAACGGGGAACGCATTGACCTTACCGTTACAGGTCCGATGCACACACCGGTAGATGCTTATTACGGATATCTGAAAGATACCAACACTGCTGTTATGGAGATGGCATCCGCAGCAGGTATTACTCTGGTTCCTGATTCAGAAAAGAACCCGCTTCTTGCAACCAGTTATGGTGTTGGTGAAATGATAAACGATGCTATCCAAAGAGGCTGTCGTAACTTTATCATCGGTATCGGCGGAAGTGTCACCAACGACGGAGGTATCGGAATGTTAAAAGCTCTCGGCGTACGTTTTCTGGATGAAAATGACGAAGATGCCGGAGAAGGCGGACAGGCCCTGGCTAAAGTTGCCCGTATCGATGTATCCGGTATGAATCCGCTTTTAAAAGAATGCCACATTCAGGTCGCATGCGATGTAAATAATCCACTCTGTGGTGAAAATGGTTCCACATACGTTTATGGACCGCAAAAAGGTGTGACCGAAGATATGAAAAAAACATTGGATGAAGCGATGGCACATTTTGCCAGAGTTACTTCTGAAACTCTTGAAAATGATTATATGAATACACCAGGTGCCGGTGCTGCCGGTGGACTTGGCTATGCATTCCTTGCATATACCGGCGCAGCACTGACACCTGGTATTGAACTGATCTTAGATGCTGTCGGACTGGAAGAAGAGCTTTCCGGCGCAGATGTGGTCGTTACCGGTGAAGGCCGCCTTGATTTTCAGACCGCAATGGGAAAAGCTCCTGTCGGAGTTGCCAGACTTGCAAAAAAATATAATGCAAAGGTTATCGCATTTGCAGGAAGCGTCACAAAAGAAGCGACTGCCTGCAACAACGAAGGGATCGATGCATTTTTTCCTATCTTACGCGGTGTCTGCACACTTGCGGAAGCTATGGATCCTGTCGCTGCGCGCAATAATATGACCGCAACTGTAGAACAGGTTTTCCGTTTACTTTAATGTGTATCAGTAATGATTAATTTCCCCTTAATCACCGGCTCTATCGTCTGTTCCATCAGGCGATGGAGCAGATCAATACCTCCGTTCTCCCTGATACGGGAATAGATCGGATGCTTAGTAACTTCTGTCGTGATGGATTCCATTCCTTCCATGATCAAAGCCTTACCGGGCGATTCGTACCATTTTATTTCTATATGTTCCGGCGGTATTAAGTCCCGGTTATTCCCTGTATTCCTGACAAATGTCACGTATAACTTCCGTCTCATCGCTTCTTCCAGATACGCAATTTCCACTTTCAAAACCTGGTTATCATCTGCATCTGAGGAAAGTTCTCCCTTCACTGCAACCAGATATGTCTCTCCATGAACAGTCAGTTTATTTTCGATATATTTTGACCATCCCATTTCAAGTTCTATTGATTCTTCACCTTCCTGAAAGCATAGTATCATCCCTTTGCGGAAACCGATTTTCGATATCCCATCTGTCATATTATTGTGCATCACCTGCATAACCAGCGGAAACAGACCGACACTTGACTGGTCCAATTCATAGTGTACACCATCCAGCAGATCCTCCAGTAAATGGATCTGTTGTTTCCGTGCTTTTTGTGTTTCTATATACTTCCCGCGTGCCCTATATTTTTCTGAGTTCTTCTTCCATCCACCTTTACAGACCGTGAGTGGATGATTATAGCATTGCTGCTTCTTTAAACAGATTTCGGTCAGTTCCTGCAGCTTTGCATACGCAATTGGATTCTCCGGAAGTGTCTCTTTTGGCGCCCAGTCCACCGGAAAATATTTTCTTATAATATTCAGCATGACATTATCCTGGAATAATTCTTCATTTCCCGCATTTGTCACGATTACCATATCAACATCCGGATAAATAAGCACATTCTGCCCAAGCATTCCATTATATTCAAAACTTCCCGGACGTTCTTCCATCCATAGCTGATATCCATATCCGTAAGTACCTTCTATACTATCTACTTTTTTCGTAACAGACGCCTCTGCCCAGCTTTCCGGAATGATCTGTTTTCCATTCCATTTCCCCTTATTCAGATATAGCTGTCCAAGCTTCGCCATATCCTCTGTATGCATGAAAAGTCCCCAGCCGCCTTTCGTAATTCCTCTCGGACATTTCTCCCACAGATAATCTGTAATCCCCAATGGCTCGAACAGTCTCGGCTTCAGATATTCATCCATCGGCATTCCGGTCCGTTCGGTTATGATTGCGGAAAGCACATAGGAATTCAGACTGTTGTACTGGAATTTTGTGCCTGGTTTTTCTGATACCGGTGCATTCAGATAACTTTCCAGCCAGTCATTTCCGGATACGATTCCTGATTCATTAAATGTTACGCCGCTTGTCATCGTCATCAGATTCTCTACCGTGACCTCCGGCCGGAATATTTTCGCCCAGGTACTTCCTTTATCGTGAAAAATTTTATAAATGTTTTCTGAAAGATCCAGTTTTCCCTCATCTATCAGAAGTCCTGCTGCCATTCCGGTGATGCTCTTACACATGGAATGTGTGATATGCCAGATGCCTTTTCTGTAAGGTGCAAAATCCGTCTCACAGATGACATTTCCATGGCGCAATACCATAAAGTGGTGCATATCGGTGTCTGGTGAGCATGCCAGTTCCTCCACCAGATTCCTCAAATGCTCCGAATGAATCCCCTGGCTTTCCGGAGTGTTTCTTGGGAAGGTCTGCCCCGGATTCTCATACACAATACTCTGTGGTTCCGGGCATTGTATTTTCTGAGGTACAAAGTCCACTTTACTGATTCCACCGGTCTTACCCAGGATCATATTCGTTACCATCTCTATTACCGCAAGCTGCTCTTTTGCCATAAGATCACCTCATTTTACCATTCTTGCTTTTGTTCATCTCTATACAAATCAGAACAGATCATAGTTTCTATATATGATGTAGTATAACAGAAAAACCCGGACATCTATACTTCGATATCCGGGTTTTTCCATATTTTTATATACTTTATCTTTTGTTTAGATTATTCCCTTCTGTAATACAATTTTCTGTATTACACAAGAATTATTCTGCGGTCTCTGCGGCTGCCTCATCTTCATCATCATCCGGTACATTGTTGTGTACATACTGTAATGTAACAACTGTCGTTTCAGGATCTGTCATGACATCTACATCTTTGTCACTTGAAAGTGTAAGATCTTTTACCTTGATAGAATCTCCGACTTTCATGTTACTTACATCAACTTCTACCTTGTCAACCAATGCTGACGGATATGCCTTGAACTGTACTTCTTCCAGTAACTGCTCCAGTACACCGCCTGCATCTTTCTCATGTCCGACCAGAACGATCTCCGCTACAGAATGTACTTTTTCATTACTTACAAGTGCCTGGAAGTCTATCTCATCTACCTGACCTTTTAATGGGTTGAACTCAACATCTTTGACCAGAACATTCATCTTCTCACCTTCGATGTCCAGCATGACCTGACTGCCTTTGTGACAAGTCTTCAGTAAACGGTCAACAGTTGCTTTTTCTATCTTAACCGGAACAGATTCTTTCATCTCTCTTCCGAAGACATTACCGGTAACGTAACCTTCTCTTCTTAATTTCTTTGCTTTGACGTCCATGCTTCTTTTTTCAGCTTTTAAAGTATTCATTTATCTTTTCCTCCAAAAATCTGATGCTTAGCAGCCTTCGCTTTGTGGTTTCAACGCTACAAAGAGGTTTTGTTAAGTAGGTTTCCTTTGTTACAGTCGTATTATAACACCTAAAGCAGATGAAGATTCACCAAAAAGTTGATTATTTTGTCTGGATTTTTATGCACAATTCTACCACTTCATATGTTCAATTGCACTCTTTTCAATTTCAAGTCCGGCTTTATAATGATCCATAAATGCATCAAATCCATCAATCTCTTCTTTTGCAGGTTCAATCGTCTCTCCTGATAATTCTTTAAAGATTCTGTTATCCAGGAAATCTTCCAACTTTTCTCCGTCTTTTTTATCTGCCAGATATGCGGCCAGAAGTGCAATTCCCCATGCACCACCTTCGCTTGCAGTATCCATAACCGTAACCGGTGCTCCTACTGCCGCTGCCAGATATCTCTGTCCGACACCTTTTGTCTTGAAGAAACCGCCATGTCCCATAATCTTTTCAACCTTTACTTTTTCATCATCCATCAAAATATCCAGTCCCATCTTAACCGCACCAAGTGATGTATACAGATTTACTTTCATAAAATTTGCAAGGTTGAATTTGCTCTCTGCTGTTCTAAGGAAAGCCAGGCGGCCTTCATTTAACATTGTGATATTTTCACCTGAATAGTATCCATATGCCAGAAGTCCTCCGCAATCCAGATCCCCTTCCAAAGATTTTGTATACAATTTTTGGAACAAATCACCTGAACTTGCTTCCATTCCCATCAGTTTTGCAAATTCGCCAAAGATTCCGATCCATGCATTTAAGTCAGATGTTCCGTTATTCGCATGAGACATTGCACATGGGAAACCTGTTGGTGTAGTAACCATATCGATCTCACGGTACACTTTGCTAAGCTGTTTTTCCAGAACGATCATTGCAAATGTACTGGTTCCTGCTGATACATTACCTGTTCTTGGAGCCACCGAATTTGTAGCTGTCATTCCGGTTCCTGCATCTCCTTCCGGTGGGCACATCATAATTCCGGATTCCAGATTACCGGTCTCATCTAAAAATGCTGCTCCTTCTTCTGTCAGATATCCTGCATTCTCACCTGCTGCAAGTACCTTCGGGAAAATGTCTTCCAGTTTCCAGCTATATCCATATGGCCTGATCAAATCATCAAATTTCTCTTTCATGCCGGCATCATAATCAATAGTATCCGAATCAATCGGGAACATACCGGCAGCATCACCGACACCAATAACTCTTTCCCCTGTCAGTTTCCAGTGAATATATCCACTCAGTGTTGATACATAATCCAGCTTCTCTACATGTTTTTCTCCGTCCAGAATTCTCTGATACAGATGTGCAACTGTCCAGCGGAGCGGAATATTAAAGTCAAATAACTCTGTCAGTTCATCTGCTGCCTGCTGTGTATTGGTATTTCTCCATGTCTGGAATGGAGCAATCTGTCTGCCTTCTTTGTCCAGTGCCATATATCCATGCATCATTGCACTGACTCCGATCGAACCAATCTTCTTGAGTGTAACCCCATATGTCTCTTCTACAATTTTTCTCAGAGAGTTATAGCAGTCACGCACTCCTGCATGAATTTCCGCAAGACTATATGTCCAGATATTATCTATAAAAGAGTTCTCCCAGTCATGTATTCCGACAGCAAGTACATTGCCCTGATAATCAATCAGCACTCCTTTGATTCTTGTTGATCCAAGCTCGATTCCAAGTGCCGTTTTCCCTTCAATAATTAATTCTTTTGCACCCATAAATAAATTCCTTTCCAACGTAATCATCTGATTTTTTCGTTTATTATAAATATAAGGAAGCCTGCCAAAAGACAAACTTCCCTATGCATTTTCCATATATTCAGACAGACATTCTATAGCTTAGAAGCAGGTAAATGCTCCATCAACCACAATATCAGATCCTGTTGTAAATGAGCTTGCGTCTCCTGCAAGATATACACAGATAGCTTCCAGTTCTTCTGGTTTACCCATTCTTCCCATTGGTGCCATCTCATTCCATTTCTCAATAAGTGGAATCAGTGTTGGAGAATTCAGTGTTAATTCCGTTCCGATGTATCCAGGACTGATACTGTTAACACGTACGCCACGTTTTGCCCATTCGATAGCAAGTGATTTTGTAAGCTGGATCACTCCTGCTTTTGATGCATTGTATGCACACTGTGGCTGTGGTACGTTTACAATATGTGCTGACATAGAAGCGGTGTTAATGATGGATCCGCCGCCATTCTCTAACATATATTTTCCTGCTGCGATATCTGTTAAGAAGATTCCGTTCAGGTTGATATTCATAACTTTTAACCACTGCTCATATGTCATCTCTTCAGCCGGAGCATTGATACAAATTCCTGCATTATTGTGGCAGAAGTCCAGTCCGCCAAATTCTTCAACAACCTGTTTTACCATTGCATCAACCTGCTCTTTGTCTGTACAGTCTGTCTGGATTGCGATAACCTTTCTTCCTGTCTTCTCAGCAAGTTCTTTCGCTGTCTTCTTTGCTTCTTCGATGTCAAGGTCTACAATTGCCACATCAGCTCCTGCCTCTGCAAATGCTGTAGCTGTACATTTACCGATTCCTCTTGCTGCACCGGTTACGAAACCTTTTTTTCCATCCAGTCTCATTTTTTCAATGATTCCCATTTTTGTTTCCTCTCTTTCTTTTTGATTCTTTTTATATAATTATATGTTTCAATTTTATAAAATCATTTTATTTAATGTATTTATATAATATATCTTTTTCGAGATGAATGCAAGACATAAAACCAAACAAGATTATACTTTCTTTTTTGTGCAGTTTTCATAGGAGAAATATCCTTTTCAATGAACCGAATAAATTGTATAATAAATTTATAAAATGATTTATAATAATTAGGAGATCGATCATGGAACAATTTTCATTAACTGATATTAAGAAAAAAAATCTGTCAGACGTATATCATTATATATATATGAATCCATCCTGCTCCAAACAGGATATCGCAACTGCATTATCAGTCAGTCTGCCTACCGTTTCACAACATCTGACAACACTTGAATCAGAACAGTTAATTGAAAAATGCGGCCGTTTGTCCTCTTCCGTTGGACGCCGGGCTAATGCATATCAGATTATTTCAGATGCAAAAATCGCAATAGGACTGGAAATTCTGCCACATACTACACACATTCTTTCTATCAACTTATATGGTAAGATGATTGCAAAAGAAACGCTCCCGGTCTCATTCGAAGCTTCTGCTGCATATTTTTCCAAATTAAAAAAAGCAGTCAAAAACTTCTGCCAGATCAACCATCATAAAGCTGAAAGTATTCTTGGAATTGGCCTTGGTGTCCAGGGACTTATCTCTCCGGACGGTTCGGAATTAACTTATGGAAAAATCTTAGACTGCACCGGAATGTCTATAGACCTCTTCTCTGATGCCTTTCATGTTCCCTGCAAATTTGTACACGATGCCGAATGTGCATGTACCAGTGAATTATGGGAAAATCCGGATATTACCGATGCGACCTATATATCTCTCGGTTATCATCTTGGCGGTGCCATCATTGTCGACGGTCAGCTGCTTACCGGAGCAACCGGAAAAAGTGGTACTTTTGAACATATGACTCTTGTTCCGAATGGTCTGGACTGCTACTGCGGACGCAAAGGATGTGCCGAATGTTACTGTTCCGGTAATTCGCTACTTTCCGATTGTGATAATCTGGATGAATTTTTTTCCCGTAAAGCCACAGGCGATCCGTCCTGCCTTGCCAAATGGGATGAATATCTCCGGCATTTATCCATCCTCATCAATAACCTCCATATGGTATTGGAACACACGGTAATCCTTGGCGGACATGTAACACCATATTTCACGGAAGAAGATATGGAACATATCCGTTCCTGTGTAGCAGAACGTTCAACATTTGATGACGATACTTCTTATATCATTCCTGGAAAATGCCGCACAGACACCGTAGCCACAGGAGCCGCCCTGCCATTTATTAAAGACTTTATCGAAGGAATCTATCTTATATAATCTTATATAATTTTATAGCATTATTTATTTAGGTACTCCGTATTTTCTGAATATTCTGTCTTTTTATTATTTTTTATATTTTTTTCAGATTACCTATTGACATTTTCTCTTTCGTGAGATATTATAATATCAACAAAAGAAAAGGAGGACGGACCACCAATCAGTTAAATCTTTATTTAAAATTTAAAGAAAGAGGTACAGTCCAATGCAGAGGACAATTTAAACTGAAAAGATTCTAATAAAGAATAAGGAGGATAAACCACCAGGAACGTAAATTTAACATCATTTCAAAATGATAAAAAACAAATCGAAGAAAGAAAGAGGTATAGTCCATTGGATGAGATATCATAAAAATCCATCGTATTTAAAATATTATTAAGTACGGTGGATTTTTCATGTTTCTTTTTTGTTTTTATTCTTACTCCTTGTATTCAAACTTACGGATCTCACAATTCCTGATACCGAATCTTGCAAATTCATCATTTGTCATATCACCAAAATAAGACTGTATCGCTCTTGAGATCCCGTTATGTGCAACCAGAAGATACGTCTTCTGATCTGATTCTTTTTTAATATCATCGAGCAGATCGTAAATCCGGTGACAAAGCTTCAGCATCGATTCGCCGCCTTCATAAGAATTAATAAAATTAGCCTTGGCCTTCTGGAACTCTTCTCCATTTCTCGGCGTACCTTCGTATTTTCCAAAGTTCTGTTCTTTCAGGCGCATTTCTTCACGCATCGGGATCCCGGTTACCTCAGATACATGTCTGGCGGTCTCCTTTGCCCTGATCAATGGTGAATACAGTATCTCATCAATCTGAATTCCCTGCTCCAGAATTGCCTGTCCCAGTTCTTCTGCCTGCTGATGGCCCAGTTCTGTCAATTCAATATCCGTTGCTCCGCAGATCTTATTCTCTACATTCCAGACTGTCTGTCCGTGTCTTGCAAAATATAAATGTCCCATTTCTGTTTCCTTTCTGCTCTTACCGCCTATATAAGTTCTGCAAGAACCGGCAGTTTCTTTTTATAAATTCTTCCCGAAAATGCAATATGCGGCAACTCATAAAATGCCACATTCTCCGGGCAGACCGGGCGATACAATGGATCCGCCACAACGCCTTTTACATTCTTTAAACTCTGAAGTGCCTGCTCCAGTTCTTCTTCTCCACAAACTGCAATATCTCCATCCGCAAGTAATCCTTTCTTTTCCCTTAGCGGACAGATTACTCTTACAGATATCTGATATTCCGTCTCGATCACCGCTGCCAGAGATTCCATGATCACTGGTTCGCCGATTAATATGATCTGATTTTCTGAACTTTTTTCCGACTCGTTTCCTGTCAGGCCGATATGTCTTCCTTTTTCGAGATATGCTATCTGCTTTTTCTCTTCCATTGCATTCAACAGAGTTGTCATAAATCCCCGAATCGGTGTACCGGTCACATAAGGCGTCCCGAATCTTTCCTGCAATATTTCCGCTGCCCGGAGTCCCGTCGAAGAGACCACCAGATTCACCTCTGCCTCCGGTGCACGAGCAAGGTTTTCCAGTGTATCTCCCATCGCCCAGGTCGACAACACCTTCCATCCCGCCTGTTCCACATTCTGTATCAATGCATCCACATGCTCCTGTGGTCCGAAATCGAGCGGTGTCACACCAAGAAGATTCACGCTCTTTGGCGTCACTTCCCTCTTTCCTTCGATACGTTTCGCAATCTCTGCAAGTGCTCTTCCAACACCATATACATAATCATGCATGCCGTTTGTAGGAACGGAAAATGCCGGAATCCCGAGATCTTGTTCCAGTATCTTGGCGATTGCTTCAAAATCTGTTCCATTCATATAGGGAATCGGGGAGCCCGCAAGTGCTATAAACTTCGGCTTTAATTCCTCTGCCGCAATCTCGATATCACGGATCAGTTTCTCATCATTTCCCATAACAGCATCGATCTCCGTAAGTCCCGAGATATAGATCATGCTGTCCTGGTCATACCAGCGAATCTCATCGTGTGTATTATATGTAGAATTACAGCCGGACGGATCATGCATCACTGTCATCCCGCCAAGTTCATAGAGTGCCGAGCAGACACCGGATACATCCGCTGTATAAATTGGTATGATCTTATAACTTCGTTTCATATGCAGCTTTCGCACCCCCAACCTTTCCGGATGATCAGATCTTCCGGATCTTTTTCTTCCTGCCAGGCTTCTATCATCAATCCTGCCACTTTCCGGATTCCGTCAAATCCATACAGACCGGCACCTTCCACCAAATTGACAAAATGCTTCGTTCCGGTAAACCACGCCGCTTTCTGTCCGATTGCCAGTATATTTTCTTCTTTCCTCGGACGTACCCGCATCTCTGGGTGGATCGTCGGCTCATATGAAAGGCCAGGATATTGTTGTTTCAGCCACTCAAATGTTGCTTTTTCTTCCGGATTTACCGCATCCAGATAGATTCTTGTCACAGAAAAGCCATATGTCAGTAACAGCTTTGCAAGCTCCAGCGGTCTTGGATGAAATGTGTGATCGATCATGATCTGTGCATCTCCGATTATTTGTCTTGTTTTTTTCAAAACTGCTTCACACAATGCAATCTCTCTTTCTATGGTCTCATCTATCTCAGCATCTCTTACACTTTCCGTAACCGTCTGCTCCAGCATTCTCCATTGTCTGATGATTTCTTCATAATCAAAGCTTCCCGGAAGATATAACGCTTTCTTCCCAAGCCTCTCTGCCTGACTTTCCAGTCCATATTTTCCAGGCGGATAGCATGCTATGAATATTCTACTGTCTGCAAGGTTCTCATAAGCTTTCCATGAGTCACAGGTCGGAAGTTCTCTCACTTCTATATTCTCTGCCTTCAACAAACGTTTGATATCACTCGTCTCATCCAGCGCAAAATCACTGCCTAAAATTGTCACTGATCTTTCTAAATCAGACTTCCCTGCATTTCTTTCCGGAAGTGCGTCGTAGATCGACTTCCGAAGCTTCTGATCCGGCGTCAGTCCGTGCTTCTGCATGATCGGATCCATATAACAGCGGATGAAAAAGATCTCCGGAAATCTCGCTTCCAATTCTTCATATACCCGTTCCAGATCACATCCCAGAAAATGATGCAGGCATACTGTAAATAATAATACCGCCTTCGGATGATCGCCTCGTTTCTTTAATACATCTGTCACTCCCTCGATCGTCACATCTTCCAGATTACCATTCAGAAGGTCCTCCTCTTCTACGATCACAAAAGAGAACCTGTCTGCGGCATTCATCTCGGCTGCTGTCAGAACAACTCCCCGCATACAGTTATCCGCACAGACATAGATCTGGATCGCTTCCGGAAGAAGCATTCCCGTATGAACAATATTCCAGTTCCCATGCGCCGGGGAATTGAATTCCAGACCGCTTGATTCTCCGGCTTTCTTTAACATTTCCATCCCTCCCCGGATTCTTTTGACAACTCATAGATTACTTCCGCAAGCTTTCTATATTCTTCCGCCATCTCACTGCCTGGGAAACACTCCATGACCGTCTTTCCTTCTTCTTCCGCTTCTGCCACAAGTTCACTGTGAGATAATGTTCCTATCACCTGTGTCTTGAAATCATCTGCCAGCTCTTTTACCTTCTCTTCTTCTCTTGCCACATTTCTGCGATTTAAGATAATCCCTCCAAGAGACGCATATCCACGGGTCTTGAAATTCTCCACTGCCATCGCAATATTTGCCCCGGCATGGATTGCCATATTTTCTCCCGAAGTGATGATAAAGACTTTATCCGCATATCCTTTCCTCATCGGCATAGAAAATCCACCGCATACAACATCCCCGAGTACATCATAAAGTACAACATCCGGCTGATATACTTCATATGCTCCTGTCTCTTTTAACTTTTCCAGTGCCGTGATAATTCCTCTTCCTGCACATCCAAGTCCCGGTGTCGGACCACCTGCCTCTACACAGATCACACCCTGATAGCCGGTCCGCACCATATCTTCTAATCTCAGATCCTGCTTCTTTTCCCGGAAGAGGTCCAGTACAGTCGGCACCGCTTCCCCGTGTCTTAATGCAATCGTCGAATCCGCTTTCGGATCACATCCGATCTGCATCACTTTCAGTCTTTTTTCCGCCAGTGCCACAGCTACATTAGACACGGTTGTTGATTTTCCGATCCCGCCTTTTCCATATACTGCAATCTTAATCATACTATTTTTATTCTCCTGCTTTCGTAATAATATTCGAATACGCCGTCTTCGTGGATATCCCGCTCAGACGACCGATCTTGCCGGATAACGTACTGATCACATCCTGCGGTGCATCAATAGCAATACTGATAATATTAATACCTTTTTCCCGATATGGAATTCCCATTCTTCCGATAATATACTGTCCTGCCTCATGAAGCAGATGATTCAATGTCTCGATCGCTTCCGGATTTTCCACAATGATAGAAATAACTGCCACTCTTGTATCCATTGATACCCTCCTAACAGATGCGCGGCAGTAATTCCCCGCCCGGCTGCGGAAGTAATGCCTGCGTTCCGATCTCCGTCAACATCACTACTTTTCCCGGCTGCTCTTCGGTCACTTCACCGATAATTGCCGCATCCTGTGAATATGGACATACTTTCAATGCATCCACGATCGTCTGTGCCTGTTCTTTCGGCGCCATGATCACAAGCCGTCCTTCACATGCAAGATAGAGCGGCTCCAGTCCAAGCATTCCACATACACCTCGTACCTCTGGTGCAACCGGAATCTTCGAAGCATCCAGACGAATGCCTACCTGGCTCTGTCCGGCAATCTCATACAGCACAGTTCCGACTCCTCCTCTGGTCGCATCACGAATCACATGCAGTTCATGCGTTGCATCCATCACTGCTTTTACATTCCCCCAGAGTGGTGCACAGTCACTCGTCACATCCGCATCGATTCCAAAATCTTCTCTCGCAAGAAGGATCGTGCATCCGTGTCTTCCTATATCTCCTGTCACAATGATCGCATCGCCCGGTTTTGCAAGATTTCCCGCAACTTCGACTCCATCCGTGATCTCACCGATACCTGTTGTCGTAATAAAGACTCCGTCCACCTGCCCTTTTCCGGCAACCTTGGTATCTCCCGATACGATCCGGACTCCGGCTTCTTTCGCCGTCTTCTCCATTGCTTCTGCAATCTCTTCCAGTTTTTCCATCGGAAATCCCTCTTCGATCACAAATGCACAGGTCAGGTATAATGGTTTTGCTCCCATACATGAAAGATCATTGACCGTACCGCAAATGGAAAGCTTTCCGATATTTCCTCCCGGATAGAATGCCGGTGATACGATAAATCCATCCGTAGATACTGCCATCTTACCGGCCGGAGGTGCCAGGACGGCTGCATCATCCGCAGTCAGATCCGGATTATCAAAATGTGCTTTGAAGATCATATCGATCAGCTCTGACGTCTGGTGTCCTCCCGCACCATGTGCCATCGTCACAGTTTTCCCCACTAATTTCGCTTTTCTTGCTTCGTTATCCACATACTCGTTCATTTTGTCCACTTCCTTGCTATTTTCCGTCTGTTTTTCTTATTCTCTTCCATACATATAATATGCTGAACAGGCTCCCTCACCGGATACCATACATGCACCTACCGGATGCTGCGGTGTACAGACCTTTCCAAATACTTTACAGTCGGATGGTTTACATTTTCCCTGTAATACATCCCCGCATCTGCAGGCCGGATTCGCCCTTCCTTCCATCTTCGGAACCTGATATTTCTTTCTGGCATCATACATCCCCCATTCATCACGTAAACGAAGTCCTGATCCCGGTATGATTCCGAGTCCTCTCCATTCACTGTCACATGCTTCCATCAACGTATCCACCAGTCTCTGCGCTTCTTCACTTCCTTCTTCTGTCACTACACGCGGATAACAATTTACAAAGAAAGGTTTCCCTTTCTGAAAATGTGTCAGCGCAACTGCCAGTGCAGTCAGAAGTTCTTTTGCCGTAAAGCCTGCCACCACACCGCTTACACCTTCCTGCACCAGTTCTTCACAAAGCTTTGTTCCTGTGATCGCATTGACATGTCCCGGATATAAGAAAATGTCTGCGCTTCCTTTTAATGCTTCGTATGCCTGCGGCATCGTTTTATTTGCGATCAGCATGGAATAGTTCGTGATTCCTTCTTCTTTTGCTTTTTTGACAGACAGACATCCCGCCGGAGTCGTCGTCTCGAATCCTACAGATAAGAATACAACCTCTTCTTCCGGATGTTCTTTTGCATATTTTTCCGCATCGGCAGGTGAATAGACGATATGGATCTTCCCGCCTTCGCTTCTTGCATCTGCCAGACTCTTCTTACTTCCCGGCACACGCACCAGATCTCCGAATGTACAGATTGTCACACTCTTTTCCAGTGCCAGATAAACTGCCTCATCGATATAACTTACCGGTGTGACACAGACCGGACATCCAGGACCTGAGATCAGTTCTACCTGCTTTGGAAGAAGTTTGCGGATACCCAGGCGGAAGATTTCATGCGTATGTGTCCCGCATACTTCCATGATCCGTACTGCCGGACCGTCGTATCCCTCTATGATCTGTCTTGCCGTTTTCTTTTCTTCACTCATTACAGAAGTTCCTCCATCAACTGCTCTGTCTCACTGTCATCTTCATCGGTGATCTTTGCAATGGCGATTCCTGCATGCACCATTACATAATCTCCCGGTTCCAGATCTTCCAGTAATTCTGAAGAGACCTCTCTTTTTGCACCCCCCGCATCTACAACCGCCGTACCGTCACTGATACGGACTACTTTTGCTGATAATCCTACACACATGTTATTTTCCCTCCTGAATATACTGCATGGCATATGCTGCCTGCCCCAGTGCGATCCCGCCGTCATTTGCCGGGATCAGGTGATGTCTGAGTACAGTAAAATGTTCTTTTTCCAGACCTTCTTCCACCATTCTCAACAACAGCCGATTTTGGAATACACCGCCGCTTAATGCCACACAATTACATTTTGTTTTCTTTCTGATCTTCCTGCAGCCGTCAGTTATGAGGTCTGCCAACTTTTGATGAAAGATATAAGCTAATTTTTCTGCCTGAATGCCTTCTGTTTTCTTCTCTGTCAGATATTTTATAAGGCTTCCTGTCTTCATAATCATCCTGTCTTCCGGCTCTTTCTTTTCTTCATCCGAAGTGCTTTCACCATCTGCCGGCTCATCAATTTCCCAAATCTCTTTCTCATAAGTTTCTGCGGCAAATTCAAGTGCCATCGAAGCCTCCCCTTCGAACGTAGACTTCGTCCGAATTCCGAGAATTGCACTGACTGCATCGAACAGACGTCCCGCACTGGTTGATAGCACAGCATTCATTTTCCTGTCCGCCATGGCAAGGATCACTTTGCATTCCGGTTCACTGCACAGGTTAAGTTTCTTTACAATCTCCATCGTCTGCTCTTTATCCTGTGTCTGCTGATAGATCAGTGAAACTGCAATTCGCCATCCTTCTTTAGCAGAAATGTCGCCTCCGATCTGAAGAAATGGTTCGATACTTCCCATCCGTTCAAATCCGTGATAATCTGCAAGCAGAAGTTCTCCTCCCCAGATGGTTCCGTCTGTACCATATCCGGTTCCGTCGAATGCAACGCCGATCACCTGCTCTTTCCGGTCATTTTCTGCCATACAGGATAAAATATGTGCATAATGATGCTGGATCTTTACGACGGGAAGTCCCAGTTCTTCTGCAACAACTGTCGAGTTGTATTTTGGATGCAGATCACATGCTGCAACTTCCGGTTCTACCTCCAGAAGTGTCTCGAATCTGTGGATCGTCTCTTGCAACGCTTTTACAGTACGGAGATCTTCCAGATCCCCTACATACGGGGACAGATAGAAACGTCCATCCACTCCGATACAGAATGTATTCTTAAGTTCTCCGCCTGCGGCCAGCACCTGTCCTTTCCACGGCATCGTCACCATCGTCGGAAGCGGCGCATAGCCTCTGGAGCGCCGGATCATATAAGGCTCTCCCTTATAAAAATCCATCACCGAATCGTCCGCCCGGATCCGGATCTTCCGGTCATGAGAAAGGATCAGATCACATAGTTGGGACAGTTCCTCCACCGCTTCTTTGTCATCCCTGCAGATCGGTGCACCGGATGCATTGCCACTCGTCATCACCAGATAATCCGGCATCTGGATCCCGTCGTCATATCGGAATAACAACATCTGTACCGGAGCGTATGGGAGCATGATGCCGACTTTCGGATTCCCCGGAGCGACAGACTTGCAAAGACCTGTACTGTCTGCAGATTTTTTCCGTTTTTCAAGTAACAGGATCGGCTTCTGGTGTCCATCCAGGATCTCCTCCTGTACTTCATTTACCAGACATTCCTGCTTTACCGCTTCCACATCCCGCGCCATCACGGCAAACGGTTTTGCCGGACGGTTCTTTAATGTCCGCAGTCTCTGTACTGCTTCCTCGTTCGTCGCATCACAGCAGAGATGGAATCCGCCGATTCCCTTGATTGCCACGATCCCGCCATCATGGATCATTTTTCTTGTGGCAATGATCGCAGCTCTTCCCCGTTCTTCCCTGCCGGTCAGATACACTTCCGGGCCACAATCGTTGCAGCATACCGGCTGTGCATCATAACGTCTGGTCGCCGGATCCTCATACTCCGAAGCACAGTCCGGACACATCGGGAATTCCTTCATGCTGGTCCGTTCCCGGTCATATGGAAGCGCATCCAGGATCGTAAGTCTAGGACCGCAGCAGGTGCAGTTGATAAATGGGTGCAGATAACGCCGGTCTTTCGGATCGTACAGTTCTTTCTTGCATTCTTCGCAGATTGCAATATCCGGCGAGACGAAGATCTCCCCTTTTGTCTTCTCACTTTCTATAATCTGAAAATCATTGAATTTCCCGTATTCTTCCTCTTTTACATCTTCTGTATTGATCTTCAATATGGCAGCTCTCTTCGGCGGCTGCTTTTCCAGTCTCTCCAGAAAATCTTTTACACATTTTTCCTCTCCCTGTGCAAAGATTTCCACATAGGGACCTTTGTTACACACACTTCCGGTGATTCCGGCAGCCGCTGCATGACGGCTCACAGTCGGTCTGAAGCCGACACCCTGCACAATTCCGTAGACACGGATTTTCTTTGTTATCATCCGTTTCTTCCCCCTGTCTAAAACATATAGGTTTCCCATATACCCTGCTTACACGTTAAGCTTTCCTGACACTGCAAAATGCGTCAGCGGAATAAATACCCCTTCAAATCCCGGAATCATCCGCTCCATACACGGATCTGCAAAGATCACATCATATCCTTCTTTTTCCACCAGCGAAATGAAATCATCCTCTTCTTTCAGACTAATATCATCTGCAGCATCAACATTCAGATCCGTTAAAATCTCCTCTTTCCGCATGAACCATGTCGCTGTTGTGATTGCTTCTTTTTCCCCGGTTCGTTTTTCGATCTCCTTACGCACTGCATTTGCAATCACCTGCTGCTGTATGATCAGGATCTTCTTTCCTTGATAATTCACTTCCGGCACAAGTTCTGATGCCAGTGGATAGGCAATCTCATATGGTGTTCCGAACTTCTTTTGCAGATACTGCGCTGCTTTTAATGCTGCCGGAGATACGACCACATTCTTCGCTGCCAGAGAAGCATTTCTCACTTCATCCAGTCCGTCTCCCATGCCATAGCATATGGCACGCATTCCCTGGTCTGCATATACTTTCCGGATCTTATCTGCTGCCTTCAGGTCACTGACATCCTGCGGAGTCATACCGATAATACCGACACGTGGTCTGTCTTCATCATTCATATCCTCAGACTCTTCGTTCTTGTCACTGAATTTCTCGAACAATGCAAGATATGCCTTTTCTTCTCCCTTGTCATACAATTCCATTCCATCCGTATTCACCGTCAGGACCGAAAGATCCGTCTTCTTAGACAGCATCCGCTCCAGCGCCCGGTAATCCGTCCCGATCACTGCGGGAACCGGAGTCCCGATCACTGCTGCAAATGTCACATCCAGCTTTTCTGCCGCATCTGCAAGTTTTGCAACCAGTCTGTCGTCTCTTCCAAGGATCGCATCCATATCACGAAGTCCCGCACTGAATACCGCACTTCTGGTTTCAAACCATCTTGGCTCATCGAAGCCGCACACATTTCCCGTACATCCGCCTGCATCACAGATGACCAGCATTCCGCCAAGTTCATATAACACCGACACTGCTCCCGACTGATCCGGTGCAAATGGTGTCAGATATTTTCTTAATCCTTTCATCGCCTACACCTCCAACAGTCTTTCGCACAAATATCTCACACCCGCATATCCGTACGGCTGCACTTCTTCGTTCCACATCACGTTTTTCACATCCGGATGATAGTAGCAGGCATCTTTGCCAATTGTAATTGTAACCCCGCTCTCTTCCGGATCATAATACAGCATGGTTGGTTCCATATTGGAAAATACTTTTGTCTGCGGACTCAATTCAGATAAATTCTTCAGGTATACAAAATTCTCGGCGGTCAGCGTTCCATAGATCTCAGCCACCCGGAATCCATACTTTACAAGTGCCAGTGCCAGTTCGAACGGATCCCCGTTCATACATTCCCCGATGGCGAAAACTGCATCCGGCTTCGCAGATTTCAAGCGTTTTACGGAATCAAGTGCAGCAGCCTCCGCTTCATGATCTTCGAATGGAATCCCCAGAACATTTCCCAGTGCCTGATACTGCTTCGTTATCTTATCAATCTGGTACAATCTCCGAAGTTCGATAAACGGAATCTGCAATTTCTCATGAAAATCTTCCGCTGCGAATCTCGCTTCCGGATGTAATACAAGATTAAAATTCGCCTCTGCCATCGTCTGGTACTCTTCGTAATCCTTGCATCTGGATATCTCGTGTACCGTCTTTACGCCTGCTTTTTCCAGCATTCCGTATAACTCACAATCATCCATAAGTGGTGAGAAGAATCCCAGCAGATTCACGACATTTCCTTTTTTCTTCTTTGGTTCCAATAAAGAATATAAGGACTGACGCACATGCACCATCGGCGGCTTCCGTCCTTCTCTTGTCAGCGCATACATATAACACGGTCTGACCGGAAGTCCTGTCTTTTCTTCGGATTTTCTGCAGATCCGTTCCATATCTGTTCCAAGAAGCGCATCCACGCAGGTAATGCAGATCATCACAACCGACGGCTTCTTCTCCAGACTGTCACAGATCTCCTGTACTGCCTTTGGCACTTTTTTCAGATGTCTTCCCGTTACGATATCGGTCTCATCCATCGTAAGATAAAAGAACCGGTCCTCATACTGCGGCATGGAACTGATCATGGACGTATTCCGTCCGCAGCATCCCGGTGCCACGATCAGCATAATCGAATCCGGGATCGCAAGCCCCGCTCTCTTTACACCGAATCCTTCCGCTCCCGGCGAATTAAATGCAAGCGTCGCCGGAGAACTGTAAATCAGATGCGTATTCGACCGGAACTGCTCCGGAATATCATCCCTTCCCCGCTTCTGTAATTCTTCTACCGTACAATAATAGGCAGTCCCTCTCATACCTTTTCCTCATCTTTCCATAATATTTCCGCCAGATCATAGAAGCATTTACTGATGTCCGACTCCGGATTGCCCTCAATCACCGTCTTCCCCTGGTCTTCACAACGGTTAATTTCATCACTTCTTGGAATCTCTCCCACGATGTCAAATCCATGCTCTTTTGCAAATGTCTCTACTTTTTCGGTCTCATTTTCCACATTTCTGTGATTCAGTACGATTCCGAATACTCTTGCATAGCTTCTGTCCTCGAAGTTCTGCACTGCTTTGGAAATGTTATCTGCCGCATAGAGTGCCATCTTTTCCCCGGATGTCACGATCAGAACTTTTTCCGCATAGTCTTCCCGGATCGGCGCTGCGAATCCACCGCAGACCACGTCCCCGAGTACGTCATACAGAACGACATCAGGCTTATAGGTCTCGAATAATTTCAGATCTTCTAATAACTGGAATGTCGCAATGATTCCTCTTCCCGCACATCCAAGTCCCGGTGTCGGTCCGCCTGTCTCGATACATAAGACATTTCCGAATCCTTCTTTTGCAATATCTTCCAGTTTCTCCGGTTCTTCATCTTCTTCTCTCATATAATTCATGACCGGCCTTAGCGGTTCCCCGCCGAGCAGATTCATCGTCGAATCTGCCTTCGGGTCACAGCCGATCTGGATGACTTTCTTCCCCATCGTGGCAAATGCTGCTGCCAGATTGGATGTGACGGTGGATTTCCCAATTCCACCTTTTCCGTAGATTGCTACTTTTAACATGTGTGTTCCTCCTGCATGTTCTTATTGCTGAAAACTTACCTTTGAAAGTTTTTCTTGTATACTTAGATATAATAAAGCACGGTATACCCAAATGGCTCTCTTTCATGTTAGAAATCGCCTGATTTTGTATATCGTGCTGTAATATAACCTGCCGTTAACTACTTTTTAATAAAACGAATTCATAACTATTCCTGCTCGGGACTTACCTTGCAGTCAGAGTCATTCTTCCCTGTATTTTCTTCTCTTTACATTTGGATAGATATCTGTCACTCCGTCTGTATCAATAAATTTATTATACTCTTTATTCAATTAGTCAGTCAACGCAAACCTGTAGTCTCTTCTTTTACACTCTTCTCTGTCTTTACCTGCTCGCTTTGCTACTCAAAAAACAGGGCTGCCATACGCATCATTTCGTACGACACCCCTGTTCATATTTATAAAAATTGAGGAATTAATAAAATGGATAAAAAATTGGCAATAATATCATACTTACTATAAAGCATACCAGGCTTACTGCCAGTCCCGGTTTCAGGAAATCTTTAAACCTTACATTTCCAGGTCCGATAATCATGGAATTGGCCGGAATTGCCATCGGCGTACATACTGCAACACTACTTGCAATGAACACTGCAATGACAACGGCTCTCGGATCAGCTCCCAGTGATTCGGCAATGGTCCATGCGATCGGACACAGCAATGTACAGGCCGCAGTATTACTCATAACCTGTGTCAGTGCCCATGTCAGAATCCACAGTGATGCCATGATGATCATCGGACTTGACTGTCCGGTCACCGAAATCACTGCATCTGCGATCATTTTACCTGCTCCCGTATCATTTAACGCTGTTCCAAGCGGCATCATAAATGCAAGCATAAATACCGTCAGCATTTCAAACGATGCAAATGCTTCTTTCTGGGACAGCACGCCGAATAATACTAGAACAATTGCACCACAGCATGCTGTTACATGCATCGGTGGAAGGAAATCCACATAATCTGTAAGCACCATTCCTGCAATCGTAAGTACCAATACTACAATTGTCAGTGTCCCATGCCATTTCGGCACGCTGCTGTAATCCGGCTCCTGCAGTGTCTCATTTCCCGCTTCCCGGTCGTTGATCAGCTTTGATCCAAAGAAGAATAAGAATATTGCAACAACGATCAGCATTGGAATACCAATTTTCGCATATTCAAAAAAGCTTACCGTCATAGATCCGTTACTGAACTCTTTGATCGTATTCTTTGCGATCAGATTTCCCGGCGAACCGATGATCGTTACATCGGCTCCGATGGTTGCACCGATCACCAGCGGCATCAGAAGCTTGATCGGTTTTATGTTACTTCCTGCTGCAATTCCCATCACGATCAGTAAAAGAACCGCAACTGTTCCACTGTTGGACACAAATCCGGACATAATGCCACTCAAAAGAGTAATCACCAGGATCAGTCCTCTCTCACTTTTTGTATATTTCAGAAGAAACTGACTTGTCTTATAAGCCATTCCGGTCTTAAAGAGCGCTGCACCGATCACACAGATTCCAAGGATTAAGATTACATTGGAATTGATCACACAAGTAAAAATATCATCTGCCTCAATAATTCCAGTAAAGTAAAGTGCTACCGGCACCATAAACGCAACCAGTCCCATCGGAAGTTTATCCGATACAAAGAGAACGATTGCAACTGCAAGTATGATTAATGTTATAACTGCCTGTGACATGACTGTTCTCCTTTTCTATACAAATCTACATACATGATCCACTGCAATATCAGAAAATCCAAAAGCTTCTGCCTTCGTCATCTTTCCGTTACAGATATCTCCAATCACGCTGACCAGTTCTTTTCCACACTCCTGATATGTCTTTGTACCTTTGATGATCGCACTTAAGTCTACATCCATGTTGTCTTCCATCTTTTCATAAGTTCTGGCATTTGCTGTTACTTTCAGAACCGGTACGATTGCATTTCCGGTCGGTGTTCCGCGTCCTGTTGTAAAAATAACTGCATTGCATCCTGCTGCGACCATGGATGTAACAGATGAAATGTCATATCCAGCTGTATCCATCACGATTGCGCCCTGTTTTGTAGGATGCTCTGCCTGTTTTAACACCTCAACGATCGGGCGTGTTCCACCCTTTCGGATACATCCCAGACTCTTTTCGTCTAATGTAGAAAGCCCACCTGCCTTATTTCCCGGTGTCGGCTGTCCTGCACGGCAATTCTGTCCTGCTGCCATCAGATGTTCTTCGTAGTCCTTACAGACCTGAATGATCTGGTTATGGATCTCCGTTGTTGCTGCACGTTTTGCAAGAACATGCTCCCCACCGATCCATTCAATAGACTCACTCATGATCGTAGAAGCCCCAAGATCTACCAAATTATCACTCAGTTCTCCGACAGCCGGATTACTTGCAATACCGGAAGTCGCATCGGAACCTCCACATTCGATTCCAAGTAACAGTTCTGAGATATCGCAAAGTTCTTTCTGCTGCATACCAGCCTCTGCTGCCATATCTCTTGCTGCACGTACTGCTTTTTCGATTGTCTTCAAGGTTCCGCCTTCGTCCTGGATTCCAAATGAAACAACCGGTTTGCTTGTCATTGACTGAATTTTTTCACGGAGTTTATTATGCGGTACCGTCTCGCATCCAAGTCCAATGATCACTACACCGTATACATTTGGATTACATGCGAATCCTGTTAATACTTTCTGCGACATCTCTGTATTGGCAGCCACATCAGAACATCCTGTATTAAATACGATGTTGACCGCTCCTCTGACCTGGCTTGCTACAATACGGCAGCTACTTTTGTCAGCGACCGTCTGGTCATGCACTCACAGGCACATCTGAAATATTACAAACTGGATTATGAATGTGCGGAACGCATTTTCTATGTGCTGCTTCCAAAGCAGAATTATACGCCGGTTGCGGTGAAGAAACTCATTGAATATCTGATGTTACACCTTTAATATTTCTTTTATCCGCTAAGCCTGTCACTGACAGATTCTTCCAAATATACAAAAAGAACTCCGTATGATCCATGCGAGAGTTCCTTTTTTGTTCAATTTATCCGATCAACACTTTTTTCCCTTCAAACGCAAATCCATAATGCAGAATTTCCTCTTTACAAAAACCTCTTGCAAACAATTCTGCGTCATAATTCTTTTCTTCAATCTGCTTTCTTGCTGCCTTTACAGATGCTTCCAGATTCGCTTCTTTTATTGCATTATGCACCTTAAATTCTATAATAACTGCCGGATAACAATTATCTCGTTTTTTCGGAATCATCATTACATCATAACGGCCAAATCCACTTTCTCTGTTCGAACGTATTTCGTAAATATCCGTCTGCTCTGCAATCAATCCAAGAACAAATCCATGATAAAACCGTTCTGGTTCACTTTTGCCGCCTTCCACTCCATCTACATCAAAATAACTGAAGGTTGCCATAGATATCTGATTCATATAATAATTCATCGCATCTATGTCATTTTGTAAAAGTGCTTTGATAAATTGATTATAGTTTGTCCGGCTCTGATTAAACCAGCTCTTGAACAAATTCGTAAACATAGCTGTCGTCTCAAGATTGGTAATCTTCAGATGATACCACGGCTCTCTTAATAATCCACGGTATTCCACCTGTTCTGCTTTCAGATATTCGCTTGCCAGCATAAGACTCCATATAGCATTTTCATCCTGATCCATCTGTTCATCAAAATTTACGATAATTTCTTTCCCTTGCAGAAGTTCTTCCATCTGTTCCTTAATACCGGCAGATGCCTTTCGTATCAGTCTGCTGATCAAACTATTCGAACTTGTATCTGCCCAGTACGTACGCACCTGTTTTTTATCCAGATAGTTTGTAATAGACCATGGATTATAAATATCTTTCTGATTTCCAAATACGAATCCATCATACCATGATTTCACAATTTCTTTCTGCTCTGACATTCCCATATTATCCAGTGCCGTAAATACTTCTTCTTCCGTAAATCCAAAACTTGTCTCATATTCCAGAGATGTGGAAGTAATCACATTCAGATTATTCAGATCTGAAAAAACCGACTCCTTTGACACCCGGGTAATCCCTGTCATCATAGCCCGTTCCAGATATGGATTCGTCTTAAATGTTGCATTAAAAAGACTTCTTACAAATGAAGTAAACTGATCCCAATATCCATAGAGATATGCTTCCTGCATCGGTGTATCATACTCATCTAGAAGTATAATTACTTTTTTCCCATAATAGCGGTAAAGACAATTCGCCAGATTCTTGACTGCATTACAGATTGTATCGTTGGCTACCGATTCCTTGGCTCCAGGATTCTTAGCATAGTTATCCAGCTCTTCGAAGCATTTCCGCTCTCCTTCCGTAAGCTCTTTACTCTCCAATAAATAGCGGTGTTCCGAATATGCTTCGTTAATTGCCATAATAATGCCATCTCTGGCATCATGATAATTACTTCCTTTTATCGATGCAAAGCTTAAGAAAATGACAGGATAACTTCCCTGTAAGCCGCGATACTTTTCATCGTTCCAAATTGACAATCCTTCAAACAACTGATTCTTTCCGGCATACTGATTGGAAAAAAAGCAATTTAACATGCTCATATTCAGCGTCTTTCCAAAACGTCTTGGCCTGGTTATCAGCGTGATATCATCCTGAGATTCCCACCATTCTCTAATCAGTTCTGATTTATCTATATAAAAGCAATCATTTTCCCGTAATGATGCAAAGTTCTGTTTTCCAATACTGATAACTTTCCCCATGGCGATCTTCCTCACTTTCCTTAGGCCTTCTATCTTGCTACTATTTTATATTTTATCATACAATAATATTCTCAAAAAGAGCTTCCTGTATTTTATCCGGAAGCTCTTCTATCTTTTATTTATACTCTATTTCCAAAACATATTGATCACTACGGTAAATACTGTTGGATAATTCAATCGGATCATTCTCTGCATCATACGCAACTCTTCGTGCTACCAATACAGGAAATCCTTCCTCTGCTTCTAACCAATCGCATACTTCTCCCGTTGCTGCTTTAGCCTCTACAGTATCTTTTGCCCTGACAATCTCTGTTTGGCATATTTCTTTCAAACTGTCATAAAGCGAATACTGATTATAATCCACATTAAATAATTTTTCACTTACCTTGCTTGATAAATATGATTCCTGAACCACAATTGGATTTTCATGTACTTTTCTTAAACGTTTTAAAAACATAACCCGCGAAGTGATTGAGATATTTAAAATCTCTGCAACTTCTTTGTTCGGCGTAACCATCTTCTTTTCCAGTACAATTGTATCTACTTTAAAACCTTTTTTCATCAGGGAATCACGAAAACTCATTCCCCTTGTCTTTGTACCTTCACGCCTCATTTTGCTAACAAAGGTTCCGCTTCCTTGGATTCTGGTAAGATACTCTCTACTTACCAATTCCATAAGTGCCTTGTTCACCGTCATTCTGCTGACCCCGTATTCTTCCGCCAGTTTTTCCTCTGCAGGAAGTTTTTCTCCTGCTTTGTACTCTCCGCTGATTATCTTGTTGTAAATGGCTTCTCTTATTTGTAAGTATACAGGTGCTTTTCTAAATTCATTTTCACTTATCATGCGCCTTACCATCCTCTTATTTTGTATATTAATTTTAACATATATTTTGTTCTTTGTATACTCACACGCCTAAAAAAGCAGTAAGTTTTATATATTTCTACATAAAACTCACTGCTTTTATTTCTTATTTTCTATTGCATAATTCGTTTAATCGTTTTCCAAGATATCTTGCTTTTTCTTTTGCCTTTTCATTTTCCTTCACAGGATGCGTATCTGTCTCTTTTGCAAATACAGAACCGATACATTCTGCTTCCATATGATCAAATGCAAAATCAGCTACACCTTCTATCAACAATTCCATATTTACCCAGTTTCCACCAGTTGTTACAAGTAACGCACCATATTTCGGTTTTGGCTTTTCTTCTTCTACATGTCTGATATGTCTGTTAGACCAGTAAGACTGTAATCTTGAAAATACCTTATATGTTGGAGCCGATACAATTCCGAAATGCATCGGACTTGCGATAATTACCGCATCACACTCATCGATGTAATTATAAAGCTCTGTCATATCATCTTTAATAGAACATCCCCGCTTTTTAAAGCAATATTTGCAATCTTTACAAGGTGCAATATCTGCATTATAACAATCTACGATTTTAACTTCACCTTCCAAAACACTTAACGTTTCGTCCAATAAATGTTTCGTATGACTATCTTTTGCCGGAGATCCGTAAAACACTATTGTTTTCATACACGTTCCTCCTCTAATCTATTCGTCGCTGCGAACTATATGCTCTTCGGTTGGCTGTAGTTCCTTATTATTTTTGCTTACGAAATATACAATAAGGAAGAATACTGCCATGATTACGTAAATAATTGCAAACTGAGGATTTGCATTAATCTTAACACTCTCAGAGTGAATCAGACCAACGAATGCACAAAATGCTGCAACGATAAATGCCACTGCTGTATTCAGCCATTTTCTGTCAATGATAAAGATCAGGATACAAGAGTATACGATTGCTATCATCATAGAACCTTTTCCTAAGAAGAAGTATCCCTGTGAAACTCCTGCTGAAGCAAGATGATCACTTGTTACTTTTACTCCGTCTACTGCGAATTTAATTCCTTCACCTTTAAGAGCTGCAGCAATTGCAGATGTAGCTGCTGAAGAACCATTTAAAATCTTGCTATACATTAATTCGAAAATTGGAATTGCGGTTGCTATGATCATTGCTGGATAATATTTCTTATTTACAGTGGAGTAAGACTGCGTTCCTGTTGAAATTGCTACAAAGATCAGCAGAATTAATGTTGCTGCTGCCGGGATTGCACTTGTTGCAATTGCTACCAGACCAGACATGCAAAGGGCAAGGTAAATAACTCCTGTGTAAAGTGAGTAAGCTGTTCCGGCTTTTGCTTTTTTCCATGCTGGATGTCCCCAATACTCATTCAGAGGGAACGGATTACCAAATAATGATCCAATAATATTTGCACATCCTGTTGCGATCAGGCATACTCTTTCTTCATAGTGATCTCCACCTTTTTCTGCCTGTTCTACACCCTGTAATAATGCAGTTACATCTGAGAATGCGTATGCATAATCAGAGGAAGATAAGTCAGTGCATGACTCATTGCTTTACCTCCAAGAAGACCTAACTGCGGTAATGGAACATAGAATCCGATGTTCTGTACTGCAGAAGCCAGATCCGAAACATGCATAACGCCTGTTGCCCATCCAATAATTGTTCCGACTAAAACTGCGATCAGAGCTGGAGAAAGCTTTTTAGTCTTAATCTTTCCAAACTGGAAGAATAATAACAGAAATAATGCTGGAATCTGAATCTGTGGGTGAGCAAAACCATCTGCCATTGATGTCATCAACAGATAAGCAATTGATCCTCCAACTACACTACCAAGCATTGCTTCCATTGGAATATGTTTCATCAGGAATTTAATAATAAATCCACATACTACGAACATCATTCCATATAATAGATTCGCATGCAAGGTAACCTTCCAGGCAAATATCGCATCATTCGTTTCAAAGAACACTGGCATAAATATTGCATATAACCATGCAAAGAATGATCCTGCTGCAATTCCAGCCGGCAAAGCTGTCAAATCATCTCTATTTAATTTTTTTCCTAAATGCCTAGCATAAAATGTATTAAATGCTAATAATAAGAATGCTGAAAGTCCAATTGCGGATACGATTTTTCCAAATACGATATCCTGAGACATTCCCATAACGCCCGTCAGCACACCAATTCCTACAATAATTTTTGAGAAACCGTCAAAGAATACACCGATGACAGCATCAACATCCCCTCGTTTAAACCATGGTATATTTAATTTCTTTTCTTCTGACATATCTGCACTCCTTCTTGATGCATGTCTCTAACCTGCGCATCATACATAATCATAATTAAATTTGTATCTAAAATAAGCAAAGTAGTCATTGTACATATGAATGGATAAAATCTGTGTATGAGGATGTGCTTCAGCTAAAAATCCTTTATCAGCCTTACCCAAAGTCATCGTATCTCCTCCACCAATATATACTGCGGATAGATTCAGGAAAAATTCGTCCATCATCTTCTGCTTTACAAGATAATGTCCATATCCCGGAGATTCGATCAACAGTCTCTCAATTCCAATCTTTTTCAGGATTTTCATTGTTACTGTAGAATCCGGAAAACCTCCTTTACCTGTAACCAGTACCGGCAGTACTCCTTTTCCTGCTTTATCCAGTTTTTCTTTGATTACTTCTTCTGAATCCGTTTCTTTTGCCACCATATAAGTTCCTTTGAAATTCTTTTCTAGATACTCCAAGCCCTTTGGTGATGTAACCATCATACAAGGAACATCTGTATTCTTCAGTAAATTATGTTCCATCGGAACATCCGTCGCATCCAGTGTCATTACAATATTTAACGGAATTTCTGAAAGTCCCGCTGCCACACGGTCTTTCTGGATTTCTTCATCCATACAGTGCATACAATAATCTGCATCTGTTCTCATGGAGTTTCCTCCGATAATTGCTGCATCACAGATTCCTCTAAGTGCGTTCAAAATCCAGAAATCTGTATCTTTTCCATTACCAGCCATCATATTTTTTCCGGCAACATAGAATGCACTTGGTTTATCTGCATATGCAAGCTTTCCATCGATTGATGTTACGAATGATGAAAAAATATACGGTCTGTCTCCCGGTACTTCCGGAAAAATCAGTTCACTTCCATATACCTTCCGGATCTTTTCAGATTTGACCGGTATATTATTCCATTCTTCTAACTTCTCACTTCTGTAGAGCAGTTTGATTTTAATCTTCTCCGCATCAAAGGGCACCATAGCTAACCCCATATTTTTTATACCTCCTTTGTAGTAGAATCTAACTTCATAATCTGAGCTCTGAGTTCCTCATATTTTTCATAAAGTCTTTCATATTTTTTCATTCTTTCCTGATTTGGTTTAATAACTGTACTGTCACCAAACCATGTATCTGTCAGTTCCTTATAAACCTTGATTGCACCACTTCCGTAACCTGCCAGGAATGCAACTCCAAGTGCTGTGGAACTTTTCGGATTATAATGTAAATCTCTTCCGATTATATCGGCAAACATCTGGCAGATTTCTTTTGAATTAGCTCCTCCACCAAAGATATTAATCTGCTCAATCGGCATAGAGAAATTCACGATATTATAACGTGCATTATATGCAATTCCTTCCAGCATAGCGTGATACCAGTGGAACTGTGTATGACATCCTCTGTACCCCATCATGAATTCGGCATCCGGACCAAAGAATGACGCATCTGTCTGTAATTTATAATGTGGAAAATACCATAATCCTTCCGTACCTGGTTCAATTTCATCCAGATGACAGTTCAGATCATCCCAATTGTCGTATCTGAGATTATTTCTTAAATGAAGAATACTTTCACCAAATGAGAAAATTCTTCCTGCAAAGTGTGCTTTTCCATCTCCATAATGAGGACAGGCAACATATTCTTTCGGTGATCCTTCTGCATACATAGAAGTTCCTGATGTTCCGAGGTAAATCATAAAATGTTTTGCATTATAAGCGCCTCCGCCTAACATCGATGCAAAAGTATCTCCTACACCAGTAATAACTTTTGTTTTTTCTGACAGACCTGTCTCTGCTGCGCAGGCAGCGCTAACTGATCCAATCACTCCATTTGCAGGATTAAGTTCTGGTAATATTTCTGGATTTAATCCAAACGATTCTATTACTTCCGGTTTCCAGCTCAGACTTTCTTCATCAAATACTCCACCGATCATAGATGCTGCATCATAATCGATTGTTTCTTTTCCAGTAAGCTTATATGCAATAAATCCATGTGGAACCATTACCTTGGAAATCTTCTGATAATTTTCAAGCTCATGTTTTTTTACCCACAAAATCTTAGGTAACATATGTCCATGTGTAATCTGAACCGATAACTTTTCGTTAATTTCCAGTAACTCTTCTTTCGCTCTTACATCTGTATGCAGCATTGCATTTCTGACAACTGATCCATTCTCTGTTACCGGACACATAGCAGGAATCAGTCCTGTCACACCAATTGCAGTAATACTTTCTGCCGTTACTTCTTCTATTGATAGGAACTGTTGAATCGCAGCTTTGAATTCGTTCCACCACATCTCCATGCTTTCTTCCTGCCATCCGGCATGTTTTACTTCAATAGCATGTTCACTCTGGAATTTTGATATGATATTCCCGTCCAAATCGGTTAACACCGATTTGGAACTGAGCGTACCTATATCAAACCCAATTAAATACTGTTTCATCCTTTTGACCTCTCTTATTTTTCTCCGATCAATACAACTGGTCTGTAAGAAGATATATTTCTTGCTTCAATCAGCGCATCTTCAATCTTTTCAAATGGGAACTCTGACGTAATCAATTTGTCCAGTGGAAGATTCTTCATACTCAGTAATTCTGTAGCAACCCGGATTGTCTCTTTTGTATGTTTTGTAACTCCGGTAATTGTGATCTCGTTATAATGGAACCATTTTGGATCTACCATAAACTGATCATTCGGTCCTGTTCCTCCGTAGATTACTAGTGTTCCACGAATTGCCAGTGCCTGAATAGAACTTTCAATTGCAACTTTTCCTCCGGCTGTAAAGAATGCTCTTTCTACACCTCTTCCATTTGTAATCTCACGTACTCTTGCCTCCAGATCTTCCTGAATAGGATCTACCACGTAATCAGCACCAAATTCCAATGCTCTGTCACGTCTTTCTTTTGTCGGCTCACTTACAATAACTTTGGCACCTCTTAATTTAGCAAGCAATACATGAATGATTCCCATTGCGCCAGCGCCACTGATCAATGCATAATCTCCTGTCTGAATTCCTGACATATTCATACTATGTGTTACGCATGAAAGTGGCTCTGCAAGAGTTCCTCTTTCAAAAGGTACATCTTCATCTATCTTATATACTTCGTATCCTTTTGCGATAAACTGCTCTGCAAATCCCCCAGGACCGTCAACTCCAGGAACTTTCTGAACATCTTTTGCATTTTCGCACTGATTGTCATATCCATGACGGCAATAATAACACTCTCCACAGCGGGTAAGACTTAAAACAACAACTTTGTCACCCGTTTTCAGGTCCTGTGCTACTTTGCTTCCAACTTTATTTACAACTCCACAGATTTCATGACCTCCTGCAAACGGGAATCCATTAGACTTTCCATAATAGAATTTCTGTTCAAAAGTACAAATTCCCACTGCCTTCACATCGACTAATACTTCATCATCCTGCATCTCTGGAAGTACTACATCAACTAATTCAATTTTTCCGGCCTCTGGCATAATTGCTGCTTTCATATTATTTCTCCCCCTTTAAAATTGCGTAAGCTTCATCTACACTTGCATCTTTGTGAATAATTGCTGCAAGGGCTCTGGTCATATTCACGGTATTTCCTCCGCCCCATACGTTACGTCCGATTGCTACACCGCTTGCTCCGGCATCCATTGCATTCTTGATAGAAGCAAGGAATTCTTTTTCGTTATCTGTCTTTGCACCACCCAATACAACCAATGGAACAAATGTCTCATCTACAATTCTTTCAAATCCCGGTGCGTATCCAACTTTCATGAAATCACAGCCGATTTCACATGCAATTCTTGCTCCTCTTGCAATATTATCAAGTGTTTTAAATTCCGGTCCTGCATCAAATCCACCTGGTACTGGTTCAGAGCATACCGGTAATCCAACACTGTCACAATATGCAATAGTCTCTGCCAGATGTGGATAAGTTGGTTCTTCAACATCTACGCCCTGTCCTACATTTACCATAACTGCATCTGCTCCCATGCGAAGCGCATATTCTGCATCGAATACCAGTCTGCTGTCATGACCCTGGCCCATGTATGTTGGAGGAAGGTCCAATCTTGCAATATATCCTAATGGTGCCAGTTCTTTTGCAAATTTTCTTGCCACACCAAAGTTACAAAGTACTGCATCTGCTCCACCTTCAGCAATCTGCTGTAAAGTTTCTCCCGGATGCTCCAATCCCGGTGCCGCACCATTGAAAGTTCCGTGATCCATAGCAACAATCAATGCTTTTCCGTCTTCTTTAAAAATATGATTCATTCTTCTTGTTTTTAAGTTCATATTCTCTCTTCCTCCCTAATCTAAAATCCAGTCAATCATATCTTGTGTAATTTTTAAATCCACGCCTGTCAGTGTATCTTCCATCTGCTTCATAGTCGAGTTACTTACAACTGCATATCCATCTACTGGATTACATGTAATATAAGCTACACACAACGCCGCAGGTGAACATCCTAATTTTTCACACAACTGTCGAACTTTTTCTGCACGCTTTTTATTCACATCCGTACAATACATTTTTGCCCTGTCAGATAACTTTTCTTCACCACTTTCCAGATATTTTGAGAAGAATCCCACTGCCTGTGGTGAATACGCCATTACCGGAATCTTATTTTCTTTGTACAACTTATACTCTTCATCATCCATGAAATACAAAGTTTTATCCAACATATCTTCTCGCGTACAATGTGCCATATTCCATTGGATCTGCGAACTTGTAAATGGTGTTCTGTTATGCTTTCTTGCATATTCATTTGCTTCATTCAGTCTTTTTGCAGACCAGTTTGAAACACCAATGGATCTTGCAAATCCTTCTTTGACTACATTGTCCATTACATCTACGATCTCTCCAACGGGAATTCTTTCATCATCTCTGTGAAGACAATAGATGTCTACATAATCCAGATCCAACACACATAAACTTGTGTTAATATCATATTCGATACACTCTGGCGCCAATCTAGAATATTGCATATTACGGTATTCCGGATGTCCTCCTTTTGTAATGATCGTCATCTGATCCCGGACGTCTCTGTCTCTCAGCCAGTCACCTACGGTTTTCTCACTTTTGGATATTCCATTATGAATCCACATTGCGTAAAATCTGGCTGTATCAATTGTTCTTCCCCCGATTTCATAGTATCTGTCCATCATTTGATAAGACAGTTCTTTTGAAATATTTGCTCCGAAGCTCGAAGCCCCCAGAATTACTTTATCCAGACGGATTTCTCCATCTACTCCCTGAATTGTTCTATAATCCATAATTCGCTCCTACTTTATTCCGTAAAGCATTTTATACCTGGTATAAATGAAGTGCGGACTATGCATATGCATTGTTACGATCTCACTGTGTGGATGATCTGTTGACGGGAACGACTTACTTGAAGTACCAATTCCAGTTGCCTGACCTCCTACGAAGATACATGATGTATTAATAAAAATTTCATCCAGTAATCCTTCTCTCATCATGTGGTGGCAATATGTAGGTGATTCCACCAGAACTTTCTCCATACCCATTGCACGTAAAACTTTTAACATTTCAGCAGCATCTGTATTTTTCCCTTCTCCAGTAACAAGTACTGCAATTTTTCCTTCATTTTCTGCAATCAGTTCTTTAATTTTCTTCTTGTCTTCTTCTGTTTTTACCAGTGGTAATTCGTAATATTCTTTTGTAATTTCCTGTTTCAGATTCTTAATTCCTTCTTCAGATGTTGCTACCAGCATTGGAATCTCTTCCTGCGAAAAAACAGGATTCCCAAATGGAATATTTTTTCCGGTAGTTGTTACAATTACTGTCCATGGTGCTACAGATTTTCCATTATCAATTCTTGCCTGTAAAAGATCCGGATCATAAGCACTTCCCGAATAATCCGGCTCTTTGATCATTGTTCCGCTTCCAATGATGATTCCGTCGCAATTGGCTCTTAACAGATTCAGTACCCAGAAATCTGCTGTTGCACCATCTTTATCAAGATGATTTGTCTTTGCGATCATCGGTCCAACTTCATTATCTTCGAATGCAATTTTACCATCAACGGACATTACATAAGATGCATATGTGATTGGTCTGTCTTCTGGTACCTCACCAAACATCAACTTACCGTATACGTTGTTCACCTTTTCACATACTAAACCATCATTGACATATCCCATCTTCTCGGTGTTGTCAAAAATTCTTTCCAGTCGGATTGCATTTGCATCAAACTCTACCTGTGGTATTGACATAATTTGTCCTCCTTTTAAATAATGATTTATATATGTAACTGTTTCTGTTCCGATGTTTTGCTCTAGAATCAAATCATCCTCAATTACACAGGTACATGCTATTTAACTATTCGCGATCCATTTTTCCAACTAACAGGCATATCGCTCCAACCATAAGATATATAATTCCAAATTCTTTTCCTGTCTTCGACAACCAGCAAAGCGTCTCCGTATGAATGAAACCGATTAGTGATAACCCTGCCAGCACAATTGCCGTATACCCTGCTTTCTTAAAATCTTTTTTGTAAATGTATGCCAGCCATACAGAATATAACAAACTGGAAGCAAATGCCCCATATGACAGAACTTCAAAAGCATGACTAATCACGCTCGTATCTGATACGGCGCTCACGATATATTGTGCAAGAATCGGAAACAATGAGATAAAAATCACTCCACTATATTCCTTTTCCATATTATCTACTACATCCGATGTTACATTTAATCCAACAAGTACCAACAGCACGATTATTACTTCATAAGGTATAATATCCAGAATCAAAAGCGGAAGGCCAAAGAAGCATGATAAATAAACAACTGCCATCATCAGAGAATAACCACTTCTTGTTCCCACCTTTTTCCATCCCGGATGTCCATAATATACAGTCGTCGGAAACGGGCTTCCTGTTAATGAGCTCAGAACAGTTGTTACTCCATCCAAAATCATTGTCCGCTTCACCGGATAATTGTCACCTGCCATTGCTGCACTTTCTGAAGCCTGCATCGTAGATAAGAAGTTTGCTATCTGCAATGGTATGATAATTGAAAGGTATGGACCTATCTGACTGATTCCTTTTGTTACATCCAGAATGCTTAACTGTGGTGGATATACTCCAAATGTCTGTGCTGATTTTTGCAATGCTGCAATATTACATTGCCCTGTCAGCCATGCCAGTGCCACTCCTGTGCCTACAATTAAGACTGTATTTGGAATTCCTTTGATTAACGGCTTTTTCATTTTTTGTGCCAGAAAAATCAAGAACAAAGGAATCACACTGACTAATGGTGTTTCAAACACTGTAACAAATCCATTTAACGACAACCACACTAATGCACCTGCTGCCATGTTTCCCATCAGAGCTGCATTAGGAATCCACTTCATCAGAAGCTTACTTACGAATCCTCCTGCAATTTCAACCAGGCCTCCTAAGAAGCATGCCGCAACAGCAACCTGCCATGCATGTAATGCATTTCCCGTCTGCCGGTATATAGGAACAATAATCAAATAGATCCAAGCAAAGACTTGTGTGGAACTGACTCCAAATGGAAGCGCTGTCACATCTGTCCGGCCTTCTTTCTTTCCCAGATCATAGGCCTCCCAAAAATAAATGAGCGAACCCGCAATAGATCCTACGCCAATTCCCGGAAGGATCTTTCCCATTACTATATCAGCAGGAAATCCTTCCGCAAAATACAGCACTCCAATGATTGCCGCTATCTTTGAAAAAACATCACCAAACAATCCAAAGAAAGCTTCCAGATCACCCTCTCCAAAATACTTTTGTTTTATTTCCCGAATCGCTCCCATACTACTTGTTCCCCCATGTCGATTTTTGTATGCTCGTCTATATGTATATACAAATTATATCCTCGCATTTTTACTTTGTAAATGATTTACAAACAATTTTTCTTATTTTGGTGATATCCACAAATTTGTATATATATTTTTATGAAAACTGGACTTTTTCTGTTAAAAAGTACTAATCGAGTAGGAGAAATTTCTCCTTTCAGAGAAATTTCGACCTCTCACACCACCGTGCGTACCGTTCGGTACACGGCGGTTCAATCAACTTAACAAGTAACACACCTTTCGGTGTAGTAATCTAACATTGAGACTAATCCAAATGAGGTTAGTCTCTTATTGCTTATAGCTTGCGACAGGTCCGTACCTCTACATACTCTCGCATAGCCTTTTGCATACGCAGTACGTCTCGCCGCCCATTTGGGAATTCCTAGTTTAATAAGGTTCTTCTCTCGATTCTGTGGAGTTTTCCAATGTTTCCATATGCACATACGAAGTCTATATCTGAGATCTTGCCATCAAGTGTCCGGCAGAGTTTCTTCATACTTCCTATCTTAAAGTAGTTAATCCACCCTCTAATGAGTTGATTGAGTTTTTCTACTTTATAGCTATTGCTAACGCCCTAACTACGGCAAGTAAGTTCTTTCATTCTCTTCTTAAACTTCGCTACTGATTTTGCATGTGGCTTCGCCTTAAACAGATGTGCACTTGTATCAAAATAGAACCCAAATCCTAAATATTTTAGTCCCCTTGGTCTGTCTACTTTGCTCTTTGTCATGTTTACCTTAAGTCCTAGTTTCTCTTCGATGAATCGTGAAATATTCCGCATAACTCTTTTAGCTGACATTTCACTTCCAACCATGATAATACAGTCATCTGCGTACCGTACAAAGTTAAGCCCTCGCTTCTCCATTTCCTTATCAAGTTCATTCAACATGATGTTTGCCAGTAATGGCGAAAGATTACCTCCTTGTGGTGTTCCTACAACAGAATCTTCATACTCATCATCTATCATGATTCCACTGACAAGATACTTTCTTATGATTGAGATAACATCTCCGTCTTTAATAGTTCTGCCTATGATAGTCATTAGCTTATCATGATTAACTGTGTCAAAGAACTTTTCCAAATCTATATCTACAATCCAATCATTCCCATCATTCATCATGTCTAGTGCCGTTAGGATTGCCTGCTGTGCACATCTATTCGGTCGGAATCCATAACTATGGTCATGGAACTGTTCCTCATAGATTGATGTTAATACCTGTGCGATGGCTTGTTGTATGAATCTGTCCGTTACTGTTGGTACTCCTAGTTTTCTGATACCGCCATCAGGCTTTGGTATCTCTACTCTTCGTACTGGTTAAGGTTTATACTCTCTTTCCCTCAACTGTTCCTTGATAATTTCGCCGTTCTTTGCAAGGTGTTCTTTTAGTTCTGTGTACTTCATTCCGTCCACTCCCTGTGCACCTTTATTTCGTACGACTTGCAGATATGCTCCATTAAGGTTATCACTGGATAATATCTGCTCCATTAGATTACTTGTGTCCATGCATTCTTTCCTTTCCGTCTCGCTTGATTTGACCACCTTTTTCCCGATTGGTTACGGCAGATGTTGCCATTTCTGCAATACGAGACATACTCAAACTTATTAATTGTTCGCCCCTTTGCTCCATCTCCATTACAGAGACTTCTTCACTACTATGGGCTCTGCTGACTTCTCACAGTTCGTTGTTACTGGACGGATGAACCCCCTGTGAGACCTCCTCACTTAAGGTGCACGCTCTTTCCTCTCATCTATCCGCCACATTTACTCGTACTTCCAGCAACTTTTGGACTTCATCTTCTTTTGCAAACTTATCCGCATTTCCGAGCTTTATATGTGATTTCTGTCCGTCGGACCAAGAGTTTGCTTACAGCTTCCTTCAGATTCCACCTCACAATGGACACCCTTGCTGTTCAGCTATACACTTCCTCGTTGCCTAGGCGTGTTCGGGACTTTCACCCGTTAGAGCGCGCCCATGGCGCGCAAACAAAAAGAGCATAGCAAACTTATTGCCATGCTCTTACTGCTTTCCAGTATTCTATTTTTTTCTTTACAAAGCTAGCCGTTTGGGAACGTTTTAGCGTATACAACATCCTGCTCTGGAAGATGTGTTGCATACCCTATTGGCAGTTTATTTCCTGTTGCTTCTATTATTTCTCGTGCTCCGTTTTCTCCGAAAGCCCCGCAAAGTTCTATACAATCTACGCCTTCCTCCTGTAATTTTCGGGCAACATTTCTAGCCTCCTCAATACTTGCAACACCTATCATCTGTGCTTCATTTTCATGGATACTGGCATAATCTTTAGATGAATCAAATTCTCCCATAATCAAAAATGCAAACTTCATATTCTTTTTCTCCTTTTCCTATGTTCACACATAATCATTATTCTTTATTTTATTGAATACTGGAAATTTCTTTATAGTTTTACACATTTTTTATAAACCAAATACGATATCAGAGCTGTAACAACTTCTGAAGTCCAGAATGCATGCCATACACCAACCGCTCCAATAAAATGACTTACAATAAATGCTGTTGGTATGATCACTACCACATATCTGCAAAGTGATATAATTAATGACGGCATTCCTTTTCTAAGTCCTTCCAATGCTCCACAACAAATGACGGATACGGATGAGGCAATAAATCCAATACTGATTACTTTCAATGCTGTAATTCCTTTTTGTATCGTCACAGCATTTTCTGTAAACAATCCAATCAGCTGTCCTGGAATTGCAAAACATATTATTGTTCCGACAGACATCATCACAAGTACCAGAATCAAACCGTCCTGAAATATCTTATGTACTCGTTTATATTCTCTTGCTCCATAGTTATATCCAATAAGTGGACGTAATCCCTGAACGATTCCATTTACCGGAAGATATAAGAACGTCTGAAGTTTATAATAAACTCCAAGGACAAATACATACACTTCTCCATAGCCGGCTAAAATTACATTCAGTACAGAAATTAGTAATGATGGAAGCGCCATATTGAGACATGCCGGTATTCCAATTACATACAGTTTTCTCCATATTCCTACATCAGGTTTTAAATATTCTTTTTTATATTTAACCGGAAGAGGCTTCACAATGTAAAGAATCAGATATAACAAGGCACCTGCTGCCTGCCCAATTCCTGTTGCCAATGCGGCACCTTCTATTCCAAGCTTCGGACATGGACCAATTCCAAATATCATTACCGGATCCAAAACAATATTAATAATACATCCTGTCATCATGCAAGTCATGGATGCCACCATTCGGCCTACAGCCTGAAATGTCTTTTCAAATACTAACTGCCATGATAAAGCTGTTGCAAATAAAAATACAATTTTAGAATAACGCACACCATATTCTATAATCTGGGCATTACTTGTAAACATTCTTAAAAATGGTCTCATAATTGCAATTCCTAGAATCATAAAGCCGATTCCATGAATTGTTCCAAGAAGCATTCCCTGCGTCGCCGCTCTGTCTGCCATCTTTTTATTTTGTGCTCCTAAATAAAACGAGATAACCGCATTGATTCCAATTCCAAATCCAATCATTACGGCATTGATCAGATTCTGCACTGGATACACCAGTGATAATGCCGTCATAGCATCTTCGCTAATCTTGGCGATGAAGAAGCTGTCCACAATATTATAAAGTGAACTAACCATCATAGAAATTACCATCGGTAATGCCATAGACAAAATCAGCTTTAATACCGGTTGTTTTTTCATATACGTCTGATCCATATATTTCTCCTTCCTTTTACTAAACTAATACACCTTAAAACAAGTTGATTTTCCTAGAGCAATAAAAAATTCTATAACACTAAAAAACCACATGACCGAATATATCGACCATGTGGCGAAAAATAGACTACACTAAGAAAAAATCCACATATGTTTTTTGTGTTAATTGTATCATAACATTGCCTTTAAATGAATGTCAATCCTTATATTTTTATTATCCTCCAATAGGATACAAAAAAGTCCGTAAATACTTTTTAACAGATTTTATTCCCATTCGCCTTCATCTTGAACTTCATCCCAAGCATCTCCGCCGCACGCTTACACATCAGCATACGCTGTAAGAAGATTTCAAAGTAATCTAAAATAGAACAGATTCCTTCATCCAGTTCAATCTCCAGTAAAATCACCTGCTTTTCTACATTTACATGCAGACTGGATGCCACCGCTGCATAATTCACCCGGTCATGCTTGTCAAAGCTTTCCTTGATCGTATTACGCACACGGTTTCTTCTTACATCTGTCTTATCTGCCAGGATCAATGCCGCAGAGACTGCATCTACGGCCATACCGGTTGCTTCATCGTGCTGGCCGATCGCACTGACGATCACCGCAATGTCTTCATCCGGTACTTTTAAATCTCTCAAAATTTGAAATGCCATGATCGCAGAACTGTGTGCATGATCCACACGGTTTACACAATTTCCCATGTCGTGCATATAACCCGCAATTTTTGCAAGTTCGATCTTATGCTGGTTATAGCCTAATTTGTCCAGTATATTTCCTGCAGTTTCCGCCACTTTTACTGCATGTCCTCTGGAATGTTCGGTATATCCAAGTGCTCCGAGTACTCTGTTTCCCTGTTCGATATAGGCATTCACCTCCGGCATATTTTTGATTGCTTTATATGTTACTTTGCTCAATTTTATTTCGTTCCCTTCTAATTCTATAATCTATGTCTATAATCTATGAATCGCATCCATCGCAAGCTCGGAACGCTCACATTCTTCTACCGACATTGTAATCTGATAGCATAATGAGCTGCCCTTCATATACTCCGATGCATAACTGAGTCCATTCGTCCTTTCATCCAGAAACGGACGGTCGATCTGATTCGGATCGCCAAGCAGAATGATCTTTGTTCCTTTTCCTGCTCTCGTTATGATTCCTTTCACCTGATTCGGAGTCATATTCTGCGCCTCGTCTATGATCAGATAGGTCTTGACAAATGACCTGCCCCTGATGAAATTCATTGCTTCTGTCTGGATCAGCCCTCTGGCAAATATCTCTTCGATCTTGCCCTGTAATTCCTGTTCATCCTGATAACGCTCTTCTTCATCCGAATCAATCAGCTGCTCCAGATTATCTACGATCGGACGCATCAAAGGTGATATCTTTTCCTGCTCGTCTCCCGGAAGGAAACCAATATCCTGGTCAAACTGCGCATTCGGTCTGCAGATCAGAATTCTTCTATATTCTCCGGTCGGATTGTTCAGCACCTTCTCCAGTCCGACTGCCAGTGAATAAAACGTCTTCGCCGTTCCTGCCATTCCTTTTACAATTACAAGCGGTGCTTTCTCTGCGGATTTCATCAATGCTTCCTGTAAGAAATACTGTCCGGCATTCCTCGGTTTGATTCCATAAGGCTGACTCTTTCGGTATTCTAACGGTACTACTTTCTTTCCCTCGACTCTTCCCAGATGTGTCTTTTTCACAGACTGGTCCGCCTTCAATATGATAAATTCGTTCTCCGTAAATTCCGGCTGGATCTTATTGCCATCTTCATCGGACAAATACAGTTCCTTCAGACGAATGCCTTTTTTCTTGAATTCCTTGAATTTATCTTCCGCCACATAACATATCTGTCTGCCACTGTACTGACCTTCTTCCTCGATCACCTGCTCTGTGCTGAAATCCTGGGCTTCAATTCCGAGAATCTGTGCTTTTAACCTAAGGACCAGATCTTTTGTCACCAGAACGACCGGCTTTTCTTCTTCCCGGATTCCCTTACATACTTTTAAGATCCGGTTATCCGGCTTATCTTCCGGAAGGCTTTCCGGCAGTTCTACATTCACACAATTGGTCTCCACACGGAGGATTCCTCCATTTCCCATCTGGACACCTTTTAAAAGGTCTCCTTTCCGTCTGAGCTTTTCCAGAAAACGGATCGCCCGCCTTGCATTTGCACCCTTTTCTCCTTCTGCTTTCTTCAGGCCATCCAGTTCTTCTAATACAACCAATGGCAATATCACCCTGTTTTCTTCAAAACACTGACATGCATAAGGTGCCTGGATTAAAATATTGGTATCAATAACATAGGATTTGATCATAGATATTTCTCACACTTTCTGATTTGGTTTTTTGTACATTTTCAGATATAGTATGAAAATATTGAATTTACTCGATAGTTTTGTAAAAAAGAAGTTAAGTTATTCTTGAAAGATAGAAAAACGTGCAAAAAAATGCTTTCCAAACCGGGCGAGTGGAATTCTATCCCTCTCCCAGTCTTGAAAAGTATTTCTTATTACAGAATATGTATTAGATTATGTATTTGGATTACATATTTCTTATTTGCACAGATTACTTACTATTCTCCGAGGAAATATCTACCATATGCATCTGCTGCTTTGATCGCTGCACATACAGTCTCCGGAGTTACCTCGAATGGCATATTGTGAAGCGTGTCGTTCTCTGCACAGGCTGCCGTTGCAACTGCCATCAGCTTCTCATCTGTTACTTCTGTGATTCCCAGTTCTTTTAATGTCACAGGCAGTCCCAGTTCGATACACCAGTCGATGATATCTTCCAGTTCTTCTGCCGGAATGTTCTCCAGTACCAGCTGTGTAATCGTTCCAAATGCGACTTTCTCGCCATGATACATGTGATGGCACTCATCCAGTACGGTAAATCCATTATGAATTGCGTGCGCTCCTGCAAGTCCGCCACTCTCAAATCCGATACCACTCAGCAATGTATTGGCTTCGATGACTTTTTCTACAGCCGGTGTACATGCTCCTGCTTCCAAAGCAAGTTTTGCCTTTACTCCTTCTGCCATCAGCGTATCAAAACAGAGTTTTGCAAGTGCGATCGCTGCCTGTGTGACCTGTCCGCCCGCACATGTCGTTGCTCCGCTTGCCTGACAGGCTCTTGCTTCAAAGTATGTTGCCAGCGCATCACCCATTCCGGAAACAGTAAGTCTTACCGGTGACTTTGCAATGATCTCAGTATCCATCAGCACCATGTCCGGGTTGGCCGGAAGGAATAAGTACTCTTCGAATACACCAGCATCTGTATAAATAACAGACAGTGCGCTGCAAGGTGCATCTGTTGAGGCGATCGTCGGACAGATCAGAACCGGTGCTTCTTTATAATAAGCAACTGCCTTGGCCGTGTCCAGGATCTTACCACCGCCGATACCGATCACAACATCACAGCCTTTCTCATTCATGATGTCTACCAGTCGGTTGATCTCATTCTTACTGCATTCTCTGTTGAAATACTCGTACACAGGTGTGATCTCGTATCCTTCAAATCCGGTATTTACAACGTCCCCGATACGTTTATATCCGGATTCTGTGATCAGTACAAGTGCTTTTTTGCCATACTTCTGAGCATATTCACCCAGCTTCTTCAGCTCACCTGCACCCTGTACATATTTACTTGGACTACATAAAATCTTTGCCATGCTATTACCCTCCTGTAATCTTCACGTTTTATATGTTATTTTATTAACAATCTGGTTTTATTGTATGCTATCGATACAGTTGTGTCAATAAAACAGGAGGAAAACATTTACTTTTCTTAGTGTCATATCACTATACCCTGACAGTGATCTATCTCATGCTGAATAATCTGTGCCGTCCATCCGGTATATTTCTGTCTCTGCTTTTTGAAATTCATGTCCTGATATTCTACTTCAATCTCCTGATATCGAGTGCATTTTCTCACACCGGTAAGGGAAAGGCAGCCTTCTTCCGTCTCATATTTTCCGAAACGTTTTACAATCTTCGGATTGAACATTGCCATATTCATGAATCCCATATTAACGGCTATGATACATTTCTTCACTCCGATCATATTCGCTGCCATGCCGACACAGCCTTCCTCGTGCGCTTTCAATGTATCTAACAAATCCACTGCAACCTGCTTGTCCGCCTCTGTTGCCGGCTCGGATCTCTGGTTCAGGAAAAATATGTCTTTCATAATCGGTCTTATCATGCTTTGTTACTCTCTTTCGTATGCGTTTTCATATAATTATAAAATTCTTGGTGCAGCCGCTGGAATTCTTCCGGTGCATGCATCGCATGTCGGTAAAGAAATCTGTTGCCAAATTCACTCTGATATACTCTGCTTAGAACCCCTGCCAGCATTCCTGTCGGCATATCTTTGATCATATAGAGCTTTGCAGGGCACAACATTCCCTTCTGGGCGATCCACTTCAGGTTCTTTTTCATCCGATAAGCTGTCAGCGTCATCAATTTTTCATTTGCACAGATTTTTTCCGGATGCCTGCTCTGGTAATAAGCATCTGCCAGCGGAATGATCACGCCAAGATGTGAGATCTGCCAGTGATGCATTTCCGGAACGATCTGATATGGAATGTGGCTTTTTCTAAATATGTATGCCAGTGCTTCTTCCCTGCTGCTCTTTCTTCCTCCGATCTCACCGAATGTTGTCGGCTGGATTGCTCTTGGCAGAAGCTGTGCATCCAGAATCCCACCTTCGATACAGCCGCCCGCTCCCGGAAATGCCGGAAGGATCCTGCCTTTTCCGCAGATTTTCTCCCATCTGCCATATGGTTTGATCGTATTAATCATCGTGACAATATTCGGACTTTTATTCTTACTGATATCTTCCAGTGCTTCTTCTACTTGATTCTCACGTACGGTCAGGAAAATAAACTGGTAGCGGTCATCCGGTTTTAACTCACTGATCGTCTTAACCTCAACTTTATGCGTTCTTGTCTTGCCTCTGTACCATAGACCGTGTCCCTGTAATTCTTTTAACCGCTGCCCTCTTGCTAAGACTGTTACATCCAGTCCCGCTTTGGCGAATCTGGATGCGTAGAAGCTTCCGATGACTCCAGCGCCGTAGATTAGGATCCGCATGGTGTATTCCTCCTTGGTGTATATTCGTATGTTCTGTATGGTTTCTTGTATTCTTTGATATATATATCTTCTGTTATAGCATCTGTTGTAATTCTAACACCCGGACTTTTGGATTTCAACATTGTTCCCGTTTATGGTACCACTGATTGTATTCTATTTTCTGTTTTTCATTTGTTAACAATTTCTTCCTAATTCCATCACACTTTCATCACATATTCCTTCTATACTAAGAATTGTTCGAAAGAACAAACACTTTAAATCTTTTTCATAACTTTTTCCTCAGGACTGCACTCCTCCCAAACAATGCAGTCCTATTTTTTTACAAAATTACCGGAGGGGACACAAAAAGCCACAAACTCCGTCCACACTGGCCCATTAGAAATTGTTGTCAGAACATTTCAAAAATTAATCCTTTAAATTCACTAAAATTCTAGTCATTTTAACCAATTCATGTTATTATCTTAAATAGGATTTTTAACAAAACGCACAGGAAGGAGCATTTTAACAATGGACGAAAGAATTAGCCGCGTATTGGAAAAAATGAAAGAGAAAGGAATTGATCAGTTACTGGTATCTGATCCACTGAGCATCCGCTTTTTAACAGGAATCATGGTAAATCCTGGGGAAAGATTATATGCCCTGTTACTTAGAACAAGTGGAAAACATACATTATTCCTGAACTATCTGTATTATGTATCAAATACAGGATTCGAAGAAGTATGGTTCAGTGACATGGATGACCAGATCGGTGTTCTGATGGAGCACATCGATACAAAGAGCACTCTTGGTATTGACAAGACATGGCCTGCACGTTTCCTCATTCCACTTCAGGAGCGCTGCCCTGAGATGAAGACTGTATGGGGATCTGACTGCGTAGACGGTGTTCGTGCTGTTAAAAACGCTGAGGAGATCGAGATCATGAAACATGCATCTGTAATCAATGATACGGTTATGGAAAGAGTTGCTAATTTCATCAAAGAAGGTATGACAGAGAAAGAAGTTGCGGACTTCATCGATGCTGAGTACCTGAAAGAAGGAGCAAGCGGAGTAAGCTTTGATACCATCGTATGTTTCGGAGCTAACGCTGCTGACCAGCACCATACACCAAGTGAGACAAGAACTCTGAAAGCCGGAGAATGTGTCCTGATCGATATGGGATGTATCTGGAATGGTTACTGCTCAGATATGACAAGAACATTCTACTGCAAGAGCGTAGACGATGAGCAGGCTGCTATCCATGATCTGGTTCGTACAGCCGTTGAGAAAGCTGAAGCCGTTATCAAACCTGGTGTACGTTTCTGTGATATCGACGCTCAGGCAAGAGATCTGATCGACGAAGCCGGATACAGCGAATATTGGAGAATCCGTCTTGGACACTTCATCGGACAGGAAGATCACGAGTATGGTGATGTAAGCCCGATCAACAAGAATGTAGCTGAGCCTGGTATGATCTTCTCTATCGAGCCTGGTATCTACCTCGAAGGAAAATACGGTGTTCGTGTTGAGGACCTTGTTCTCGTAACAGAAGACGGACATGAACTTCTGAATGCTGTAGATAAGAAATACCGCATTGTTGGTTAATTTTAAATCTTACATATTATTTTTTAAAGGCAGGACTTCATTTCCTGCCTTTTTATGTGGCAAAGTTTTCTGTATCTACAGAACCTGCCACCGGCAGCTTCTTCCGAACGCATGGCGATTAAAATAAGCCGGAAGACATTACATCTTCCGGCTTATTCCTAATTACCATTCAAGTTCACATTTTCTATTCTATATTTTCTGACTCGGCTTTCTCTTGCTCAGCTTTTTCTTACTCAGCCTTTTCTCTACGCTCATCCAGTTCTTTTCTGACTGTCGGATAGATTTTATCAATTCCCATGAATAAGTACCAGATGATAAGTACAATTACTGTAATTACCAGTGGCAGATACAGGAACAGTCCTTTGATTGCGAAGATTGCACTTGCTGACTGAACGGCTGCTGTTCCGTCATAATGTCCGGCTGCCAGGATCCATCCAAGTGCTGCTGTTCCAAGTCCGGTTCCGATCTTCTGTCCGAAGCTTGTCACACTATAAGTAATTCCTTCTTCACGGATTCCGTCTTTCCATTCACTGTAATCTACGACATCTCCGACAATTGCGAACAGGCATGAATACAATGCCGCATGTCCGATTCCCTGTAACACCAGACCAGTGTAAATCATTGGAAGATTAACAGGTCCTGCGATTTCAAGCACCAGTCCTGCTGCGTAGAATAAGAATCCTACAAACAGTGCTTTGATCTTTCCGAATCTTTTTGTAAATACCGGGATCAACATAATCGTAAGGATGGTCGGGATATAGTTGAACATGGTCATTGTACTGTTCAGCATCTCATCCCCTAATACGTATTTTGCATAGTAGATTCTGGATCCTCCGGTTAATCCAAGCGATGTATAGATCACTGCAAATGCAAGTGTGATCAGGATAAAGTATTTATTTCTGCAAAGGGTCTTAATTGTTTTCAGCGGATGTGTCTTCTTCTTCGCTGTTGTTTCTTTTTTGATTGGTTTGTATCTTTCTTTTGTTCCGGCAAATGTTGTGATGAACATTCCAAGTGCTACGATTGCATACACGATACTCATGCATGTCCAGCCACGCTGTCCGTTTCCAAGGAAATGTACCAGTGGAATCGTGATCACGTTAATCACAAGCTGTGCGATCATGGTAAATTCAAAACGGATCGTGTTCATGACATTTCTGTCGTGCTGCTCTGTGGTTACCAGTGAAAGCATTGTATTATAAGAAAGGTTAGATGCTGTAAAGCATACCGCTGCAAGGAATATGTATACAAGTAACAGGTAAATTGCTTTTCCATTTGCACCAAGGTCCGGCACTGTAAAGATCATGATCAGGCTGATGACCAGCGGTGGCGCACTCCAGAGTACCCACGGACGGGCTTTTCCCCATCTGGTGTTCGTCTTATCTATAATGATTCCCATAAAAAGATCCGATACGCCATCGAATAATCTGGCGATCAGCATCAGTGTTCCTACTACTCCTGCAGCAATACCTGCCACATCAGTACAATATATCGTCAGGAAAGAGGCTACCGTTGTCCATACCAGATTTGCTCCGATATCACCTACTCCATAACAGATTTTCTCTCCCAGAGATACTTTCATTCCATCCGCATTCTCTGTGATGGCTTCCTGTGTATTCTGTCCGGCTTTTTCTTTACTCACTCCGACGGATATTTTATCAACCGCTTCCATCTTAATTCCTCCTCTTTTTGTTCTGAACCCACTATATCAGAATCCAAATTTTAAAAAGGAGCAATTTTTTCGGAAAGGAGTAATTTTATAAACTGTTATGCATTAATCCGCCTGTATTCATTTGGAAGCATCCCTTCTTCCTGTTTAAATACTTTACTCATATACTTTGGATTGGAAAATCCAGTCATTGCAGCTATCTGATTTAATTTCAGATCTGTATCCAGAAGTAATTCTTTCACATGCATGATTTTAAATTTTCGTACCGTCTCCGTAAAGGAAGTCCCCGTTTCTTTCTTTAATTGTGTTCCCAGATATTGCTCTGTAACATGAAGTCTTCTGGCTGTTTCTTCCAAAGTAATCCCGTCACTATAACATTCTTTCATAATTGTCAGTGCTTTTTGTACCAGATATTCAGAAGATGTCTGGTTGATCTGACTTATCTCGATGCTGGAGAATAATTCCATCATGACTGCTTCTATCTCCTCCCAGGAAACTGCACCTAAGATTGTCTTTAACACTCTCTGAACCATCAATTCCTCATCCCGCAATGTGCCACACTCCTTGGCTGTATTGATTATCGCATATGCGAAACGGATACACACTTCTCTGAGTTCCTGTGGACTGTGTACTTCTATGCGTCCATATTTCATGAATTTCTGAAAACAACCGGTAAATTCTTCTACATTCATATGTATTACTGCACTTCTGGCCCTGTTTTCCAGCTCTGCCGGATAAATGAACTGATACGTTCTCATCTGTAGAATTTTCTCGCATTCAATCAATACCCTGTCTCCGAGTATCAGATGCCAGCCACATGCCTTTTCTAATTCCAGCTCTGTCTCAGTCAGTCTGTTAAGTCCCTTACATTCCTTCCATGTAAATACGCCACGGTCATGCAGTCTTACGGAACATGCCGGTACTACCGAATGTTTTACGTATTTCAATAATTTACTGACATCTTCCTCACCATAAAAGCAGACCAATGCGGCCTGTTGTTTTTCACGAGGCAGCCAGCACAGTTTCCGTTCCGGATTGTGTTCTTTCAATTCCTCCAGAAATAATCCGACTTCTTTCTTCTCACTTTCATAATATTTTCCAAGGAAAATGTACATACAATACAGGCTGTGTCCCTGAATGATTCCATAATTATCTGCCAGCACAGCGTCCAGCCTTTCATTCTTCTCATATTCACCATCCAGGATATCCTTCAGAATCTTTTCCAATGAAAGAGAATTCTTTCCCCTCTGTTCTACAAATAACTCTTCTTTAATTTTTTCCAGCGTTTTCTTTAGTTCTGTCAGATTCACCGGTTTTAGCAGATAATTTTCAATTCCCAGTTCGATTGCTTTTTTCGCATAGCTGAAATCCGAGTAGGCTGTAAGAATAATCACTTTTGTATAGATTCCTCTTGCCCGTGCTTCTTTCAGCATCTGCAGTCCATCCATATCCGGCATCTGGATATCCAGCATGATCAGATCCGGCATTTCCTCTTCCAGAAGTATCAGTCCTTCTGCTCCATTCTCCGCACTGCCTACGACCTGATATTCCGGACTTATCTTATTTAAAATATGTACAAGTCCTTCTCTGATCGGTTTTTCATCTTCAATAACTGCTATCTTCATCTTTTTGTTCCTCCTGCAATGGCACAAACAAATGTACTTTCACTCCACTTGGAGATACATTTTCAAAATAAATCACTGCATCTTCTCCGTAATAAAGTTTCAGACGTTTTCTTACATTCGAGATTCCAAAATGATTCTTGATCTCTTTTCCCATATTCAGGTCTTTCAACTGATCTTCATCTATATGCCGGCCGTTGTTTGCGATAATAATATGCATCTGTTCTTCCGCTTTGGATACCTCGATCGTCAGACGATGTGCTCCTTCATAACCACGGAAACTATATTTGATCGCATTTTCCACAAATGGCTGCAGCAGCATCTTGTGAATCTTGCATTTCCCGTACGAATCTTGAATTTTAAATTCCAGTTCAATCTCTTCTCCCAGTTTTTCCTGCTGGAGAAGGATGTATTTTTCCAGCCATCCTTTTTCCGCATCAATTGTGGTAAATTCACCGGCATCATTGATCGCATAGCGCAGGATGTCCGCAAGTGCCACCAACATCTCGCTGATCTCATATTGTTCATTCTCAATTGCTTTCCAGTTGATCGTATCCAGAATATTATAAAGGAAATGTGGATCGATCTGAGCCTCTAATGCAGAGATTTCTGCATTCTTCTGCTCCATTGCCGATTCTTTTACCTGTCCGATCAAATTGTGGATACGTTCCGACATTTCATTAAATCCTTCAGATATTTCCTGAATCTCTGTACTGTCTTTTTCTTTGACTTCAAGCTTTTCCCGGAAATTATCTTTTTCGAGATTTTTCATTGCATCCACAATGTCATTTACCGATATCATGACCGGTTTGGTAACACGATAGATCAGAAGGACAAAGATCAGCAGAACAGCAAGCGCTACCATGATCCAGAATATCACCTGTTCTTCAATTGCTTTCTGATATTCACGAATCGACTGACATAAGAGGATTGACCAGCCGCTTCTGGCATTTTTGATTGCCTTCTGATTAACCTTTGCACTATCCAAAGCCTTCTCTTGCCGGCCAAGCATCTTTGTATCTTCTGCCCCTACGATCACTCCGTCTTTCACAAGATATACTCTGGACCCTTTTCCTGCGCTTAATACCGATTCCAGTTCATCCAAATTGACAGACAGGATTACATATCCTAGATCCTCACTGATATCCCAGTAATTAACCACCTTTCTCCCGATATGAAACATACGCTCAGGATTGTCCGTATCTTTATCAACATCATAGGACAGCAGCTTTGTCTCATCCGGAATTTTTACCTTTTCCATCCATGTACTATTCACCGAAGATGACGACAGTCGGTCGTAAAATATCCGCCTCTTGTCTGAAAGCACAAGCTGGATTCCGTCAACTCCTTCATTTCTATTACAGATATGGGCAAAATCTCTTCTCATATTATATGCATCCGCTTCCGGAATTTCTTCCGAATCATTTGCATTTACTACAAGGCTCAGAAATTCTTCATCTGTTGTAATAGCATAAAGTAACGTTTCGTATTTATCCAGCGTCATATTCAGGCTCTGATTTGCTTTCTGCAAGTCAGCCTCTGCCTGATTGTTCATATTCTCTAATGTACTTGTCTTTAATCTCTCCTGCGATATCAGTGCAAAAATAGCAAGCGGAATACATGCCGTAATGATAAATGCCGGTATTAATATCTGCCGGAGATTTTTCTTTCTCTTTTTCATCTGTTTTCCGCTCCAATACTCTCTATCTTCTCCGCACCTTTATCCAGTATCGTCTGTGAATCTTCTTCATTTACCAGGATCTCTCTTAATGTATCGGAAAGAGTCAATGAGATCTGCGGCCAGTTACTGCTGATCTCTCTTATCCTTGCATTCTGATACAGATCTATAAATACCCCTTTTTCTTCATCGTTTTTGAACTGTTGCTGCATAATCTCCTGCCTTGGTGCAAGAAATCCGAATTCATCTATGTAGCTTTTCATTCGATTCTCATCAGCAAGAAATCTCAGAAACTGAACCGCATATTCCTTATTTTCATTATTTGCCACCGCCAGAATCTCTCCTCCTGCAACTGTCACCGGATTGTCTCCACATGGAATTGCTGCCACTCCAAATTCGAGATCCGGATTGCTTTCTCGGATGCTGTCGATTGCCATAGAAGAATTGAACATCATTGCAATCTTGCCCTTTATAAACTGATTCGTCAGATCTCCCATCGTTAGGGAAATACTCTGCAGACTTAAGCTTCCTTCCTGTTCCATATTTCTCAAAAACAGAAAAGCCTGCTGCCCGCTTGCTGTATTAATACGATGGATATCGCCACCCATAGACCACAGGATCGGCAGGAACTCATACATACTTTCTTCCGTCTGCAATGCTGTGATTGCGAATCCTTTTATCGTTTTATCACTGACCTTCGCCGCAATTTCTTCGAATTCTTCCCAATTGTCCGGGACTTTACATCCGGCTTTCTCCAGAATCTTCTTATTATAAAACATCGCCGTACAGTTCACTCCAAACGGCTGTCCATAGATTCTTCCATCCGCAGAACATGGTGCCAGCGCTTTTTCTGAATACTCCTGTAATTCCGGGATCTCATCTGTCAGATCTGCAAATGGTTTCATCTGATGGAGAAATTGAAAATCCGAAGAATCCACCAACGCAATATCCGGCATTTTTTCTTCCGACATGGACAATGCCAGCTGTTTCTTGAAATCTTCATCCGGTATGTAGGATACCTTAACTTCTATTTTATCTTGTGACTGGTTAAACTGATCTACCAGTTCTTCCAGATGCTGCTGGTTTCCCGGGATGTCCCAGTAATGCCACAGTTCGATTTGTTTTTTCTTTGTTATTTTTGTTTTCTCTTGTTTCTGGCAGCCTCCGCACATGAACATGGAAGCGATCATTACTGCACACAGGCAGACAGAAATGTATTTTCCTGTTCTCTTCATCTTCTTTCTCCAGTTTTTAAGTTCTTTTCCAGTCCTTACCACTTTTGGCACTTAGTACTTCCAGCGCTTACTACTGTACCTTTATCTGTCCCAGTATCTCCCCGATCGGTGCCGCAATCGTCAACTCCGCACCAACTTCTCTGGCTGTTGCACCCTTATTGATCACCACCAGATGTTTTCCTCTGAAATAATCAATAAATCCTGCTGCCGGATAAACGATCAGTGATGTACCACCTATGATCAGCGTATCTGCTTCACTTATTGCCTTCACACTCTTATTGATCACAGCAGAATCAAGACCTTCCTCATAAAGTACAACATCCGGTTTGAGCATTCCTCCGCAGCTGCATCTCGGGATTCCGTCTGCATGTTTTACATAAGCCGCATCGTAGAATTTATGGCATTTCATGCAGTAATTGCGATGAATACTTCCGTGCAGTTCCAGTACATTTTTGCTTCCTGCCGCCTGATGAAGTCCGTCAATATTCTGCGTGATAACAGCAGTTAATTTGCCGGCTGCTTCTAATTCTGCAAGCTTACGATGTGCAGCATTCGGTTTCGCATCCAGGAACATCATCTTCTCCTTATAGAATTCATAGAATCCTTCCGGGCTCTGTACGAAGAAACTGTGGCTTACAATCTGTTCCGGTGAATACTTATACTTCTGCCGATATAATCCATCCGCACTTCGGAAATCCGGAATATCACTCTCTGTAGAGACACCTGCACCTCCGAAAAATACAATTCTTTCACTGTCATCAATAATTGTCTGTAATTGTTCTGCTTCTTTTTCGTACATTGCTATTCCTCCTGAATTCTATGAATTTTATTTTGTATTTCTGACATATGCAGAAAAAACTGCCCACAACCTGTAAAGGCTGCATGACAGTCACTTTCTATCTTCTTATTTGTTATTCTCTTTCTCGATCCATGCAGCTACTTCATGCAGATTTGGAAGATAACTCCATCATTCCTTATTCTCACTATACCCGGTAAAGAATTCAGATAATGCATCCAGTGTCTTCACAAGTACCGGAAGTTCGGTATCATCCAGTTTGTCCAGGATAGCCTGTGTCATCTGTCTGTGGTAATCTTCGTGATGATGGTAAGCCTTTACACCTTTTTCTGTCAGCTTGACAAGAACGACTCTTCTGTCTTCTTCACTGCGGTGACGCTCCACATATCTTTTATTCACCAGACTGTTCATGGCAGTCGTAAGGGATCCTACCGTAATATTCAGCTTTCTGGCGATGGAAGACATATTATTTCCTTCTCCGAGTCCGATTGCTTCTATTACATGCATATCATTATTTGTAAGATCCTTGAACTCGTCCGTAATAATCGCCTTTTCTTCCAGCTCCCATATTTCATTGATCAGACTGACCAGTGTCTGATTGATCATCTTATATGCGTCATCCATTCCCATCTTCTGTAATTTCCTTCACTTTAACTCTTCATTCTTTACTCTTGTCTTTTATTATACCCTTTCTGGCATCAGAGAATCAATAACTTCTTTCACAGTTTCCAGATGATCTGCTCTGTATGCATATGCCCCGCAGAAAAGTAATGCATCATCGACATTTCCCTTTGCGGCATTGATCAGTGCCTGCGTAATACAATATGGTGTCGTTCCCGGATTACAGTGTTTCAGACAGCGGTAACAATGTGCGGGAGCGATCCTGCCCTGTTCTTTTACTTTTTTCATAAAGGGATTCAGAATCGCACGTCCAGGCATTCCCACAGGACTTTTTACGATCACAATATCTTCTTTTCCGGCATTCAGATATGCTTCTTTATAGCGGATGTCTGCGTCACATTCTTCCGTTGTAACGAATCTGGTTGCCACTTGTATCGCATCTGCCCCAAGGGAAAATGCATGTGCGGCGCTTTCGCTGTCATGAATTCCTCCACCGATTGCTATCGGAATCTTCTTTTCGTATTTATCCGAATAGTTCTGTATGATTTCTTTGATTTTCTGAATCTCCTGATCGTATATTGCCTGTCCTTCATATTCATCCAGCTGATCTTCACGAAATCCCAAATGTCCCCCGGCAAGCGGTCCTTCGATCACTACCAGATCCGGTATTCTTTGATATTTTTTATCCCAGTACTTTAATATGACATTCGCCGACTTTGCAGTAGATACGATCGGCGCAAGCAGAATGTCCGAATCCCCCACATATTTCGGAAGTTCCGTCGGAAGTCCCGCTCCCGATACGATCAGATCTGCGCCTGCTTCTACCACCGCATGCACATATTCTTCATAATGCTCCATGGCAACCATCAGATTAAATCCTATGATTCCATCCGGTGCCAGTTTTCTTGCTTTTTCATATTCCGATTTCACCGCTCTTAAGTTTGCTTCTAATGGATTCTTTTCAAAATCTTTTTCTTTAAAGCCGGGTTGAGCGGCAGAGATAATCCCTATGCCGCCCTCTTTTGCAACTGCTCCGGCAAGATTTCCAAGGCTGATCCCTACTCCCATACCACCCTGGATAACCGGAACTTTTGCCATCTTTGTTCCTATTTTCAATGGTTGTATTTCCATATCTTTTTTCCTCGTCATATTATAGAATTTATGTGTTCATACCTATTACATATTTCTGAAGCGCTCGTATCTATGTCTTATCAATTCCTGTTCTGACATGCTTCCATATCTCATCAGAAACTCTTCTATTGCTTCATTTATCTGCATGATCACAGAATCCATATTCTGAACCGTATATGTTTCCGGTTCTGCGAAAACACGCTCTACAATTCCCTGTGCTTTCAAATTCTCTGCTGTCAGCTTCATCACTTCTGCGGCTTCTTTTGCTTTAGAACTGTCTTTCCATAAAATGCTTGCGAATCCTTCCGGCGAAAGAATCGAATAGATAGAATTCTCCAGCATCCACACTTCATCCGCAGTTGCCATCGCAAGTGCTCCACCGCTTCCGCCTTCACCGATAATGATAGATACGACCGGAACCTTTAATCCGGACATCTCATAGATATTTCTGGCAATCGCTTCTCCCTGTCCGCGCTCTTCTGCTTCCAGTCCGCAGAACGCTCCCGGTGTATCGACCAGACAAATGACAGGTCTGGCAAATTTTTCTGCCTGTTTCATCAGTCTTAATGCTTTTCGATAACCTTCCGGTTCCGGCATGCCGAAGTTTCTTTCGATATTTTCTTTCGTATTTCTTCCCTTTGCCTGTGCGATCACCGTTACCGGCATGCCATGGAACCTTGCCACACCGCCAATGATTGCTTTGTCATCCGCAAAATATCTGTCACCGTGGAATTCTACAAAGTCTGTAAAGAGCGCATCAATGTAATCACTTCCTACCGGACGGTCTTTTCGTCTGGAAAGTTCTACTCTCTGCCATGCCGTTAATTTTTCTTCTTTCCTTCCGTCTGCCACCAGATCCTGAGCACATTCTTTTCTATTAAAATCTGTTCCTTTTCCATTCTCATGAAGTGCAAGGATTTTAGAAAGTACTGCTTTCATCTGCGGACGTTCTACAATGGCATCCAGGAATCCATGTTCCAATAAGAACTCTGCTCTTTGGAATCCCTCCGGAAGCTTTTGGCCGATGGTCTGCTCGATCACTCTTGGGCCTGCGAACCCGATCAGAGCTTTTGGCTCTGCCAGGATCACATCCCCGAGCATCGCAAAGCTTGCGGTTACTCCGCCAGTCGTGGGATCAGTCAGTATGCTGATATAAAGAAGTCCGGCATCACTGTGGTGCTTCAGTGCTGCGGATGTCTTTGCCATCTGCATCAGAGAGACGATTCCCTCCTGCATGCGGGCCCCTCCGGAGCAGGCAAATAAGATGACCGGAAGTCTTTCTTCTGTTGCCCGTTCTACTGCCCTTGCTATCTTCTCTCCAACTGCTTCTCCCATGCTGGCCATCAAAAATCTCCCATCACAGACTCCGATAGCCGTCTCACGGCCGTCAATCTTTGCTTTTCCTGTTATGACTGCTTCTGAAAGCCCTGTCTTTTCCTGCAGTTTTTCCAGTTTTTCTTCGTATCCTTTGTATTCCAGAGGATTCCCTCCCTGAAGATCAGAATCCCACTCTTCAAAAGAACCTTCATCTGTGACCATCTCGATCCTTCGTCTCGCATGCACGCGGAAATATCCCCCGCACTTCGGACAGATGTAATGATCTTTCTTTACATCCTCTGCAATAATTGCTCCTCCACACTTGTTACATTTGCGGAGTAATCCCTCCGGTACTTCCGGTCGTCTGGTAAATGTAATATAATTCTTTCTTCCGACAGCAATTCTGGTTTTCTTAAATACGTTGTCCAGCTTCATCAGCAGTCACCTCTACAGTCTTTCAATAAATTCAATATCTATATTTCCCTCAATGTAATCCGGATGATTCACAATTCCATACTGATAATCCACATTCGTGTCAATTCCTTCTATAATGACCTCACCCAGCGCACTCTGCATCTTGTGGATTGCTTCCTGACGGTTCTTCGCCCATACGATCAGTTTTGCCACCATGGAATCATAATATGGCGGAATCGTATAACCACTGTATATTGCAGAATCGATGCGGATTCCCTTTCCTCCCGGAAGATACATATCCGTGATCGTTCCCGGAGACGGGCGGAATCCTTTCTCCGGATTCTCTGCATTGATCCTGCACTCGATCGCATGTCCGGTCAGTTTAATGTCTTCCTGTGTATAGGACAGCTTCTGTCCGGATGCGATACGGATCTGTTCCTTTACAAGATCTACACCGGTTACCCATTCCGTTACCGGATGCTCCACCTGGATCCTGGTATTCATTTCCATGAAATAAAAGTTCCCGGATTTTTCTAATAAGAACTCGATCGTTCCGGCATTCTCATACCCTGCTGCTTTGGCGGCTTTCACCGCCGCATCTCCCATCTTTTTTCTCAGTTCATCTGACAATGCAACAGATGGGGATTCTTCAATCAATTTTTGGTGATTACGCTGGATGGAACAGTCTCTTTCTCCCAGATGGATCACATTGCCATATTTATCTGCCAGAATCTGGAACTCAATATGTCTTGGATTTTCTACAAAGTGTTCAATGTACATCGTCGAATCGGCAAATGCCATCTCAGTCTCTTTCTGCGCCGTCTGAAATGCAGATTCAAACTCTTCCGGTGTCCATGCAGTACGCATGCCTTTCCCTCCGCCGCCAAGGGCAGCTTTTATAATAACCGGATAGCCGATCTCCTGTGCCAACGCAGCACCTGTCTTTGCATCGTAGACCGGTTCCTTACTTCCAGGTATGACCGGAACGCCTGCTGCCATCATCGTATTTCTCGCAACCTGTTTATTACCAAGGCTTGCAATGACTTTGGAATCCGGTCCGATGAATGTAATATTGCATTGCTCACATAATTCTGCAAATTTACTGTTCTCAGACAGGAATCCGAATCCGGGATGAATTGCATCTGCACCACTGATGATCGTTGCACTGATGATATTTTCCATACTGAGATAGCTGTCTTTTGACGGAGCAGGACCTATGCAGATTGCTTCATCTGCAAGCTTCGTGTGCAATGCTTCTTTATCTGCCTCGGAATAGACCGCCACAGTCTCTATTCCCATCTCACGGCAGGCACGGATGATACGCACTGCAATCTCTCCCCTGTTTGCGATCAATACTTTTTTAATCATCTTTCCTTACACTCCTATGCTGCTTTTTGTTTATCCAACCATGAATGTCAGTTCTGCACTGACTACTACCTTTCCATCCACACTTGCGACTGCCTCGCCGACACCGACAGGCCCTTTTCGCCGGATGATCTTCGTCTCCAGACGTACCTTGTCTCCCGGAACGATCTTACCTTTGAATTTACATTTATTGATTCCGCCGAAATATGCAATCTTTCCTTTGTTTTCTTCCAGACTTAAGATTGCAACCGCACCGGCCTGCGCCAGCGCTTCCACAGTCAGTACTCCCGGCATCACCGGTTCTTCCGGAAAATGTCCGGCGAAGAATTCTTCTCTGTAAGACACACATTTATATCCCACTGCGTATTCTCCCGGTACATAATCCTCAATGTAATCCAACAGAAGAAATGGGTGGCGGTGCGGGATGATTTCTTTTATCTGATTGATATCCAAATGATTCATACTGTCCTCCTACACGATGCGGAACAATGGCTGTCCATATTCCACACCTTCCTGATTATTTACCAGAATCTCTGCGACTGTTCCGCTGTAATCGCTTTCGATCTCATTCATCAGCTTCATTGCTTCTACAATTCCGAGTGTCTGTCCTTTTTCTACTCTGTCACCGACTTTTACGAAACTTTCCGCATCTTCCGCAGGTGCTGCATAGAATGTTCCTACCAACGGGGATTCCACTACATTCCCGACAGGTATTTCTTCGGCAGATGTTCCCGATATCTGATCTCCTTCTGCTGCTTTTTTTATCTCAGCAGCAGAAGTTGTTACCGCATTCACCGGTGCAGACAGATTTTCCGTCACATAGCATGTATTTTCTTTCTTGCTCAAATGCAATTTGATTCCTTCTTCCTCATATTTAAATCCTGTCAGATCTGACTTTGACACGGCATCTATGAGTTCGATCATTTTCTCCATTTCCATATGCTTTTTGTCCCTCCTGTGATTCTCCGCTAGCCTTCATACCGCTTCAACAATAACACTGCATTATGCCCTCCGAATCCAAGCGAGTTGGTCAGTACATAATCCACTTTCTTCTCAATCGGCGCACCAATTGCATAATTCAGGTCACATTCTTCATCTGCGGTTTCTGTTCCGACAGTCTGATGAATGAAGTTATCCTGAATTGTCTTCACACAGGTAATAAACTCTACACCTCCTGCTGCGCCAAGCAGATGTCCGATCATAGATTTTGTAGAATTGATCACAACATCCTTTGCCGCTTCGCCGAGTGCCAGCTTAATTGCACGTGTCTCGAACAGGTCATTATGATGTGTACTGGTTCCATGTGCATTGATATAATCTACCTGAGAAGGTTCGATCCCGCCTTCTTCCATTGCAAGTTCCATTGCTTTGGCTGCTCCGCTTCCGTCTTCTGCCGGAGAAGTAATGTGATATGCATCTCCCGTAGAACCATATCCGACAAGTTCGGCATAGATAACTGCACCACGTTGTTTTGCATGTTCCAGTTCTTCCAGAACAACTACACCTGCACCTTCTCCGAGAACGAATCCATCCCTGTCTTTATCAAATGGTCTGGATGCCTTCATCGGATCTGTAGAAGTCGAAAGTGCTGTCAGACTTGTGAATCCTGCGACTCCGGTCTCACAGATACATCCTTCTGCTCCACCCGCCAGCATCACTTCTGCGTCACCATACTGGATCGCACGGAATGCATCACCGATGCAGTTTGTTCCACTGGCACATGCTGTGACAACATTCGTGCATTTTCCTTTCAGCCCAAGCTGGATGGAAATATTGCCTGCTGCCATGTTCGAGATCATCATCGGAACCAGCAATGGATTGACTCTTCCCGGTCCTTTGGTCCGGATCTTTTCATATTCTTTTTCTACTGCCTGAAGGCTTCCGATACCGGAACCTACGATCACACCGACACGGAACGGATCTTCTTTTGACATATCAAGTCCGGAATCCTCGAATGCTTCTTTCGCCGCCGCTACCGCATACTGGGAAAATGGCTCCATTCTTCTTGCTGCCTTAAAATCCATTCTGTCTTTTGCCTGAAAATCTTTTACCTCGGCCGCAATTTTCACCTTATATTCCGTAGTGTCGAATTTTGTGATCTCTCCGATTCCTACTTTACCTTCTTTTATACCGTCCCAGAACTCCTCTACGGTATTTCCGATCGGAGTCACTGCTCCAAGTCCTGTCACTACAACCCTTCTCTTCATATATCTTAATCTCCTTTACATCACCATACCGCCGTCTACATGCAATACCTGTCCGGTAATATATCCCGCATCCTCTGACGCAAGAAATGCAACCGCATTCGCCACATCTTCTGCTTTTCCGAATTTTCCAAGCGGAATCTGTGCGGCAGACGCTTCTTTTATCTTTTCCGGAAGTACTTCTGTCATGTCGGTCTCGATAAATCCCGGTGCAACTGCATTGACCGTGATTCCTCTGGATGCCACTTCTCTGGCTGCTGTTTTGGTCAGTCCGATCACACCTGCTTTGGACGCCGCATAATTTGCCTGTCCTGCATTACCGCTGACACCTACAACAGATGCCATATTTATAATGCGTCCGCTTCTCTGGCGGATCATCTGGCGGAGCGCAGCTCTTATTGTATGAAATGTTCCCTTCAAGTTTGTGTCCAATACCTTATCAAAATCTTCTTCTGACATCTTCATAAGGAGTCCATCCTTTGTGATTCCTGCATTATTAACCAGAATATCAATTCTTCCCTGCTCCTTGATCACCGTCTCGATGAATTCTTTACAGGCATCAAAATCGGCCACATTACATTGTATGATCACCGCTTTACCGCCTGCAGACTCAACTTCATTCTTTACTTCTTCGGCTCTTTCTCTGGAACCGTTATAGTTGATCACAACTGTTGCTCCTTTTGATGCAAGCTTTACAGCGATTGCTTTTCCAATTCCTCTGGATGCTCCGGTTACAACCGCAACTTTTCCTTCCATTGTCTGATCCATCTTTACGATTCCTCCATCCTGTTTCCACCATCTGCGAGTTCCTCACAGACTTTATCCACATCCTCCCACTGGGAAATGTGGAATACTTTCACATTTCGATTGATTTTTCTTAAGAATCCTTCCAGTGTCCTGCCCGGTCCGATTTCGACGAATGTATCCACACCATCTGCGATCATGCGCTCCATGCTCTGCATCCAGCGCACCGGTGAACTGATCTGTGTCGTAAGAAGCCCCGGAGTTTCTCTGATATCCGTTACTTCTTCTGCCGATACGTTTGTCACATACGGAATCTTCAATTCATGAAATCTGGTATTCTCCAGCTCTTCTGCCAGCTTCTCTCCCGCCGGAACCAGCATCTTCGAATGGAACGGTCCGCTGACATTTAACATAATTGTCCGTCTTGCACCTGCTTCTTTTAATTTTCCGGCTGCTTCTTCCACAGCCTTCGTCTTGCCGGTGATAACAATCTGTCCCGGACAATTATAATTTGCAACTGATACATCTGCGATCGGTTCGATCACTTCTTCGATTTTCTCTGCATCCATGGAGATGACCGCACACATAGCACCTTCTCCTGCCGGCACCGTATTCTGCATCAGAATTCCTCTTTTTCTCACCAGACGGATCGCATCCATATCATTCATCCCGCCGGCAATTGCGATCGCCGGATATTCACCGAGACTTAATCCTGCCGTAACATCCGCTTTCAACCCTTTATTCTCTGCAACTCTTGTCATCGCAAGACAAGTGGTAACCATCGCTGCCTGCGTATATTCCGTCAGATCCAGTTTGTCATTTTCTTCAAAGCAGAGTGCTTTCATATCCAGACCAAGCTCCTCACCTGCCTGATCGAATATGTATCTTGCGATTTCACTGTTCTCATAAAAGTCGGCTCCCATGCCGGCTTTCTGAGCTCCCTGTCCAGGATAAATAAATGCAGTCTTACTCATAGAATCCTTTTCCTCCGATCAATGCATCTGTCTCATTCACCAGTTTCTGAACCAGCTCTTTACATGACATTCTTTCTTTTACCATACCTGCAATCTGTCCTGCCATTACACTTCCGTTCTTTACATCGCCTTCTACAACTGCTTTTCTAAGTCCGCCAAGTGTAAGCTTTTCTAATTCTTCAAATCCAGCTCCGGCGTTCTCCAGTTCCAGATATTTTCTCGTCATATCATTGCGAAGGGCTCTGACCGGATGTCCTGTGGTTCTTCCTGTTACTTTGGAATCAATATCCTTCGCTTTGATGATTCTTTCTTTGTAATTCTCATGTACCTGGGATTCATCTGTAACGACAAAATGTGTTCCCATCTGAACACCTTTTGCTCCCAGCATAAATGCGGCGGCGATTCCTCTTCCGTCTGCAATTCCTCCGGCAGCAATAACCGGAATATTGACTGCATCCACGATTTGCGGAACAAGCACCATCGTTGTACTCTCGCCGATATGTCCGCCGGCTTCACATCCTTCTGCTACCAGGGCATCTGCCCCGCAGCGTTCCATTCTCTTCGCCAGGGCTACAGAAGCAACAACAGGAATAACCTTTACTCCGGCTTCTTTCCACATCTTCATGTATTTCTCCGGATTACCTGCACCGGTGGTCACAACTTTTACACCTTCTTCAACGATTACCTTTGCGACCTCATCTGCATAAGGACTCATCAGCATGATGTTGACACCGAACGGTTTGTCTGTCAGTTCTTTTGCCTTGCGTACCTGATCTCTTACCCAGTCTGCCGGAGCACTTGCTGCACCGATGAGTCCCAGTCCGCCGGCTTCAGATACACCTGCTGCCAGATGATATTCTGCTACCCAGGCCATACCGCCCTGGATGATCGGGTATTCAATTCCTAATAATCTGGTTACTTCTGTCTGCATAATCTCTATACTCCCTGTCTTTTTATAATCTCATTTTTATGTTACTGTCCTGTATTTCTTACTCTTTGTGAGCATTTACGTACTCTACAACATCACCTACTGTTACGATCTTTTCCAGATCTTCGGATGGAATCTCGATTCCGTATTCATCTTCCAGTGCCATTGTCAGTTCAAAAAGATCCAGGGAATCTGCTCCGAGGTCATCTTTGAATGATGCATTTTCTGTGATCTTGCTTTCCTCTACTCCTAAGTTATCTGCTACCATTTTTTTAATCTGTTCTAACATGTTTTTGTTCTCCTTCTCATATTTGTTTTTACTGTTTTTTACCATTCCAGAATACTTGCGCCCCAGGTAAGTCCTGCGCCAAATCCCGCGAGGATAATCTTCTGACCTTTTTGCAGCTTTCCGGCTCTGTTCAATTCATCAAGAAGAATCGGAATGCTTGCGGAAGATGTATTTCCGTATTCTTCCAGATTCATCGGAAATTTTTCCAACGGCTCGCCCAGCCGCTTTGCGATTGCTTCTACGATCCTTTTGTTCGCCTGATGTAAGATATAAAAGCTGATTTCTTCCTGAGCCACATTATTTTTTTCCAGCACTTCTTTTACTGCCTGCGGCACGCTCTTTACTGCAAACATAAACACTTCTCTTCCATCCATCTGCATCAGATATTCTTTTTCATCCGGCTTCGGCAGATCTTCCGGCGATAACTCGCTTCTGTCATATCTGCTCCGGCAGCACAGTGCTTCTCCTTTGGAACCATCGGAGTGTGTCACTGGAAGATAATATCTCATATCTTCACTTTTCAGTACCGCTGCTCCGGCACCATCCCCGAACAGGATACATGTTCCGCGGTCCTTCCAGTTCGTCAGGTTCGACAAACTTTCACTGCCAATGATCAGAGCCGTCTGATACACACCCGCATTCAGATACGCAGCCGCTGTATTATAAGCAACTACGAATCCGGTACATGCCGCACTCAGATCAAAACAGGTTGCACGCTTTGCTCCGAGTTCTCTTTGCACTTCACAGGCTGTACATGGAAGTATTACATTTGAAGAAATCGTAGAAACGATGATCAGATCCACGTCGTCTGCAGTAATACCTGCATTTTCAAGTGCCTGTCGTCCGGCTTGGACGGCCATGGATACCGTCGTCTCTTCTCTGATGATATGACGTCTCACGACTCCGGTTCTCTCCCGGATCCACTCATCACTGGTATCAACCAGTTTTGCAATGTCATTGTTATCCATTACAAATGATGGTACGCAAGATCCTGTCCCACATATTCTTCCAGTCATTCTAAATACCTCTGATTTATTTTGATTCTAAATTATTTTGACTGTCAAAGTATATATCAAGAAATTTTGTTTGTCAAGTATTTTGAATATCAAAATATATTTTTATTTTCCGGGCATCTGGTGTTTACCGGAAATTCATATAATTATGATAATGTATCTTAACTTATAGCAACTTTTCTTCCCATTCTTTTTCTTTGAAGCCGGTCAGAACGAAATTATCTCCGATTACTAATGGGCGTTTTACGAGCATTCCGTCGGTTGCCAGGAGTTTTAACTGGTCGTCTTCGGTCATTTCTTTTAATTTGTCTTTCAGGTTCATCTGTTTGTATATCATACCACTGGTATTGAAGAACTTTTTGAGTGGAAGTCCGCTCATTGTGTACCATTCTTTTAATTCTTCGTAAGTTGGATTTTCTTCTTTAATTGCTCGTTCTTCAAATTCTACGTTGTGTGCTTCCAGCCACTTTAATGCTTTCATGCAGGTGCTGCATTTTCTGTATGCAAATACTTTCATCATAGATTCTCCTTTTCCATTTTTGCTTATTTTTCATAATATATTATTAGTGTTTCATATCATTCTTCCAACGTTTTATTTCTTCTACACTATGCCCTACTGCTTCTGCAATCATGTCTTCCCTTGCTCCTAATTCAAGCAACTTCATTGCTGTTTCATATTTTCCTTTTTCTTTTCCACGCTCTTCTCCTATTAACTCTCCCGCTTTGTAAATCTTATCCATCTCTTTACACATAATCTCCACTCCTTCCTGTGTCTCTTTCAATACTCTTACCCGCTCTGCCAATACTTTGCTATACATGTCTTCTGCCTTTGTACAATGAAAATCATGCATCAATCTGCCCAGATCTGTATTTTCTTTCATCCGGGCGTTAATATATATAATTTCGCTTTTATCATTATAATCTCTGCCGGTTTCTCTTACAGTCCGTTTGATATGTAAGATGGATGCAACTTCATTTTCTACTTCCTCATCTACGATAAAAATAACCTTTGATTCCGGCAGTTTTTCAAAATCTTCTCCCGCAAACAGACTATGTGCGTCTATTATACTGCTGTGGTAGCGTAATCTTTTTGGGCCTGCTCCGGCTTTTTCCTGCTGTACTTCTATATCATATATTTCTTTTCTGCCATTCACAGCCACACAGTCAAGTACAGCCGATCTTCCCTGTAAATTCTTGTAATCTTTCTGAACAACGACTTCTGTTAATTCCAGATCATCATTTTCAGTAATAACTCTTAATACATATTCCGCACATTCCAGAATATTTAACACGTTCCGCATGAACATATCACTCATCATTGTCAGCTCTGCGACTAACTTCTCATAATATCGGAACCGTTCATTAACAAAACCTGTCTTTAACAAATTCGTATTATTCATAGGCTTCTCCTCTCAGTATAAACTTATCTTTACAGTATTTCAATGCGATAATAATTATATTATCAAGTATATTTGTAAATGATTTTAATCTTCCGTTTCCATCCTTCATAATGGAATCCCACATTTCGAATATCTGATAATTCAACATTTATTTGCTTATTCTTTCGTTATATATTTTGAAAAATTTTGATATATTTATCGATGTATTTCATGATTGGAACGAAATGTTCCTTAACTCAACGAATTATAATATAGAATGATATGTTATAATCATGAATGCACCAGTTTTATCTGATGCATTCACCTAATATGACTTTTTATTTTATCCAATCCTTTTTGCTTTAGAAACCATGCTGGATCTGATATACGTCATTCCTGTGACCAGATAAATGACAGCTACAACAAGAACCGCCAATATACCAGTATTCAAGAACATATTTGCTATTAATGTAAGCAACAATAATATCGGTATTACTTTGTTCAATACAATATACGTCTTATATGCACTTTTGTATATAATTTCTTTTTCTGCTTCATCACAGCTTTCCACCCACTGTTCCGTAAATTTGCTTGAAGTTGGATCACCTTTTTTCTCCGGATGTGCCGCCTGTATCGCTTTTACATAACGTACAGAAAGATAAATATCGTAGAAATAGCACAGTATAAATATAATGCAAGCGAATAAAAAATATCTGGATTTTCCTGATTCTATATACTTCAAAGAATATCCAAAGGATAAAATTATGATGCAGGCCACCTGTGACACCAAATTAACCCCACTGGTCCACGCTCCCCATTTTTCTTCTTCGTAATCCAGTTCATAGAATCTGTCCTCATCTGCATCCTTCATTTCTTTGTATACATTCTTTAACCGGTATAAACTGTATTCACCCACAACTACCGTAACAACCGCGATTATAATCAGAGCTGGAAATATATATTGCTGAATCGTTCCGTTAATCGTTCTGATTCCTGCATCTATTCCTTTTTTCATCAGTTCATAGATGACTACCGACACGCCTCCGGCGATTCCCCCGATTATCACTGCCGCGAGCATCTTCCACGTTGCGGTAAAATAACTACTTTTCTTTTCTTTCATCATTTATCTCCTCTTCATATATAAAAATATCTTCTACACTGACTTCACAAATCTTCGCAATCTTTAATGCGAGTGTTACTGACGGCGAATAGTCTCCTCTCTCTATCTGGCTGATCGTCTGTCTGGATACGCCTGCGAGCTTTCCCATCTCGGTCTGATTGACGCCAAGTCTTGATCTGTATTCCTTCAATCGGTTTAGTAAAGGCAAATGCTCATCTCCTTTATCAATCATATTTTGACAATTTTTCTTGTCATTTAGATTCTAACAGATGACAACTATAGTTGTCAAGTTTCTATTTAATGCATTATGGCGGCTATCACCGATCGGAATAA